>Ga0335081_10003911_pt1 | contig 23505 bp, 20 predicted proteins | sample Lox_Sample_35_FD_206713 | JGI IMG/M metagenome (GOLD analysis project Ga0335081, IMG submission 206713) | Soil microbial communities from Loxahatchee National Wildlife Refuge, Florida, United States - Lox_Sample_3.5 | ecosystem: Environmental > Terrestrial > Soil > Wetlands | place: USA...
GTGTGCCTGATCGCTGCGCCCACAGTCACCGAGTTTGACGGCACGGTGAGAAGCCGGGATCAAGCCGTGCGCCTCGGCGCGGATTATCCTCCTCTGGGGATCTTGAGCCTTGCCGCCGTGCTGGACGAGAGGGCGATTCCTTACAGGTTCTTCGATCTCAACCGGCTATTCTACGAAGGGTGGCATGAGAACGGCGTGTGCGCGGGTGGCTTTTTTCCCCTGGCGGTACGCGGGCTTCAAGGTTTGCAAGCCGATGTCTACGGGTTTGGCACCATCTCCACAACGTATCCACTGACGGTCCGTCTGGCGCACGAAGTCAAGCGCGCCCACCCACAAGCCATGGTCGTGTTTGGCGGACCACAGGCATCGGCCGTGGATGTTGAGACCCTGGAGGCCTTCCCGTTTGTCGACTTGGTCGTGCGGGGCGAGGCCGAGGAGACCCTACCCGATTTGCTGATTGGTCTTGAGCGCGGGAAGGACCCGGCCGGCATACCGGGCATCACGTTCCGCCATGGCGGTAGCGTGGCGCGCTCGCCCGATGTGTCAACATTGCCCGATATCGAGCGGCTGCCCACTCCCGCTTTTCACCTCTGGCCTGGCGTAGACCGGCGCCGCGCACTCCCACTCGAGGTGGGCCGCGGCTGCCCCTTCGCCTGCACGTTCTGCTCCACCAGCCAGTTCTTTCGCCGTCGTTTCCGGCTCAAAACTCCGGCGCGCGTGATCGCCCAGATGAAGGCCCTCCAGCAGGCTTACGGGACGGCTAGCTTTGACTTGATCCACGACATGTTCACCGCAGATCGGGAAAGGGTTGTCGAGTTCTGCCAGGCCCTTGCGGAATGTGGCTGCCGGTTCGAGTGGACCTGCAGCGCGCGCACGGATTGCGTCGATGAGGAGCTGCTGGCTCTCATGGCAAAAAGCGGGTGCACGGGACTCTTCTTCGGCATCGAGACCGGATCGGCCCGCCTGCAGCGCGCCATCGGCAAGAACCTGGATCTCGATCGAGCGTCCGCCGCCATCCGTTGCGCGGATCATTATCGCATGCGCACCAGTATTTCCCTGATCGTCGGATTCCCGGACGAGACGCCGGACGAGCTTCGTGCTTCGATTGAACTCATCATAGATTCGCTGCGCTTCGACCAGGTTCAGCCGCAGTTCCATCTGCTCGCGCCGCTGGCGGGGACGCCGATCGGCCGGGAATATCACGGACGCCTGAAATGGGATGGTCTGTTTTCCGATATGGCCTGGCAGGGCTGGCGGCAGGATCCTGCCGACCGCGCGCTGATTCTGGAACATCCCGAGATCTTCCCGAACTTCTACGGCGTCCCCACCGCCCACCTCGACCGGAGCTATCTCATGGAATTGCACGACTTCGTGATGTATGGGATCGCGCGGTTCCGATGGCTGGTGGTTGCGCTCGACCGGCTTAGCGGCATCCTGGCGGTATTCGATCGCTGGCGGGCATGGCTCGCCGCGCGCCGGCCGCCGGTGCGGGCGGATGCTGAGTACCACGCCAGCGACACGTTCCGCGCCGACTTCCTCGAGTTCGTTGCTTCAGAGTGCCGGGCGGATGACGGCACAGACCAGTTGGCAGTCGCCACACTTTTGGAGTACGAGACCCAGATCGAGCGGCTGCGGAGGCAGAAGCAAGTCCCACCGCCCACCTGTCAGCCAACTCTGGACGGCGCAGGCCCGTGTGCGGTGCCGCATCTCGCTCCCGGTGTAACCCTCTTGCACCTCGGTGCTGGCTACCAGCACATAATCGACTGCCTCAAGAGCAACCGACCCTTCACGGATGTACCACGGAAGCCGGCCGTCGTCGCGGATCGACAGTTGGCCAACGATTCTGTCGAGGTACTCGAGCTCAGTCCCCTCTCTGCGGCGCTAATGGAACTGTGCGATGGCAAACGCACGCTCCGGGACATTGCCAGAAGCTTTCCACGCCTCGGCGATGGCTTGGACCGGTTCCCCAAGGAACCAGCCTGCCGCTTTGCCTTGAATGACCTGGCGCGACAAGGGCTGTTGGTGTTTTCGCCGGTGGCCGCTTGACCGGCACGCCGCGGGTATTCCGATGCGCTGCGCCTTACTCTCCTGGCCCGAGGATCTCCCGGATCCGTTCCAGCAGCCGGCGCAGCACGATAGGCTTGGTCTCGTACGCCTGGCAGCCGCTGGCGGCGGCTTCGGCCACGTCTTCGGGGCCGGCGTGCGCGGTCAGGACGATGATCGGGATTTTAAAGGTCCGCGGATCGCTCTTGAGCGCGCGCATCGCGCCCCGCCCGTCCAACACGGGCATATCGAGGTCCATCAGAATGAGGTCGGGGCGGTGCTGGCGCGCGGCCAGTAACGCTTCCCGGCCGTCGCCGGCCGCAATCATTTCAAATCCGTTGCGTTCCAGGCGCCGCACCAGTATGTCGCGGCTGAACTCGTCGTCTTCCGCCAGCAGAATCTTGGCCACGGTCATCCCTCCATTCGCGCCGGAAGGCGCATCATGAAATTCGAGCCTTTACCCGGCTCGCTTTCGACAGTGATATCGCCGCCCATCAGCCGGCACATCTTGCGGCTGATGGCCAGTCCGAGCCCTGTGCCGCCGTACCTTCGCGTGGTGGAAGCATCCGCCTGAGTAAAGGCTTGGAACAACCGCGCCTGCTGCTCCGCGCTGATGCCGATGCCGGTATCTTTGACGCTGACCACCACCCAGTCGGCCGCCTCTGCGCGTTCCCGCCGTACTTCCACTGATACGTCGCCGTCGCGCGTGAACTTGCACGCGTTGGCTACCAGGTTGAGAAGGCTCTGTCGGAACCGCGTCAGATCGGCGTGAATCTCGGCGGCATCCTCCGCGGTGTGGGCGGTCAGGCGGTTGCCGTTCTTCGCGGCGAGCGGTTCCACGGCCGCCAGAACATCGTGAATCACCGTGCGCACATCGATGTTTTCTGGCCACAGTTCGATCTTTCCGGCTTCGGCCTTGGAGAAGTCGAGCACCTCGTTGACCAGGTCTAGCAGAATCGCGCCGGACCGTTCGATCTTGGCCAGATCGGGAATCAGGGCCTCGGCGTGGCGGTCCTGGCACGTTTCCTGGAGCAACTGGCTGTAGCCGATAATGGCGTTCAAGGGGGTGCGGAGCTCGTGGCTCATGGTGGCCAGGAAGCGGCTTTTGGCGGCATTGGCGGCCTCCGCGGCCTCCTTGGAAACCAGCGTGGCGCCCAAGCGCTCCACCATGGCGTTGAACGCCATGGTCAGGCGGCCGACTTCGTCAGGCCGTACGACTTCCGCGCGGCCGTCAAGATCGCCGGCGGCGATGCGGCGCGTGAATTCGGTGAGCGAGTGGAGCGGCCGCAGGAGCGCGCGCAACTGCACGGTCTGCAAGGCCGCGGCAATGAGGAAACAGGCGGCGGCGATGGACGCCGTGATCCATGCGATCCGCCGGCGCGCGGCGCGCTCCTTTTCCGTGGAGAAGCCCAGCCGCAGCGTGCCCAGCGGCCCCGGCTCAGCCGGCCGCACGCCGGTATCCGCTTCCCAATCCCGTTGGCCCACCTGGGTGGGGCGCATTACTTGCCGGCGGACTTCGATGAAGGGCGTTTTTGGCCGCGCAACGGTGCCGTCTTTGCGTGCGAAAACCGGGTTCCCGCCTTGGGCATCGCTGAGCTCCACAAATAGCAACGCCTCGCCGCGCACGGCATTGGTCGCAATCCGTTCCAGTTCGGCGCGATCGCCGACTAGCATGGCGAACTGGCTCTGGCCCGCCAGAAAATCCGCGACGGACTCGGCGCGGCCGGCAACCTGGCGTTCCAGATCGCGGCTGTAGGTCCACAGGAACAGCGCGCTCAACCCCAACACAGTGAGCGACGCCAGCAACATTTCGCTGGCGAGCACGCGCGCCAGCAGGCTTCCTTCGAGCACGCGGATCAACGGAGCACCTCCACGTCGAGGCCGTCGGTCCGGAACTCGACGCCCAGCAGGCGGGTGATCCGTTGGTTCACGGCCACCCGGATCTTGCGCGGGCTCTCTTCCCCGCGTGGTTCGCCGCGAGCCAGGTGCAGGGCCATTTCCGCGGCCTGCCGGCCCACCTCGCGATAATCCGGGTAGATCCCCACTACCGCGCCGGCCCGCACGAAGGCCGGAGAAAACCCCACCAGGGGCAGGCGATCTTCCAGCGCGGCCAGGACCAACGGTTTGATCGTAACGGCGTTGTATAGGTCCGGATCGGGGAAGCAGAGCACAAAATCGGCCTTCCCTTTCAGCGCCGCCACGGCTTTGAGCAGGTGCGCCGGACCGTCGCACTCCACCACCACGGGAAGGAAGCCCTCTTTGCGAGCGCGGGTCTCCAGTACTTCGGCCGAATACCGCGAGACCGCCGGATGCCGAATTATTCCCACGCGGGTGTGGCCTGGCCACAATGTGCGCATCGCCCCGAGTTCCGCGGCCAGCGGAACTTCCAAGTCCACACGCCCGGCGCCAGCCTCCGGTTCGCCGCCGCCCAGAACCGCCGTGGAGACTAGCGGCGCGGCCGCATGATGCGCCCGCACCTCGGCCACAGCGCGGCTTCCCACCGCGATCACCCGGCGCACGTCTGTATTGTCCAGAGCGCCGGCTAGATCCCTTTCCGCGGTGGCCGCCTGGAGATCCACGGCCCGAAAGGAATTCGGCCCCAGGACCGCGGCCAACCCCTTCAGAATCTCCTCGTACGCTTCCACCCCGGATTCGTAGACCACCACCGTGGCGCGCTGCGAGGCCGGCAGTCCCGCGGCCGCCAGGAGTGGCGCCATCAGGGCAATCAGTCCCGGGCGTGCCACGCCAGCCTCACGAACACCGACCGCCCGTCTCCGCGCAGGCGGTCGATTGCCAGATAGATTGGATCCTCATAACGCCGGTCGAAGGCGTTGCGGAGGCCGGCTTCAACGTCGAACTTCGGATGAAGACGCACGCTCAGCGTGAAATCGGCCAGCAGGGCTCCGCCGAGCCGGGCGCCCGTCCACGAGTCGCGGGCAGAGACGTACTGACAGTTGCCGGCCACAAACAGCCGGTCGCGAAAAGCCCGCCCCGGCAGCGGGGCGCCCAGCCTGGCTTTGGAAATCACTGCCGGCGAATTGGCCAGCCGCGCCAGCGGTCGGCCGCCCCGAGCGTCTGCAAAAGCCGCGCTGGCTGAAACTTCCATGCCATCCCAAAGCTTGCCGGCCAAAGCCAGTTCGGCGCCGGTGGAAAGATCCCTGCTTGCGTTTTGATACTGCTGCACAAGATCCGTGAGGCCCACGGCCTCGATCACGCGCTGGATGCGGTATTGGTAGCCATTCGCCACCACCGTCCAGGTGCCCGCCAGACGCCGTTCCATCGAAGCCTCGAACGTGTCCGCATATTCGGGACCGAGCGGCGCGGCAGGGGCGTACGAAAGGCCGCCATCATTGTAGAACTGCTCGAACGCGCTGGGATTGCGGAACGGCCTCCCATAGACCAGCTTGTACACGGTGCGCGGCGACTGTTGGAACACCGCCGCGACGCGCGGGGAAAGGGCCCGGCCGAAGTACCTGGTATCGTCCAGCCGCAGACCGCCGTCCAGCTTCCATCGCGCCGAGATCTTCCATTCCTGCTGAGCGAAAACAGCCACACCGCGTTCCGGGTGGTTGCTGTAGTCTTGCCTCACGCCGTCATCGAGGTTGTACTGTTCGGTGCGCAGGTCCAACGAACCGGAGACGCCCACCGTCAGCGAGCCGATGCCGGCGACCGGAAGATCGTAAGTGAACTCCGAATCCAGCCAGTCGCCGCGGTTGATGTCGCGGACCACATCGATCGCGGCTCCATCGGGATAGTCGTAGCGATCCTGGTAGCGGTATTGATCGTAGAAAACCTGCCACCGCAACTCGCCGGGACCGGCGGAATGTTTATACACCGCTCCGATGAAGTTGCGGCCATCGATGGCGTGCTGCGACGGGTCTCCGGAGAAACTGGTACCCACTCCAACCGGGACCTGCTTGTCGCGGGAGTTGAAATAGGCGGTAAAGCTCCAGTCGTGCCAGATCAGGTTGGCGAACGTGTGATAGCCGCGCTCGCCATCCGATTTCACCGGGGCAGCGGGCGCACCGGGCGGCATCGCAAGAACGTTGAGCGGCACGGAAATGCCCGCATTGTTGAACGCCGATCCGGAGAGCAGGAGATTGGCGCCCGCGCCGAGATAAAGCGAGGAAGCCAGCGACAGCTTGCGTTCGCCTTGGGAGTCCGTTTCCGCGCTGACGCGCAGCCGTTCGGCATCCACCGGAGAACGCGTCACCACGTTGATGTTGGCCAGGATGCCGTTGGATCCGTAGAGCGCCGACGTGGGCCCGCGAATGATCTCGATCCGCTCCACCAGGTCCATGTCCAGCCCGAAATCCTGCCCGAAGAAGCCGTTCGAGTTATAGATGTTGTCAGTCAGCGGGTGGCCGTTGAGCATCACCAGGAACCGGGTATTGAAGTCCCCGGGCAGCGAAATGCCGCTCACTCCCACGTAGTGGTATTCGTGGTCGTAGGTTACGTAGAAGCCGGGTACGGAGGCCAGCGCTTCCGCCAGCGTGCGGTATCCATAGCGGCGGATTTCCGCCGCCGTGATTACCGTGACATTCGCCGGAGCCTCGGCCAGAGTCTGGGCGTGCAGGGAGACGGCTTCCACCGTGGGGAGATCGCCCAACAGAGCCTTTTCGTCCGCCGCTCTCTCCGTGCCCTGCTGAGGCTGCGCGCCGGCAGTCGCACCGCAAGCGCACACCAGCGCAGCCAGAACCCATAGCCGTATGAGCATGATCTTCCTGCATGCGTCCGGCGAAGCCCGGACGCTCTCTAGTGGTCTTATCGTCCCGCCAGAGGGATTGACACTGCGTCAGGCTGTCCCATAAAATAATCTGCAGTGTCAGATAGTGAGACAAAGGCGTCGCCTTATCGCGTCCAGGTTCTGGACCGCGCCTGGGCGATCATCGACACCCTTGCCGCCGGCCGCGGCGACAACAGCCTGATGGAGTTGTCGGAGAAACTGCGATTGCACAAGAGCACCGTGCACCGGCTGCTCATGATTCTGGAACGGCGCCGGGTGGTGGAGCGCGATTCCCAGACCGGCCGCTACCGCCTGGGCTTACGGCTGTTCGAACTGGGAGCCGTCGCCATCTCGCGCTTCAACATTCGCGAGAGAGCCCTGCCGCACCTGGAGCGCGTCCTGTTCGAAGTGGATGAGACCGTGCACCTGTGCGTGCTGGACGCCGGCGAGGTGCTCTATGTGGAGAAGATCGAGCCCAGCCGCAGCGTGCGCATGGCCTCCCGCATCGGCCGCCGCAACGGAGCGCACTGCTCCGCCGTAGGAAAAGCCATGCTGGCGCATCTGCCCGAACGCGAGCTGGACGAAATCCTCAAACAGCACGGGCTGCCCCGCGTCACGCAAAGAACCATCGTCACGCCAGCGGATCTCAAAGCCGATTTGAAAGCCGTACGCGAGCGCGGCTACGCCATCGACAACGAAGAGTCCGAAGAAGGATTGCGCTGCGTCGGCGCCGTCGTCTTGGGCCACGATGGCCGCCCTCTGGGAGCCATTAGCATATCCGCGCCGTCTTTCCGTTTGCCACTCGAAAAGGTTCCGGCCGTGGCAGCGTCGGTTTGCCGCGCCGCAAGAGCGCTCTCTGCGGAATCCGGCTACCAGGGACAGTGGTATCCGGAGGTGATCGAAATCCCGGGCGTTGGGAGGACGGTCGCCTAGCCTAATATAGGATGCCATCTTACAATACGAGATCGGAGCACAAAGCATATGTCAGATTCCCCTAATATGATTTTTCGCAAGACCAATACGCAATTGGGACGGCACGTTGCGGTCACCCCGTCCAACAGCACCAACCGCCACCTCTCTTATGCCCGCATCATACTCGAGAGCAAACTGCCGTCCGTAGCTTTTCACAACGGAGACCAGGAGACAGGCATGATCGTCCTGGCCGGCTCTGCCAAGGTCATGGTGGATGGCCGCGCGTTCGACCTGACCCAGTACGACGGCATCTATATTCCGCGCGATTCCGCGGTGGAGGTGAGCACGGGGAGCAATGTCGATATCGCCGAGTTCTCTTCCGACGTGGCTCACAAGTACCCGGTGCAGGTGGTGCGCTACGCCGACATCTCCAAAGACGGTTCACTGCGGTTCAACGCGGGCGGGTCGGCGACGCAACGGCAGGTCAACATCGTGCTGGGCAAGAACGTGGATGCCGGCCGGCTGGTCGCCGGCTTCACGGTCTCGGAGCCGGGCAACTGGACCAGCTGGCCGCCCCACGAGCACACCAGGATGCTGGAGGAGATGTACGTCTACTTCAACATGCCCGATCCGGCCTTCGCGATTCAATTGGTCTACAACAACACCGAGTATCCCGAGCTGGTGACGGTGGTGCGCGACGGCGATGCGGTCCTGATGCCCTCGGGCTATCACCCCAATGTGTCCGTGCCCGGCCACCGCATCTGTTTCCTGTGGGCCATGGCGGCGCACCGCGAAAAGGAAGACCGGCAGTTCGGTGTGGTGAACGTGCAGCCGGGCTTTGGAGCGGGCGGATCGGGGCTGGAAGCCAGCCGCAAATAAGACGAAGATGATCCTCGACACTTTCAGCCTCAAGGGCAAGAACGCCCTGGTGACCGGCTCACGCGCCGGGCTGGGCGCGGGCATGGCGATCGGGCTGGCGCAAGCCGGAGCCAACGTAGTAGTGCACGGCCCTATTGAAGACGGCATCGACGAAGTCTGCCGGCAAGTGCAAGCTGCGGGCGTGAAAGCCGTTCGCGCTCTAGCCGATGTTTCGGACCCGCAGGCTTGCGAGGGCCTGATCGAGCTCACCATCCGGGAGTTGGGCTCGGTCGACATCCTGATCAACAACGCCGGCATCATCCGGCGCAGTCCCGCGGCCGATTACTCCGCCAAGGATTGGGCCGACGTCATCCAGATCAACCTCAACGCCGTGTTCCAGCTCAGCCAGCTTGCCGGGCGGAACATGCTGGCGCGCGGCAGCGGCAAGATCATCAACATCGCGTCGCTGCTGGCGTTCCAGGGCGGGGTTCTCGTGCCGGCCTACGCCGCCGCCAAGGGAGCCGTGGCGCAACTCACCAAGGCGCTGGCGAACGAGTGGGCGCCCACGGGAATCAACGTCAACGCCATCGCACCCGGCTACATGGCCACGGACAATACCGCGGCTTTGCGCGCGGACGCGCTGCGCAGCCGGCAGATTCTGGAGCGGATACCGGCGGGCCGCTGGGGAACCCCGGCGGACCTCGCCGGCGCCGCGGTGTTTCTGGCATCTTCGGCGAGCGACTACCTGCACGGGCACGTCCTGGTGGTCGACGGCGGCTGGATGGCAAGGTGAGGTGACCGGATGTCTCTCGCGATCAAGCCCAAGCAAGGTTGCCGCTGGGACCTGGTGGCGCTGGGCGAAATCATGCTGCGCTTCGATCCGCGGGACCGGCGGATCGCAACTACACGATCCTTCGACGTCTACGAAGGCGGCGGCGAATATAACGTCGCGCGCGGTTTGAAGCGCTGCTTTGGACTCGACACCGCGGTGGTCACGGCGTTCGCCGATAACCCGGTGGGCCGGCTGCTGCAAGACCTGATCTACCAGGGCGGAGTGGACCAATCCCTGATCCGCTGGGTGGAGTACGACGGCGTAGGCCGCGCGGTGCGCAACGGCCTCAATTTCACCGAGCGGGGATTTGGCGCGCGCGCGGCAGTCGGCTGCTCGGACCGCGGACACACCGCCATCTCGCAGCTCAAGCCCGGCGACGTGGATTGGGAGGAGATCTTCGGCCGGCGCGGCGTGCGCTGGTTCCATACCGGCGGGATCTTCTGCGCGCTCTCGGCGACCACGCCGGAAGTGGCGATCGAAGCGATGCAGGCGGCGCGCCGCCATGGCACAGTGGTCTCTTACGACCTCAACTATCGCGCCTCGCTGTGGAAGGCCGGGGGCGGAAAGAAGCAGGCGCAGGCGGTAAACCGGCGGATCGCGCCGCTGGTGGATGTGATGATCGGTAACGAAGAGGACTTCTCCGCCGCGCTCGGTTTTGAAGTGGCGGGCATGGACGAGAACTTGACCCGCATCGAGACCGCCGGCTTCCAGACGATGATCGAGACCGTGGTGAGGGAGTTTCCGTTCGCGGTGGTTGCGACCACGCTGCGCAAGGCTACCACGGCATCCCGGAACGATTGGGGCGCGCTCGGTTACTGCGACGGCGCGTTCTACCAGGCGCAGAACCGCGCAGACCTCGAGATCTACGACCGTGTGGGCGGAGGCGACGGTTTCGCGTCCGGTCTCATCTATGGGTTTCTCACCGGACAGACGCCGCAGTGGGCCGTGGAGTGCGGCGCGGCGCACGGCGCGCTGGCCATGACCACGCCGGGCGACACCACCATGGCGACGCTTCCGGAGGTTCTTCAACTGATGCAGGGAAAATCGGCGCGGATCGCGCGGTAGCTTACACCATCATGACCAAGGAACAGGTTCGAGAGCGGATATTGGAAGTCAAGATCGTGCCCGTGGTGCGCGCGTCTTCCGCGCAAGAGGCGATGGGGGCGGCGGAGGCGGTTTGCGCCGGCGGAATCCCCATCGTGGAAGTGACCATGACGGTTCCGGGTGCAGTGGAAGTGATTGCGGCGTTCAGCCGGTCGATGGGCACGCAGGTGCTCATTGGCGCGGGCACCGTGCTGGATGCGGAGACGGCCGAGCGGTGCCTGGATGCCGGCGCGCAATTCCTGGTCAGCCCAGGCTTCGACGCTGGAACCGTGGCACTGGCCGGGCGGCGGAACGTTCTGGTCATGCCCGGAGCTTTGACGCCTACCGAGGTGGTCACCGCGTGGAAGGCCGGGGCCGATTTCGTGAAGATCTTCCCGTGCGGCAATGTCGGCGGCCCGGCCTATATCAAGGCGCTGAAAGCCGCGCTGCCGCGGATCCCTATGGTGCCGACCGGCGGCGTCAACCTGGAAACGGCGGCGGCGTTTCTGCGCGCCGGGGCGTCGGCGTTAGGGATCGGCGGGGAGCTGGTGTCGCGCGCGGCCCTGGAAAAGGGGGACTTCGCGGCGATCACGGACGCCGCCCGGCAATATGTGGCAGTGGTCACGGCGGTTGCGGCGTGACAGCTGCACAAGCTAAGCTTGTGCGTACTGGACCGATTGACAATCGGTCGCGGGTTGACAACCCGCCCTACGGTTACTCGGCTTTGCTGCTGCGGCGGCGCAGAAAGAGCAGGACCCCAAAAACGACCGCGAGGGCGGCGCAGATCAATCGGAGAGTCGTTGTTTCCACTGCTGTTGCTCCTTTCCTGATTACTTATCGGCCGGTTACATGTTTTCAACCATGGGGAAGAGGTCGCGGATGAGCCGCGTCAGCACCGGCCCGACCGTCACCACGAACAACGCGGGCAGGATACAGAAGAAGATCGGGAAGACCAGCTTGACGGCCAGCTTGGCGGCGCGCTCCTCGGCGCGCTGGCGGGCCATCACGCGCAGGTAGTCGGCGTGGCCGCGCAGGCTCTGGGCGATGCTGGTGCCGAAGCGGTCGGTCTGCACCAGGACGGCCACCAGCTTTCTGAGATCGTCCACGCCGGTGCGCTCGGCCAGGTTGTGGAGCGCCTCGACGCGGCGCTTGCCGGCGCGCAGTTCGAGGTTCATCACGGCGAACTCCTCGCAGATCTCGGGGTGCGCGGCGCGCAGCTCCTTCGCCACCTGGATCATGGCCTGGTCGAGACCGAGGCCGGATTCGACGCAGACCACCAGCAGGTCGAGCACGTTCGGCAGCCCTTTTTCGATGGCGTGCTTGCGCCGGCGGATGCGCCACACCAGGTATTGCATGGGCGCCATGTAACCGCCCGCGGCCGCAGCGGCGGTGATGAGCACCAGGTTGCCGGTGGAGGCGTACGCATGCAGCGCGGCCAGCAGACCGCCCAGGCCGAATGCCACGGTGGTGCAGGCGCGCGTACCGAAGAAGAGGCGCACCGCGGCCGGGTTGCGGAAGCCGGCGCGCACCAGACGCTTCTTGAGCAAGGGCAGGTTGCGCGGCGCGGAGGGAACGATGGAGCCGGCCCAGTTCACCAGCTCGCGCCAGATCTGGCTTGGCGCGGAGAGGAATCCGGGCACCAACTGGCCGCGCGCCTGGAGCCGGTCCACCGCGCGGGGTCTACCCGGGCCGACGCGCCACGCAAGCAGCGCCGTGCCGCCCGCCACCAAGAGAAAGACCAAAGCCGCTTCGATTTCGAGCACATCACACCTCGATGGTCACGATCTTCCGGATGATCAAGTACCCAACCAGTTGCAGGCCAATGGAGCCGGCCAGCAGTTGGTGGCCCACCGGGTCGTCCACGAAGAAACGGGCGTACGCCGGGTTGACGCAAAACATGAGGACGCCTACTGCGGCCGGGATGGCGGCCAGGATGCGGCCGGTCATCAGCCCCTGCGCGCTGACGGCGCGGATGCGCGCGCGCAGTTTGAAGCGCTGGCGGATGATGTCGGCCAGCTTATCGAGCAGCTCGGCGAGGTTGCCGCCGGTCCGCTTCTGCAGCAGCACCGCCGAGACGAAGAACTGGACGTCGAGGGACGGGATGCGTTGGGTGAGCTTGCGGAGCACGATGTCAAGCGGCTGGCCCAGATTCTGCTCTTCGAAGATGCGGCGGAACTCGGCCGCTAAAGGCTCGCCGAATTCACGGTGCACCATTTCGAGCGAGACCGAGAAAGCGTGCCCGGCGCGCATGGAGCGCGAGATGAACTCGAGGCAATCGGGAAACTGCTCCTCGAACTTCTGGACCCGGTGGCGGGCCATGCGCCGCGCGAGCTGGAACGGCACCATGGCCGCCAACGCGCCGGCAGCGAAGGTGGCGAGCGGCATCGAGTTGCCGGTGGCGATCAGGACCACCGTCGCCGCCAACAAAGCGGCCGCCGCGGAGCGGTGAATCAACCCCGCCGCGCTCCACTTGAGATCGGCCGTGTCGAGCATGCGCTCGACGGATTCCTTGAGACGGGTGCGCTCGAGCAGGCGGGTGGCCATGCGGCCGCGCACCTCGCCGGTGGTTTGGATCAAGACCGGCTCGGCCGCCCGCTGCCCTCCGGCTTTGGGCGAGGGCTTGCCCGTGAGGCGACGTACGGCCAGGGCATGCTCGCGCCGGTCCAGCCAGTGCGATACGAGCGTGATGACCGCCATGCTGGAGCAGACCATCACCAGGAAGAACGCGAGGAACACGGCTAACCCACCTCCACGATTTCGTCGAACAGCTCGACCGGCAGGCGGATGCCGGCGGCCACCAGCTTCTCATTGAACTTGGGCAGAATGCCGGTGGCAGCGAAGCGGCCGATCACGTTGCCTTCGGGGGAAAGGCCACGCTTTTCGAAGACGAAGATGTCCTGCAAAGTGACTACTTCGGTCTCGATGCCGGTGACCTCGGTGATGTTCATGACACGGCGCGACCCGTCGCTCAGGCGCGATACCTGCACGAGAATCTGGACGGCGGAAGCCACCTGCTGGCGGATGGCCAGCAGGTGCATGTTGGCGTTGGCGAGCGAAACCATGACTTCCAAGCGTGAGATGGCGTCGCGCGGGCTGTTGGCGTGCACGGTGGTGAGCGAGCCATCGTGGCCGGTGTTCATGGCCTGCAGCATGTCGAGCGCTTCTTCGCCGCGCACTTCGCCCACGATGATGCGGTCCGGACGCATGCGCAGGGCGTTCACCAGCAACTGGCGCTGGCGCACGAGGCCATGGCCTTCCACGTTGGCGGGGCGGGTTTCGAGGCGCGCCAGGTGCGGCTGCTTCAACTGCAGCTCGGCCGCGTCCTCGATGGTGACGATGCGCTCCTTGGGCGAGATGAAGGCGGAGAGCGCGTTGAGCAGGGTGGTCTTGCCGGCTCCCGTGCCGCCCGAGACAATGATGTTGAGCCGGGCCTTGACGGCCGCTTCGAGCAGGCGCATCATGCCGGCGGTGAGGGACAGCTTGTCCACCAGGTCGGCGGGCATGAGCTTGTCGGTGCCGAAGCGGCGGATGGAGAGCAGCGGGCCATCGACGGCTAGGGGCGGGATGATGGCGTTCACGCGCGAGCCATCAGCGAGGCGCGCGTCCACCATGGGATTGGATTCATCGACGCGGCGGCCGACCTGCGAGACGATCTTGTCGATGATGCGCAGCAGGTGCTGGTCGTCGTGGAATCGGACGTTGGTGGGCTCGAGCAGGCCGCGGCGCTCGACATAGACCTGGCGGCAGCCATTGACCAGGATGTCGGAGACGGAGGCATCATCGAGCAGCGGCTCGAGGGGCCCCAGGCCGAAGACCTCGTTGAGGACTTCGTCGGCGATCTGCTCCTTTTCGGCGGCGGTGAGGAGGGTGGGTTCCTGCTCGACGATGGTGAGAGCGGCCTGGCGCACCTCGGCGCGGATACGGTCGTTATCGATGCCGGCCAGGGCGTCCAGGTTGATACGGTCGAGTAGTTTGCGGTGTAAAGTGAATTTGAGCTCCTGGTATTCGGGACGGAGATCGGGCTTGCGGGGCGGGCGCGGGGGACGGGCGGCGGTTTGGGGATCAGCGATCATGGGTGGGGCTCGGCTCCTTGACCCGGAATATTCACCGCCGAGACGCGGAGACGCCGAGGAACAGCAAGAAATAGGGCTATCACCCGAGGGAGCAGAGGCGGCGGCGAAACAGTGCGTTCGGCGGCCAATGTGGCGCAGCAGAGTACGGTTTGAGGACGCGGGCAGGCGGCGGTTTGGGGATCAGCGATCATGGCTCAGTTACCGGGACAATGCGGGGCACAAGCTAAAGCTTGTGCGTACGGTGGGAAGGTTTCGATGGCTTTCTTGCTTCCCTGGATCAGGAGCATGGTCTCGACGGTGGGCGGGGGCGGGGGAATGACAGCCGGCTTCGCCGGCGGGATGGGGATTACCGGTTTCGGCGACGGGGTGAGCAGGGGTTTGACCGGCGCGGCTTCGGCGCGGCCATACAGGCCGCGCAAGGCTTGGCCCGAGGTTTGGGCGAAGACCTGGTCGGTGGAGTTGCGGAGGACCAACTGGATGTGGCCTTCGATGTTGGCCAAGGCCAGGCTCTCGGCTTGCGCCGGCGTCACCAGCAGGGTTACTACGGGGACACTCATCGACTGGCTCCTGGCGTCGGCTTCGACTGCCTGGCCGGCGGAGAGCACGACCACGTTTTGCAGCACGGTGGTGGTGGCGGTGTCATCGGCGCCGGGCGGGCGGCCGGTCACCAGCACATCCACGCGCATGCCGGGGAGGACGAAGCCGGCGACCCCGACCACGTCGTTGACGCGCACGGAGAGCGCGCGCATTCCGGGGGGAATCAGGGGCGCCACGCCGAACCCGCTGCCCTTCGGCGCGATGCGCGATTCCACCACGGGCTCATCGGGCTGGATAGAAGTGACAGCCGGGCGGCCGGCTACGTCTTCGAGGCGCGAATATCCTCCCTTGGGAAAGAGGTTCTCCGGCACACGAACGGTTTTCAGCGATTCGGCGGCAATGGGCGCGCCCGGAGGCAATGGCTGCGCCGCCACTACCAGCATCTTCTCGGGACCGGCTTTCCGGCCAGCTACCGCCGTGCGATAGAACAGCAGGGAGACGAGCAGCCCCCACACCACGCTGAACGCCGCCACGATTGCGAATCTGCGATCGAAATGCATTGGATTATCCTCGCCCCAGCATGGCCAGCCAAGCGCCCAGGGCGATGGCCGGCGCATAGGGGACATGGCGCTCTCCGCGCCTCCAAGTCAAGGCGGCCGCGGCTATCAACCCGCCGACCGGCGCCGCCAATAGCGCCGCCAGCAAGATGCCGGAAGGGCCGAGCAGCGCGCCGAACGCGGCCATCAGTTTGATATCGCCAGCTCCCATGGCGCCGACCCAATAGAAGAACAGGTAGACAACGAAGCCGAGCGCCGCGCCGCCGGCCGAGCGCGCCAGGCCGGCCGCGCCTGCCGTCCATGTCTGGTAAAGCAAGCCGCCCGCCAGCGCCGGGAGCACAATCCAGTTGGCGATGGAGCGGCGGCACAAGTCGTCTAGGGTCGCGGCGGATCCCAGCAGCAGCGCGATCCAAGTGGCGAGGCTCATCGCTCGGCGCCCCCTTCGCGGCGCGCCAGCAGGACGGCCTGGTGGTCGCGATACACCTCGCGCCAACCCGGGTCGCGTTCGAGAATCTGGCCGAGCGGCCAATCCCGCGGCAGGAGCGCCAACTGGAAACCGTAGCGCGCCATGACCTCCGGCCAGCGGCGGCCGGCGTCGAGCAGCGTCCGGTAGTCCTCGCCGACCGAAGGGCCGTAGAAATCGCTGCGGCCGTCGAAGAACACGCGCACACGCGGATAGAGCCGGTAGATGAGATAGTCGGCCCACTGGTCGGAAGTGAGGATGCGCGGGGCAGCGGGACCGGCGAGGCGGTCGAGGTTGCGAGCCACGGCCGCGGCGGGAAAGAACGAGCCTGGGAAATCCGCCAATCCGGCTTGCGGCAGCGCCACCAGCAACGCCACGGCGCCCAGAACCGCGATCCACGGGGTGACGCGGCGCCGGCTCCCCAACTCCAGCGAGGACAGCCACAGAATCCGCACGGCGGAGTGTGGCCGCGCACTTTCGGCGTGTTGCGCCCACCACGACGCGCATTCCGAAGCAATTACCGGGGCCGCCACCACCGCGAACAGCGGGATGTGGCGCGCGGAGCGCAGCGCGGCGAAGCCCCATAGCAGCGTGAGGCCGGCCCAGAACCATTTGCCGCGGCGCCAGCCGCGCGCCGCCAAAGCGACGCCGGCGAGCAGCAGGACGGCGAACATCAGCATGTTTTCCTCACGGATGCGCGGCGATTGAAACTCCATCACGTGATCGAGAATCCACGGCGAGCTGACATAAGAGAAGATGTGGCGGTGCAGTTGCCATCCATAGGGATTCAGCAGCGTGGCGAGAGCGGAGAGCGCCGCGAGCCAGCCGTACCGGCGGACGGCGGCGCGGTTGCGCGCGAGGGCGCCGGCCACGACCAGCCACGCCAGGATTCCGAGCCAGGCGACGAAGCCGCCGTGCAGGTTGGCCCACAGCGCCGCCAGGGGCACCAGCCACCAGACGCGCGGGGTGGGAAGGCGCAGATCCTCGTCGAGAATCCAGAGCGCTCCGGGAAGGAGCAACAGCGAAAACAGGTGCGGCCGCGCGAGGAAGTGCACGCTCGAGGCGCTCGCCGAAGCCAGCGTCGCCGCAAGCGAGATCCACAGACCGGCGCCGCGGTGCAGCAGCCAGCAGAAGAGCAGCGTGGCGGCGGCGCAGACCGCCGCGGCGCAGAAGGCGGCCACGGCTTCCAAACCGCCCCAGCGATGCAGTTGGGCGAACACCATGTCGGAGAGCCACTCCCACGCGTACCAGGGCTGGCCGGCACGAGAGAACGAGAACAGGTCGCGCGTGGGGACGGCGCGGCTGCGGAGAATGAAATCGCCGGTGCGGATGTGCCAGCCGGTATCGCCATCGCTCAGCAGCACCTGCCAGTTCTGTAGGCGGCCGAAGAGCGCGGCGAGCAGCATGGCGAAGAACAGGTCGGGCAGCGACGGTGCGAAGCGCAGCGAGAGGCGCGCCACGCGCGAGGCCGGCAATGAAGCCGCGGTCGCCATCACAGTCTGATGAATCAGATCGACCCGGACCTGGATTCTATGAGCCTGGACTTCGTACCAGAACTGGTACCATTGGCGCGCCGCGGGTTTGGACGGTAAGGTTTTCGCAGCAAGGAGCCTCATGATTCTCTTACTCGAGTTCGCGGTTCTTCAGGTGTTCGACCTCGTTTCGACCTTGACCTTTCTGCGGCACGGCGTGGCGGAGGCGAATCCGCTGATGCGGATGGCGCTGGCGGTATCGGTGCCGGGCGTGGTGGCGTTGGGGGTTCCCAAGGTGTTCGCGGTGGCACTGGCGGCGTACGCGTGGAGGAGCGGAGGGACACGTTTGCTGCGCAGGGTGAATTTCATCTTTGGAGCGTGCGTGGTGTGGAACCTGGTGGCGCTGGCTACGGTGTAGGTTGCACCTCCGAGTCGGGATTGGGGGACGGCGCGGGGGCGGAGGATCGGGGATCGGAGGGCAGGATTGGGGAGATGGGGGCGGGGTCGGCCGAAGACGAGAAACGATCGTCGGCGCCACTGGAAGGATCAAAGCCAATTTCGGGGGAAGTGGGTGCGGTTTCTATGGGTTGCGGGGACGGGTCGGGTTCGGGAGGTAGCGGGACCGGGTGATCTGAGGGGCCGGAATTGGCAGACGACACAAAACGATCGTCTGCCCCACCAGCCCCACATGACTGGAGAAGAGCGAGTTCGTGGGCGGCGTCTTTGTAGGAGCGCTCGAGGCTCTTCATGTGGCGCTGGAGACGGGTGAAGACGGTGTCGGTGTGGAAATAGATCTTGCCGAGCGGGCAGTCTTCGGGCATGCGGAAGAAATCCTGGAAGCGGTATTCCCAGAGTTGGGCGTCGGCGCGGGTGAGACGGCGCATGTGCCAGTCACAGCGGATGAGGATGTCGACGTAGAAGCGCTCCTGGGGAGTGACTGGGGTATGGGCTTCGAGGTACTCGTTGGTGAGGGTTTCCAGGTCGGCGGGATTCTCGCCGCGGATGATGGTTGATTTCGCATCGATGCCGGATTTCAGGGCATTCATGCGGACTACGGCCTTGCCCTCGACGGAGCGGGGGCCGGTGCTTTTCTGAGCGTTGAGGCGATTCGCCTCTATTTGTTTCAAGGTGGCCATTTTCTTTTTTTCCGGTGAAGGACAGCGCTCGTCGCGCAACCTTCTGCCTGGCATCACGCTAGCAGGCGGGTGTGGGGCTGAAGGGCGGGATTCCCGGCAAGTGGTTTGGAATCAGAGCAAGAAATCTGTGGAAATCGTAAAAATGAGGAGGATGTCCGGATTTTAGTTGAAAGCTGCGACTCTCGCGGGAGCCGTGATGGCTGCGGCAATACCCGGGTCTACACTCTCCGGTCGCCGGCGGCGACAAATCCGAAATAGGCTGCCAGGAACTGGTCTTGCGGCAGGTCCACGTAGATGGACGATCCCGCGGTGGTGGGTTCCTTGTCGTTGTTTCCCCACTGCCAGACGCGGCACGTGACTGAGCCGGCTATTCTCACGGTGGATTTGAGCGTACAGAAGTGATTCGGTTTTAGCGATTGAGCGGTGGGGTTCTTGAACATGTTCTCGTTCACGCAAAACACCACCCGGTAACCTTGGCTCCACAGTTGGCTGGCCTGCTTCAGGTTCTTCTCATCCGCCTTCCAGAGAATCGTGGAATACGTCTCGTTGAGCACGTGCTGGTATCCAAGCTTTTCGAAGCAGGACACGATCTCAAACGGCAGGGCGCCCTCGATGCGAATGTTGACCGAAGTGAGAGCACCGAGGCCAACGTTGGTCCGGACGCCAGCCATGGTCACCCAGTCGCACGCGCCGATGCTCTCGACTTCCGGGTCATCGCTGGTGGGGACCGGTTGGTCAAGAAGGGAGCTGACGTCGACCTGCCAGCCACGCAGCGTCGCTTTCCCACAAAAGAACAAGTCCAGTGCGAACGTGGCGTAGTCCAGAGGACTGTCCTTTGCCATGGCGTGCAGAATGGCCGCGGGTCCGCAGAAACCAAGGTGACCCTGGTTGATGAGTTTCGGGTCGCGGACGCGGCTTCTCAGCTCGCGGAGGAAGTCGGCCTTGTTCACGTGCGCGAACGCTTTTTTGCCCATTCCGCGCTGGGTGATCAGGTTGTCCGCGTCGTCCCGCTGCTGCGCTTTTTCTTCTTTAGTCAGTTTTGTAGTTGGGTGCATGGTAAGGCCAGGATTCCCCTCTTGGCACTGGTACCTGGAAAGTATATACCGGGAGAGTATATACCGGATGGGTTCCTTCGATCCGGCTCGGCCGGTTGTTTCGGCGGGAATCGTGTTAATTCGGCGAGGCGCGGTGTTGGGTTGTACGCGGCCGACAGTGCCGGCAGAGGGAAAGCGCCGCCTGCTCGATGGCAGCGGTTAGTTCTGAAAGTGCAGGGTCTTGATGAGTGCGTCGCGTGCCGGGGCCGTTTCCGCGTGGGCTGGATGAGTTGCCAGGCGCGCGGCAAATGCGAGAACGGTAAGAGAAGGCCGGAGAGAATCATGCCGGTCAGGCAGTGCCCTCTCTGCTTCCCCGGAGAAAAATCACGCGGATCAGGCTGTCCCCCTTTCTTCCTCTTTCTTCTTTGCGGCGGCACCTGGCGGGCAGGCTGAAGCCTGCGCCACGTGGCTCCAGGGTTGGTTAAGCCTGCCGGAGGGCCTGCGAGCAAACGGGCGCCAAAACGGGACCGAACCAAATGCCCGCAATCGCCGTCCTATTATTTGTCGCCCATATCTGAGTCAGGAGGCTGTCATGGCTCATCTGCTTCGCGATTTGCGCTTCGCGTTCCGCCTGCTCCGCCAGAACAAAGGGTTCGCCGTGATTGCCGTGCTGGCCCTGGCGCTGGGGGTCGGGCCGAACACCGCGATCTTCAGCGTCATCTACGCCACCATGCTGGCACCCATGCCGTACCCCAACCCCGATCAACTGGTGATGGTGTGGTCCAAGATTCAAGGCAACCGGAACGGGATCGCGGCGGGGGACCTTCTCGATTGGCAGCGCGAAAACAAGTCGTTTCAGGGCCTGTGGGGGTTCACGGGATTCTCCGCCAACCTGGGCGGAGCGGAAGGCCCCGAGCAGGTTTCGGCACAGCAAATCACTCCAGGCTTCGTCACCGGATGGGGCGCACGGCCTATGATGGGGCGCGATTTCCGGCCGGGTGAAGATCAGCCCGGCAAGGACCACGTGGTGATCCTGATGAACCGCCTGTGGAAGCGGAGGTTCGGCGGAGATCCCAACATCATCGGCCGCAACATCCGCATCAATGGCGAACCGTACACGGTGATCGGGGTGCTGCCTCCGGGGCAGCAGGACCGGATGCCGAACCAGCTCTGGGTGCCGCTGACGCTCAAGCCCGAGCAGATCAATCACGATTTTCACTGGCTGCTGGCGATGGGGCGGATGAAACCGGGGGTGTCGATCCAACAAGCCCAGGCGGACATGGATGCGGTGACTCAGCACATCGCGGAGATCTATCCGCAAAACAAAGGATGGGGCGCGAGCGTCGAGCCTCTCCGCAACGACTTCCTGCCGAAAGACGAGATCAAGGGCATGTGGCTGCTGATGGGCGGCGTGGGCTTCGTGCTGCTGATCGCGTGCGCCAACCTGGCCAACCTGCTGCTGGCGCGCGGCACGGCCCGCGAGCGCGAAATCGCCGTGCGGGCCTCGATGGGCGCCAGCCGCGGCCGCCTGTTCGGACAGATGATCAGCGAGGGCCTGGTGCTGGCCTTGATCGGCGGAGCGGCGGGCGTGGGTTTGGGCTGGGGCATCCTCAAGGTGCTGATGGCCTACATGCCGGAGGGCACGCTGCCTTCGGAAGCCGACGTCACGCTCAACGTGCCGGTGCTGCTGTTCACGCTGGGCGCAACCATCTTGTCGGGCATTCTGGCGGGCAGCGCGCCCGCGTTCCAGGCGGCCCGGCTGGATCTGAACGCCGTGCTCAAACAATCGGGCCGCTCGATCGGGTTCGGCAAGCATTTCGTCAGGCGCGCCCTGGTGGTGGGCGAATTCGCACTGGCGCTGACGCTGCTGGCGGGCGCGGGACTGGCGATGCACAGCTTCTGGAAGCTGACGCGGCTGGACCTGGGAGTGCGCACGGATCACGTTCTGACTTTCTATTTGCCGGTTCCGCAGGGGCGGCTCACCGACCCCGACAAGATCCGCGGCTTGTATCGCGACGTACTGGCGCGCGTGGGCGCCGTGCCCGGCGTGGAGTACGTGACCGCGACCACCGGCCTGCCGGTGCAAGGGACCGGCTTCGGCATGCCGTTCAGCCTGGCCGGCAAGCCCGTCACCGATCCCGCGGCGCGGCCGGCGACCGGCTTCCAGATGGTCACACCGGGCTACTTTCGAACCTTCGGCGTACGCACGCTGGTGGGCCGAGCGTTCGACGAGCATGATGTGGCCGGCTCCATGAGGGTCGCGATGGTGGACGAGACGTTCGTCCGGCGCTACCTGAAGGGCCTCGACCCGCTCCGCCAGCGAGTGGTCATCGAAGACCTGGTGCCCGGTGTCACCAAGCTGGGCGCGCCGGTGGAGTGGCAGATCGTGGGCGTGTTCCAGACGGTGGCGGAGGGCGGCCGGCCCAGCGATTTCCCGGTGGTGTACGTGCCATTCTGGCAAAGTCCGTGGCCCAGCGCCGGGCTGGCGGTTCGAACCAGGGGCGACCCCGGAGCGATGACCAAGAGTGTGGGCGCGGCCATTCGGTCGATTGATCCCGACCTGCCCATGGCGGGTACGGAAACGATGGAACAAGTGGTCGACGAAGCGCATGCGGGCGACCGGTTCAGCACGGTACTGTTCGCGAGTTTTGCCGGCGTGGCGCTGCTGCTGGCGGTGCTGGGGATTTACGGGGTGATGGCCTTCCTGGTGGCGCAGCGCACGCATGAAATCGGGTTGCGGATCGCGCTGGGTGCGGGCCGAGTCCACGTGCTGCGCATGGTTGTCAGTGAAGGACTGCGCCTGACCGCGACGGGCCTGGCGCTGGGATTGGCTGGAGCGTGGCTGGTGGGGCGTGCCATGCAGAGCATGTTGTACGGCGTAGAGGCGGTCGATCCGACGGCGTTCGGGGCGGTAGCGGCAGTGCTGGTGGGTTCCGCGCTGCTGGCGTGTTGCATTCCGGGGCGCCGGGCGGGGTGGGTTGACCCGGTGGTGGCGCTGCGGCAGGAATGAGCCAGAGTCACGCTACTACTGCGCGGTTACGCTCAAGTTTGCGAAATAGCCGTCCGTGCCGGGCCCGGTCCAGAGTCCGACGGCTCCCTTCGCGGGCGCCAGCTTGAGATCGTTGACGATCAGGCATGGTTGTTCGGCACGGTTGACATAGAGCCGGGCCTTGGAACCGGACAGGACGATTCTGACGCTGGTCCAGACGCCCGGCTCCAGGTCCGTATAGGATTCGTAGAGGCCGGGGGTCTCCTGACGCGTGCGCTGCCAGGGCCAGTCCGGGAAAGAGACGTATTGGGTGGAGTGGTTGCGGCGAAGCTGGTCCTCGGCCCGGCCGTTGGTCGGGCGGAGGTAGAGGAGCTCGTACTTCGCCGCGTTGGGCTGAACCCGAAATGCCACGCCGATGAAACCGCGCGCCTCGCCGAAGGCGCCGGGCGCCGGCGCACCGGCCAGGTCCACCTCGATCACGCCGTCCTGCAGCTCAAACCCGGTCACAATGGCCAGCGTATCCTCGCCTTGGGCTCCGGGCGCCTGCGTGAGGTGAATCGCCTTTGTGCCACGGTACTCAGCGGCCTCGGCGCGCACCTTGTGGAGTTGAAGCTTGTCCAGCGTCTGGCCGGGCGACAGAGACTGGCCTGCCAGCAGCGCGAGAATCGCTCCTGTGGTGACTAGGATCACTTTCGGCATATGGAAGGATACGGATTGGTTAAGGCGCGGGTTCCGCGAAGTCCGCCGCTCACTTCTGCCGGAACACGTCACCGTACTTCCGAATGGGTGC
>Ga0335081_10003912_pt1 | contig 23505 bp, 21 predicted proteins | sample Lox_Sample_35_FD_206713 | JGI IMG/M metagenome (GOLD analysis project Ga0335081, IMG submission 206713) | Soil microbial communities from Loxahatchee National Wildlife Refuge, Florida, United States - Lox_Sample_3.5 | ecosystem: Environmental > Terrestrial > Soil > Wetlands | place: USA...
TGGCGGCGTACCGTCGGCCGGCGCTACATCGAGACGCTCGACCGCTTAACAGAGACGTTCCTGGGAAATGGTCTGCTAACTCAATTACCTGGTCACGGACTCGAAGCTCCCAAAACCTTGTCAAGAGGGTAAAACGATGCGATTTCCCCTAACTCATTCACAACACGGCAAAAATAATTCTCAAAACCATGTCCCATTTTCCCCCTCTAATTTGCTATTCTAAATTTAGAGAGTGAGAAAAATTCAGAGAGCGCGTCCTTGAGACGCGCTTTTTCTTTTTGAGGCAGCAATTTTTTCCTCTCGCGAGTCCTGGATGAAGAAATCAAGCGGCAAAACCGGAATGAAATCGGCAAAGCGGCCGGCGGCGCAGGGAAAATCTCGCAAACCTGTCGACCTGGCCGAACTCCGCGAGCGGATTACCAACATGGTCGGCAGCGAGGCCGGGACCATGGTGGAATCCACCATCGAAGAGGTGCATAAAGGCCATTTTGCCGCCATGAAGTACTTGTTCGAGATGATCGGGCTGTATCCGGCCGGCGAGGGCGACGAAAAGCCGGAAGAGAGTTCTCTGGCCGGGGTCCTGCTGCGCCGACTGAATTTGCCGGACCCGCAGTCGCAAAACGAGCTTCCGCAGAACGAAGTTACCAAAGAAACCGAGCCGCCCTCCCCGGCAAAAGAACCGGATGCCGTAGAATGAGAGCCAGTCGTTTTCCGGTCCGGGAAAGTTATTTCCGGGCCGTGCGGTGGCAGGCGCAACTGCCTCGCCGCAACGGGGTTCTCGGAATGGACTTGACCTGGGTAACGGGCCGCATCGCGGTCGGGGGTGGTATCTGGAACGCCGACAATATGGCGGCGGTGGCACGCGTGGGCGTGACTCACATTCTCAACATGCAGGTGGAGTTTGATGACACGCCGCTGGCCGTGCCCCACAACATCGTGGTTCTGTGGAATCCCGTGGATGATGATTTTCAATCCAAGCCGCCGGATGTTTTTCAGCGTGGCGTGGATTTTGCGCTGGATACGCTTGATCAGGACGGGACGAAACTGTTTATTCATTGCGCGGCTGGCGTGCACCGCGCGCCCATGATGGCGCTGGCGCTGTTGTGCTCCTTGAGCTGGTCGCTCGACGAAGCGCAAAGACTGATCGAAGCGAGGCGGCCGGTGGTGGATTTCGCCGACGTGTACGTCGAGAGCGTGAAACAATTTCTCGCGCAGAAGCCGGAAGCGGGAATTCGCACGTCGGCTGCCGGGCGCAGGCTGGCGCATTGAAGTGGCCGTATTTTCCTCAGTGCTCTGTGGTGAGGGGTCCTGATTTTTACCACATACGGCACGGAGGTCATAGAGAAAATCTGGGCTGCTCCCAGGTCAGGCCTCTGGGCCAGGATTTGAAATAAAGTTTTGAGTTCCTTAGTTCCCGGTTCTCAGTTTCAGTTTGAGTTTCTGGTAGTGAGAAGCATGGGAGGAAACATGTTCGGAGCGCGCCGCCTGCGAAGGCGGCTTTTTTTCTTGCTGCTCGGTCTGTTGATGACGACGACCGCCGCGCCGGCGCAAAGTCCCGGAACTACGACCATCAGTGACACCGTTTATCGCGCCGACGGGACGCCGGCTGCCGGAACACTGTTGATCTTCTGGCCTGCGTTTACTACGGCGGGCGGCCAGGCTGTGGCGGCAGGCAACACCAGCGTAACGCTGGGAGCCGGTGGAGCTCTATCCGTTGCGCTCGTTCCCAATGCGAACGCCACTCCGGCGAACACCGTGTACCGGGTTGTCTATCAGCTGGATGACAACACAACCAAGACTGAGTACTGGATCGTTCCCACCACCTCACCAACGACGATTGCTGCGGTACGCACCACCTTGGGATCTGAAATCTCCGCTGCCGCTCCCGCAACGCAACAATATGTGAATGCCGCGTTGGCGGGCAAAGCCAACGATGATGCAGTCGTCCACCTGAGCGGAAGCGAGACGATCACCGGAGCAAAGCAGTTTTCCGTCTCGCCCACATTGCCCGATCCGACGGCGGCATCCGCTGCTGCGACCAAGGCCTACGTGGATTCAGCCGTGACGAACGCTGGAAGCGGATCATTCGTTAGCAAAGCGGGAGACACAATGACCGGGCCCTTGCAGCTTCCCGGAGATCCTGCTTCCCCCAGCCAGGCCTCGGATAAACATTATGTCGACGCGGGACTCGCCACGAAAGCCGATTTGGTTGGAGGCACCGTGCCGACGGCTGAACTGGGAAGCGGTACGGCCAACAACGGTGTCTGCCTGCACGGCGATTCGACCTGGGGCGGATGCGGCAGCAGCAGCAATGCAGTCTCGATCCAGGGCGTTCCGGTCGATACTACGACGCCAACCGACAATCAGGTGATCACTTACGTGGCGTCTGCCGGAAAGTATGAACCGCGAGCGGGTGGAGGAGTGACCGCCGGAATGCAAGCAGTGAAATACGCACCGGATTTCAGCTGGTCACAGAGTCCGTCGGCTGATTTGACTACCGCTGGAGCCAAGACTGTCAGCCTGGCCACTTGCCCGGCTGGAGTAACGGCATCGGAGCCACAATATTACGTCTACATCTCCGGGACTGGGACAGCAGAGGCGGTGTTGGTCACGGGCGGCACATGCGCGGGAAATGGACAAGCGGGAACATTGCAGTTCACAACGGCAAACGCGCATGCGAGCGGATATACGGTCGGCAGCGCTTCGGGAGGATTGCAGGAAGCTCTCATCGCCAGCCGCTTCGCGCCGACCAATCCAACGGGCACCTCACAATCGGGCAAGGTGATTGTATCGCCGGGTGAATTCAAAGCCTACGCTCGGGTCTCGATTCGTTCTTCGAATATTACGGTCGACTTTTCCGGATCGATCGTCGAGTGCTGGATGAACGACACTTGCATTTACGCCGGCGATTCTTCAAATTCCAATCTTTTTTCTGACATCACTTTAATCAGTCCGCGCGGGCGCCCGACCGTCGCGAACGGCCAGTTCCCTTTCATTGAAGTCAACGACAAGAATTTTCAATGTCTCGACACGGCTGGCACTTTCCGGCGGAACGTTCAGCAGTTACGTGCAGGTGGATGGCGATCAGGCATTTCTGTTGGATGGCCTTGACACAACGCTGGGCGGAGGGAGCGGCGATTACGGCGTGCGATGCGATGCAACGATTTGCAATCCGGTCGTGTATGCGCCGGGGCCGTTCGCCAGCAATGCCGCAGTGGGCTGGCTGAAGAATTTGGACATTTCGCTGCAGTGCTCGGGCAACGGCGTGGACTGGGAAAGCGGCAATACGCTGCGTATTTCGGACAGCGTGATCCAGGGCTATGCGCAGTATGGCGTCCGCACAGGAACCAGGCGCGGCGGCTTTGGCGGAACTGAACTGGACAATATCTATGAAGAGGTTGGAAATTGCGCGAACCCCGCGGGTCCAATCGGACAGGCGGGCGTGATTGCGCAAGGCGCAGCGGTGAAGATCGATGGTGGAGAAGCTCCGACAGGAGCGATGCCCCAATTCGCAAACACAGGGAGCACGGTCTATCACTATTACGTAGTCGCTCAGAACACGACGCTTGGCTCTTCGAATCCGCTCTATGCGGGAATCGCGCTCAGCAACGGATCGGGAAACATAACGGTAACCACGCCTGATATTGCGGGCGCGAACACATTCGATCTTCTGCGCGTGACGCCGCCCACAGGATCAGAGCAAGCTCCCTATGGGACGGGAAACTACGCCGTTGCGACCGGAGTAAGCCGGAGTTCGGCCTGCATCAACGGTGTTTGCACGTTTACCGATACTCAGAGCGCGCTGCAATCGTATACCGTTGCAAATCCGAGCTACTTTCCGTTACTCACTTTTTGGCCGGGCAGCCTGATACTGGGCACAAACGGTGATACCAACAACGCCCTGATCGCGGCGCGGGCATGGATGCAAAGCGCCTCGTCCGGTGTGGTTGCGGTGCAGGGTGACGCCGCGCCGGCGCTGATTTCCACCAATTGCGATGCCCTTAGCGTCTGGACGCCGGTCTGGCTGAGTTGCTATTCGAGTATGTCGCCCGCCTCTTTCTACAACCAGGGCGCGTTCCTGATGGCCGTGAAGCCAAACGCGGATGGCAACACGTCATTAAACCTGAAAGGGCGAATGAACTTCACCACGCTGGGGACTGCCCCCGGGCATATCATCACGCTTTCCGATTCAAACCTTCAGAAAACCATTGCCACCGCGAATAACCGCCCGACCAATGACCCTAACGACGCGTTTCTAGGATACGACCAGGGCGACGGCAATCCGGCGCATATCGGCATCAGCATGGGCGCGCCTGTCTCGCTGAGCAACTACATTGGAAATGTGGGCGACGGGCAAAATTGGCTGGAGCGGCTGACCTCAAGCCTTAAAGAGTTCAAAACCAATGTGCAGATGGATAACTCGCTCACGGTGGCCGGCACGATTCAGGCAAACCAGTTTGTTTCGACGGGCAGCGGCGGCTGGAATGTGACCGGAAATTTCGCGGCGCTGAGCCCGGCGGCATCAGGAAAATCGCTAATCGGTTTTGGCAGCAACGGCAAGCTGCAGGTTTCCGAGAACGGCGGGGCGGTGGTGGAAGTCGCCAAGCTGGACGTGAATGGAAATTTTGCAGGAAATGCGGTGACCGCATCGGCACTTGCAGGGACGCCGACGCAATGTAACGGCAGCTTTGCGACCGGAATTCAGGCGAACGGCAATGCCAATTGCAGCACTGCAGACCTAATCGAACTGGCGGAAACGACAGCGCCAACGGGCATTGCGAACTATGGGATCTTCTGGTTTGACCAGACCTGCCATTGCCCGAAAGTGATCGATAACAACGGACAGGCCGTGCAGTTGGGGCTGACCAACGTATTCAACGCAGATGCGAATACGCTCGAAGAGTATAACGGGACAAATCCGCAAGTGTTTCGCGTGTATGGGACGAGAACCGACGCCTCAAACTATGAACGCATCGGCTTCAAGTGGGACAACACGGACAGCTATTTCACCGTCGCGAGTGAAAACGCCGGTACTGGAAATCAAAGAGGAATTGGATTCTGGATTGGAAGCGCTGTGCGATGGGCGATCGATACGTCTTCAACGCTGAAGCCGTTTGTCGATAACTCCTACAACGTGGGTACGCTTACACCCTCGCCGCTGCGTCCGAAGACTTATTACGCGGGAACTTCGTTCGATATCACGGGCACGGGCGCGTTGACCTTTGAGCCGTGCAACGACTCGAGCACGGGAACCAGCCTGAATTTCCTGGCGAAGTGGAATGGCGCGAGCACGCCGTGCGCGGTCAAGGCCGCGGCGAGCGACAGTGATGGATTTCTTGGCATCGTGAGCGGGGGCAGTGGAACCAGCGGCAACGCGGTCGTCAGTTACCGCGGGTTTTCACAATGCAGCTTCGACGGCGCGACTACGGCTGGAGATTATGTGGTCGCCAGCAACAGCACGGCGGGCGATTGCCACGATGCCGGTGCCAGCCGGCCGGTTGGGCCGGAAGTAGTGGGCCGTGTGCTGAGCACTAACGCGAATTCAGGAACTTATTCTGTATTCGTGACCCTGGAGCCGAGCGTGGGGCCGAGCCAGGTACCGTGGTTCACGCAGCCAACGGCAACCGGGACCGCTTCGTTTCTCACGAGCTCGAACGTAGCCAAGCTATACGGCGTACTCTACAGCAATCCGGCGCCGCTGACGACGACACAAGTCGTGTATGACGTATCGACCGCGGACAATACGTCGAATAACTATGACATTGGTCTCTACAACAGTTCAGGTACGCTCGTCGCGCACATTGGAACGACGGCGGGAACAGCATTCGCGGCGTCAACGGGATGGAAGACGCTGAGCTGGACGTCTTCGGCGACGATCAAGCAAGGAAAATATTATCTGGCGATCACAACCAACTGCACCAGTTCATGCGCAGTGCTGATCGGCAGCTCAAGCGGCGTCGGGCTCACATTTGCCGCCGGAGTGCAGGAAAGTGTGACCAACGGAGGGACGTTGCCAAATTCGATCACGATTCCTTCCGACACTTATAACGCGACGACGATTCCGACCTGGTCGGTACAGTAGCCAGAAAAGCCCAATAGGTTTTGGGAAGCAATCATCTGTTAGTTTCGAGTTCTCAGTTCTCAGTTTATCTCACTGAAATTTGGAGGCAACGTGCGTAGCGTGCGAGTGCTGCTGCTGGCTCTGGTGTGTCTTCCCGCGACCGCGGCGACTTACTACGTGGATCCGCAAGGGTCTAATGCGAACGACGGGCTGTCCCCGCAGACTGCCTGGCGCACGTTGCTGAAAGTAGGGATTTCGACGTTTCAACCGGGAGATCAGATTCTTTTCAAGCGCGACGGAGTGTGGAACGAGTGGCTGACTCCGCCTTCCAGCGGAAGCGCGGGAAATCTCATTAAATTTGATGCATATGGAGAGGGCCGTCCGCCCGAGTTCACCGGTTATTACGCGACGACCGCGGCGCAATGGACGAATACATCCGGGAATGTCTGGCAAATCACACTGAGCGCGACGCAACCGATTTCGCAACTGAATTTTGTGCAGTTCGGGACCATCTGGGGCAATTCGCAGAGCGCGCAAAACGCGCTGGCACACGATCGTGACTGGTATTACGACCCGGTAGCACAGAATCTTTATGTTTGGTCGTCGAGTGGAAATCCGGTCGGCTATTACGGATCGGTGACGCCGATCATTCTGAGCGGGCAGTCGCTTATCAACTTAAATGACGTCAGCTACGTGGAAATCCAACACATCAAGCTTGACTGGTATGACGGATATGGAGTCCAGATTCAGGGAACGAGCGACCACATCTGGCTGGCAAACATGATGGCCGACAGCCAGGTGCCGAACGCCACCGTGCCAATTGGGTTTTACGTTCACCCCGACAGCAACCCCGGAGACATTCATCTTTACAACACGGACTCGCACCGCAACTATGTCGGATACCGCTTCGACAATGCGGCAACGGCGATTGAGCTGACGAACTGTCGTGCTTATGTCAATCGAACGTATGGATTGATGGACAACACGGGCGCCGTCACCTATTCCTATTGCCACTTTTATGCGAACAATCTGGCGACCGGACTTTCGACCGATATCACTGGAGCGCCGGGGCCGATCGACGGCGGCAATAATTTGTCTGCGGATACGCCCGCGCAGGTGCGGGCGTTCATGCGTTATCCCGCCCGCATCACGGTGACCTACGATGACCCGGGATTGATTGACGGTTCGCATCAATACATTGAGTCGCTGCTGCCGACCTTCCAGGAAAAAGGCGTGCCCCTGAGCATTGCGGTGGTGACGGGATACGACTTGTCGCAGCAACTGGTGTCGACGTTTCAATCCTGGATCAATGCCGGATATGACCTGAACTGCCATTCGGTCTCGCATCAGTATTTTGTGTTTCCCAATGCCTTCACGGTGCAGTACACAGGAACGGCGGCGACCAGCGTCACGCTCTCCATTGCGAACAAACAGCTCACGATCGACGCGCCGGGAGATCCCAACGCGCAAGTGAGCTGGGACCTGAGTTCTTCCGGGACAGACATGGTGCCCAGTGGCCTGGACACGCTGGGAGGATTGATCTACACGCTGAACCAACGCGGCGTTTTCTCCGTGACGGCCGATCCGAACATGAAAAGCGCGGTGAAAAGCGAGGACCTTGCGGATGTCGCCGCCCAGGACATTCAGAGCGCGCCCTACACGCTGCAAATTGACAAGACGCGGCTCGTGACAGATGAGATCACCTGGGCCAAGCAGTGGATGAATGAAAATCTGACTGGCCTCGGCGGGCATCATTCCGTCACGCTGAACTGGAGCGCGCCGGGTTCGGGACCAACGCCAACGTCATACAACACTTACCGTTCGGCGACCAGTGGAGGGCCCTATAGTCTGCTCGCCGGTGGGATCACAAGCACGTCCTTTGCCGACTTCGCAGTGAATCCGCAGCAGACCTGGTACTACGTGGTGACAGCGGTCGACTCGGCGGGAGAATCGGGTTACTCAAATGAGATTTCGGCGTCAGTCCCGGGAAGCTGGATTTACGTGTATCCGGGAAGCTACGAGGACAGCTCGACCGAGTTGCTGGCCGCCGGCGCCGGTTTTGCAGGAGCCCGGGGAGCAGGCTCTATGCAACCGGCGCCCAACGCGGCTTCAGTGCTGGCGACCGGAGTGGACGTTCAAAACATCCTGAGCCAGGGAGTGGCGCCCAGCTTTCAGAACCTGACGGATGCGCAGTTAACCAGCAAATTGCAGGCGTTGGTCTTCAAATCGGCAGTGTGGGGAGTGCCGATCGGAATTTTTTTTCACGTGAATGAACTCTCGCCTCATCAGGTGGGAGTGATGCTGGATACGCTGAAGGCGGCCGGCGCCACCCTGACCACGAACACGCAGTTGGTCAACTATTTGCTCGGCGCCAGCCAAAACCCCGGCAGCACTTCATACGTGGACTCGGCGACGGGCCCGGCCGTAGACATGCGGCCGCAGAACAGCGCTCCAGTCGTAGATGTGGGATCGCCGCTGAGCCCGGAATACAAGTTCGACCTGATGGGAATTGATCAGACCTTGTATGGCAGCGGATGGGAGATGGGCTCGCTGGTTTTCGTGCCCGAGTCGGCCGGAGATGTGAAAGCCGGGCCATAGCCAAACCGCAAATCCGTCGAATGATGAGGCGCCGAAGCCGGTTTCTGGCTTCGGTTTTTTTATGGGCGGTTTTCTCACAAACATGGCAAATCGCGGCTTCGGAATTCTATGAAATTTCTTTGCTTTGTAGTTCTCGCACTTACTTTCGCGACAATCGTCGCGTGGGGACAGTTTGTATCCTCCGGCAGCTTCACCACCAGCGGGGGAGCGAACTGGGGGCTTCCGGGAATGGTTTGCGGACCGCCCCAATATCTGTGTTCGCGCACCGATTTGTCGGTCGCGCCAATTCTAACCGTGCCGGACGTGACCGCAGGAGCCAACACGGTGGCGACCGATCCGCAGTTCGGAGGGCGAATTCTGCGGATGACGGATGGCAACACGGACAGTAGCTCGGCCAACGCAAGTTTCGTGGCCACCTATTCCGGCGGGGACATCGACAACCGCTGGAACTCGAACAGTACCCTCCTGGCATTTGGCAGGACCGGCGGCAGCAACAGCTATGTCACCAGCTTTAATCCCGCCACCATGCAGGTAGGGGCAACGTTCTACCTGGTGCCGTCGAAGGCGGTGGCGTTTCCCGATACGAATCCGAATGTGCTTTATGATTTTGAGTTTTCCGCCAGCCCGGCGATGGCAGCGATCAAGAAATACGATTTTACTTCCGGCCTGAGCACGCCGACTGTGACCACGGTGTACGACTTTTCCCAAGGTGACTGCATTAACGGATATGCGCCAACCGCACAGACATTCTTCACCATCGCCAAAGACGATCAGACGTTCATGATAGGCATGGGAGATACTCCTGGTGGCGCGCAAAATACCGCCGTGCTGGTAGCAGTCTACAAGGTCGGGAGTGGCTGCCGGGTTTATAACACGTCGAACGCAACGGATGGAGGAGTACCGGCGGCGAGCATCGTGGGAGACTGGGGACCGACCGGGGCTATCACGATGACCGGAGGTACGAGCAATCCGGACGAGTACACATTGCATGAAGTGACAGGATCGCTTAACGGCAGCTTTTTAATTCTGGCTCAGGGGACGTGCTTAAACTCCTGCGGGTCGGATGCCCCTTTCTTATGGCAAACCAATACCGTGAGCGTGATTCCGAGCAACACTTCAGGCCACTACTGCCAGGGCTACAATCTCTTCATTCACGGCAACAACTCCCCACAGGGACAAATGGCGATTGCGACGATTGCCAATCCCCCGGTCAACACGAACCTGATCACTACCGCGAACCTGGGGACGCCGGGAGTTTCTGCGCTCGATATTCACTGCTCCTGGAACAACGACAGTTCAAGCGACACGGCCTTCGTAGTGCAAGCCAACACCTCGACTGGCGCGCTCAGCGGAATTGGGCCGGTGAATGGCGTGGTGGGGAGTTTTTCCGGGCCTTTTGTGAATGAGATTCTGGGCTATCCCACATCCGCTCCCGGGAGCAGTTCCGCTTTCATCCGCAGATTTGCGCACAGCTTCATCTCGGCGATTTCTGCATCGTTCAGCGCGCAGGAGGCGATCGGCACAGTCTCGCAAGATGGCCGCTTCTTCATGTTCACTTCCGACTGGATGGGAACGCTGGGATCGAGCAGCGGCGGGCGCAGCTGTATTGCGGGTGGGCCGAAATGGGTGGCCAGTTCAGCCTATTCCACGACAACCGTGGCTGCGTGCACGCGCGCCAGCTACAGCAATACATCGTGCATCAGCCCGGCGAACGCCAACGGCAACGTCTTTGCGGCAACGACTGGAGGCACGAGCGGCAGCACGGCGCCCAACTGGCCCTCGGCTCTAGGGACGACCGTTTCCGATGGAACGATTGTGTGGACGAATGCCGGCCCGGCCAATTGCCGCCAGGATGTATTCGTGGCGGAATTAAGGTGAAGGAACGAACCTGGAAGGAAAATGGCGCGACCCGAGATGGAAGTGATTGTTGACCTCGAACTTCTTCGCGAGTTGGGGAAGGTACTCCATCATCCGAGCCGCCGCGCAAAGGAATTTATACCGGCGCTGGACCTGCTGATCGCGGCCCTTCTGAAGGTGAGAAACAAAAACAAGGGGTTGGTGAACCTGAAACCCAACCGGGCGCAACGAAGCTTTGGAAGCAATTGCACAAAACGCAATCTCGTGCTGAAAGCGCGGCAATTGGGCATGACAACCTACATCGCGGCGCGATTCTTTATTCAGACGATCACACAGCCGGGCACTTTGAGTGTGCAGGTGGCCCACAACCAGGAATCGGCAGAAGAAATTTTCAAGATCGTGCATCGCTTTTGGGAGAACCTGCCCAAAGGGTTGCGACGGGGAGCGCTGGCAACTTCGCGCTCCAATATCCGGCAGATTGTCTTCCCGCGGCTCGATAGCGAGTATCGCGTGGCAACCGCCGCGGATCCCAATGCGGGCCGCGGGATGACGATCCACAACTTGCATTGCTCCGAGGTCGCGCGCTGGCCCCGCGATGCCGCGGAAACTCTGACCTCGCTGCGCGCGGCGGTGCCGGAAGATGGCGAGATCGTGCTCGAGTCCACGCCGAACGGCGCCGGCGGCGTCTTTTACGACGAATGGCAGCGAGCCGAGGAAACCGGATACACGCGGCACTTTTTTCCCTGGTGGTATGACCAGGAATACCGGATTGACAAAGCGACCGTCGCGCCACTGACGGATGAAGAACATCAGCTTAGCGAGCGCGAGAATCTGAGTGTGGAGCAGATTGCCTGGCGGCGGGTGAATCGTGCGCAGCTTCGGAACCTGGCGGCGCAGGAATTTGCTGAGGACGCGACCTCCTGTTTTCTCGCCTCGGGAGATTGCGTGTTTGATCTGGAGTCGATCGAACGCGCGCTGAAAGAGAGCGGCGGGGCGATCGAGACCAGGGACAACGGCCGGTTGCGAGTATGGTTCCCGGCGGTCGAGGGGAGAAGTTACATCGTCGGAGTCGATCCGGCGGGTGGAGGATCAGGCGGTGACTATGCCTGCGCCCAGGTGATCGAACGGCAGACTGGAATGCAGTGCGCGGAACTGCACGGGCATTTTCCGCCAAGAGAGCTTGCAATGCGGTTGATCGAGCTGAGCGCGAACTATAACCACGCCCTACTGGTCGTGGAACGAAACAATCATGGTTACGGAGTCTTGGCTCACCTGCAGGCACAGGGCTGCCTCAACGTTTATCGCGAGGGACAGCAGGACGGCTGGCTGACTTCGGCGGTCAGTCGTCCGGCCATGATTGAAAACCTGGCAGCCGTGCTCGCGACCGAGCCGGAGTTGTTCCAGAGTCCGCGGCTGCTGGGAGAGTTTCGTACGTTTGTGCGACAGGGAGATGGAAGCTCGGCTGCGGCGGGCGGAACGCACGACGATTGCGTTATGGCAATGGCGATTGCGCTGGCGGCCAGGCAAAAAGCCGCTGGAGGATTGGGGCGAAGATCGCTGGAACTGGCCAGTTTACCCCTCGAAAGGTGATGTTCATCCGTCACAGACAGAGGTTTTGAGGAGGCATAAAATTCGCGGCCCAGCAGGGTTCCGTTTGTGGAATTTTCATAGGACGGGCGAGGCGCCCGTCCCCACACGACCTGTTCACGCAGACCTTGGCGGTGATCGCGGTCCAACACGTGCGGCGGATGAGGGGCGGAGCGCAAGGGCACTTAATGCGCTGCTCCGACGGAAACTTTTATGTGGTGAAGTTTCGCAATAATCCGCAGCATTTGCGGGTACTGGCGAATGAGTTGCTCGCGACCCGCCTGGCAGAAAGGGCAGAACTGCCGGTCGCGGCGGCGGAGGTGGTGGAAGTCGGCGACTGGCTGGTGGACAACACCGCCGACCTGAGCATTTTGCTGGCGGGAAGCTCGATGCGTTGCCTGCCAGGACTGCATTTCGGGTCGCGCTATGTCGTGAGCCCTTTGGAAGGCCAGGTTTTCGATTATCTGCCGATGGATATGTTGGGGAGGGTCCGAAATCTGGAGGCCTTTGCCGGTATTCTCGCGATGGACAAGTGGACAGGTAACGCCAATGGGCGCCAAGCGGCGTTCTGGCGGCGGATGCGCGAGCGCAAATACACAGCGGCCTTTATCGATCAGGGATATTGCTTCAACGCGGGCGAGTGGACGTTTCCTGATCATCCGCTGCGCGGTGTCTATGCGCGCAACGAGGTTTATGCCGGAGTGCACGGATGGAAGTCGTTCGAGCCGTGGCTGACGAGGATCGAAACGATGGAAACAGATGTGATGTGGCAAGTCGCGGGTGAGATTCCGCCCGAATGGTATTGCGGAGATTGGGATGCGCTGGAGAGACTGGTTCAGGAGTTGATCGAACGGCGAGCGAGAGTGCGGGAGCTGATTTCGCGGTTTCGTTCTTCGGTGCGAAGGCCTTTTCCGAATTGGAGAGAAAACTAACCACGGAGAAGCACAGAGAATACACCGGACGACTAATGGCGGATGGCTGACTTCAAACAATTCGAATTTTTCCTGCTGCGGTATGTGCCGGACGCGGTCAAGGATGAGTTCGTCAATATCGGCGTGATGATGCTTGAGCCGGGTGCGAATGGCGCCGACTTCGCCGATGTGCGTTTTACGCGCGACTGGCGAAGGGTACGGTGTCTCGATCCTCAAGCCGATGTGGAGATGCTCGAAGCCCTCGAACGCGAGATTCGCGGGCAGTTGCGGGAAAGTCACGATCGGGAATTGCTGTTCAAGAGAATTGAAGATTCGTTCTCGAATGTAATTCAACTCTCCTCAGCGAAAGGGTGCCTGGCGGAGGATCCGGCGAAAGAAATGGCGGCGCTGGCTTCGATTTATCTGGAAGTCGTTCGGCCGGGAGAAAAACGCGAGGCCAGCGGCCGGCAGAGAATTCTGGGACAAATGAGAGACGCGTTCGAGTGGGCGCAGGTTTTGAAGTTGCTCATGTCGAATATCCCGGTCGCGCCTTACACAAAGCCCGGCGATCCGCTGAAGTTCGATTTTGGGTATCGGCTGGGCGATGAGATCAAGCTGTTTCATGCAGTTTCGCTGCGAGCGAGCGTGGATTCTGCTTTGATGCTGGCGTCTCGGTATCCGAAGATCGCGGAAGGGATTGCGCGAGTGGCAGGTGCACGGTCGTGGCTGACGGCGGTAGTGGATGATGATTTGGATCGGGGCAAGGAGGAGATTCAGTTTGCCCTCGGCGCAATGAAAGAAGGAAATATTCAAGTGGAAACTGCGGGTCTGATGCCTGGAGTCGCGGAAGTCGTGAGAAAAGAACTTAAAATCTAGTCTCAGTCGAGCTCCGCTCGACCGGACAGCCGGGGGCGGCTGTCCCCACACGATTGCTAGAGCAAAGCAAAAATCATGAACATCACATCGAAGTTGCGCGGCGCAATGCGCCGGATGGCCGAGGTGTCGTTAGGCGCCAGAGGCGTGGAGGGCAGGGCAACGGAAAGCAAACGGCGGACCGTGCCCTTGCCCTCCATCCTGAACACGTACGGGCCAAGACCGGATGCGTATCCCAAACCTTCGCCCGCAAACCTGCGCCGCTTTGCCGAAACGCCGGTGGCGCGCAAGGCGATCAATACGATCAAGGACCAGATCGCCGGCATGCGCTGGCGAATTCAGGCGCGGCCGGGAGGCGGTCCGGAAATGACCGACGCGGAGGAGAGAATAAGAATCCTCACGCGAAACTTCGACAATCCGAACCCTGACGATTCTTTTCGCTCGTTATCGGAGCAGGTGCTGGAAGACATCATCGTTGGCGGATTTGGAGCGATTGAGGTCGAAAGCACTGGCGATCCGCAGTGTCCGCTGGCGATGTGGCCGGTGGATGGCGCGACCATCCGCATTCGCAGCGACTGGGATGGAAATCCCAACTCGATTCGCTACGTGCAGGTGGTGAACCGCTACGGGTCGGAAAATCAGGTGAAGTTGCAGGACGATGAGCTGATTTACATCCGGCTGAATCCGCGCACGCATACGCCGTTCGGCCTGGGCCGGCTGGAAGTTGCGTTTGAAACCGTAAATGCTTTTCTCGGCGCGAACCGGTACGCCGCGCGCTTGGCGTCGAACTCCGTCGTCGAGTATGCGCTGTGGCTGCAGGGCCTGACGGCTGAGCATCACGAACGGCTGATTCGCTGGTGGCAGGATGAGATCGAAGGCACTGGCCGCGTGCCCATCATGACTTTTGAAACCAAGCCTGAAGTCCTGCGCTTCGGTGGCGGCACAGATGCGGACTTGCGCTTGCAGTGGCAGGAATTCTTGCTGCGTGTGATCGCCGATGCGTTCGACTTGCCGCCGCAATCCCTGGGAATCGAGCGCGACGTGAACCGCTCGACCGCGGCCGAGATGACAAACCAGGCGTTGCGGCAGGCCATAGTTCCGACAGCGCGGCTGTTCTCCGAGTACCTGACGCGCGATGCGATTTGCAAAAAGCTTGGCTGGGACGATCTCGAATTTGTGTTTACCGACGTCGATTCGACGGGCGACGAGCTCGAGCAGGCGCAGATCCAGCAGATTCTGATCCAGACCGGCGTGCTCACCGTGAACGAAGTGCGGCGGATGCGCGGGCTGCCGCCAATTTCAACCGAAAACAACTTAGCGGGCCAGTGAAACCAGTTCTCCGATATCAATTTTCAGTTCTCAGTCGAGGTCAGGTGATGGCAAGGATTGATTTGGAATCGATGGCGATTGAGATGCCGCGCGTGCCGGGGCATCCGAACCGCGAGCCGTTTCGCGGCGTGCTCACGCTGGTGGATGCGCTTTCCGACCGGCCTCCAGCGGGCGCCCGCGGGCATCGCGTGGTACTAACGCGAGCGGCGGCGGAGGCGGCGCTGCCCTCGCTGCTCGGAATGGGGCTGGACTACCATCCCACGCTCGACCGCCACGACGCCCGGAGAAAAGTGGGCGTGATCGTGCGGGCTGAGATTGTAGGACGGAAGCTGGAACTGGGTGGCTATCTCTTCGCCAAGGATTTTCCAGAGATTGTGCGGGAGATTGGAGGAGACAAAAAGCCGGTCAACATCTCCGCGCGGGGGATGCACTCACATGCCCTGGGCATGTCCTACGAGATCGCAGATGCACAGGTCGCCGACTTGCGCAGCAAGGTCTGGACGCTGACGCAGGTCACATTTACGGGAGCTGCAATCCTCCGGCGGGACAAAGCCGCTTATCAAGACACGTGGATCGCGCTCGGATAAAGCAGAGTTCGTTAACGCTGAAAAAGGCGCAGAGACCGCGCTGAACACTCGAAAAAACAAGGAGCAATGATGAATGACGAGATGACGCAACAGCTAACAGCCACAGCAGAAAGGCTGGCGTCGGCAGCCGAAGCGCTCGACCGGGTGCTCGGCCGCCTGGACGCGCAGCAGGAAGCACTGAATGCAAAAGTGGACCGCATCGTGGCGGCCGTGGAAGAACGGCCTGGCGATGCGCTGATCGATACAGACGGCGACGCGGGCAAGTGGAAGGACCGGGTTGCCGAACTGGAGAAAGCCAACCACGAGCTCAAAGCGCAGGCGTCCCGGATGGCAAGAAAAACTTTGCCGCCGGTAGTTTCCACCCTTCTGGAAAAGCACGTTGATGCGGGGGACAAACTGGACGCGGCAGCGTTGGATAAGGCGTTGCATCCGCTCAGCGTAGAGCAGCGAATTGCAGTGAAAGCCGAGATGGCGCGGGCCGGGATGATCCCATAGCGGCCCTGCTGAGGCGGAAACGAAAGCAGATTCCTCGGGACTGAAGTCCCTCGGAATGACAAGAGCACGGAAATCAGTTTCATCCCTACGCGGCTTTGGCCGCGCTTTTTGTTTTGGGCGATTTCGAAACGAAGCAAATCTCATTTCAGGAGAAAACATGAAAGCACAATTCATTGACCTGCACGCTGCGGCCGACTTCCTGGGCCCGGGCGCGATCGAGGTCAACCGGTATCAGACAGAAATTTTCGACATTGTCCGGCGGCGTGGAGTATTCGGCCAAAGAATCAAGCAAGTACCCGCCACCGGGCATCCTTCGCGGTTTTTTGAAGAGTTGTCCATCAACTCTCCAACCGCCGCGCAGGCATTCGTGGACCCGCGCAATATTGTGGCAACGGTAGGCGCTCCAAACCGCGTAGAGCGCAGTGTGCCGCTGAAGGCTCTGGTCTCGCAAATCAACTACAACCTTTTCGACCTGGAAGTGGGAGCGCAGCAGAGTCAGTTCGCTTTCCTGCAAGCGAAGGACCTTGCTGACTCGGTTGATGGGCTGATGCGCACGCATGACGTTGCCCTGTGGAACGGCAACGACACATCGTTGAGCGCGCCGACTACAACGCAATACTTCGGAGCGATCGGGCAGATCGAAGCTGGCGGCAATACGACCACAATCGGCACGAGCGCCAGCATCGTGGACGGCATTAAGGGCGTCGTGGCTGAGATGGTCGCGAACACTTCGTACGAAGTGCGGCCCACGGCAATCTACGCCAACCCCGTCCTCCTCGATCTGATCGACCGGGAAATGAAGGCGGAGTTTAACGTCGTGCTCTCCACGACTGATATCACCGGCGGGCTGCGGGTGAAAACGCTTGCCACCCAGGCCGGCGACCTTCCGCTCATCCCCGAGTGGGCACTGGGCTATACCGGAACGCCGGGCAGCGGAACCGCAGTGCTTCCCTGCTACATCGTGACGGAAGACCTGATCGAGTACCACTGGCTGACCGACGTGAATCCTCGGGCCTTCCAATTAGGCCTGCTGGGTTCACTCTCGACGCAAATGGTTGTCGTGAAGTTCGGCGCAGTCGTGGTCAAGGGCGCCGCGTATGCGCACTACGAAGTGAAGGTTGATCGATAGGAATAAGCCGTCAGCCATCAGCCCTCAGGACTTGTTTTCCTGACGGCTGAAGGCTGATGGCCGATTTTCAGGACTCTTATGAACTATCTCGATCCATCGGAATACGAGGCGTACGGGTTGGATGCGGCCACGCCGCAGGACTGGATCTCGGCAGCGTCGACCGTGGTCGATTCCTATTGCCGCCGACAGACACTGGGTGTCGCGCAGTACGAGGAACGTCTGCGAATTCAGGCTGGGCGAAACACAGTGCGGGTGACGTATCTTCCGCTTTCGCCTGTCGCCCCGGCGACAACTGCGATTGTCTCGGCGCGGGGACGATACGCCATCCCGCGCCGGGGCGAATGGCCTTTCGATGACATCAGTTCCGATGTGGCTTTGATGTTTGGGTTGCCCGGAACCTGGAATGAAATTGATCCCAACGGCATTGATGTTTACGAGCAGACGGGTGAGCTCACGCTGCCCGTGAATGCCGTGGGTCTTGGCTACAGCGAAATTGATCTTGTCTACACCGCAGGCCTGGCAACGATTCCCGACACGGTGAAGGTGGCTTGCGCGCAGATCGTGCGCAATGCGCAAGCGATGCCGGCACTCAACGTGAAGACCGGAAGAGTTGACCGGATGCGGCTGGATTATTTTTCCGCCAGTTTGGTCGATTCCACCGCGGCCTCGCTGCTCGCGCCGTATGTGGCGCAGAAAGTGGGCTAATCATGCCAGGAGGAAGCCGGTCAGGAATTTTTGGCGCGGCAGTTGCGCGGGCGGCAGAAGCGATGCTGCGCACGCTGGGCGGTGAGGAAATCAGTCTCGTGTTTCCGCTGCTCGCAACACCGGATGATCCCAGCGCCGAACTGGGGCTGATGGATCCCGGCGTCGAAGAAGTCAAGTTTTGCTCCGTGGTCGTGCGCAACCTGGCCACGCCGGGAACGGGGCCGAGAAGAAGGTTGGAATTTTCCATTGGGGCCGGGGCCGTTCAGGCAGAAGTAGTCGAGCGCAACGTGGCTTCGGCGCAGGCCTTGTTCGATGGCGCTCTCGGCTTGCTGTATTGCGGAGACCTGCTGCACATCGAGAGCGTGACACCTGAAGTATTTGGCGGAACGCCGTATCTCTACAAAGTGGTGGCGGTGGAATAAGCATTCGGCACTCGGCACTCAGCATTCAGAACCGCACGCTGACGGCTAAGTGCTGAATGCCCGATTGCCGGGTGCTCATATGCAATTCACAAAAGACAGTTTCTACATGACGCTGCGAGAACGGCTCGCCTCGGTGAATTCTCAACGCACGGTCACGCTGAATGGCGTGACGCGCCCCGCCGTCATCGTAGCGGAGAACGAACTCGTGGTCCCTGTGACCCCGCTGCCGAATGCGTTCTACATCGAATGGGGCGGAGCACAGGTGGTGGATGGCCAAATTGCCAGCCGAATCTTGATGGCGATGGATTGCGTAATCTCACATCACACGTTCGGCACGGTAGAAAGCGGAGTTGACCGCGGCCGCACGCTGGCCGAACTCGACATGGAACTAATGGCAATCTGCCAGCCGCCCCGAACCGACAAACGCGACTATACGCAATCGCCCAGCGTGGATTTAGGAACAGACATTTTTTGGACTCTGCCGGCGCTGGGCGCAGTCACAGGAAGTATGGGCCCGCTGAATGAGTCATTGCCGGAAAAAACCCAATCGGCGCAATTGGAGCGCAGAGCGGTTTTGCAGGTGTTTTTCTTTTCTGAGGTGAATTCGCTATGAGCAGTTCGCCGCTGCGTTCTGCGATGGTGCCGGTCACGCGGCGGATCCGCGTCTACTTTGCTCCAGTCGACCGCACGACCGAGACGCCGACTGTTTTCGACCCGGGCAAAGCCGGCCTCTTTGCTCTCGAAACTCCGCCGGCGCCGTGGATCGATGTGGGATACATCGACAACTTCCAGCGCTTCTGCCAGACCACGAGCGAGCCGCTGCGCGCGGGAACACAAGGCGCGCCAGCAGGCCAGTTCCGCGGGCCGATTGACGTCCGAATCGAATTCGATTTTCGAGAGTGGGGCAAGCTGCAAATGGCGCTAGCCGCTGGATCAGACCAGATGAACGTCCTGGCCAGCGATCCCAACGCCAATGCGCAGCCATCGGGCGGGACTGCACTCCCGGCTGTTGCGGTTCTGCCGGGTTCAACTGCGACGGAGATTGTTTTGGGAGCCGGAGCAGTCAGCGGATTTTCCGTTGGAGACATCATCGCGGTTGACAACGATTATCAGCAACAGACTGGCCATGTAGGCACCGGAATCGCAGCCGCTTATGTCAGCGATCCGGCGACGGTGAATCAGGATGTGAATTACATCCGGCGAGTAACTTTTAACGTCGGCCGCGTGGCGCAACTGACAGCCACTTCGATCTTGCTGGCACAGCCGCTGCCGGGCGGCGCACCAGCAGCCGGCGCGGGCGTGCAAAAGGTGATTGCGTTTGTTGATCGCGAAGGCGGCTCATTTTTCCAGGAGTGGTCTGGGTTGTTTGTTGCCGAAGAAGACGCGGGAGGACGTGTTTGCTTCTATTATCCGAGACTCAGTCCTACCACAACGATACAAGCGGCAGTAAACACCAGCCGCGGCGCAATGCCTTCTTTGACTCAAATCCTGTTCAGAGGAACAAGCAAGACGGGAACGCAAGTGACTCATCCCCCGTTACAACCGGCTGGGCGAGCATTCGAGCGGGAACAATTCGTTGTGTTAACTCCGCCAGTTGTAGCGCTCGGCCTGCGTGCAGCATTTCTGGCATTGCCGCACACCGATGAGAACGACGGGCAAACCGTGGTCTGTTATCGCAGCTACTTCCCTTCGCCCATGGCAGCAGTTTACTAGATGATAACCTCAAAATTTCCATTAACCATACGCCAGTGGCGTTCGGCAGGCTCTTGGCTGAGGTTCAGGAATCATTGACTCGCTTGTCGATATCGGACAGGCTTCTTTGCTGACCGAAAGCGAACGCAGCGATCGAGCAACTTCGCCTGTTGGCGCAGGTGATTGAACGGAGACAACCCAGTCGGGCCACGATGAAACTTCTGATTGACAATTTCGATGGCAGCGGTCCGCGCGACTACACGCCCACAATCGACGGGACGCGCCTTCCTCGGGTCGTCAGGAAGCTGAACCAGCCGGCGGAATTGCAAGTGAGTCTGGTCGCCGATGGCCCGGATTTCGTCGTTCCCAGAAACGGGGCCCGCGTCACACTCGGGCGGACCAACGGGCAGGATGTGTTTACAGGCTATCTGATGCAGGCGCCAGTCTTTGAATATCTCGGCTGGGCAGAGCGTGGGCCGGTTTACCGCTACAACCTGGTCGCACTGAGCGACGAGGCGATCCTGGACCGCAAGCGTTTGCCCGACCGCAGCCCTTTCGTGGACCGGAGCGCGGGTAATGCGCTCCGGCAAATGACAACCGATCTATTGCCGGGAGTTCTTGACACCTTGGCCGTGCAGGATGTCGACACATTGGCGTCGTACGTGCCCGATCCACAAAAGAAATGGACAGATCATGCCGCACAAATTGCGCTGGAAGCACGCGCAAGTTACCGCACCAGCTCCGGAAGCCTGATTTTTGCACCCTTGGGAGCAGCGAGTTACACGCTGAACGAAACTGATCCTAATTTCTCTCCCGACGGGCTTCTGATCGAGCCGGTGAATGGTCTGGTGAACGATGTGACCGTAGTCGGAGGAGTCGAGCCACAGGCGTACGTGAAGGACTACTTCGTCGGAGACAATCTCACACTCAGGTTCTATCTTTCGCAAACTCCGTTCGTCAAGACCAGCCGGACATTGGTGGATGAAGAGTACCTGGGTTCAGCGCTCGATCCAACGCGATGGAGCCTAACCGACCCGGGCAATGCGGTCTCGGTCAGCGCCGGGCAATTGCAAGTAGCCGGCGGAACCGGATCGGATGGAGCTACGACGGTTGTGTTCGCTGAACTCGTAGAACTTGGCGGGGCGTTTGTGTTGCAGCACGGCACCGTGACCTTTGCCGGACCATCGAGCGCGGTGCTCGGAGGATTGTATCCGGGCGGAATTTCGATCGCGGGTTGTCTGGCGGGATTTCAGATCACGCCCAACAGAAGCCAGTGCAATATTCAGGCGCTCATCAATGGCGCCGCGGCTGGAACTCCGTTGGTCACAGTTTCAGGGCATGAATACGCGCTGACGACGCGTTTCTACACGAGCGAGGTTTTCCGCCGGCAGCAGACGTTTCATTCTCCGAGTCATCCGGCGGGAAGCGGTTTTGGGGGCGCCGCGATAACGGCGGATGTGCGATTCGTGCTTGAGGTCCATGACATCGATCCGAATAATCCGGCCTCGCTGATCGCGCCCTCGACCGTGCTCTATGACAATGTTCTCAGTGCCGCGCCGGGGTTTTGCACGTATGCTCTGGTGAACGCGGCCAACCTCAACTGCACCGTTGCTTTCACCCGCATCATCCAGGCAGTCGATGCGGAAGTACAGAGCGCGCTGCCCAACGAAGCATACAGCACTCGCCTGGTGGGCGCGCTTTCGGATGGCGCGGAGTGCACGCTTCTTTCGAGCGGCGAGTTGGAATTCTTTACTTCTTATGTTCCCGGGAGCGGCGAGGCCATTGTGGTGCGCTATCGCGGCCAGGGCAGAACTGTAGCGCGAGTGACAAATCCGGCCAGCATTGCCGCTCAGCAAAACGGAAATGATGACGGAATCCGCTCCGTGCTTCGCCACGTGCAAACACCCGAGCCGCGCACGGCTGCGGACTGCGAGAACGCCGCACTGGCTTTGATGGATGGCGCGATCGACGGTCCGGCAGCGGGAGAATATGACACCTGGAGTGACTACCTGCCGGGGAACGCGCAAGACATTTTTCCAGGAGATGCGTTGCAGTTGAACGTGCCGTCGCGGCAAGCGAATTTTACAGCCATCGTGCGGCAGGTGGAGATCGATGTCCGTGACCTCGCGGGCGAGCACAGCAATTACAAAATTCAGTTTGCAGATGACGTTGCAGCTCCGCTTGCCTTTGACTTTACGGCAACCGCGGTGAAGTTGCCGGTTAACATTTTGCCGATCTCCACGGCGCAAATAGGAAATTTATATTTGCCGGACTTGGAAGCGGCAGAGCTCACGCTGACTTCGTCTACGAGTGTCAACATCGACACGGGGACGGCGGCGCCCATTGGCGGCGGATTCGAAGTGCGCTGGAGTGACACCGGTTGGGGGCCCGGAAATGATCGCAATCTCATCGGCCGCTTCAACACGCAGACATTTACTTTGCCGCGACTGTCGCGGGTGCAAAATTACTATCTTCGACAATACGACGCTTCGTCGCCGGCAAAGTATTCGCGATACACGACCGCGTTACATGTCGACTCTCCGCTAACATGAGCAACTTTGAAGACAATTTTCCGGGCGCAACCACGACCCAAAAAGGCGTCGGCCACCAGTCGCTCGTGGTGCGGGTGACGGATCATGATTTCCAGAAAGAAGTACTGGAAAAGCTCAGCCGCCTGGAAACAAAAATGGACATGCTCATGGGAAGCACGCAGCCGGGCCGCATGAAGCTGGCAGAGGACCGGATTGTGGCATTGGAACGCAGCGACGTACGCCGTGGTGTCTACGATCGATTGGTCAATGCAGTCATGACTGTGGCGATCAGTCTGGCGATCGCGCTACATGACCGTTGGTGGAAATAATCTTCTCAACAAATTCCAAAGACAATTATAAGGAGCAAAGCAATGGACTTTCTGCCCAAACTGCTGCAGGCGCTCGCATTCGTGCCGGCTATAGTCACGGGAATCGAAAAATTATTCGCCAGCCACTCGGGAACGGACAAAAAAGATGCGGCGCTCTCCTTCGTGGAAGCCGCACTGCAACTTACGGATGCCGTCGTGAACCGGCAGATCGTTGATGAAGCAAAGTTTAAGGATGGTCTGGGCCGGGTAATTGATGGAACGGTGGAATGTCTCAACGCGTCGATCTGGGCGCCGAAAACAAAACCAGCCGCCTAGCCAACTTCTTCGCTCCAGGTCTCGAGCGTCTTCTTGACCAGGGCCAGGAACTGGTCCGCGATCGCGCCATCGATGATACGGTGG
>Ga0335081_10003914_pt1 | contig 23495 bp, 26 predicted proteins | sample Lox_Sample_35_FD_206713 | JGI IMG/M metagenome (GOLD analysis project Ga0335081, IMG submission 206713) | Soil microbial communities from Loxahatchee National Wildlife Refuge, Florida, United States - Lox_Sample_3.5 | ecosystem: Environmental > Terrestrial > Soil > Wetlands | place: USA...
ATCATCCCGCCCGGCTCGTCGCTGGCGTCGCGGATCTCGACCTCGTGGCCGAGCCTGGCCAGGTGGTAGGCGGCGGACAGGCCGCTCGGGCCCGCGCCGACGATCAGCACCCGGCGCGCGGTGCGGGCCGGCGGGCCGTCGAACTGCCAGCCGTGCTCCAGCGCGAGATCGCCGAGGAAGCGTTCCACCGCGTGGATGGATACCTCGCTGTCGAGGTGGGCGCGGTTGCAGACGCTCTCGCACGGGTGGTAGCAGACCCGGCCGTGGATGGCGGGCAGCGGATTGTCCGCGACCAGCTGGCGCCAGGCCTGCTCATGCTGGCCGGCCTGGGTGAAGCCCAGCCACGCCTGGATGTTCTCCCCGGCCGGGCAGCCCGCGTTGCAGGGTGGCAGCAGGTCCAGGTAGACCGGCCGGCGGGTGCGGACGGGGCCGGCCCGTGCGGCGCCGTGCAGCAGGTCGGGCAGGGGCGTGAGATCGCCGGGCGGATGGGTCATGCCGGCAGCCCACCCGGGTTGACAGCTCGCATGATGCTCAGCCTTTCCCAGTCGGGGCTGTCCCCGCCAGGGACGAACGGCCCCCAACCCGGTCCCTGCAGGGCTTGTCCCACGCTACGGGGAGCAGACCGCTGGCGCGTAGGCGGGGAGGTTGGCGGGCCGCTGATCAGGTGCTGGCGGGCGGGCCGGCGGCGATCCGCCCGGCGATCTCGCGCATCCGCTCGGGGGAGTCGTGCGGCATCTCCCAGCGGGTCTCCAGCCACCAGGTGCAGCCCGCCTCCGCCCACGGCGCGACCTGCGCGGCGGCGGCGGCGCGGTCATCGGCCGGGGTCTCGCCCTCCGCCACCATGTCCAGGCCGGGCCCGGCCGCGTTCGCGGCCAGCCACGCGCGTACCGCGCGGGCGTCGTCCGGGCCGGCCTCCCGGTCCCCGAGCTCGTACTGCGGGATGAGGCCGGCGCAGCGCAGCACCCGGCGCATGGACTTGGGCCGCGGCCACACGCCGACCACCCAGACCGGGACCGGCCGCTGGACGGGCTGGCAGGCCCGGGTCAGGTCGTCGCGGTCGCAGTCGTAGCGGTAGTGCTGCCCGTGGTAGCTCGTCTCCCCGGCCCACAGCGCGTGGATCAGGTCGATCCCCTCGTCGAGCCGTTCGGCCCGCTCACGGACGCCGGTGACCTCGCCGGTGTCGGGCAGGCCGGTGCCGATGGCACCGATGCCCACCGCGAGGGTCGCCCGGCCGCCGGAGAGCTGGTCCAGCGTCGCCACCTGGCTGGCCACCTTCCACGGGCGCCGCCACGGCAGCGGGGTGAGCATGGTGCCCAGCCGGACGCGGCTGGTCCGGGCGGCGATGGCCGCCAGCAGCGTCCACGCGTCCACCCCGTAGCCGGCCTCCCACACGAACACGCCGTCCCACCCGGCCTGCTCGGCCATCACCGCCTGCTCCAGCTGCTCCGGCGCGGTTCCCCCCGGCAGCACCACACCAGCGCGCATCCCGTTTCCGGTCATGGTCCGGTCCTATCAGAGGCGGCCGGCACCCCGGGCACCCGGGACCGGCGCGCCCTGCTTCGGGGCCCGGCGGCCGCCCCGCGGGGGCAGCCTGGTCAGCTCTGCCCGCGCGGCGCCGCCGCGGGGCCCGGGCGGAACAGGAACGCGGCGATGACGGCGCCGGCGGCGAAGATGCCCGCGGCCCACCAGAACGCGGTGGTGTAGCCATGCAGCTGGGCGAGCTCGGCCAGCGCGGGCACCGGATGCCCGCCAGCCATGGTGCGCGGGCCGAGGTGGGCGGTGAGGTAGGCCACGGCCGAACTGGCGGCCACGGTGTTCAGCAGCGATGTGCCGATCGAGCCGCCGACCTGCTGGCCGGTGTTGACCAGGGCGGACGCGACGCCGGCGTCGGAGGGGGCCACGCCGGAGGTGCCGGTATTCATCGACGGCGAGATGATGAACCCGATTCCCGCCGCGCATACCAGCAGCGGCGGCAGGACGTCGGCCAGGTAGCTGGAGTGCACACCGATCCGGGTGAGCCAGGCCAGGCCGGCGGCCGCGGCGAGCATTCCGGGGGCGATCAGCAGCCGCGGCCCGAGGCGCGGCAGCAGGACGATGTTGGCCAGGTTCGCACACGCGATGATGCAGACGACCATCGGGAGGAACGCAACGCCCGTGGTGACCGGGCTGTAGCCCAGGGTCTGCTGCAGGTAGTAGGTCAGGAAGAGGAAGATCCCGAACATCCCGGCGCCGACGATCAGGGTCGACAGATAGGCGGCGGCGCGGTTGCGGTCCAGGACGAGCCGCAGCGGCATCAGCGGCTCGGCGGCGCGGGTCTCCCACCAGGCGAAGACGATGAGCAGGATGCCTCCCGCGGCAAGGAATCCCCAGGTGGACGGGGTGTGCCAGCTGTGGTTCGCGGCGTTGGAGAACCCGTAGACGATGCAGAACATCCCGGTGCCCTCGGCGATGAAGCCGGGCAGGTCGAGCCGCGGCCGCCGTCGCGCTGGCTGCCGGGGCAGCAGCGCAAGAGCACCGATCCCGGCGATCACGGCGAAGATCAGATTGACGTAAAGGCACCAGCGCCAGGTCAGGTACTCGGTCAGCAGGCCGCCGAGCAGCAGGCCCACCGCGCCCCCGGCGCCAGCGATCGCGCCGAAGATGCCGAACGCCTTCCCGCGATCCTTCGAGCCGCTGAACGTGGTGGTCAGCAGCGACAGCGCCGCCGGCGCCAGCAGGGCACCGAACGCGCCCTGGCAGGCCCGCGCCGCGATCAGCGTGCCGAAGCTGCTCGCCGCCCCGCCGACCGCTGACGCGGCGGCGAAACCGGTCAGGCCGGCCAGGAACGTGGTCTTGCGGCCGATCAGGTCGGTGAGCCTTCCGCCGAGCAGCAGCAGGCTGCCGAAGGCCAGCGCGTAGGCGGTGATCACCCACTGCCGGCTCGCGTTGCCGAAGTGCAGTTCCATCTGCGCCGAGGGCAGCGCGATGTTCACGATGGTGGCGTCCAGCACGACCATCAGCTGGGCGATCGCGACGACGGCGAGGATCAGCCAGCGCCGCGATGGGCCGGCTGGGCGCACCGGGGCCGGCGCCCCCGCTCCAGTCACGCTGGCCGGGCTGGAAACCTGTGTGGCGCTGCTCATGTCGCTGCCTTCCTTGCTCGCGGGCCAGGACATGCGTGCAGTCTAAAGTAAGATTGCAGTTGAATGCAAATTTGCACTCTGATGTATCCTGATTGCATGGCAGAGACAGGACTCCGGGAGCGTGCCAAGGCCCGGCGCCGGGAAGCGATCATCCATGCCGCGTACCAGCTGTTCGCAGAGCGCGGCTATGAGGCCACGACGGTCGCCGACATCGCAGAGGCCGCCGAGGTGGCACCGCGCACCGTCGCGTTGTACTTCCCGGCCAAGCAGGACATCGCCCTGTCCCGGTTCAGCGACGCGGCCGCCGAGCTCAGCCACGACCTGCGCGAGCGCCCTTCCGGGGAGACGCTCCCGGCCACCGTCGGCCGGTGGCTGCGCAGCCGGGACGCCCGGCCCGATGAAGTGGCGCTGCGGGAACTGGCACGCCGCATGTTCGAGGCCAATCCGGAGCTGCGCGCCCTGCGGACAGCGCGGATGGCAGCGGCGATCGAGGAAGGCGCCAAGATCATTTCCAGCGAGACCGGCGACGGCCCGGGCGCACCCGGGCCGCGCATCGCCGCGGTGGCAGCCGCCGCGATCGTGGACGAGCTTGCCTTCGCTCCTCCTGGCCCGGACCGCGAGCGGGCCATCACCACTGCCGTGCGGTTCCTGGAGGCCGGGATAGGCGCCCTGTGATGCCCGGTCCCGGCCGGCCCGCTGGGCACGGCGCCGGCCGGGGCGCTGGCCGATGGGCCCCGGCCGGCGGGAGACTGGCGGGGTGACCAGCATCGTCCGGGCGTCGGTCCGCGTGGAAGGGATCGTGCAGGGGGTGGGCTTCCGCCCCTTCGTGTACTCGCTCGCCACCCGGCTCGGGCTGGCCGGGTGGGTCGGCAACGACGTGGACGGCGTGTTCGCGGAGGTCGAGGGCAGCGCGGTGGGCGTGCAGGAGTTCCTGGGCCTGCTGGAGGCGCAGGCGCCGCCGCTGGCCCGGGTGGACCGGGTGACGGCGGCGGCCATGTCTCCGCACGGGGGGTCGGGGTTCGTGATCGTCGCCAGCGACCACACCGGCCGCCGCCGCGCGCTGGTCTCGGCGGACAGTGCGACCTGCGACGATTGCCTGGCCGAGCTGGCCGACCCGGCCGACAGGCGTTATGCGTATCCGTTCATCAACTGCACCAACTGCGGGCCGCGGTTCACCATCGTGACCGGTGTGCCCTATGACCGGCCGCTGACCACCATGGCGCCGTTCACCATGTGCGCGGCGTGCGCGGCGGAGTACCACGACCCGGCGGACCGCAGGTTCCACGCCCAGCCGGTCTGCTGCCCGGTCTGCGGGCCGCGGCTGCGCCTGCTCGGCGCGGGCGGCAGTGAGATTGCGGGGAGCCCGCTGGCGGGAGCGGCGCGGCTGCTGGCCGGCGGCCAGGTGCTGGCGGTCAAGGGGCTGGGTGGCTACCACCTGGCGGTGGACGCGGGCAGCGAGGCGGCGGCGTTGGCGCTGCGGGCCCGCAAGCACCGGGAGGACAAGCCGTTCGCGCTGATGGCCGCCGACGTGGCGGCCGCGCGGGAGCTGTGCGAGGTGGACGAGACCGGCGAGGCGCTGCTGGCCAGTGCCCGGCGGCCGGTGGTGCTGCTGCCGCGGCTGGCCGCCGCGCCGGTCGCGGGCGCGGTCGCGCCGGGCAACCGCCAGCTCGGGATCATGCTGCCCTACACCCCGCTGCACCACCTGCTGCTCGCGGAGACCGGCCGCCCCATCGTCCTGACCAGCGGCAACGTCTCCGACGAGCCGATCGCCTACACCGACGGTGACGCGCTGGCGCGGCTGGGCGGCATCGCGGACGCGTTCCTCACCCACGACCGAGCGATCCACATCCGGACCGACGACTCGGTCGTCCGGCCCTGGCGGGGCAGGCAGACGCTGCTGCGCCGGTCCCGCGGCTACGCGCCCGAGCCGCTCGGCCTCACCGCCCGGCTGCCCCGGCCGGTGCTGGCCTGCGGCGCGGAGCTGAAGAACACGTTCTGCCTGGCGGTGGAGAACCGGGCGTTCGTCTCCCACCACATCGGCGATCTGGAGAACTTCGAGACCCTGCGGTCCTTCACCGAGGGCATCGGCCATTTCCAGCGGCTGTTCGGCACCGAGCCGGAGGTGGTCGCCTACGACCTCCACCCGGAGTACCTGTCGACGAAGTACGCGCTGGAGCGCGACGGCGTGGACCTGGTGGGGGTGCAGCACCATCACGCGCACATCGCCTCCTGCCTGGCCGACAACGGGGAGGAGGGCCCGGTCATCGGGGTGGCGTTCGACGGCACCGGGTTCGGCGCCGACGGCACGATCTGGGGCGGGGAGTTCCTGCTCGCCGACCTGGCCGGCTTCGAGCGGGCGGGCCACCTGGAGCCGGTGCCGATGCCCGGCGGCGCCGCCGCGATCAGGCAGCCGTGGCGGATGGCGGCGGTCTACCTGGACGCGGCGTATGCGGGCGGCGAGGTGCCGGCCGGCCTCATGGTCGCCGGGCGCCACGCCAGCCAGTGGCAGGAGGTGCTGGCGATGGCGCGGCGGGGCGTCAACGCGCCGCTCACCTCCAGCGCGGGCCGGCTGTTCGACGCGGTCGCCGCCCTGCTGGGGGTGCGGGACACCATCAACTACGAGGGCCAGGCCGCGATCGAGCTCGAGCAGTGGGCCGATCCGGCCGAGCGCGGCGCCTACCGCGCCTCGGTCGGGCTGGGCAGGGCGGGCCCGGTTGAGGTGGCGGGCCCTGGTGGTGCGGCGGGCCCTGGTGGCGTGGCGGGCCCTGGTGGCGTGGCGGGCTCCGATGGCGTGGCCGGCCCGCTGCGGGTGCGCGGCGCCGACCTGGTGCGGGCGGCGGCCGAGGACCTGCTGGCCGGCGTCCCACCCGCGGTCATCGCCGCCCGGTTCCACCGCGGGGCGGCGGCGGCTATCGCGGAGGTGTGCGTGGCGCTGCGGGACGGCTCCGGGTTGGGCACGGTGGCGCTGTCCGGCGGGGTGTTCCAGAACCTGCTGCTGCTCGGCCAGGTCACCGGCCGGCTGGAGGAAGCCGGGTTCCGGGTGCTCAGCCACGCGCGGGTACCGCCCAACGACGGCGGGATCAGCCTCGGCCAGGCAGTGGTGGCTGGCGCCCGCGACCGCGCAGCGGGGCTGGCCGCGCTGTAGCCGCCGGCGCGGGGGTGAGGCCCGGCTGGATCAGCTTTGGCTGGTGAGCGCGCGCGCCCCGCCGCGCGGGCAGGGCGGGTGAGTGCCGCCGGGCCCGCGGTGACCATTCCGCCTCCCCGCGAGCCAGCCGATACCGGGTACGTCGGCCAGGTCGGCGACCATGACCCGCGGGCTGGCCGAGGAGCGCCTCATCCGGAAACCGCGAACGGCCCTGAAGGGAGTCTGAGATGACAGTCCGCCCGGCTCGGCCCAGGAGCACCATCCGCAGATGGCGTCATCTGGACAGACGCGCCAAGCTCCACTCTGGCGCAGGTCATGGGTGTGTGGAGTAGCTGGCGCCGCGATGGCGGTGGGCGACCGTCGGCTGGGCCTGTAGGCACTCGCGGGTTTGTCAGGTGATGGCGAGCGCGATCGCCATCACCTGGTTGACAGCGCGCATCGATGCGGGCGAGAGGGCTCCGAGGTACTCGCCGAGTTCGTCTTTGCCCAGCTGCTCGATGCAGTCGGCGTTGGCGTAGCCGGCGAGAGGGTCGCCGGGAGCCAGCTTGACCCAGGTCGGCAGATCGCGGGCCGTGGTGGTGAGCCTGATGGCGATCACGTCAGAGAGCAGGCGGTTACGGGAGTTGTTGGACACCACCAGCCACGGCTTGGGGCCATAGCCGAGATCGCATCGGTAGACCTGCCCTCGCTGTGGGGTCACGCTCATGTGGCATCGCCACGCGCCTGCCGCGCCCCACGGCGCGTGCGCAGCACGGCCGCCTCCGTTGCGGACTCGTACGGGTAATGCGGGTTCTCAGCCGCCGCCGCGGCATAGCCAGCGTCCAGCTTCTCCTCCTGCAGCTGGCGCCAGGCGCGGCGGATGGCCTCCTGGACGGCCGCCGAGCGGCTGGGGTAGTGCTCAGCGAGTTCGGCGAGCTGGCGGGCCGTGTCCTCGTCCAGCCGGACTGTCATAGCACTTGTCATACATTGATGATACCGCTGCTGTATTACGGAAGGTAAGCGGCGAAGCGGCTCGCCGCGGCCCTGGTGCTGTTCGGCTGGCCGCTGGTCAGAGCTCATAGTCCAGGGCGTAGGAGTGCGCGCCATTCGGGCCGATGATGATCTGGCCCTCGCCGCGGATCCCGGCCAGGTCGCCGATGCCGCTGGTCTCGACGATCTTCCAGGTCATCCAGGGCACACCGTCCGTGCCGCCCGCGTTGTGCTGCAGCACGAAGCCGCCCTTCCGGCCGTGCAGCGTGCCCTCGAACCGCTCGATGCCCACGTAAGCCGCCGGGTGCTCGGTGTGGACCGTGATGATGTCGGTCTCGCTGTGGCCGGCCAGATCCCCGTGGAAGGTCTTCGTGATATGAGCCCGCGCGAGCTGCACCCCCGCGCGGTCGTCGTGCGGCTCCTCGGTGCCGAAGCGGTCGATATCGAACGTGCCTTCTGCTCTGCTCATGCCTGCCACTGTGCCGTACTGTGCCGACAGCAGGCCGGCGGGGCCCCTGCCCAGGCCGCCCGGCCGCCGGCGTCAGGCAGCGGGTACCGCGCGGTCAGCCAGAAACCGGCAGGACCGCGCGGTACCGGAGCTGGCGTCCTTACCGCCCTGGCCCGGTCAGGCCCGGTCCTCGATGACGTCCAGGTCGTAGAAGACCGGCGCCCCGTCGGAGAGCTCCATGTACTTGGCCGCCGCGGCCTGCGTCTCGGGCAGGTTCGAGTTCTCCATGGCCGACTCGTAGGAGTCGAAGAACACGATCGCGAAATAGCGGCCGGGCTGGTTGCGGTCGGCCGCCAGGACCTCGCGCCGGACGGTGCGCTTGCCCTCCGTGGCCTTGCGCCACTCCTCGTCTACCCGGCGGACGCCGTCCAGGTCGGAGGTGGTGAACTGGAACATCTGCACGAAACTCATCTGGTCGCTCCCCTCGATCAGCTGTGTTCCGTGATACGTCGCCAGGCCCCGGGGCGGATCAGCGGGGAGCGGTTCCGTTGCCGTCCGGGCCGGTGAGGCCGTCGGCGACGAGACCGAGGCCGATCCCCAGCATCCAGACGTCCTTGCTGACCGCCATGCCGGCCTGGGTCGGCCAGATGCTGCCCGGCTTGCGCATGGCGGGGGTGCGCGCGTACATGGCGAGCAAACTGCCGGAGAACCCGGTGAGCGCCGCCCCGGCCACGGCGTTGGGCACGACCGGGACGAGCAGCGCGGACCCGATGGCGATCTCGCTGGCGGCGAGGATGCGCAGGAAGCGTTCTGGCGGGATCCGCTCGAGCACCGGGAAGGCGCGCGCCGCGACGCCGTGCAGGGCCTTGGCGCGGGCCTCGTCGCCGTGCCATTTCTCCAGGCCGGAGTGGAGGATGTAGCCGCCGGTGGCGATGCGGCCGGGGAGGTCACGCGCCCTGACAGGAAGACGCACGGGAGGTCCTTTCGTCTCGGGCCCGGGCTTCAGATGCCGGGGAAGATTGGCCGGAGCTCGTCGAGATCGACCCCCCGGGTCTCGACGGGCGGGGTGTGGGCAGGATCGAGACGCCCGTAGACCAGCCGGATGAGAGCCTCGGCGGGCAGCCGCAGTTCCGGGCCGGGCTCCTCGCGGTCTCCGGCCGCGGCGGGTTCGAGCGTGACCGCCTCGCCGGTCTCCAGCGTGAAGTGCCGCTGCGGATCGCTCGCCGACACCTGCACCTGCCGCTTGTTCCCATCCGGCTTGCCGGTCCACCCCGCGAGCTGGCCGAGCGTGTCGACGAGCAGGCCGACCGCTTCGGGGGCCACCGTCGCGGACGGGTCCAGCGCCACGGCCACGTCCCAGCTGTGGACCGCGTGCTCGGACAGGCGCATCCGCGCCAGCCCGGCGATGTCGAGGTCCATCCCGAACAGCAGCAGGCGGAACCGCTCCCGCTGGCCGTCGTCGAGCGACTCGAGCCGCTCGACCAGCGCCTCGTTGGCGTGCAGCGAGTCGGCTGCCTGCGCCTGCGGGCTGCGGGCGTTCCACGCCTCCCAGATCGGGCCGAACACCTCCTGCCCGGGCGGCTCCTGCCCGGTCAGGCCGGCCTCAAGCCACAGGCCGAAGACCTCCGCCTGCGACCCCAGATGGGAGAGCACCTGGGCGATCGACCACTCGCTATCGTACGAGCGCTGCCGCAGCTGCTCGGCGGTCAGCGGCCCGGCCAGCGCGCGAAGGGCGTCGTGGGAGTGCCGCACGGCAGCGATCCAGCGGTCAGGGTCGGTCTCCATGTCGCTCTCTCCGTTCCGGACGGGTGCGGGCCGGATTCCAGGCGGTACAGGGCGTGGTTCCAGGCAGTACGGGCAGGCCGCGGAAGGCAGGCGCCGCTCATGTGGAGGATGATTTCCGGAACACCCTAACAGTTTCCGGAGGATGCCCTCCACATCTACCATGGGCGAATGGACGCCTCGACCAGCCCGGCCGCCCCGACCAGCGCGGATGGCGCGGACGGCGCGGATGGCGCCGGGGCGCCGCGGCGGCTGCGGGTGGACGCCGAGCGTAACCGGATGGCGCTGCTGGAAGCCGCCCGGGAGGTGTTCGCCGAGCAAGGTCTCGAAGCGCCGCTGGAAGAGATCGCCCTGCGGGCCGGGGTCGGCATCGCCACGCTCTACCGCCGGTTCCCCACCCGTGGCCAGCTGGTCGCCGCCGCCCTGGTGGACAAGATCGCCCAGTACGCGGATGCCGCGGAGCAGGCCCTGGCCATCGGCGACCCGTGGGCCGGCTTCGCCAGCTTCGTCGAGCGGATCTGCGAGCTGCAGGCCGACGATCGCGGCCTGTCCGACCTGCTGTCCATGACGCTGCCCACCGACGACCGCATCGAGCAGCTGCGCAAGATCGCGAACAAGCGCGTGGCCAGGCTCGTCGCCCGGGCCAAGGCCACCGGCCAGCTGCGCCAGGATTTCGTGGCCGAGGACCTCCTGGTCCTGCTGATCGCCAACGCCTCGGTGGTGCATGTCACCCGCCGGGACGCCCCGGGCGCCTGGCGGCGGTTCGCGGCGCTGATGCTCGATGCGTTCAGCCAGGCCGGTGAGCCGTCCTTGCTGCCCGCGCCGCCCGCCCGTGCGCAGATGACAGGGGCCATGCTCCGGCTGGCCACCGAACGGGGCTGCGGCGGACGCGGATGAGTGCGGGGATGAGTAGACCGGCGGGTTGCCGCGAGGGCCTCATGCCCCGCTTGGCGCCTCCGCCGCCTCGACCGACAGGATCCGCATCTCGCCGCCGGACAGGACGGCCGCGTCGGGGCTGCCGCACGGGCACAGCGGGATCGGCCCGTCCGGCTCGAACTCCTGGCCGCAGGAGCCGCACCGGCACCGGGCCGGTACCTCGCTGATCTCCAGCCGGGCCCCTTCCAGGCTCGTCCCCTCGGTGGCGGGCCCGAAGTAGAAACGGACCGAGTCGGCGCTCACCCCGGACAGCGAGCCGATCTCCAGCCGGACGCAGGCGATGGGGACGCCGGGCATCCGCTCCGTCACCGCCGTCACGACACTCTCGGTGATCCCGTACTCGTGCACGCGGTCTCTCCCCTCGCGTCGATCGCGGTAGCCGGCCAGTCGGTAGCCGGTACGTCGGTAGCCGGTACGTCAGCAGATCCGGGGCAGCGGGTCCCCGACCAGCAGGTCGACGATCCGGGTGCCGCCGAAAGCGGTCTTGAGCAGCACGATGCCGGGCTGGTCCGCGGTGATGTGCCCGATGACCGCGGCCTGCTCGCCGAGCGGGTGCGCGTGCAGGGCGGCCAGGGCACGTTCGGCCTGCCCGTCATCCACGACCGCGACCAGGCGCCCTTCGCAGGCCACGTACATCGGGTCGATGCCGAGCAGCTCCGCCGCGCCCCGCACCTGGGTGCGGACCGGGATCTGGTCCTCCTCGACGATCACGCCCACCCCGGCGGCCACCGCCACCTCGTTGAGGATGGTGGCGACTCCGCCCCGGGTCGCGTCCCGCATGGCCCGCACGCCGGGGACCGCGCCCAGCAGCCCGGCGATCATCGTGTTCATCGGCGCCGTGTCCGAGGACAGGTCGGCCTCGATGTCGAGCTCGCCGCGGGCCAGCATGATCGTCACGCCGTGGTCGCCGACCGGGCCGGACACGATGACCGCGTCACCGGGGCGGGCGGTAGCGGCGCCGAGGTCCAGGTCATGCTCGACCACCCCCACCCCGGCCGTATTGATGTAGCAGCCGTCGGCCTTGCCCCGCTCGACCACCTTGGTGTCGCCGGTGACGATCTGGACCCCGGCCGCGGCCGCGGCGGCGGTCATGGACGCGACGATGGTGGTCAGGTCGGCGACGGGAAAGCCCTCCTCCAGCACGAAGCCGGCCGACAGGTACAGCGGGGTCGCGCCGGAGACCGCCAGGTCGTTAACGGTGCCGTTCACCGCCAGGTCGCCGATGTTGCCGCCGGGGAAGAACAGCGGCGAGACCACGTAGGAGTCGGTGGTCAGCGCGATCCGCGCGCCGCCCACCCGCAGTTGCGCGGCGTCTTCCAGCGGCTCGAGCAGCGGGTTGCGGAACGCGTCGAGGAACACCGCCTCGATCAGGGTCTGGGTGGCCTTGCCGCCGGCCCCGTGCGACATGGTGATCCGCTCTTCCCTGATCCGCGGGCGGCGGCGCCGGGCCCGCTCGATCCGGTCCAGCACCTGCTGCTCGCGGTCGGACGGGGCGCCGGCACTCCCGGCCTGCCCGGCCGCCCGGGACGCGGCGGTCGCGTCCTCGGCCGCGTGCTCCTCGTGCTCACGCAGGGCCTCGTCGACCCAGTTGGTCCCGCGGCCGGTCATGGCCGGCTCAGCTCCACCTCGACCACCCGGCGGCGGCTCATGCGCCCGTAGTTGTAGTACGCGGCGCAGGCGCCCTCGGGCGAGACCATGCAGGTGCCGATCGGTGTCTCCGGGGTGCACGCGGTGCCGAACACCTTGCACTCCCAGGGTTTGAGCACGCCCTTGAGCACCTCCCCGCACTGGCACGCCTTCGGGTCGGCCACCCGGACGCCGGGCACGCCGAACAGCACCTCGGCGTCGAACGCGCGGAAGTCCTCGCGCAGCCGCATCGCTGAGTGGGTGATGAAGCCCAGGCCGCGCCATTCGAAGTAGGGCCGCAGCTCCATCACCTGGTTGATCGCGGTCAGCGCGGCCAGGTTGCCGTCCCACGGCACCACCCGGGTGTACTGGTTCTCCACCTCACTGCGGCCCTGCGACAGCTGCACCATGAGCAGGTAGATGGACTGCAGGATGTCCAGCGGCTCGAAGCCGGCCACCACCACTGGCTTGCCGTAGTCGGCGGCGATGAACTCGTACGGCCGGCAGCCGATCACCGTGGACACGTGCCCGGGGCCGATGAACCCGTCCAGCCGCAGGTCGGGGGAGTCCAGGATGGCCTTGATCGCCGGGATGATCGTGACGTGGTTGCAGAAGACGGAGAAGTTCTCCAGCCCCATCGCCCTGGCCCGCAGCACGGTCATCGCGGTGGAGGGGGTGGTGGTCTCGAACCCGATGGCCATGAACACGACCCGCTTGTCCGGGTTCTGCCGGGCGATCTTCAGCGAGTCCAGCGGCGAGTACACCATCCGGATGTCGGTGCCGGCCGCCTTGGCGTCGAAGAATGAGCCCTGGCTGCCCGGCACCCGCATCATGTCGCCGAACGAGGTCATGATCACATCGGGCTGCGAGGCCAGGTGGATGGCGTCGTCCACCCGCCCCATCGGGATGACGCACACCGGGCATCCCGGCCCGTGCACCAGCGTGATCGCCTCGGGCAGGTAGTCCTCGAGCCCGTGCTTGTAGATGGTGTGCGTGTGCCCGCCGCAGACCTCCATGAACTTGTACTGGCGCCCTGGCTCACACAGTTCCGCGATCCGCGCGGCCAGCGCGTGCGCCTTGTCGGCGTCGCGGAACTCATCGACGAACTTCATGGCACCGCACCCCCTACTCGATCCGTGATTCGGCCAGGGCGGCGAGCTCGTCGGCGTAGGCCTGCCCGATCCCTTCCAGGAACTCCAGCGCGGCCGCGGCCTCGCTCTCGTCGATCTTGGACAGGGCGAAGCCCACGTGGATGAGCACCCACTCGCCGGGATCGGGCGGGTCGTCGGCGAGCAGGCCGATGTTGATCACCCGCCGGACGCCGCTGACGTCCACCCTGGCCAGGTCCGGCTGGTCCGGGAGGAACTCCACCACCTCACCTGGTATGCCGAGGCACATGTGATCACTCCTTCGTGGCGAACCCGCCGCTGCTGACTGGCTTCCCGCCGGTTGCCGGCTTCCCGCCGGGCTGGGCTGGCCCGGGGGCTTCCCGTACCAGGTCCATCACCATCCGTGCTGCCTCGTCCACCGCCGCGGTGACCGGCTCGCTCAGGCCGATCCCCTCCGCGACGCTGGCCGGCTCACACCCCACCACCAGCACCCGGCCGGCCTCGGCGCCGAGCATCCCGGTCAGGCCGAGCATCACGTCCGGCTGCATCCCGTGCGGATCGAACAGCATGCTCTCGGTCAGGCCGGGCGACGACGCGTCGCCGTCCGCGGGCGGCCGGGGCTCCGGCTCGATGACGTAGACGGTTCCCGGCTCCCCGTCCCGGTGCACCGAGTCCACCAGGATCGTCGCGTCCCAGCCCTGTGCCAGGTCGTAGGCCAGGTGCATGCCCCTGATGCCGTAGTCGGTCACCGTCGTCCCGTCCGGCAGCTCCTCGAGGGCCAGCCGGCGCGCCACCTCCACCCCGAACCCGTCGTCGCTGAGGAAGATGTTGCCCAGGCAGGCGACGAGCGTGCGGCGGGTCACCGGGTCACCCGCCTTCGCCGAGCGCCGCGAGCGTCAGCTCCCACAGCGCGTGGTAGATGGTGGTCTGGGCCTCCTGGATCCGGTGCACCGAGGACGACGGGGCCACGAACAGGTAGTCCAGGCCGTCGAGCTCGGCCATCTGGCCGCCCTGGTAGCCGGCGATCCCGACGGTGAGCATCCCGCGCCGCCCGGCCTCGGCCAGGCCCCGCAGCAGGTTCTCCGAGTTGCCGCTGGTGGACAGCGCCACCGCGATGTCGGCTGGCCGCCCGAACGCCGCGACCTGCCGCGCGAACACCACCTCCACCCCGATGTCATTGCACAGCGCGGTCACCACGGCGGTGTCATTGGACAGGCAAAACGATGGCAGCGCGCGCATGCCGTCACCGGGATGGAGGAACAGGGTGGCCATTTCCTGCGCGTCCGTGGAGCTGCCGCCGTTGCCGAACGCGAGCAGCCGCCCGCCGGCCGAGAAGCGGCCGGCCATGTCGGCGGCGCAGGCGCGCAGCCGGGCGGCATCGCGGGCGCAGACCTCGCGCCGCAGCGCGGCGATCTCGGCGGTCTTGGCCACGGTGGAGGCACGGACCTCCTCCATCACCGCGTCCAGGTCGCTCTGGCCGGCGTACAGGAACGGGTACAGCGACTCCATCGCCGCGGCGCTGCCAGAGGCCCCGCCCGCGCCGGCGCCCGCCCGGCCTGGGCCGCCGGTCCTGCGGGGGGCGCCTGCGGGGGTCATGACGCCACCACCGCGATCGCCTCGCCGGCGTGCACGAGGATAGTGTCGCCCGGCGTGGCGGATACGAAAGCGACGCTGACCTCTTCCTCGCCGGAGCCGGTGTCCACCACCGCCAGGCCGTCGGCCAGCAGCCGCACGACGGTCACAGGTACGGCCGTGTCGGAGCAGGTCACGCACACGTCGTCGTGGCATTCGGGGATGCCCGGCGCACCCGGCCCGCTGGTCATGCGATCACCCCCGGTGTGAGCACGCCCGGCTGCTCGAAGAACACATGCACGAGTTCCCACAGCACGTGATACATGGTCACGTGCACTTCCTTGATCACGCGCGGATCGTCCGACCGGGCGGCGAGGACATGGTCCACGGCCGGGCTCGTCCCGATCGGGCCGCCGTCGCCGCCGGTGAGCGCGATGGTCAGCATGCCCAGTTCCCTGGCGGCCTGCAGGCCGCCAAGCACGCTGGGGCTGCTGCCGTCCGCCGCGATGCCCAGCGCGATGTCGGCAGGCTCGGCGAGCAGGCGGATCTGGTGGGCGAAGATGCCGTCCATCCCGCCGTCCGCCGCGAGCCCGGTGACGGTGGCCACGTCCGCGGTCAGCGAGATGGCGGGCAGCGCCCGCTTGCCGACGATCACCGGGTGGACGAACTCCACCGCCACATGCAGGGCGTCGGTGCTCTCGGTGCCGGTGCCGAACACCACCAGCTTGCCGCCCTGGTGGAAGCGCACCGCCATGGCGTGGCACGTCACGGCCACCGCCCCGGCCTGGCCGGCCAGGTCCTCGATCGGCGCCTGCCTGCGGGCGAACAACGCGGCGACGTCGTCGTCGGTGGAGAGCCGCGTCAATGCGCTCACTTCCTCAGCGAGAGTTCATCCGGGCGCGCCGGCCGGTGAGGGCACCTCGACCTCGGCTTCGAAGTCGACGGCGTCGCGTACCTTCAGCGCGCCGAAGAAACCGGTGTAGGGCTTGATGCCATAGGAAGACTGCACGACCGTCCCGGTCGCCCGGTAGCGGTTCTCGCCCACCTGGCTGACCTGCAGGCGCAGCGGCCGGGCGACCCCGGCCAGCGTGAAGGTCCCGTCGATGGCCCCCCGGTCGTCCCCGGCGGCCTGGAACTGGGTGGCGGTGAACTCCGCCTCTGGGTGCCGGTCGGCAGACAGCACGCGGCGGGCCGTCGAGGTGATCTCACGCCGGTCGCGGTCGGTCAGCGGCTTAACCCCGCCGTTGCCCTCGCGGACGATCCACGAGGTCATGTCGATCTTGGCCTCGATGGACGCGGGCGTCTTGTCGTCGTTCACGGCGAGTTCGCCCGACCACCGGCGCACGTCAATGACGAGATCATGCCCGGCCACCGCGCCCAGGCCTTCACGAAACGTCCTGATGACGATCCGGCCGTTTTCCGGGCCCAGCGGGTAACGCCCAGGGGCTACCGTCATGACAGCACGTTAGGACAGTTATGGGGGAACGTCCAGCCCAACCAGCGGACACACCTGTCCGGACGAAGCAGGCCCTGGGGCGCCGGCATCCGCGGGGCCGCCTACCTGTCCCGCGAGGGCGTCTCCCAGGGCCGGGCTTCCATGACTGGCAGATGTGAGTCCGGCGTCAGGGAAACGGAAGCTCCCCGAACAGCTCCTGGATCCGGCGCAGGTCCCGCATCCGGGGCTCGGTCTCGCCGCCGACCCAGCGGCCGACCGTCTTCACCGACACGCCGAGCTGGCGGGCGGCCGCCTCGTGGGTCAGGCCCTCGCGGCGCAGGGTGGAGGACATCCAGTCGGCGAAGGTGGCCTGGCGGGCCGGCTCTGCCGCACGGGCCGGGGCGGCCGGAACCGCGGCCGGTGTCCCAGCGGCGGGAACACCGGTCGGCATGCCGCCCACCGCGTCATTGGAGTGCAGGACGTCCACCTCGACGTGCTCGGGGAAGATGCGGAACGACACCTGGATCGCCCCGGTAGGCCCGGCGGCGTCGAGCAGGGCGCGGAAGACGGTCTCGCCGACCTCCCGGTTGCCCTCCTCCGTCAGCGGTGACTCGGCCAGGCACTTGCGGACGAAGTCGCGGATCTCGGGGATCCAGGACGGGCGGGCGGGGAAGGTCTGGGACAGCACCACCACCGGGACGACTTCGACCGAGCCGTCCTCGTGCCCGTGGCTCCGGTCAGGCACTCGTGTCTCTCCCTCGCAAAGCCCGGCCAGCACCCCCGCCGGCCCTCCGGGCGTGGCCCTGTACGCAGCGTACGCGGGGTTACCCAGACCTGCCCGTTACCTGGGACTCATATTACTAGTGGTGCTGAGCATCAGCCGCGATGATCATTTGTGCCGGCCGGACCCAGCTGGCCTACCGGACATTTATGTCCACCAGATCGACGGTTCAGTCTTGTCCTGCCCCGGTCCCGGGTTTAGCATGATCGCGACTGCACCCCCGGTGCGGCCGGTCCGCTATGAGCCATTTTCCAGTGAGGAGGTGGCCTGGCAATGGCCACTGAGACGCAGACCAGCGACCCCTCGCCGGGCGACGCTGCCGCCGAGCCCGTTGTCCACATCCTGTGGATGAACGGAGGGCTGGGCTGCGACGGGGATTCGGTGGCCCTCACGGCGGCCACTCAGCCGAGCATCGAGGAGATCGCGCTCGGCGCCCTCCCCGGCCTGCCCAAGGTCGCCGTGCACTGGCCGCTGATCGACTTCGAGTGCGGCCCGGAGCAGGGCGCCGACACCTTCATCGAGTGGTGGCACAAGGCCGACCGCGGTGAGCTCGACCCGTTCGTCCTCGTAGTGGAGGGCTCCATCCCGAACGAGGCGATCAAGGAGGAAGGCTACTGGTGCGGCTTCGGGAACAACCCGGCCACCGGGCAGCCGATGACCACCAACGAGTGGCTGGACCGGCTGGCCCCCAAGGCGACCGCGATTCTCGCGGCCGGGACCTGCGCCACCTACGGCGGCATCCACGCGATGGCAGGAAACCCGACCGGGGCGATGGGCGTGCCCGACTACCTGGGCTGGGAGTGGCGGTCGAAGGCGGGCCTGCCCATCGTCTGCGTCCCCGGCTGCCCCACGCACCCGGACAACCTGTCGGAGACCATCCTCTACCTGCTCTACCAGGTCGCCGGCCAGGCGCCGATGATCCCGCTGGACGAGGCGCTCCGGCCGACCTGGCTGTTCGGCGCCACCGTCCACGAGGGGTGCGACCGGGCCGGCTACTACGAGCAGGGTCAGTTCGCCACTGAGTACGGCTCGCCGCAGTGCCTGGTGAAGCTGGGCTGCTGGGGCCCGGTGGTCAAGTGCAACGTGCCCAAGCGGGGCTGGATCAACGGCGTCGGCGGCTGCCCGAACGTGGGCGGCATCTGCATCGCGTGCACCATGCCGGGCTTCCCGGACAAGTTCATGCCCTTCATGGACGAGCCGCCGGGCTCGAAGGTGTCGGCGACCGCGTCCACCCTGTACGGAACCGTGATCCGGACCCTTCGCGGCTTCACCGCCAAGACGGCCGACGAAGAGCCCAAGTGGCGCAAGAAGGGCGATGACCTGCTCACGGGTTACCAGAAGACCTGGTGAGGCTGACCGGCGCACCCTGGCGCGCCTGACCGCACTGAGCGTGACCGCACGGAGAGGGATGAGCGATGGCCAGCGACATTGTGGAGATGAACTGGGACCCGATCACCAGGATCGTGGGCAGCCTCGGCATCTACACCAAGATCGATTTCAAGCAGAAGAAGGTCGTCGAGTGCCACAGCACGTCGTCGATCTTCCGTGGCTACAGCATCTTCATGAAGGGCAAGGACCCGCGGGACGCGCACTTCATCACCAGCCGGATCTGCGGGATCTGCGGCGACAACCACGCCACCTGCTCGGTCTACAACCAGAACATGGCCTACGGGGTGCGGCCGCCGCACCTCGGTGAGTGGATCATCAACCTGGGCGAGTCCGCGGAGTACATGTTCGACCACAACATCTTCCAGGAGAACCTGGTCGGGGTGGACTTCTGCGCGAAGATGGTCGGCGAGACCAACCCGGGCGTGCTGGAGCAGGCCAACAACACCGAGGCGCCGCACGCCGCCGACCACGGCTACCGCACCATCGGCGACATCATGCGCTCCCTCAATCCCCTGGAAGGGGAGTTCTACCGGGAGGCGCTCCAGGTCAGCCGGTCCACGCGGGAGATGTTCTGCCTCATGGAGGGGCGGCACGTGCACCCCTCCACGCTGTACCCGGGCGGGGTCGGGACCACCGCGACGGTGCAGTTGTTCACCGACTACCTCACGCGGCTGATGCGTTATGTCGAGTTCATGAAGCGGGTCGTCCCGATGCACGACGACCTCTTCGATTTCTTCTACGAGGCATTGCCCGGCTACGAGGAGGTCGGGCGGCGGCGGGCCGACATGGTCTGCTGGGGCAGCCTCAATGACCCGGAGCACTGCGACTTCCGCTACGACCACATGACCGACTGGGGCCGGAAGATGTTCGTCAGCCCCGGCGTCATCCGGGACGGCAAGCTCCTCACCAACGACCTGGTCGAGATCAACCTCGGCATCCGGATCCTGCTCGGGTCCTCGTTCTACGAGGACTGGGAGGACCAGGAGATGTTCGTCACCCGGGACCCGCTGGGCAACCCGGTGGACCGCCGCCACCCGTGGAACCAGCACACGATCCCCCGGCCGGCCAAGCGGGACTTCGACAGCAAGTACAGCTGGGTCATGTCGCCGCGCTGGTTCGACGGGGAGAACCACCTGGCCGCCGACACCGGCGGCGGCCCCATCGCCCGGCTGTGGGCGACCGCGCTCGGCGGGCTCGTCGACATCGGCGGCTACGTCAAGTCCACCGGCCACAGCGTGCAGATCAACCTGCCCCGCACGGTGACCAGGCCCGAGGTCAGCTTCGAGTGGACGATCCCGACCGACAAGAACGGCGCGCCGCTGTCCAACGCCATCGAGCGCGACCGGGCCCGGACCTACTTCCAGGCCTACTGCGCCGCCGCTGCGCTGTACTTCGTGGAGAAGGCGCTCGCCGAGATCAGGGCCGGCCGCACCAAGACCTGGGAGCCGTTCACGGTGCCGGATGAGGCCAACAGCTGCGGGTTCACCGAGGCTGTGCGCGGCGTGCTGTCGCACCACATGGTCATCAGGGACGGGAAGATCGCCAACTACCACCCGTACCCGCCGACCCCGTGGAACGCCAGCGTCCGTGACTCCTTCGGGACGCCCGGCCCCTACGAGGACGCGGTGCAGAACACGCCGATCTTCGAGGAGAACCCGCCGGAGCGGTTCAAGGGGATCGACATCATGCGGGCGGTCCGCAGCTACGACCCGTGCCTGCCCTGCGGGGTGCACATGTACCTCGGCAACGGCAAGGTGCTGGAGAAGGTGCACTCGCCCATGACCGTCACCCTTGCCACCTGACCCGGCGGTGACACCACGGCACCTGACGGCCCGGCGGCACACCCGGCGGACAGGCCCCGGCAGCGGGGCGCCTCATAGGGAGAGGTGAGGCGGATGACCCGTGTCCGGCAGGCCGGGGAGCGGATCGAGGAGCTGCTCGCCACCCTGCGGTCCACCAGCGGCCGCGCGGCGGACGCCGCGGAGGAGCTGGTGCGGCTGCTGCTCGCCCTCTACGGCGACGGGTTCGGCCACATCATGGACGCGCTGGCCGCCGAGGGCGCGGCCGGGGACGCGGTCCGCGACCGGCTGCTCGCCGACCCGCTGGTGGAGAACCTGCTGCTGCTGCACGACCTGCATCCGCTCGACACCGACACCCGGATCCAGCGCGCGCTCGACCGCGTCCGGCCCTACCTCGGCTCGCACGCCGGCGGGGTGCAGTACCTCGGCGTCAGCCCGGACGGGGTGGCGCGGCTGCGGCTGGAGGGCAGCTGCCACGGCTGCCCGTCGTCCACGGTGACCGTGCAGCTGGCCATCGAGGGAGCGGTGCAGGACGCCGCGCCCGAGGTGACCGAGGTCGTGGTGGAGGGGATGACCGATCCACCCGGGCCGCAGCTGCTGCAGATCGGCCGCCGTCCCGGCATGGCGGCCAGCGGGCCGGACGGCGACGCCGTCGGCCCGCCCGGCGGGTCCCACCCACCCGGCTCGCCGGGCCCGCCGGGCACCCTGCCCACCGCCGGCCAGGGCGCCGCGCCCGCTGCGGCAGGTGATCCCGGCTGGGTCACCCTGCCCGCCGTCGGGCCGCCGGACGGGCGGCCCGCCGCGGCCGTGGCCGGCGGGATCCCGATCGTGGTCTGCTCGGTCCGCGGCACGCTCTACGCCTACTGCGACGCCTGTGCCGCGTGCGGCTCGTCCCTGGCCGGCGGGGCGCTGGCCGGCGAGCGGCTCAGCTGCCCGGGCTGCGGCGCGGGCTACGACGTGCGGTCGGCGGGCCGGGGCCTGGACGACCCGCAGCATCACCTGGACCCGCTCCCGCTGCTCACCGACAGCCAGGGGATCCGGGTCGCGATCCCGGCGGGCGCGGCGGCCGGAGGCGGGCCCGCCGCGCAGGCGGTTCCCCGGTGACCGGCCAGCCGGGCCTGCGCCGTTTCCTCCAGCCAGCCACGGGCAGGCCGCCCGTTGACACCGGCCCGGCCGTGGACACCGGCCCACCCGGCGCCGCCACGGCGGGAGCCGCGGCCGCTGGATCCGCGGCCACCGAACTTGCCGGGCCGGGCAGCCCCGCCGCTCCCCCCCGCGGCGTCATGGTGCCCGGCCCGGCTACCCGCCAGGCCAGCCCGCCAGGCCAGCCCTCCGGCCAGTCCGAGGAGGTCTGCGAGCTGTGCGCCGTCCCGGTCGGCCCGGTCCACGGCCACGTGGCGGACCTGGAGCGCTCCACCCTCACCTGCGCCTGCCGCGCCTGCTACCTGCTGTTCACCGACCCCGGCGCCGGGCGCGGCCGGTACCGCGCGGTGCCCGAGCGCTACCTGCGCGATGAGGCCAGGCCGCTGACCGCCGCCGAATGGGCCGAGCTCGACGTGCCCGTCGGGCTCGCGTTCTTCCTGCGCAGCTCCCGGCTCGGGCAGGTCTGCGGCTTCTACCCCAGCCCGGCCGGGGTCACCGAATGCACCCTCGACCTGGAGGCCTGGGCGCGGCTCGGTCAGGCCCACCCGCTGCTGCCCGCCACCGAGGACGATGTCGAGGCGGTGCTGGTGAACCGCACCGACGCCGGCGTCGAGTGCTTCCTGGTGCCGGTGGACGTGTGCTACGAGCTCGCCGGGCGGATGCGGCTGCTGTGGCAGGGTTTCGACGGCGGCGCCGAGGCGCGCCAGGCCATCGCCGACTTCCTCGGCTCCGTGCGGGCCCGCGCCCGCGAGCTCGCCCGGGAGCCCTGAGATGGCCGAACTGGTCTTCGACTGGACCGGCGCCCGGGCCGAGCGGTTCTCGGTGGTGCCCAGCCTCACCCTGGAACTGCGGCTCAGCGAGACCACCGGGCAGCGGGTGGACGCGATCGCGCTGCGCTGCCAGATCAGGATCGAGCCCCAGCGCCGCCGCTACAGCGAGGCCGAGGCGGCCCGGCTGCACGACCTGTTCGGGGACACCAGCCGGTGGGCGGACACGCTCAAGCCGCTCCAGTTCACCACGCTGGCGGTGATGGTGCCCGGGTTCAGCGGCAGCACCGCGCTGAACCTGCAGGTGCCGTTCACCTACGACCTGGAGATCGCCTCGACCCGGTACTTCGCCTCGCTCGACGAGGGGGTGGCGCCGCTGCTGCTGCTGTTCAGCGGGACCGTGTTCACCACCGTGGACGGCCGTCTCCAGGTGCAGCAGGTGCCGTGGAGCAAGGAGATCGCCTGTGGCCTGCCCGCCAAGGTGTGGCGGGAGGCGGTCGACGCCCACTTCCCCGACAGCGCCTGGGTCACGATGAGCCGCGGCACGCTCGACGAGCTGATCCGCTTCAAGACGCGGCACGCCCTGCCCACCTGGGACGCCACGCTGCGGGCGCTGCTGGACCAGGCCGACCGGGAGGCCCCGTGACCAGCGCGGAATTCCTCGCCGACGCCCGCCGGGTCGCCGACGCGATCCTGTACGAGGGGTACCTGCTCTACCCCTACCGCAGCTCGGCCCGCAAGAACCAGTCCCGGTTCCAGTTCGGGGTGCTCATGCCCCCGGCCTACCGCGAGGTGGACGGCTGCGAGCCGTCCGCCAGCCGGACCGAGTGCCTGCTGGAATGCCCGCAGGACGCCACGGTCACCGTCATCGCCCGGTTCCTGCACCTGCAGCGGCGCCAGGTGGAGGCCGGTGACGGCGCGCAGGGCTTCCGCGCGGTGGATTCGCTCCAGGTGGACGGCGCCGAGGTGATCACCTGGGACGAAGCGGCAGAACGGGAACACCGGGCGGCCGTCCCGCTCGCGGCGCTGCTCGCCGGCGTGGTGGATGAGCCCATCGAGGTGCCGGGCAGCGAGAGCACCGAGCCGCTCACCGGCAGCGAGGGCCGGCCGGCCGGCCGGCTGGTCCGGCGGCATGCGCCGCTGACCGGGATGCTCCGCCTGTCGGCGCAGCGGCTGCCCGGGCCCTACGGCGCCCTGCGGCTGCGGGTGGAGATCGAGAACCGCACCGGCCCGGACGGCCCGCTGCGGCGCAGGGAGGACGGCCTGCGCCAGGCGCTGATCGCCGCGCACGCGCTGATCCACGTGCCCGGGGGCAGGTTCCTGTCGCTGACCGACCCCCCGGAGTGGGCCGCGCCGTACGCCGCCACGTGCGTCAACACCGCCACCTGGCCGGTCCTGGCCGGCCCGGAGGACTGCCGGGAAGTGGTGCTCAGCTCGCCGGTCATCCTCTATGACCACCCGCAGATCGCGGC
>Ga0335081_10003915_pt1 | contig 23487 bp, 27 predicted proteins | sample Lox_Sample_35_FD_206713 | JGI IMG/M metagenome (GOLD analysis project Ga0335081, IMG submission 206713) | Soil microbial communities from Loxahatchee National Wildlife Refuge, Florida, United States - Lox_Sample_3.5 | ecosystem: Environmental > Terrestrial > Soil > Wetlands | place: USA...
GCACACCACCCGTGCGGCCAGGCGCCCGGCCATAACTTCGAAGAGCTGGAGCGATTGGACCTGCTGGACGGGATCGCCCAGCAATTACAGCAAGATCTTCCGTTTCTTTTCCTGACATCCGGCCCGGACGGCCGCCCTGAGGTTTGCTACCGCCTGCTTACACATCTGGCGCGGAGCGGCGATCACCCCGCGATTCGATCCAAGAAACTCGCTGTCTTCCCCTGTTAGTCCGTTCCCTCAGGCCAGAAAGTCGAAGAGACTGGTGCGCGGCATTTGTGCTTCGGCGCTCATCGCGGCGTTCAATTGCGTATTGCCTTGCGAAAGCTGGATCGCCGCCTGCGTGATGTCGGCATCCTGCACCTGGCTCAGTTGGGCCTGTAGCTGCACCTGGTAATTGCTGGAGTAGGTTTGTGCGCTCTGAATTTGGTCTTGCACCGAACCGTAGAAGCTGAGTTGCGTGTTGAGATACGCGCTGGCCGTGTGCAGCGAGTCAATGGAATTGGTGATTCCCGCCTGATCATTATTCTGCAGTGCCGTGATGAGGCCGTTGAGAGAGGCAAAGACGTTGTCCGGGGCCAGCGAATCGTCGGGATTGCGGTGATCGAATATGGTTTGCGCCGTCTCCGAAAAGGAGAAGGACACCCCCGTCGCATCCACCACCTGGCGGGTGTCCGTGGGCGTGATCAGCCGGTCTACGCCGTTGGGAGAACTCAGATCGAGTTGATAGGACGCCAGCGACGGCTGATCGCCGCTGAACACATAGCGGCCTAGCACCTGGGTCTGGCTCAGCCCCACCATTTGCTGCAGGATGTCGGTGACTTGCTGGGCCAGGGCTTGCCGCGTGGAAGCCGTCTCCGTGCTGTTCGCGCCCTGTGACGCCAGCGTCACCGCCTGGTCCATGAGTTGTGTCGCGGTTTCCAGCGCCTGCTCGGCTGGGTCGGTCTCGCTTTGCACCTCACTCAGATTGGTGCTTACCTGCGTGTTGCGGTCCAGATCGGCCCGGATTCGCATCAGGGCTTCCATTTGGTCGGGCGAGTCCGAAGGTTGGGAAATCTTCAGCCCGGACGATACCTGGTTTTCCGCAGTATTGATCTCCGACTGCAAGTTTGAAATGTCGGCCAGAAACATCTGCGCGGATGGACTAACGCTTGGGAGCATGGCTTCGATTCACCTTCCTTACTTCAACATATCGATGGTTGCCTGTGTCAGCTCGTCCAGTACACTGACCATTTTCGAGTTGGCGTCATAGGCACTCTGAAACTGCACCAACTGGGCAGCCTCATCGTTGAGAGATACCCCGGAAATCTGGCTGCGCAAATTGCGCGCCTGCGCAAGGGTCTGCTGTTGGACATTCAGTTGATTACTGGCATCCTGCGCCTGGGTGCCAATGCCTGCGGCCACGTTGCCGTAGAATTCTGCATAACTGAAACCGTTGATTTCGTCGGCGGCACTCTGCGGGTTAGCCAGCGCAGCCAGGTGCAGGGCCGTGCCATTCGACACAGAGGGCGGGCCGGGATCGATCGCCGCCAGTTGATCGGGCGTGATGGTGCTGCTGACCGCCAGCGTGCGCGCCACGCTCGTCGGGTTGCCGGCAGTGTACGTAAACAGCGGAACTCCCGGTACCGGTGGCGGGCCCGCCGAGATATTACCCGACGTCAGAATCTGGTTGATCCGGTCCGCTACGCTCTGCGCCATCAGGTTGAGGTCGCCTTGCTGGTATGCATTCCCGGCCAGCGACGGTAGAACGTTGTTGTATATGTTGAGCTCTCCCGCCAGTTGGCCCTGCGATACTTGGGCCGTGACATCGTTTCCTTGCGCGTCGATCAGGCGCGCGGGCGCCGCCCCTCCGGCAACCGTTGCCGGCGCGTTGGCCGGCGTGGTAAAGCTGACGCTGATGTTGAACTGGTTCGTACCGATGACTAGCGGCGTCTGGCCGCCTAACAGCACCGTCACTGTGCCATCGGGCTGCGTAGTCGCGGTAATGTCCGCATACTCTGATAACTGCTCCAGCGTGGCGTGAATCTGGGCGTCCAGTCCGGCATTACTGCCACCCTGAATCACCTGCTGGTTGTCAGCCTGCAACTGGCTTGCCAGGCTGTTGATCTGCGTTACGGTCTGCTGGATCTGCTGGCCCGTATCACTCGAATCCTGCGCCAGAGTTTGAGCCGCCTGCTGGAAACTCTGCGCCACTTGTTGCGCGCTGTCAATCACAGCCTGCTGCGCGGCGCCATCGCCCGGCGTCACGCTCCAGGAGGAGAAATTCTGAAACAGTTGATTCAGCGCGCCGGGAATCCCGGAATCGCTGCTCACGTTAAAGGCGAGCTGAAGGTTCGACAGGCTCTGGCTCGTTTGCTCCAGGGTCCCCAAAGCGGAGAACTGTTGGCGCACATTCTGTTCCGCAAACTCGTCGCGCGCGCTTTGCATCTCGCCCGTCGTGACGCCGCCGGGTAGAGTCCCGGTGGAATTCATGGGCAACGCTTCGAGCGGTATGCTCTGGCTAGCGTAACCCGGCGTCGAAGCATTTGCCACGTTGCTCTGAATGGTGTCCAGTACGCGCTGGAAAGCATCCATTGCGCCGGCGGAAGAGTTCAAGGCAGAGAAGAGTCCCCCCATGTTTCAAACCTCCAGCAGCACCCGGGGCGTGGTTTCGGATGGCGCCGGATTGCCGTCTGCGGTGTACCCCGAAGCCATGGAGGAAGCCAGGCGCATCCATCCCGTGTAGAAGGCCGCGGCGCCGTCGAGCAAAATCTGGACGGCGGCGATCTCCGTTCGCAATGCGCCGAGTGCCGCGGCCAGGTCCCTGTCCCGCCATGGCTCTCGGCTCGGCAGAGACTCTTGCAGCTTTCCGATTGCGTTCACCGCTTCCTCAAGCAGACTCCGGCATGCCTCAAGACTCTCCACCGTGGGGTCCGTCAGCCGCGTGCGCGCTTCCCGGACCATGGCGTGCAGGTCGCGTACGCGGGCGGCCGCGTCGGGTTCAATCGGAATGCGGTTATCGCGCGGCATCTTTCCTTTCGAGTGCATCCTGGACGATGGCGCGGCTGGTAGCCAGGGAACTCGCGGTGTAGTTGCCGGAGCGATAATTCGCAGCGAGCTTCTGGATATGCTGCGCCCGCTCCGCCGAACTTGTGCCCAGCGCCTGAGAAACGCTGCCGGCCGTGCCGGAAATCTCTACGCGATCGCCGCCTTGCGACTCCGAGATCTGCGCTCCGGATGTCGCACCCGTGCGCTCGGCGACTTGTGATTCTGCGGTTCGGCCGGTTTGCAACCCTGCCGCTCCGTTCAAATTTCGATCGTCAACCCTCATCGCTTCTCCGCGCGCCGCCGCGCTTCCTCCCTTATACGTCCGCCGCCGACGAGATGCCGGACTCCTTCAACATCCGTCCCATGGCCTGAAGAGCGCTGCGGTGCATTTGTGATACGCGGCTCTCCCTCACGCCCATCCCGTGGCCAATCTCCTTCAGCGTCATGTGCCGCCCGTAGCGCTGCCGAACCACCTGCTGCTGCCGCGCCGGCAGGCGCTCAATCAGGCGATCGAGCACCTCGCGCAATTGATTTTGCGAGCAGATGTGATCCGGATCGGTCTCCGGCCCGCTCGCCGGGTCCAGCGCTTCCCCATCCTGGCGTTCCGTCAAGGCCGGAGGCGTCACTCGGCTCATCACCACATTGTGGTTGCGCATTTCAGCCGCGGTAATCATGAGCCGCTCGCACAGCTCTTCTTCTGTTGGTTCGCGATCGAGGGCGGCGGTCAGTTCCCGCCGCGCCCCGTTCACGTGTTTCTGCCAGCGGCGTAATCTTCTTGGCGCCACGTCCGCACGGCGCAGGCTGTCGAGCATCTCGCCTTCAATGCGGTACCGCGCATAGATCGCAAAAGGCACCGTCGTGGCGGGATCGTAACCGCGTCCCGCGCTCACCAGACCCAGAACGCCCGATTGCGCCAGATCGTGCAGTTCCACACGGGCATTCGGAGGCAGCGCGCCGTAGACTCGCCGCGCGATGCAGTCCACGAGAGGCAAACATCCGAGGATCATCTCGTGCGTGGCCGGTGCGGTGCATGGCGGAGGCGCGGAGATCCGCGGCAGGACCGCGCCTGCGTCGACGGCGCCCGCTGTATGATGAGTCTCCAAGTGTTCCTCGCCGTGATTGCCGGCTTGCGCGCGATGACTGCGCACGGATGAGAAGCCGGCAGTGTCAGGTTAACCTATCAATAGGCCGGGAGCAATATTGAAAAGAGTGCACGTTCCTCGATTAACCGCTGTTTGTAGGTGAATGGCGCATTTACCGTAAAACGCGAGAATTTTACTCGAATTGCCCGGCGTCAAAGTCGATAGTAGAGGCTGCATGCGGCAAGCTACGCGACTTCTGTGGATCCGATCGGCCATTCCGGGCCCCGATTATCTCGGCGTCGTGGAACATCTCAGCGGCTTCAATCTGCAAGTGGTTAAGAATCCCGCTGAGGCACTCGACCGGTTGCGCATCGAAGTCCTTGACGTGATTTTTGTCGAATTTCCACTCACCGGCTGGGGGCCTGCCGAACTTCTCGAAGCGATTCAGGAAGTCACTCCGCACGTTCCGGTCTTGATCCGTGATCCGCAAGGAACCGTTGCTGATGCCGTCCGTTTGCTCAAACTGGGCGCCTATCACTTCATGAGCGGCCCCCTGGACGAAACCGAACTGATGGAACACCTGGAAATGGCCGCGGAGAAAGCGCGCCTGCGTCAGGTCGCGGCCAACGGAATGGCGACAACCACCCCCTGGAAACGGCTCCTGGTGGGCGAAAGCCGCCCCATACGGGACGTGGAACTGATCATCCAACTGGCCGGACCAAAGCGATCCACCGTGCTGATTTCCGGCGAGACCGGCACGGGCAAAGAGGTCGTGGCCCGCGCCCTTCACCTGGCCAGCCCCAGGGCGCACTTGCCCATGGTTGCAGTGAACTGCAATGCGCTACCGGAAAATCTCCTCGAAGCCGAATTGTTTGGACACGTCAAAGGCGCCTTCACCGGCGCGCTACAGCAGCGCATCGGGCGATTCGAACAAGCCCACAACAGCACGCTGTTTCTCGACGAAATCGGCGACATGCCACTCGAGTTGCAGGCCAAGCTCTTGCGCGTGCTGCAGGAGCGCGAATTGCAACGGATCGGCAGCTCGGAAACGATCAAACTTGATGTGCGAATCATCGCTGCCACCAACGTCGATCTCCGGGAAAAAGTCAGTCAAGGCGCATTTCGCGAGGACCTGTTCTACCGTCTCAATGTCGTACCTGTCGAAATGCCGCCGCTGCGCCAGCGCGCGTCCGACATCCCGCTTCTCGTCCACCACTTCCTCGAGACGGTTTGCTCGGCGGAAAACATTTCCGTAAAAGGAATCTCCCGTGAAACCATGGACCGCTTGGTGGTCTACTCGTGGCCCGGCAATATCCGCCAGCTGCAAAATGCCGTGGAGATGGCGGTCGTGCTTAGCGGTGACCGCATGGATCTTTGCCCAGCGGACTTTCCTCTGCCCGCGGCCCAGGCCCGCAAATCCTTCACCGTCGAGCCGGGGCACGCCGTCGTGCCCGAAGGCGGACTGGATTTCGACTTGGCCATGGCCGATTTCCAGCGTTCGCTTCTCGAACAGGCCATTCGCAGAAGCGGCGGGAATAAAACCCTCGCCGCGGATCTGCTGCGCATGAAACGAACCACCCTGCTGGCCAAACTCCGCACTCTCGAAACCCGCGCCAACGTTATCTCCATCAAATCGGCGTAGCGTACCCGAGCCGCGACCGTGAGGGAGCGGTTGCTCAACGGAGTTACTCCCGCCCCTCGATTCCTAAATCCCCGCCACGTTGGCCGCCGGCGCACCGCCTCTCTCCACCTGCACCAGCGCCAGGTCATGCACCTTGAACAGCAGTTCGACCTCATTCCGCGGAACTGCCAATGCCGCCGCGATCGTCTCCGTTCGTTCCCCTCGGCGTCGCATTCGCAAAATCTGCCCACGCCTGGTGAGATTCAGCGGCTGCGCCGGGATGCTCGCAGGCCGCTCCCTCTCCGCCACCTGCAGACGCAGCTTCTCGGCCGCTTCGGCGATCTGAGCCACCCGGCCTTCCAGGTTCTCGCGCTGCTCCCGGCTATTCCGCGCAAGAGTCCGCATCTTTACATGCAACACAAAAACATACAGCAAGCAGCTTCCCGCCACCGCCAGGACTCCGCACAGCTCCAGTGGATGAATTGTCATCATTTGCCAGTCTCCGATCATTCTTCGCTCCTTGAGTCAACTATCTCCTGCTCGACCAGTGCCGCTCCATATACGTGCGCAGCCGCAGAATGCCCTGCGATTTCAACTGCGCGACACGCGACAAATGCATCTGCATGATTTCCGCAATCTCTCGCAGCGTCGCCTCTTCGTGGTAGTAGAGGCTCAGCACCGTCCGCTCCATCTTGGGCATCTGTTCAATCGCCTGGGCCAGCAGCCGTTCCAGCTCTGCCCGTTCCAGCGTCTTCGAGGGCAGGTTGTCGTCCGTATCCGGAATATAATCCAGCAGGTCGCCTTCCTGGTCTTCGGAAGCGAACTCAAAACTGCCGATCGTCAGCGCACGCACTTCGTAAAGCCATTGCCGATACTCTTCAATGCTCAGCTTGAGTTCGCCGGCAATTTCCTCTTCCGCCGGCGCGCGGCCCAGGCGCTGCTCCAGCGCGGAAATGGCCGCTTCAATCTGCTTGGCTTGCCGGCGCTTGTTCTTGGGAGCCCAGTCCATGTCCCGCAAACCGTCAAGAATCGCGCCGCGAATTTTGTGTTCTGCGTATGTCTTGAGCTGGACGTTTTGAGAGGGATCGAACTTGTCCACCGCTGCAATCAGGCCCACCACGCCGTTTGATATCAGATCATCCAGGCTCACACTCTCCGGCAAGCGCTCATGAATCCGGCGGGCAATCAGGCGCACTTGCGGCAGGTGCTCTAAAATGAGCCGCTCCCGGTCTGCGCTCGTGCCCTCTTCAGCCTGATACGTGTACATACGCGCGTGGGTCCACTCTAGGCAGCCGAAACGGCGCGCACTGCGGTGCGTTCAAACACCAGCTCAAGCAGGCGGGCGGTGGTTGCCGGCTCGAAGTCTTCTGGGATCTGCTGGCCGCCAGTCAAGAACGAAACCGGCTTTCCCGTCCTCACGGATTCGCTGATCATGGCGCCCGCCGACGAAGTCTCATCCAGGCGCGTGAAGATCAGCTTCGCCGGCGAGAAGATTTGGAACCGGTCAAGCACGCGGCCCAGATCCGCGCTCCGCATGGAAGCCGGCGCGACCAGGTGCACTTCGATGCCCGGCTGGCTGGTGAAAAACCGCGCCCACTCCGCGGCTTCGTCCATGTCCGCTGCGCCATATCCCGGCGTGTCCACCAGGACCAGCCCTTTCTCACGATGCGCTTCAAAACTCTGTTGGAGTCCACGCGGGGTGTCGACCGCATCGAAGCTGGCGCCGATAATCGCCGCGTAGGTGCGCAGTTGTTCGGCGCCAGAGACGCGGCGCGTATCGGTCGAAATCAGATGCACGCGGCGCGAGGACGCGAGGCCATGGCTCACCGCCAACTTCACCAGCGTGGTCGTCTTCCCACATCCCGCCGGTCCCACCAACGCCACAACGCGCGCCGTTTCCGCCGTCGTTTCCAGAGTTGCATCCACGGATATTACGCGTTCCAGCTCCGTGCGAACGGCGCGCTCAATGGCACTCGCTTCGAACGGCACTCGCCGCCGCGGCCAGGAAGCCGCATCCGGATCCAGGCGGGTATGCGCCTGCTTCACAATCTCCTGGGCCAGTTCGCTCGAGAAGTCGTACTCGATCAGCCGTGAATAGATCTCCGCGAATTCCGGGGCGGGCGCCGCCCATGTGGACGTATGGGCCTTCAGACTGGTGAACGCTCTGCCCATTTCTTCCACTTGTTTTCGCAGCAGGGCCAGCTCAAGCGTTACCGCAGCCGAGGAGGGCGATTCGGCCTTCGGCTCGGCCGCCCGCTCAGACTCCTTCTCGGCGGCCTCTTCGGGAAGCAAGGCAAACACCACCTCGTATTCACCCAGTGCGCGCGCTTCCGGCGGCGCCTTGCGGCTGTTGACTAGCAGCGCGTCAGGGCCCATCTCCTGGCGCGCCAACTCCATAGCGTCCTCAACTGTCGGCGCGAAAAACGACTTCATCTTCATGCCCGGCTCCTGTTGTTCTTTTCTTCCGTTGCGATTCATTGAATGAGACCTTGTGATACCACTTTGACTTCTGCCGGCACCTCGTTGTGCGACAGAAATACGACATTGGCCTGCGACGTCTCCACCATCTGCCGCAGAAAGTATCGTGCCCCGCTGGAGGTGACCGCCACCACTGGTGTTTCCGGCGATCCCACCTTTTGCTCGATCCGGCTCAGAATGTCGCGGATCGCCTGAGGCGCCAGCGCCAGGTGGCTGTTCTGTTCTCCGTGCTGGACGGCCGACTCGATCGACTGCTCCAGCGACGGGTCAATAAAGTAAGCCGGCAAGTCGCCGGACGCGTTCAGATACGGCTTCACCACCGTCCGCCGGATCGCCTGCCGGACATACTCCGTCAGCACTATCGGATTGCGCGTCGAAGCCCCCGCATCGCTCAACGCTTCCAGAATCGAAACCGCGTCGCGGATGGAGACGCGCTCCCGCAGCAGGTTCTGCAACACTCGCTGCACGGTGGCCAGCGGCAGCAGCTTGGGCGTGAGTTCCTCCACCACCTTGGGATTATCGGCGGCCACGCGGTCCAGCAGCTTCTTCGTTTCCTGGCGCGAGAACAGCTCGTGCGAGTGCCTGCGAATCAACTCCGCCAGGTGTGTGCCCAGCACGCTCACCGCATCCACCACCGTATAGTTCGCCCTGCGCGCGCGCTCCGCCTGATCCGATGGAATCCACCATGCCGGCATTCCGAACGCCGGTTCGCGCGTGGCTTGTCCGGAAAGCGCCGCGGCAGTCTTGCCCGCTGGAATCGCCAGATCGCACCCTTGCGGGATCTCGTAGCGCGCGATTTCCACGCCTTTGAGAGAAATCGCGTATTCGCGGGGGCGCAGCGAAAGATTGTCGGTGACGCGCACCGGCGGAAAGATGTAGCCTAGCTCGCCGGCCAACTGTCTCCGGATGCCGGAGATTCTCCGAAGCAGTTGTGAACTGGCGCCGCCGTCCACCAGCTTGACCAGACCCAGCCCTACCTCCACCGCCAGCGGTTCCACCCGCAGCGTCGCTTCCAGATTTTCGCGCGCCGGCGCCGCCTTGGTTTCGGCCCCTTTCTGGGCCGCGATGCCGCGCTTCCGGATCTGCCACGCCGACGTGCCAACTCCCGCCCCCATTAGCAGGAACGGAATGGTGGGCAGCCCCGGAAAAGCCGCCATCGCCAGCAGCACCCCGCTCGCCAGCATCAACGGTTGCGGATTGCTGAACATCTGCTTGCGGAAGTCTGTGCCCAGCCGGGCGTCCGAGCTGGCGCGCGTCACAATCAGGCCGCCGGAAATCGAGATCATCAGCGCCGGAATCACCGTCACCAGGCCGTCGCCGATCGTCAGCACGGTATAGGTCTCAATGGCGTGTCGGAGATCCATGCCGTGTTGTAAAACGCCGATCAGGAAGCCCGCGATGATATTGATGCTCGTGATCAGAATGCTGGCAATGGCGTCGCGTTGCGTAAATCGTGACGCACCGTCCATCGCGCCGTAAAATTCCGCCTCGTGCGCCAGTTGTTTACGCCGCTGCCGCGCTTCTGATTCGTCAATCAGGCCTGCATTCAGGTCGGAGTCAATGGACATCTGCTTGCCCGGCAGGGCGTCTAAGGTGAATCGCGCGGTCACCTCGGAAATCCGCACCGCTCCGTGATTGATCACCACGTACTGAATCGCGATCAACACCAAAAAAATCACCGCGCCAATTATATAGTTTCCGCCTACGACGAAATTCCCAAACGCCTGAATCACTTCCCCTGCCGCCGACGTCCCCGTGTTGCCGTTCAGCAAAATCAGGCGCGCCGACGAGATATTCAGCGCCAGGCGGAACAACGTGAGCAGCAGCAGCGTCGTGGGAAACACGCTGAATTCCACCGGCCGCGTGATGTACATCGCCACCATCATCACGATCACCGAGAGCATGATATCGGTGACAATCAGCACGTCCAGAACGAATCCCGGAATCGGTGTGACCAGCGCTAGAACGATCGCCAGCACGGCAATCGGCACGCCGAGGTCGGACGCGCTCGTAAGATCGAGCCCTCCGAACCCCTTCCACGCTGCCGGTGCCGCGATTGCTTTTGTCTGCGCCAATTTGCCTCCCGGTTATGCCGGTAAACGCCCGTTCATCAGGCGGTAAATGTACGCCAGAATTTCCGCCACCGCGCGATAGAGATGTGCGGGAATTTCCTGGCCCACCTCGGCGGATTTATACAACGCTTGCGCCAGAGGCGGATTCTCGATTAGCGGAACCTGGTGCTCCACCGCGCGCTGCCGGATGCGCAACGCCAGGTAGTTCTTCCCCTTCGCCACCACTTGCGGCGCCGATGTCCAGCCCATCTCGTAGCGGATGGCTACGGCATAATGCGTCGGGTTCACGATGACCGCCGTGGCCTTCGGAACCTGCTTCATCATGTTGCGCCGAATGCGATCGCGCATCAGACGCCGCACCCGCATCTTCATCTGCGGGTTGCCTTCGCTTTCCTTGAACTCCTCTTTAATGTCCTGGCGGCTCATGCGCAGATCCTTCGCGTACCGGCGGCGTTGCCGGACCAGATCGATCGAGCCGAACAGCATGAACAGTCCCGCTCCCCGCCACAGCAGCGTAGTCAGCGATGCGCCGATCTGCCTCGCGCCCATTTCCACACCTTCGAGTGGCAGCACGAAATTCTCTGCGAAGTGATCACGCGATATGGCGTACACCGCGAAGCCGAAAACCGGCAACATCACCAGCGCCTGAATCAATGCGGGAACATTCTGCCGCGGCAGCTCGCGAAGACGGGTGAGCGGATTTAGCCGCTGAAAATCGGGCGCCAGCTTTGTTACCGTGAGCCCGAACCGGGTCACCGCCAGTTGCGCCGCCAGCGTAATCACCACCAGCGCGCCCGCCGCAGCCGCCAGCGGAAGACCCACGCGGAACAACAGGTCTCCAGATATGTGCAGCAGGTCGGTAATTTCGAGATCTCCTCCGAACGCGCGCCCGATCAGAAACCGCATGGTCAGGCGTATTTGCTCCAGCCAGGCTCCGCCCCACGCCGCCACCATCGCCGTGAATGCCAGAAACTGAATGGCGGCGATGAACTGCTTGGCCGTCGGAAACTGCCCTTCGCGCCGCGCTCGCTCCAGCCGCCGCGCGGTGGCCTGTTCTGTCTTTTGGCTCCGGTCGCTCATCAGAATCCCGCCGCCGTTGCCACTCTTGCGAGCACCTGCTCCGCGTAGCCGCGATAAACCCGGGGGAACAGCACGGCCATCATGGCCAGCAGCGCGATCGTGGCCATCATTTTCACCGGAAACGCCAGGATCAGAAGCTGTATCTGCTGATTCAGCCGGCCCAGCAGCGCCATGGCGACATCCACCAGCAGCAGCAGCGCCAATACCGGCATGGCCAGCCGCAATCCCACGGAAAATATTCCCGCACCCAGCCGCAGAATCTTCTCCGCGCTCGCCGGAGTCATGACGAACGATCCCGCGGGAAACGCGTCCAGGCTGCGCGCGAACGCGCGAATGACCTCACGGTGCAAGCCCAGCGCAAAAAACAGCAAGCCGGCGAGCAACTGCGCAAAAACCACCAGGATTCCTGAGTCCGCCTGCGTCGCCGGATCGACTGTGGAAGCGTAAGCGTATCCGGCCTGCAAACCGATGATCTGGCCTGCCATCAGAAACGCCTCATTCAGCACCGACACCGCCACCCCGATCGTCAAACCCAGCGCCAGTTCTGCCATCATCGCCACCGCAAGCCCGCCAATCACCGGCTCCGTCAGGTTGACGTGCGGCCAACGCGGAAACAACGCCAGCGTCAAGCTCAGCGACAACACTGCCCGCACCAGCGCCGCGCTTGCGTTGATGCCCGGAATCGGCACAAACACGAAGGCTCCGCTCACCCGCGCCAGCACCAGCACAAAGCCGAGCACGGCCGGAAGCGCGATGGTCAGTTGAGCTTGCACCGGCTTACCGTGCGTACTTTCCCAGATCGCTCAGAACTAGGATCGTGTAGGTGGTCATCTTCTTGAGCATCCACGGCATCAGCAGGACGCTGCCGAACAGGAACGCAATGAGCCGCGGCATAGTGCTGAATCCTGTGTCCTGAATCGACGTGACGATCTGGATCAGGCTGACCACGATGCCCGCCGCAAAACCGATCAGCAGCAGCGGCGCGCCCACACAGAACGTCAGCAGCAAAGTTTGCCGAATAGTCTCAACCACCAGCTCAGGAGTCATGGGTCCTCACGTGTAGAAACTTTTCATCAGCGAACCCAGCACCAGGTTCCACCCGTCCACCAGCACGAAGAGCAGGACCTTGAATGGCGCCGAGATCATCACCGGCGGCAACTGCACCATGCCGATGGACAGCGTGACCGACGCCACCAGCAAGTCGATCACTAGAAATGGCAGAAACAACACCGCCCCGATTTGAAACCCGGCCTTCAGCTCGGACACGATGTACGCCGGGATGAGTACCTTGAGATCCAGGTCCCCGGGATTGCGCGGCGACGGGGAATGCGTCACCTCAAGAAACAGCGCAATGTCTTTCTCGCGCGCGAATCGCGTTAGAAATGCCTTGAGCGGTTTGGAACCTTCGTCAAAGGCTTGCTGATAACCGAGCTGCTTCTTTTCCATCGGCTCCCAGCCTTTGTGGTACATCTCCGAAGCCACCGGACTCATGATCAGGATGGTCAGGAACATCGACATGCCGATGAGCACCTGGTTGGAGGGAGTCGATTGCGTGCCCAGTGCCTGGCGCAGGAAGTGCAGCACCACCGTGATGCGCAGAAAAGGCGTGATCGACATCACCACTGCCGGCAGCAGCGTCAGCAGCGTCATTAGAATCAGGATCTGCATGGGGACGCTGAGGGAGGGGCCCGGCCCTCCACTGGAATTGCTGATGCCAAAAAGTGACGATCCCGCCGCCGGCGTGGCGGCTTGTGCCCGCGCCGCCGCAACAAGGAAAAACCCGCAGCGTCCCGCCTGATTCACAACTTGGAGAGACTTCATCGCGCGGCTCCATCCAAAGTGACGTCCGTTTCTGCCGGGGAATTCCACGCCACGCGCTCGATCATCGTACAGCCCGACGGCGACAGTCCCAGCAGAATGGCATGGTCTCCAACTCGAATCAGGTGCACCGAGTGTTGCGGCGCCAGCGGCAGCCGCGCGATCGCCTCCAGGTGCTTGGCGGATTTGCGCCGCGCCGGCCCCCGAAAGTGCGCGAGCCCGCGGCTCCGCAGCAGCCACAACGTAGCTGCCAGCAGCCCCAGAACCAGAAAGACAGCTAAGACCTGCTGGACCATTAGTGTCCCGGATCGGCGTCGACGCCTGGCGGCATTTATTGTTTGAGATTGATGGTGTCCTGCGTGATCGTATCGGTCGTGGTGATCACCTTGGCGTTCGCCTCATAAGATCGCTGCATCACGATCAACCGAGTAAACTCCGTCGCGATATCCACCGTCGAAGACTCGAGCGCCCCGCCCAGCACCTGTCCGCGGCCTCCCGTCTGCGGCGTCCCAATCGCCGGCGTCGCTGTGCCCGGGCCGATCTCGAAGTTGTTCTGCCCCTCGGAAATCAGGGTGTCCGGGTTGCTGATGGAAGCCAGCGCAATCTGCGCAATGGTGTTCTGCTGGCCGTTCGAATACTGCGCAATGATCTCGCCCCCATTGGTCATCGTCACGTGCACCAGTTCGGCGGCCACTAAGCCGTCCTGGCTGCTCGAAGCCGTCGCGCTCGGCTGCCCGTACTGTGTAATATCCGGTTGCCCCGTCGGAGTGTAAAGCGCCCAATTGATGCTCATGTCCGCCGCGCCGTCGGTGAGCCCCGGAATCTTGATAGCCACAACTCCGTTGGTCGCAGGCGGGGGCGGCGGCGGTGTGATCAGGTTGCCGTTGGCGTCAAAAGTCATCGTGCCGGTAGCATTCGGTATCGGGAATGGAGTTCCCGCGGTGCCTGTCTTCACATCGTCGCCCGGAATGGTCACGTTGTAGGTCCACGTGTTAGCAGCCGTCTTCGTGAAGCTCACCGTGAGGACGTGCGTGGTGCCCAGCGAATCCACCACCTGAACCGGCGTCGAGAAACTCCCTTCCGGTGCGTTCACCACGGCCGATGCGTCCAGGTTCATGTTGATGGACATGTTGGTGGTCGCCGTAGGCTCGCGCAACGCTCCCGATGGAATGGTGATGTTGCTGATGGCCCCGTTCGTGTTCAATACGCCATTGTTGGCCACCCAGCCCTGCACGTTCTGCCCGCTCTGGGTCACCAGGTTGCCGTTGGCATCCACTTGAAAATCGCCGGCGCGTGTATAGTTCACCAGGCCCGAAGAATCCTGCACGATGAAGAAGCCGTCCCCTTGGATCGCCGCATCGAACGGACCGTTCGTGTTTTGAATGGCGCCTTGCGTGAAATTCTGTACCGCCGTCGCTTGCGTCCCGAGGCCGGCCGCTGTCTGGCTCGTGCCCAGGCCCAAGGACTGCGCTACGATGTCGGCAAAATTCACGGTGCTCGCTTTGAAGCCCGTGGTGTTCAGATTCGCCAGGTTGTTTCCCACAACATCGATGCCCAGCTCAGACGCGGTCAAACCGGTTAATGCCGTACTAAATGATTCAAACATTATGTCCTCCTTTTGTCTTTGTGTCTTTATTTACGGATTAGCCGGCGTGCTCGGCGCCGGATTAGTCGACGTCTGCCCGTTCTGGGTCAGGTCCGTCTGAATCTGCTGCAAGTTTGTGTTGACGTTGATCATCTGCTCCAGTTCGCTGAACTGCGCCAGTTGCGCGACGAATTGCGTCCCGTCAACCGGATTCGTCGGATCCTGGTTCTGGAGTTGCGTTACCAGAAGCTGCAGGAACGTCTGCTCGTTACCTCCGGTCAAACTCGCTGTGGGGTCGGTCGAACTCGCCGGCGTGGGGCTGGGACTCGGATTCGACGTTATCGGATTGCTGATGCTGGCCATACGCTGTTGCTCCTTTGAATGCTGGATTCCAGTTCGCCCATCCATTGCGGTGTCTGAGCGTCGGACTCGGAGTCCTGTGAATTCTCTTGTTGTCCGCTTCCCTTGCTGCCGTCGTTCTGCTGCTGGGAGGACCCGCGCCGCGAAGGCGAGTCCTGGCCGCGGTCGCTCGAATCATTTCCGCCCGGCCGCCAGGCCTCGGCTCGATAGCCGCCGTGCTCCAGACGCCCGACCAGATCGGACAATCCTTCCCGCAAGCCGTGGGTCAGCCCGGCATCCGGAGTGCGCACCGTGACGTGCAGTTCGCCCGCTCTCTCGCTCAGCCTGACCTGGACACTCTGATCCTGGCTCGATAAGTTGAGGGAAATGGCGCGAACCATTTCGCCGCTGCGCTCCGCCGCGTCATTTGGCGCCTCGAAAGGCGGCGCGGCGCGCTCTTCCGGTGCGGGCTTCGGATCCGTTGCGCCTTTCCCGGCACTCACGCCCGCGTTCGCAGGCGCTGCCATCGCGAACAAATTGGACCCCGCTCCAGGATTCGATCCCTGCTGCCCCGTCCCTGCGCTTCGAGCCCCCATCGTGCCCGAAGTTGCCTGTATGCTCAGAACTCGGCCTGCCGCGGACAGCGGGACAACTGCGGCGCTGGCTTGCGGCTGTGCGGTCGCCTGTGCATCCGGCGCCATGGTCTGCGTCGCGGTTCCGTTCTCACCCGAGCCTGCGGACGGCACCCGTGTCGGGCCGGTTCCTGCGCTCGCGTTTAGCCCTGTATCGCTCTGTGGCTCACTGGAACTGCCGTCTGAATCCGTGCCTTCGAACCCGGAAGCCGTGGCCATGACCGGCTCCTCCGGGAGCGCCGGCGGCGCCGCTGCGGCGTCCAATCCTGCAAACCGCGAAGCCGCAATCGCCGCCTGCGCTTCGTTCGGCGCGATTACCTGCGGCTCCGGCGTTCGCGCTGCGATACGCGCCGCGAATGCGACTTCAACGGGTTCCCCCGCATTCCGCTGCGGCTCGGTCTCGCCCTCGCTGACCGCCCTGTCCCATAACGCATCGCGTGTCCCTGCCACTACCTGCTGCACAGCGTTGGGCGCGGCGTTGTTACCGGCCTGGCTTCCGCCCGTCCCAGGCGTGTTCGTTTCGGCCGTCAGTGTAGCCGCGTTCGCTTCGCTCTTGACTTGGTTCAGAACGCTGCCCGTCGCAACCGGGTTACCCGGATTCAGCGTCGTGCCGGAAAACTGCAGCCCCTGGCTTGGCGGATCCTGAGGCAAACTGCCCTTGGGCAGAATGTCGCCCAGAATGTCCAGGAATGGCGCCGGCTCAGCGGCTTGATTTGTAACAATGAACGGAGAGCCGTTGGATTCCACATCCGCCGGCGTCTGTGTTCTGCGCGTTTCTCTTCTCGCCGCCCGGCTGCTGAGCCCGATTGTTGCCCGGCCTTGCGTTTGCACTCGCGGAGCATCGCTCTGGCTGCCTTCGGGATTGGTCTCACCTGTCGCGCCTGATGATCTCTGCGGTTGCTGCGTGCGGCCTGCGCCCGACAGAACCTGACCGCTCACACCGCCCGCAGAGTTCGCCGCCTCCGCGTGCAAGCCTGCCGGAGCCCCAACCAAGTTCGCAATGAGCACGGCGGAGCGGGTGCAGGTGAAGGCCCAGGCAAAGACCTTAGATTCTCAGGGGTTTATACCGAGAAGCGCCGTCAAAATCATGACTTTTGCCGGGTTCTGGCAAAATCTTGACGCCGCGCAAGAGCTGTCCTGATCGGCTTATCGGCGGAAGGGCGCTGATTCTCTAGGGCCTTTTTTCTCCCCGCTCCTTCGGCCTCCCACTTGCTCCTTCCGGCTCCCGGACAGATTCGATGGACCCTCTCACCATCGCCGCCGCCAGCGGCTTGCGAGCCCGCATGGAAACCCTCGACATGCTCGCTAACAACCTCGCCAACGCCGGTACTAACGGTTTTAAATCCGATCACGAATTCTACAACCTCTACGTCTCCCCCGAAGCCCAAGCCTCCGAGAACCCAGCCACGACCACCACCGTCCCCGTCATCGAAAAAAATTGGACGGATTTCTCCCAGGGCATGCTGGTCCGCACCGATAATAAGCTCGACCTCGCGCTCGATGGCAAAGGCTTCTTCACCGCCAAGGGCCCCTCTGGACCCCTCTATACCCGCAACGGCAGCTTCCGCCTCTCCCCCAAAGGCGAACTCACCACCACTGACGGCTACCCGCTGCTCACCGACGACAACAAAACGATTCAATCCCAGTCCGCAAGCCCGCTGGAGATCTCCAAGGAGGGCGAGGTGCAACAGGACGGCCAGGTTCTCGGCAAGCTGCGCCTGGTTGAATTCCCCACCGCCGCGCCGGTCGACAAGGTCGGCAATACCTATTTCCAGATGACGGACCCACTCTCCAAGCCCACTCCCGCCTCCAGCGTCAAGGTCGAGCAGGGAAAAATTGAAAGTTCCAATGTCTCGGCGGCTTCATCCGCCGGCCATCTGGTCAAAGTGATGCGCCAGTTCGAAATGCTCCAGCGCGCCATCAACCTCAGCTCTCAGATGAACAAGAGCGCCGTCGAAGAGGTCGCCAAGGTGGTCTCGTGATCCATTGCTCATGCACTTATCCCAGGAGGAATTCTCGCTATGATTCGCGCGTTATATAGCGCTGCCACTGGCATGGCGGCCCAACAAACCAACGTGGACAACATCGCCAACAACCTCGCCAACGCCAATACCGCCGGTTTCAAGTCGCGCCGCGCCCAATTCCAGGACCTGCTCTATCAGAGCATGGTGCAGCCGGGCACAGCCTCGGGACAGCAGACCATCGTCCCCACCGGCCTGCAGCTCGGGATGGGCACGCGCGCATCCTCTAATGAAATCATTTTCAGCCAAGGCAATTTCTCGCAGACCAGCAACCCGCTCGACCTGGTCATTCAGGGCAACGGTTTCTTTCAAGTGCTCCGCCCCACCGGCGATATCGCCTATACCCGCGATGGATCGTTTCAGCTCGATAAGAACGGCAACCTGGTAACAGGCTCCGGCGATCCGGTCCAGCCGCAAATCACCATCCCCTCCAACGCCCAGGCGATCAACATTGCCACCGACGGCACCGTCAGCTACACGCTGCCGGGACAGCCTGCGGCCCAGCTCGCCGGGCAAATGCAGCTCGCCATCTTCCAGAATCCCGCGGGCCTGAACAGCATCGGCCAGAACCTTTATACGCCCACCGATGCTTCCGGCGACCCCATCGTCGCCAACCCCGGCGGCCAGGAAGGCATTGGCACCCTCCTCCAGGGTTATACCGAACAGTCCAACGTCAGCGTGGTCGACGAATTCATCAACCTGATCACCGCCCAGCGCGCCTACGAAGCCAATTCCAAAGTAGTCAAGGCCGCCGACGAAATGTATCAACAGGTCAACAACCTGACGCAGTGAGGCTCCTGTGCCGCTGTCCATAGCTCTTCTGCTCGCAGCAACCAGCGCCCTCCCGGCGTCCACACCCTCCGTCTCCCCGTGCCTGAGTGTCGCCGGCGATGCCATCCTCGCGCGCGATCTTGCTCAGGCGCTGCCCGTGTTCTCCTCCCTCGCGCCGGACACCACGATCGGCTTCGCGCCCATCCCCGGTGTCCGGCGTTTTTTTCGTGCAGCCGAGCTGCGCCGCATCGCAGCGCGCCACCACATCGCCTTGTCAACTGCCCCCGCCATCTGTTTCGAACGCGCCATGGAAACGCTGCAGCCTGATCGTGTCATCCAGGCCATGCGCCAGGCTCTCGGCCAGCCCGCAGCCCGCATCGATATTCAAGAGTTGAGCCGCTATCCGGTGCCGCTCGGCGAGGTCCGATTCGATCGGTCTACCTTGCCGGCGGCGCCCTCCTTGGGAACTCCTGCCTCGCCTCTGCTGTGGAGAGGTTTCATCCGCTATGGCGACAATCACCGCTTTGCCATCTGGGCTCGAGCTAGCATTCTCGTGCGTCTCGCTGAGGTTGTCGCCACCGAAGATTTGCCGCCGGGCAAAGCCATCGAAGCGCGCCAGGTGCGAATCGAGGAGTATGACGCTCCTCCCTACAGCCAGCCACCTGCTCCATCTCTGGATCAGGTCGTGGGCAAGCTGCCGCGCCAGTTGATCGCCGCTTCCTCCGCAGTCACCCTCCTTCAACTCACGGAGCCTAACGATATCGAGCGCGGCGAACTCGTCGATGTCGAGGTGCGCAGCGGCCGCGCCCATCTCGAACTCGAAGGCCGCGCGCTCGCCGCCGGACGCAAGGGCGACATGATCCCCGTGCGAAATGCAGTCAACGGCAAGACCTTCTCTGCCCGCGTCCAGGACAAAGGCCGCGTGGTGCTCATCGCCACCCTCCCTTCACAGGCACAGGACCAAAACCAATGACAGCCACCCGGAAGTTTTCGTTCTTCGTTGCGTTCCTCGCGCTGGTGTTTCCCTGCGTTGCCGGAGTCAAGCAGGGCAAGAAGAATAAGCCGCAGGAACCGTCCGCTCTCGATCGCTACATTCAGGAGGCTTTGCGCAACTCTCCCGCATCGGGTACGCCGGTATCCTCTCCCGGTTCCACTTGGAACACCAATTCCCGGCTCACCGAACTGGGCAGCGATGTTCGTGCCGCCCAAGTCGACGATCTCGTTACCGTCCTGGTCGCCGAGCACGCCTCCGCCGACGCTTCCGGTATCACCAAGACTCAGCGCCAGTCCTCTACCGCCAACACCATCACCCAACTCGCGGGTGTGACACGCGCCACTGGTCCGTGGGCCAACCTGGCCAATGTCTCCGGGAACACCCAGCTCAACGGCCAAGGCCAAACCACGCGTCAAACCGACCTGACCACAACCTTGTCCGCCCGGGTGACCCATGTGCTGCCCAACGGCTATCTGGTCGTCGAGGGCGCCAAGGATATTGAAGTGAACTCCGAGCGGCAGACCGTCACCGTCCGCGGCATTGTCCGCCCCGCCGACCTCTCCACCTCAAATGTCGTGTCCTCCGCCAGCCTCGCCGACCTCGAGGTCCGCATCAACGGCAAAGGCGTCGTGAACGATTCCGTGCGCCGGCCGAACTTCCTCTATCGCTTATTGCTCGGGTTGATGCCCTTCTAATACGCATGATCAAACGAATCACACCCGGCGTTCTGCTCGTAACCCTGATCAGCGCTCCACCCGCCCCCGCGGCCACCCGCTTGAAGGAGCTGGTCTCTTTCGAAGGCATGCGCGACAACCAGCTCATCGGATACGGCTTGGTCGTCGGTCTCAACGGCACTGGCGACCGCAAACAAACCATGTTCTCCGCCCAGAGCCTCACCAACATGCTCCTGCGCATGGGTGTCTCCATCAACCCCCAACTGATCACCGTGAAAAATACCGCGGCCGTCATGGTCACCGGCACCCTTCCGCCATTTGCTCAGCCCGGCACCCATATTGATGTGACCGCAGCCGCCGTCGGCGACGCCCAGAATCTGCAGGGAGGCCTGCTCGTGCTCACCAGTCTTCGCGGTGCCGACGGCCAGGTCTACGCCGTGGCGCAAGGCCCGGTGGTGACCGGCGGCTTCGTCGCCGGGCGCGGCGGCAATAGTCAGACCGTCAACCATCCCACCGTGGGCCGCGTGCCCGCGGGCGCCATCGTCGAACGCCCCGCGCCCTCGGTCAATCCCGGCAGCCAACTCCACCTGCAATTGCGCGACGCCGACTTCACCACATCGGCCCGCATCGCCGAGGCCGTCAATCAGAAGTTCGCTCCCGGCGGCGCACCCGTCGCTCACGCCGAGAACTCCGCCCTGGTCACCGTCGCGGTTCCCGCCATCTTCGCCTCGCACTCCATCGAATTCCTATCCGAACTTGAAAACGTGACGGTCAATGCCGACCGGCCCGCCCGCGTGGTCGTCAATGAGCGCACCGGCACCATCGTCATGGGAGGCAGTGTCCACATCTCCCCGGTCGCCATCATGCACGGCAACCTCACGGTCCAGATCCAGACGACCTTCGCCGTCTCTCAGCCCGCCCCGCTCTCGCGCAATGGAACCACTCAAGTCGTCCCCGAGGTTGACGTTACCCCGAAAGAAGAAAAGGCGCACAACGTGCTCCTCAAAGAGGGAGCCACCGTCGAGGAACTGGTCCGCGCGCTCGCCGCCATCGGCTCTACGCCGCGAGACATCATCGCCATCCTCCAGAACCTGCGCGCCGCCGGCGCTCTCGAAGCCGAGTTGGACGTCCTCTGATATGGCTCCCATCACCCCTTTACTGACCCCCGCGCCGCCCGTTCCCCACAGCACTGCGGGACAGCCTTCCAAGGACGATCCCGCCAAGATCGAGCAGGCCGCCAAAAGCTTCGAGTCTCTGCTGATCGCCCAAATCCTCAAATCCTCGCACCAATCCGGCTCCGCCTTCCTGGGCTCCGACGACGACGATCCCTCCGGAGATACCGCCACCGAAATGGCCGAAGAGCAGTTCGCCCAGGCTCTGGCTTCCCGCGGCGGCCTGGGCCTTGCCAAACTCATCACACAAGGCTTAGTCACTGCGTCCAACGCTCAAGAAGGCAGTTAACGTTATCCGCGCACTTATCCTGAATTAGCACTAGAATTTGTTTACCCCGAGACGATATGTGTAAGTGAAGGTCCTACGCTATGCGGATTGAGCCAACAGACAAAAGCTTTCGAGTCGGGCCCACTTCCCCCACTAAGCCGGGCTCCGGTTCCGCCGCCCCGGTGCGCTCCGGCTCTGATCAGGTCCAACTATCTGCGCTTTCCCAGGCTGCTGGCAGTCTCAGCCCGCAACACATCGAAGAGATCCAGGCCCAGGTCAGCTCCGGAACTTACCACCCCAGCTCCGCCGATGTCAGCCACAGCATCGTGAACTTCTACCTGATCCCCCTAAAGTAGTGGCCGGGCACGCCCGGCCATAAGCACGCCCGGAAATGTTCTGATGTGCTGGACCGAGCCGCGACCAAAGCGAGCGGTAACCCCCTTACGCTTCCACCAACACGCGCTGGCCGGAATCTCGTCCCGCCGTCGGATTCGCTTCGTACCACGCCTCGGTCATGGTCTCGAGCAATCCCATCACCTCCGCCAGCGGCCCATCCGACTGCTCCTGGTTCGCGGCCAGCAGGCGCCGCTCCATGTAGTCGTACATCTCCGCCAGCTGGCGCGCCAGCAGGGGTGCGACTTCGTGATTGAGGGATATCGCTAGCTCGTGCAGAATGCTCAGCGCTCTGTTGATGGCTTTCGACCGCTCCCGAATCTCACCCGCCTCCAGGTGGGCCCGCGCGTCGCGTACCGAGTCCAGTGCCGTCCGGTAAAGAATGCGGATCAGCTCGATCGGCTCCGCCGTCAGGATACTGGCCTCCACATGGGCGGCGTAGGGATTGCTAGGCATCAATGGCTCCTAACCTCCATATCGGCCCGCAGTTGGGTTTTTGCCGTAGACCGCTATCCGCCCTGCCGCAGATCTTCCGCTAGCCGCAATACGTACTCCGGCGGGATCTGCTCCACCACTTCCTTCGTCGTCCGGTTGATGATCCGGATCACCGGCTGCTTCGTGTTGCGGTCCATCATGAACGTGATTTCGTTGTTGTCGCCAAAACTCTGCGCGGCGTTGACCGCCTTGACGGCTTGCACGATGTCCCGATTCTCAGCCACTTGCTCCGGCGCGACTGGCGCAGGAGTGGCCGTGGGGATGGCCCCCACTCCGTTCACTCCCGTGATGTCCATAACAACGTCCTCTCTCGGGGGGAACCTGGCGGACCCCCTCATGAGGACTCTTCGGCTGAAATCTGCTCGTTTCTAACGTTTCTTTACTAAAGTTTTTTCCCATCCGGTCGATCTTCCTCTATATAATGACCGCGCTCCGCCCCGCCCCTTCCGCCTGGCTGATCGTTAGTATCCTCATAGGCCCATTGGTTAACTTGGCCGCGCCCCAAACCCCGGCACCACCCGCCAAAACCGCCGACGCCGCCGCCGCAACCAAAACCGTCATGGAGAACGCCGCCCAAAAGCAACGTGACGCCACTCTCGCCGCCATGCAGGCTTCCATCGACAAGCAACGCGCCTCGGTCGCCAAGGCCGTCGCCGCCTCCGTCGGAAAGCAAGCCGGCCCCATCCCCTCCACCCCAACCGGGTCCTTCTTCAATCTCCCGGCTCTACCCCCGCCGCCCCAACCCGTCGCCATCGAGCCTGCCGTAAGTCAAGCCGCCCTCCCAGATATCGTCTGCGACCCGGTGCCCGAATCCGATATCGCGCCCATCCTCCTCGACGCTGCTCAGCGCGAGGCCCTGGAACCCCGGCTGCTCACCGCCATCATCCAGCAAGAGTCCGCGTTCCGTCCCTGCGCCATCTCCCAAAAAGGCGCCCAGGGACTCATGCAACTCATGCCCGAAACCTCCG
>Ga0335081_10003917_pt1 | contig 23479 bp, 18 predicted proteins | sample Lox_Sample_35_FD_206713 | JGI IMG/M metagenome (GOLD analysis project Ga0335081, IMG submission 206713) | Soil microbial communities from Loxahatchee National Wildlife Refuge, Florida, United States - Lox_Sample_3.5 | ecosystem: Environmental > Terrestrial > Soil > Wetlands | place: USA...
TACCAACGCAACGACGCGCGCGAGAGAAGACGGCCGAGGTTATCGAGTACAAGATTGCCGCCGAAGGTGAGCCGGCACTCGACAATGTCGAAGTGGAACGGGGAGCCGGCGAAGGTAGGAAAATCGCGCCCGGTGAAGTACTCGAAGCTGGCGGCGGCGAGGTGGCGCTTATGGGTGGGGTCGGTATAGGAATTGTGCGAGCTGAAATGCGGTGTGGTGATGAAGACATCGGCGCCGTCCTGGGCCACCCGGTACACTTCGGCCATGGCGCGGATCGGATCGTCCAGGTGCTCGATGATGTGCGACATGTGGACGCGGCTGAACCGGCTATCGTCGAGCGGCCAAGGGTAGCAGTCGAGGTTCCAGACGTGGTCGGCGACGGAGTCGGGAGAGACATCGATGCCGATGGCGCCGCCTTCGATTTTGCGTTTGCCGCAGCCGATGTCGAGGGTCATCAGTTAACAACAATAGCTTAAAGGAAAGCGTGATTTACCGGCGAGACGAGGAGACGCCGAGAAATACAGGAACTGGTGGGCAGCGGTGGTCTGCTGTCAAGGTTCGCGCAGTTTCAGCCCGAGCAAACTCCCATCGGTCTCTCGGTCTCTCTAGGGTCTCGGCGCCTCGGCGGTGAAAAATAACCGCCTAACCGTTGCGATAATGAGTCGTCCAAGCATATATTGTTTAAAACTATATGTCTGACCGATCTATCGACCGCGACCTCAAGAAGGGAAGCGCGGAACTGCTGATCCTGTCGCTCGTCGAAGGGCGGCAGCGGCACGGGTACGAGATCAGCAAGCTGATCGAGACGCGCTCCCGGGGGACGGTGCGGTTTCGTGTGGCGTCGCTCTATCCGCTGCTGTATCGGCTGGAGGGGCGCGGGTGGGTTCAGGGGCAGTGGGTGGAAAAGCCGGGACAGCGGCGCCGGCGGTACTACCGCCTGACACCGGCGGGCCGCGAGATTCTGGCGGAGCGCCGCCGCGGCTGGGACGCGTTCGTGGAAGCCATCCGGCGCATCACTGGGACGGAATATGCCTGACTGGGGCGACGCGATTCGTGAGCGGCTGCGCGGACTGAACCTGGAAGGCGCGCGGGAGACGGAAATCGTCGAGGAATTGGCTCAGCACTTGGACGACCGTTACCGCGAATTGATGGAGAGCGGAGCGCCGGAGCAGCGCGCCCGCGGGCTGGTGCTGGAAGAATTGGAGACCCACGACCTGCTGGCGGAGGAAATGCGGAGAGCCAGGCAGCCGGGGACACGGGAGCCGATGGGCATGGGGTCAACCAGAGGGAGGAACTTCATGGGAAACGTTTGGCACGATCTCAAAGTGGCGCTGCGCATGATCCGCGCCAGGCCGGCGTTCAGCGCGTTGGTGATCTCGATGCTGGCGATCGGCGTGGCGGGGAACGCGGCTATTTTCAGCGTCTTTAACGGGTTGTTCCTGCGGCCGCTTCCTTTCCCCGATTCGGCGCGGCTGATGGACCTGGACGAGACCGCGCCCAAGTGGGACCTGAAGTTCGTGGGGATTTCAAACCCGGATTTCTACAACTGGCAGAAGGGCAACGCCACCTTCGAGCGAATGGCCGCGTATACCGGTGGTGGCGCCAATCTTTCGGACGATTCGGGCAACGCGCAGAGGATCAAGACAGCTTCCGTGACATACCCGATGCTGGACGTGCTGGGACTGAAGCCGGTGGTAGGGCGGAATTTCCTGCCACAGGAAGATCAGCCGAAAGGTCCCCGCGTCGTTCTGCTCGGCTATGACCTTTGGCGACGCTTATTTCAAGGCGACCGGCATGTTGTGGGGCGGGTGGTGAAACTGAGCGAACAGCCCTACACCATAGTCGGGGTGTTGCCGCCGGAGGCAGTGTTGCCGCCGGACGCGGAAGCGTGGCTGCCCCTGCAAGCGGACCCGAATCGGGGCGGCAGCTTTTACCTGCAGGGCGTAGGAAGGCTGAAGCAGGGACTCAGCCAGGCCCAGGCGAAGGCGGACCTGCTGCGGGTTCACCTGTCTGTGATCCAGGACCCGAAGGAGCGCGCGGATCCCGTAACCACGCCGGTGCTTCAGCCGGTGCGGGATCGCTACCTGGGCGACATTAAGACCGTGACCCGTATCCTGCTGGGAGCGGTGGGGCTGGTGCTGCTGATCGCGTGCGTCAACATCGCCGGGCTGATGCTGGTGCGCGGGGAAGCGCGGTCGAGAGAAATCGCCATACGTACCGCTGTCGGAGCCTCGCGTGGTCGCATCGTGCGGCAGCTTCTGACCGAGAGCCTGCTGCTGGCGGGTATTGGCGGTGTGATGGGAGTGCTGGCGGGGAATCTGTGCCTGCGCGGCCTGATTTCCCTGATGCCGGACGATTTGCCGAAGTGGATCCAGTTCGGCCTGGACGGACGGTTTGCGCTGTTTTCGGCGGCGCTAACCGGCGCGGCGGCAATGATCTTCGGGCTGGCGCCGGCGCTGCAGGCGGCATCGGTGGATGCGCAGGGTTGCCTCCAGGAGGCGTCGCGGTCCTCGATGTCACGGGGGAAGCGGGCAGTCTTGAGCACGCTGGTGGTGTGCGAGATTGCGCTGGCACTGGTGCTCCTTGTGAGTTCGGGCCTGCTGGTGCAGGCATTCCTTCGTGTACTGCACGTCGATCCGGGCTTCCGCGCGGAAAACGTTATGACCTGGAATCTTCGGTTACCGAACGTCAAATATCCAAAACCGGAGCAGGGATACACGTTTTTCAGCGGGCTGATCGAGCGGTTGAAATCCCTGCCGGGCATAACCGCGGCGTCGGCCAGCAACCATGTCCCCTTGGGTGGGCACACGGGCTACTTCTACAGAGCCGAGGGTGCGCCGCCGCTTGGGCCGAACGACAAGAACCCGGTGGTCTTGCAGGTGGTGGCTCTGCCGGGATATTTCGAAACCATGGGAATCACAATGCTGGCGGGGCGGGGATTCGAGGAACGAGACGAAGCGCCCAAAGCCACGCCCGTGGCGGTGATCAACGAGACCTTCCTTAAGGGATTCTGGCCGGGCGCGCGCACTGCGGACGTCTTGGGCAAACGCATCGGGTACAACGGCGAGAAGCCGGACTGGGTGACCGTGGTGGGAGTGACGCGCGACACTAAGCATTACGGCCTGGATCAGGAAATGAAGCCCAGCGTGTTCGTCACGTTCCCTACGAACCCGCAGACCCTGATGACCACGGTGGTGCGCAGCGCGATCGATCCGCGCGCCATTGTGGGTCCGGCGCGCGAGGTGATTCGCCAGATGGACCGCGACTTGCCGATGTTCGATGTGCGGACGATGAGCGAGAAACTGGGCCGGTCGCTGTGGGTGCGGCGCGCGTATTCCTGGCTGTTCGCCGCGTTTGCGGCGACGGCGATTCTGCTGGCGGCGGCGGGCATCTATGGCGTGGTGTCCTTCGCGGTGAGCCAGAGGACACGGGAGATCGGGATCCGGATGGCTCTGGGAGCACGTCCGGCGCGCGTTCTCGCAGGCGTGCTCGGTAGCGGCATGCTTATGGTGGCTGTTGGCGTGGCGCTGGGGCTGGGAGCGTCGCTGGCGGTGGCACGGTTGCTGAAAGGCATGCTGTTTGGAGTGAGCGCGAGGGATGCGGCGACGTACGCCGTGGTGATCGTCCTGGTGGTGGGCGTGGGGGCGCTCGCGAACTATGTACCGGCGCGCCGCGCGGCGAAGGTGGACCCTATGCGGGCGCTCAGGTTTGAGTAGCGGAGTCGATCGGCGTCAACGACTTCCTTTTTGACAGGGACGCAGGGATCGCGCACCCTGTCGGATCTCGGCCCGCATCATCGACTCGTCGGTAGAAACTCTTCGACCGGAAATGACTGGCGCACCGCCTCGCGCAATTCGTCCAGGGAGCGGAGTTGCCCGGCTCCCAGCGCCTGTACGAGCGCGTTGCCAGCGGCGGTTGCTTCGGTCGGGCCCGCGACGACGCGGCGGCCTGTAACATCGGCGGTGAGCTGATTGAGCAGGCGGTTGCGCGAGCCGCCGCCCACGATGTGGATGACGTCAATTGCCCGGCCCGTCAGACCTTCGAGTGTCTTCAGTACTTCTTTATATCGGACGGCCAGGCTATGCAGGATGACGCGACAGACGGCGCCATCGGTGGCCGGCACGGGTTGGCGCATCGAGCGGCAATAGTCGCGGATCTTCGCGGCACTCTGGCCGGAGGAGTGGAACGCGTCCAACTCCAGCACGGTCTCTGACGGCTCGGCGGCGGCCGCCATCTGGGTGAGATCGTCGTAGTTGTACTCCTGGCCCTCTTTGGCCCAGGCGCGCCGGCACTCCTGCAGCAGCCAGAGCCCCGGAATGTTCTTGAGGAAGCGGATCGTTCCCCCGACCCCGACCTCGTTGGTGAAGTTGGCAGCCAGTGACGCCTCGTCGATCAGCGGCTGATCCAGTTCCATGCCCATCAACGACCATGTGCCGGAGCTGATATAGCACCATCGCGAGCCGGCCGCCGCGGGCACCGCCGCGACGGCCGATGCGGTGTCGTGACTGGCGGTGGTGTACAGAGCGGTGTCGCGCGCGAGGCCGCACGCGTCTGCGACGTGAGGAAGCAGGTCGCCCAGCCGCCTGCCGGGTTCGACAATGTCCGCCAGGAATCCGGTCGGGATGCCGAGCTTTTGCAGCAGTTCCGCGGCGAAGCACCGGCGGGTGGGGTCGTAGAACTGTGACGTGCTGGCGATGGTTCGCTCCGACGCGATCACGCCGGTGAGGAAATAGTTGAACAGGTCAGGCATGAAGAGCAGAGCTTTGGCATGCGCCGGCAACCACGGCGACCGCCGCTGAACGGAGTAGAGCTGGTACAACGAATTGAGCTCCATGAACTGGATGCCAGTTCGAGCGAAGATCTCGGCGCGCGGCAGCACCTGGAACATCTGTTCGGGCAAGCCGGCGGTGCGCGGATCGCGGTAGTGGCGGGGGTTGTCGATGAGCGAACCGTCAGGGCCGAGTAGGCCGAAGTCGACGCCCCAGGTGTCGATGGCTACGCCGTCGAGCCTGTCTGCGGCGCGTGACGCGGCGCGCAGTCCCTCTGTGATTTCGTGCAGCAATCCGAAAGTGTTCCAGTAAAGCCCCGAGGGCAGTTGGACGGGGACATTCGGGAATCGGTGCAACTCCTGCAAGCGGAGCCGGCGATCCGAGAGTTCGGCCAGAATGGCCCGTCCGCTCTCGGCGCCGAGGTCTATTGCGAGATAACGTTGAGCCACTGTTCAACTTTCGCATGATTGCGAGGAGTCGGGTCAACTGCGAAGCGTGACCGGCGCGCGCGAAATGGCGGGGTGTAGGACTTAGGGAGACGCCCGCCAAGCGATCTCCCATGAATGGCGGGCGGCAAACGCTCCCTTACGGTCGCGTCTCCGATTCTGAGGCGCCCGTGCTCCACTTTTGAATCGCGCACCCTTGCTATTCCAGGCTTCGGTAATTCACCAGCTCGATCCCATGCCGCTCCAGCGCGTCGCGCGTTTCCTTTGCTACCAGCGCTTCCAACTCCCGCTGGCGGCTTTCCTTCAACCGCGTGCGCGCGGCCTGCAACGCATCGCCGCACCGGCCGGGATGGCACATCAGTTCGGTGCTGCCCCCCGGGAGGACGCCGAGCAATCGGACCAGTTCCGCGGCGTGTAGACGCCCCGTGAATTGGAAGCCTGCGAAATGATCGGTCGTCCGGCAGCCGTGCCTCTCCAGCACCCGATGCACTCTGCGACGGAACAGACGGGTCGCGCTGTTGGCGACACGGAACACGTAGGGAACGGCGCCGTGCATCGAGGTCAACGGGAAATCGAACGGGCGGCGCACCCAGCGGATGCCGGAATCCTGGCTCAACCGCGCAACCGCCTCCAGTACCGGCGGCAACAGGTGAGTGTGCTTGTGAGTATCCAGGTGGGTGGGCCGGATACCGGCATCGACGATCCGCCGCACCTGGGCCGCCAGCTCATCGTAGATTCGGATATCCCGTTCAACAATGGCTGCCAGCAGTTGGGCTGCATTCTGGGGAAGGAGCTTGCCTGTCAACAGCGATCGCCCGCCGATCAGTACCAGGTGGCATCCCACATCCAGCGTCGGAACTTCGCGCGCCAGGCGCACCGCATCGTCGAAGGCGGCGGCATTGGCCATCAAGGTGGCGGCGGTCAGGATGCCGCGGAGGTGCGCTTCCACGATGCCTTGGTTCACGTCGGGCGTGAAACCGAAATCGTCGGCGTTCACTACCAATTGTTTTCGAGGGGTCAAAATATCTTGAGTTGGATGGTCAGGAACTTCTTAGGGTTGGCGTGGAGGTCTTTGACCAGCGATTGAATCTCGGCGGTGGCGCTGTTGAGAGTGTTGTACAGCTCGGGATTCACCACGAACTGGCCGATGGTGCCCTGCCCGGAAGTGATCTTTTCGAGTGTGGCATTCAGCTTCGTGACCAGAGCCACCGCCTGGTGGTACAGTTCCTCATCCTTAAGGGCCTTGCCGACGCTTCCCTTGCCGGCGTTGACTTCAGCCATCAGCTTGTGCAGCTCGGCGATGGTGTCGCGCGCCTCGTTGTACAGCGCCGGATCGTTCAACGCCTTGCCCACCGTGCCCTGCCCGGCCTGGATGTTGGCCAAAATGGCATCCACGCGTTTCAAGGGGGCGCGGAGGTCCTGGTACAGGGTATCGTCGTGGACCAGTTTGTACAGCGTGCCGTTGCTGGTGCGGATGTCCACCAGCAGCTTGTCTCCTTCGGCGGTCAGAGCGTTGATGGTGTTGTACAGCTCCTCATCTTTGAGCAGCTTCCCGAGGTTGCCTTTTCCGGCTTCGACGCCGGCCAGCAGGCTGTCGACGCGGTTCACGCTGGTCTGGAAGGTCCCGATGAGGGTGGCCATCTGCTTGAGCAACTCCGGAATATCCTGCGATGTCGTCTGCGACTTCAGTTCCGCACCGTCCTCCACGTGCTGCGGGCTGGCGCCCATGGTGATGTTCAGGAACTTGTCGCCCAGCAGGTTGGCGGCCGCGATCGCCACCACCGAATCCACGGGAATCTTCGCCAGGTACTGTCTCTGGACGACCATGTCGAATTCGACCGTGCGCTTCGGATCGGTGGAATTCACAAGCTGAGTGTGGTCCAGGTATCCAACGGTGATCCCGTTGAGCCGTACCGGCGTGCCGTCGCCCATGCCGCCGGCATCGTCCATGTAGGAGCGAAGTTGCGCGTCGCGCCGGAAGATGGTTCCCTTGCTGCTGGTCAGCAGAAAGACGAGCACGAACAGGATGGCGAATGCCGCCAGCCCGACTATGCCGACCTTCAACTGCGACCACCGTACTTTGCTGCTACGCGGCATCGTTTATATCCGCTGCTTGACGAACTTGGTCACGTATGGATCGGTGGACGCCTCCAGTTGGTCTTGGTCGCCCTCGAACACCAACCGGCCTTCCCGGAGGACCATGAAGGTGGTCCGCGCGCCGTATCCGGCCCCATTGCCGGCGGGCTCCAATCCTCCTCGTTCCGAATTGTAACGGAAATTCGCGATCAGGTTTCCATCCTGGTAGCGCTGTGTGACCATGAGCGTCGTGGTGTGACTGATATCACGCTCCTTGATGAGCAGGGCGATGATGGTGTGGGCGGTAATGGGGTCGAGTCCCGCCGTCGGCGAATCGTACAATACCAGAGGCGGAACGGTTACCACCGCGCGAGCGATCGCGGCGCGGCGCCGCATGCCGCCCGAAAGCTCGCTGGGGAATTTCGCCAGGGTGCCGCCCAGCTCCACGAAATCCAGCGCCTCCGCCACACGCGGACGCACCTGATCCTTGGGACAATGGATGCACTTCTGGTTGACCAGCGGGTACGCCACGTTCTCCTCGATGGTGAGGGAGTCGAACAGGGCGCTTTCCTGGAACAGCATGCCGATCTTGCTTCGGATTTCGAAAAGCTGCGGCTCGCGTAATTTTGTGATGTCGCGCCCAAAGACGAAGACCTTGCCGGAATCCGGCCGCACCAGTCCCAGCGCCGTTTTCAGAAGCACCGTCTTCCCGCTGCCGGCGGCGCCCAGGATGACGCGCGATTCTCCCTCCGAAGCCTCGAACGTTACGTCCTGCAACACCTCCGTTCCCTCAAAAGAGACTGCGACGCGCTCAAAGCGGAGAACGGGAGTTGTGGAATCGGGAGCCATCACGAGGCCGCCTGTCCGACGAAGATTTTGGTAATCAGGAGGTCCAGGACGAAGACCAGCACGGTTGCCATGACGACCGCCTGCGTGGTGGCCCGGCCTACACCCTGGGTTCCTCCGGTGGTGCGCAGGCCGTAGAAACACCCGATCAATGATATGACGATGGCGAATATCAAGGGTTTCAGCAACCCCTGCGTGACGTCGCTCCAGTCCAGGGCGCGCCACACCGTCGACCAATACTGTTTGGACGGCAAGGTGAGAACAAAGTGCGAGATGACCCATCCTCCGAACATGCCGACGAAGTCCGCTATGATGACCAGCAACGGCAGCATGAAGGCCGTGGCGATGAGGCGCGGCGTGACGAGCTTCTGGACGGGGTCGGTGCCCAGGGCGCGCATGGCGTCGATCTGCTCAGTGACCTTCATCGAACCAAGCTCGCTGGCGATTCCCGAGGCGTTGCGGCCGGCCACCATCAGGGCCGTCAGCACGGGGCCCAGTTCGCGCACCAGAGTGAGCGAGACCAGCGTGCCGGTTTTGCTCACCTGGCCGTAGGTCGCCAGGGCATGATACATTTGCAACGCCATGACCGCGCCGCTGAAGAAACCGGTGATCGCGACAATCTGGAGACTGCCCACCCCGATGGCGTCCATCTGCAGCGCGATGTCATCGGGATAGTGAGGGCTGCGGACGAAGTTCCGGAAGGCCCGACCCATCAGCAGAAAGAACTCCTGAACCGCAAGAATGGGCTCCTTCAGAATGTCGAGCAAGGTGGGTGGATCCCCGAATTCCGATGCTACCATACTGGGAGAAACTGCCATGAAAGGACTGACCGACATTCCGGGCATTCGTGTCGGCCATGTCGCGGACTACGAAGCGATCACGGGCTGCACCGCGATCCTGTGCGAGCAGGGCGCTGTCGGCGGCGTGGATATCCGCGGGTCGGCCACTGGCACGGAAGAAACACCCACCTTGGATCCCGGTCACGTCACTCCGCAGGTGCACGGCATCCTTCTCGCGGGAGGCAGCGCGTTCGGACTGGAAGCCGCTTCCGGCGCTCGGCGGTACCTGGAACGCCGTGGCGTGGGTTACAACACTGGAGCGGCCAAGGTTCCGATTGTGCCCGCGGCCATTCTGTACGACCTCGGCATCGGCAAAGCCAATGTGCGGCCCAACGCGGCAATGGGCGAAGCGGCTGCCGCGGCGGCTACCACCGAAGCGGTGGAAGAGGGGTGCGTGGGCGCTGGAACCGGCGCTACGGTGGGCAAGATTCTGGGCATGAAGCAGGCCATGAAGTCCGGGGTGGGATCGTTCACGGTCACGCTGCCAGGCGGAGTCTTGGTTGCCAGCCTCGTGGCGGTGAACGCGTTCGGCGACGTGCGCGATCCAACCAACGGGAAGATTCTGGCCGGCGCGCGGAAGGCGCCGGACAGCCGCGAATTCGCCGACACGCAGGAAGTGATGAAGCGCGGTGCAACGGGGGGCTTCGGCGGGAGGAACACAGCGTTGGCCGTAGTGGCCACCAACGCAAGGCTGACCAAAGTGGAAGCGCGGAAACTGGCGGAGATGGCTGGGCTGGGTATTGCGCGGACCATCTACCCGGCTAACACCATGTTCGATGGCGACGTGGTGTTCGCGCTCTCGCTGGGCGAGGCGAGGGCCGATGTCAACACCCTCGGTGTCGCGGCGGCGGAAGCGGTGGCCGAAGCGGTCGTGCGCGCCGTCAGGCTGGCCAAGACGCTGGGCGGCGTGCCGGGGCTGGGGTGAACGGGGCACAAGCTGAAGCTTGTGCCTAGTATAAGTATTGCGCCACTCTCTCCCTAAAGCGCGTGTAGGCCCACGAGACGCCGACCAGGAACAATCCCAGAACGATGAATGAGACGATACGCGGCAGGGTTTCCAGATGCCGCAGGTCCCACACGAACAGTTTCAGGATGCAGCCCAGCAAGAGCGCGAGACCAGAGAGCCGCAGGACACGGTCGCGCAGAGGGAAACCGGCGGACAGCAGCGCCACTCCCTGGATGCCCCACGCGACGGTCCGCATGCTGCCGGTGACCTGGTAATACACGAGCAGAGTGGTGAGCGCGGTCGCGAGCAATGAAAAGTAGAGGCGCACCTGGCCCCCTCGCTCGTTCAGGAGTTGCGAAGCATAGAGGCAAGCGATGATCGCGGAACCGGCGAGCAGCGGCTCGGCGGCGCCTTCGAAGTTGATATACCAGCAGCGCGTGAACGCCGCGGCGGCGAGCAGGGAGCTCTGCCAGCACAGATCGTCCAGCTTCCACCGTTGTCCGGCGTAGAGCAGCGCCAACCCGAAGAGCGCCCAGCCGGCCGAAGCCCAGGTGTGACCGATTTCGTAGTGCATCAGGACGGTGGCCAGGATCGTTGCCGAATAGAGGTAGAAGCGCTGGCGGGTACGCCAGCTCAGGTAGTAGTGCGAGAGCAAAACCAGGGCCACCATGGCGAGACGGTGCGGCCCGTGGAAATTGTTGTAGAACAATCCGGTGAAAGCGACGGCGCTCACCAGGTGGGTCTGGAACCGCATCGCGGGAACCTCGAATTCGGCCAGGACCAGCGCCAGCGCGGCCCACGCTGGGGCCACCGCGAAGGGCGGCAACAGCGCCCACAAGGCGATCAGCGCGAAGGCCGTGCCGGCAAAGGAAGCGGAATCCAGGACGTGGCCTTTTTCCTCCCTGCGCGCGCGCGCGGCCATCGTGTAGGCCAGCAGCGTTGCGCCGGCTGGGATGAGTCGCGGAATCCACGGACCGTGATTGGCCAATCCCATCACGTTGAAGGCGAGGACACGAAAAGCGCCGATCGCGGCTACGGCGTAAGATTGGCGGCAGAAGTAACGCGGCAACCCGCGCAAGCCGAGTTCGAGCAGCAGCAGACCCATGGCCATCCAGGCGAGGCCGAGATAGAGATCCGGAACCACCCGCCAGATCAGGGCCGCGGAAGCTACCGTGGCCATCAGGGAACCGGTGAAGCGCAAGGCGTCGCGTTCGGCTCCGACGAACCGGTCATCGCCGGAAAGCAGGGCGCAAAGCGTCAGACCGTAGCAGACGCCGGCGGACACCTCAAGCGGAATCTGGCGCAGATCCGGAGCAGTGGCCATAAGGCCGAGCCCGACGAGCAGGTAACCTTGGATGCGAAAATCGGCCATCCGCCGCCACCATCCAAACGCGAACGGGGCGAGGCCGAGCAGCAGCCATGCCACGGCTTGATATCGTTCCGGCGCTTCGTAACCGGCCACTAGAGCCGCCATTCCCGCGGCGGCATAGCCATAGAAAACGTCAGTCGATCGCAAGAAGCGATTGGCGTAAAAGGCCGCGCCTTCGAACGCCGCGATCGGCGTCCACGAACGCACCGGCAGATCCGGCACGTCGAAAATCAGGAGGTGCATCAGTTGGACGCCGAACAGGGGAATCGCGAGGTATCGCAGGTAAGCGGCGCGCAGGCGGATGCCCGCCAGGTAGAACAGTTCCGCCTCCACCAACAGGCCGAGGGCGATCCACTGGTGGTCGAGCTTCAGATAGATAGCTATGGCGGCGAGCGCGGCGGTGAGAGTAATTGGCGGCCGCCAATGGCCGGACTGCGCGCGCAGAATGGCGCCCACCAGGTAGGCGGCGGCGGTCGCGGCCAGCAATTGCCAGATCTGGTGCGGCGCGGCGGACTCCCATTTCATAATCGAGAGGCCCAGGAATCCGACCGCGTTGAGCGGTAACAGGAACGGGTCGGGGCACAGAATGTCGAAGGCCTCGAACAGCAGCCAGTAGATGGCGAAGACAGTCTGCGCCTGCCACAGCGGCGTGCCCAAATCCGGTCGCGTCGCGCACGTAACATAGGTTGCGATCAGCCCGAACACCGCCATGCGGGACCAATTGAAGCGGCGCGCGACGTAAAGCAGCGAGGCCGCCAGCGGAATCAAGGCGATGATGGAGAACGAAGTGACTTCCGTGATGGCGAGCGTCACAAAAGCGATGAAGTATGCGAGGCCGGTGACGGTTTGCGAACCGTAGCGCAGCGAATGGATGATCATTCCTACCGCGACCGCCAGTAGTAGGATGGCGCCGGCCCAGGGGTTATAGATGATGCGCGCGGGAGCCAGCGCCTGCATGGCGTAAACCGTAAAGTAGAGGGCAGCCCATCCTCCGCCGATCAGGCCGCGGCCAAACGTGCGGTAGCGCTCGCGCCGTTCGAATACCACTCCGCCGGCGAGCATGGCCAGGCTGATCGCGATGCTGATGCTCACTCGCCCCGCGGGCCCGAGCAGCTTGAATGAGTAACCCAGCGCGAGAGCGATTCCGATTACCAGCACAAAGACGCCGAGTTTGTTGAGCCAGTTGCCGCCCAGCATCGTCTCCCATTCCTCGGTGGAGCGCTGGGGCGGCGCGGGAGCGATGGTGGCGAAGATCGGCTGCGGCAGAGGTGGCGGCAGAGCGGGTTCCGGTGGATGCGGCGCCGGCGGCGGGCCCTGCGGCTGTGCGAAGACCTGTTCCACGGGCCGCGGAATGGGCGCGGGCATGGGCGCCTCTGATGACGGTTTGGGAGGCGCTGGCGCAGGCATGGCAGGCTCTGGCGCCGGCGCTGGGCGCGCGGGTGCCGGAACTGGAACGGCCGGCATGGGTGGCGCATTAACGGCTGCCGTCAGCGATCGAATCCGCTCTTCGATCTCTTCGAATCGTTCGCGGATATAGAGCCACCGAATCACGAGCACCACAATCACACCTGTGAGGACAACCGTCTCCATGGGAAGCTCCTTTGCCGGGCCGGTGGCCCGGCGCTACGGGCTACGCGTCGACAGCGGCCAGTTCCTGTGCGCGGAGTCTCACCGCGCGCAAGTCCAGTTTGCCTGTGCCAAGCAGAGGCAGATCCTCAACCTGGTAGAGGTTCTCCCGTTTGGGGAGCCATAAGCGCGGCAGCCGCGATTCGCTGAGCCGCTGCCACAATTCGTCCGGACTGAGGCCGGGACGGACGTACAGCGCAGCGAGGCGTTCGCCGCGGTGGTCATCGCAAATGGCGGTAACGGCGCACGGCGCGTCGCCGATTACGTCGCCGATGGCCTCCTCGATCTTGAGGTGCGGCACCATCTCGCCCGCGATCTTGCTGAACCGCGAGATGCGGTCGGTGATGCGAATAAAGCCTTTGTCGTCGATCAGAGCGATGTCGTTGGTGATGTACCAGCCGTCATGAAAAACCGAGGCCGTCGCTTCCGGCTGGTTGAGGTAGCCCAACATGCGGTTGGAGCCTCTCACCAGCAACAGGCCTTCCGCATTCGGGGGCAGCGCCTCAAAGGTGACCGGGTCGACAATTTGGGCCGCCACTCCGGGCAGCGGATGTCCCACGGTGCCGGGCTTGTTGCCGACCTGCGTGCCCCATGTCGCCACGAAATTCGGGCAATTGACGGCCACCACCGGCGACATCTCCGTGCAGCCGTAGCCTTCCAGCAACTCGACCGCGAACTTTTCGCGGAACGCGGCCGCTACCGGCTCGCGCAGCTTTTCTGCGCCGACCAGCACGAAGCGCAGGCTGGCGAACTCCTCGGGTGAACACTTTCGCGTGTAGGTGGAACAGAGCGTGGGCGTGGACAACAGGAATGTCCCTTGATATTTCGCGACCAGTTCCGCGATGGCCCGCGCGTCGGTGGGATTCGGATGATAGACGGCGCCGCAGCCACAAATCAACGGGAACCAGATGGTGACGGTGTAGCCGAACGAGTGGAAGAGAGGCAACCCGCCGACGATGCGGTCCCGCGCGTCGATCGAAAAGACCTGGGCAATGGCGTCGATGTTCGAGAGCACGTTGTAGTGCGACAGCATCACGCCCTTGGGGATGCCGGTTGAGCCGCTGGAGAAGATGATGGTGGCCAGTGAATCCGGCGAACCGGGGTGCCGGCACAGCCAGCGCGCGGGCGCCAGCCGCGCGGCCAGGAGCGCTCGCAAACGCGCCCATTGGGTCGCCCGGCTCAGGATGTCTTCCACGAACGCCATCCCCTCACACGTTTCAATCTTGGCCTTAGCGAGAAAAGCTCTCGATGAGATCACGGTGCGGATGCCGCACTGCTGGACCGCCGAGGCCATGGCTTCCGCGCCGGCGGTGAAGTTCAAGTTGACCGGGACGCGCCCGGCCATCGTAGCGGCCACGTTCACCAATGCCCCTGCGACACTCGCGGGCAGCAGCACGCCGATCCTCTCTTCATCCGGCAATTCGCGGCGCATCCAGCGAGCCATCAGGAGGCTCCCGGCCAGTATCCGCCCGTACGTGAGCTCGCGACCCGTTGAGTCCGCCATCGCAAGCCGGCTCCAATTGCGGCGAGCCACGGGCACCAGCCTCCGATCGAGGCGATCCGCAAAGGTCTTGCGGTGCTCCGTGGCGTCGCTCGAAAGCCGCTGGATCGCCTGCCGTACTTCGTGCGCCGACGAACTGGCGGGCATGGGATCGCCGAACGACACCGTCACGGGGTACGGTATCCGTTTCGGCCATTTCCAGAAGAAGCGGCGGCGCTCGAAGCTGAAAATGCTGCCCCACACGCGATCGAGATGCACCGGAATGATCGGCGCACCAAGCCCCTCGACGATTTTCTCCATCCCGCGCCGGAACGGCAGCATGTTGCCCGTCCGGCTGATGGCGCCCTCGGCGAAGATGCAAACCACGTGCTGCGCTTCGAGCTCGCTCCGCGCGGCGCGGATCGATTCGACCATGTCGCGGCGCCCCCCGGTGCCAACGGGAATGCAGTGGTTCCTGCGGAGGAACCAGTGCAGCGCCTTCTTCTCGTAGTAAGGCTTCCATACCATGAAGCGGACGAAGCGTTGAATGCAGGCGCCGATCAGAAAGCCGTCGACGTAGGAGACGTGGTTGGCCACCAGCAGCGCCGGGCCGCGGAACGGCACATTCTCCTGGCCCACGATACGAATCCGGAAGATCGAGTAGGTGACCAGCCAGAGCACGAAACGAACGAAGAAATCCGGCACTACGGTGACGATGTAGACGGTGGCCAGCAGAGTCAGAAAACCCGCGGCGAGCACGATGTTGGCAGGCCCGAGCGGGGCCTGGAACGCCAACAGCGCGCCGGAAGCCAGCAGCATGGCGACGGTCTGGTAGAAGTTGTTGGCCGCCACCACGCGTCCCTTTTCCTGGCTGCCCGCGCGCTGCTGCATATACGCATAGAGCGGAACCACAAACAGTCCGCTTGCGAGACCGACCACGGAGAGCGCGATCACCGTCAGGGCGTATGAGCCGCGACACGCAAACAGGGCGAAGCACCCTGCCGCCATCAGCGACGAGCCAAGGGGCACCAGCCCGAGTTCCACCTTGTTGCCGGAAAGCCGCCCGGCCAGCATGTTGCCCGTGCCCACGCCCACCGCCAGGAACGTCCACAGCAAGCCCACGCGGGTTTCCGAAGCGTGGAGCACCTGCGCGCCGAAATAGGGCAGCACGATCTTGAACAGCGCGCCGAGGAACCAGAAATAGCAGATGCCCAGCACTGTGAGCCACAACGGGCGCGTCTCCACCAGGTGCCGTGTGCTGGCAACTACCTCGGCGAACGGATTCCATCGGAACTTCTGCTGCGCTCCGGAGGGCGGCACTCGTGTAATCCGCAGGCTGGTGAGGAAGCCCGTCACCGCGAGTGAAAGGGTTACCAGTCCGAAGCGCCAGAACTGGCCGTGCCAGCTTCCGAACAGGAAAGCGCCAACGGACATGCCCAGCACCATGGCCACGAATGTGCTCATTTCGAGCAGCGCATTGGCGCGGGAAAGATCTTTGTCCGGCCACATCTCAGGGACGATGCCGTATTTGGCCGGGCTGAAGATGGTGGAGTGCAGGCCCAGCAGGAACATCACCACGAGCATCCACCCGATGCTTCCCGAGATCAGCGCTACCAGCCCCATGGTCATGATCAACACTTCGAAGATCTTGACGCCGACCATGATGCGCCGCTTGCTCAGCGCATCGGCGAAATGGCCGGCATAGCCGGAGAAGAGCAGAAAGGGCAGATTGAAGACCAGCAGCGAGATCGCTCCGTACTGCACGCCCAGAGTGGTGGCATGCAGGAGCACGATGGTCTGGTAGAAGCTGTCGTTGAACGCACCCAGGAACTGGGTCCAGAGGAACGCCTGGAAGCCGCCGTTCTTCAGAAGATCCGCGAATTTGCCGCGAGCCATGACCGGTACGAGTGCACGCCGCCTTCCGGCTGGCCGGCGGCGCCAAGGCCGTATGGCTCAACAGCTTACGACAGCAGCCGCGCGAAGTCACTAACCGGCATCGAGCATTTTACGTACGAGATCTGTACATAAACTGTATCATTGCCTTCCAGGTGTGCCGGCTACGGTTCAAACCGTGACGACAATCTTTCCGTTGGCCTGATTCGATTCCATCAGCCGGTGCGCATCCTGGATCCCCTCGAAAGGGAAAATGCGAGCGGGTTCTGCTTTGTAGGCGCCCGCCGCGGCGCGGTCCGCAATGGCCTGGAACGGAATACCGGACAGCGGGTATTCGGACGACACGAATGTGAACGCGCTGGCGAAGAAGCTGAGATGAACACCGCTGGGCATGTGCAGCATGGGGTTGAATGAGCCAATCGGATCGCCGCCGCCCAGGAACCCCGCCATACACGCGCGGCCGTCCGGGCGGACCGCGGACATCGAGTCCACGATCGTGCTGTTGCCCACCAGGTCCAATACCGCGTCGAATGCCTCCGGGATGGAGCCGGCGAATCCGCGCCGCGAGATCAGGTCCGTCAATGACCGGGGTCTGTGCGCCGATGGACTCGAGCGATGGGAACCGGGCGGGATTGCGGGTTGTCGCAATGACCCGCGCTCCGGCGTGAGCTGCGATGTTGACGGCGGCCTGGCCCAGGGCTGACGTGGCGCCGCGGACGAGGATGATCTGTCCGGCCTGCAGGGAGAGATTACGATACAGGCATGTCCAGGCGGTGGCGTAGGATTCGGGAAGCGCGGCCAGGCGCGGCCAGGAAAGCGCGGATTCGACCGGTACGACGTTTGCTAACGGCGTCCGCGTGTGTTCGGCGTAGCTTCCGTCAAAGCTCCGCCCCATTCCACCCATCAACGCAACCACTTCTTGGCCGGGCCGGTGCCCGTCCGGATCGGATGTGACCATGCCGGCGCACTCGATGCCGCTGACCTTGGCCACTTCGCCCCACATTCCCCGGCGGAAATAGATCTCCGCGTGATTCAACCCGAAAGCCTCCACCTGAACGACCACGTGGCCGGGAGCCGGCTCGGGGTCGGGAAGTTCCCGTATGACCAGTTGTTCCGGGCCGCCGTACTGCTGGATGACGATCGCACGCATGATGAGTTCCCTCGCTTCTGTTTTTTATGTAGCGGTCACTACAAATATAAGCGGCGGCCGGCCAGGCTGTCAAGGATTCTTTATCGATCGTTACAAATGTGATAGGATGGACGGACGATGGGCCGGAGGATTGAATTCGACTACGATCGGGCGATCGACCGCGCCACGCGTCTGTTCTGGAAGAAAGGGTACACGAATACCTCGCTGCGGGAGTTGCTGCAGGTGATGCAGATCGGCGAGGGGTCTTTTTACAACTCGGTCAAAAGCAAGAAAGACCTTTACCTGGTCTGCCTGAAGCACTACAACGATACGGTCAGCCGCAAACGCCTGGCAGCGCTGCTTGAGCCGGCATCGATCAAAGAAGGTATCCGCGCATTCTTTCGTATGGTGCTGGACGAACTGGATGATCCGGCAACTCCGCGTGTCTGCCTGTTGGCGGGGAGCCTGTCGAGCGACGTATTGGCTGAGCGCGAACTGAAACGGTGTGTTGTCCGCGAAATGACGGCGTTCGCCGAATGTTTCACCGGGCGCCTGGAAGCGGCCAAAGAATCCGGGGAGTTGCCCAAGGACTTCGAGGTGGAGGTAGCCGCCCAGGTGCTCGTGACCTACCTGCAGGGCCTTTTCCGGGTGATTCGCGTGCTGCAGAGCCGGACGCAGATGGAACGCCAGATTGATGCGCTGCTGCGGGGGCTGGGGCTGTAGGAGCTAGGCACGATGCCCGGGGCTTGCAGCCGGGGGGACGTCCGTTGCTTATTCCGTGCCAGGGGCAGACGAAACTGCAAAATGCGCGCGGCGGTTGAGGCGCCAGCAGGATTCGGCGGATTCCGAACATTGGGGAACTTCCTTACCGTAACTCACGGTCCGGATGCGCGAAAGCGGCAGGCCGAACTCGGCGAGGGCATCTGCGGCGCTAGCCGCGCGGCGATCGCCCAGGGCGAGGTTGTACTCTGCGGAACCTCGTTCGTCACAATGGCCTTCCACCACGATACGAACGGGAGGGAATTCGGCGAGAATGTCGCGGAGGAGGCCGGCGTTGCGGCGCAAAGCGTCGAGAGTTTCCGGCGTCAAGGCGAAACGGTCATAGGCGAAGTAGATGTCTTGCAGTTGCGCGTTCACCGTGTGTACGGCATCCTCCAGAGTCCTCGGCAGTGTTTCCACAGGTGCAAGGCTGGCCTCGGTGTGAGCGGGTTTTCTGTCGACGGGAGGGGGTAGAGGATCGACGATCATTACACCACCGGCAGTCGGGCTGCTGCCGACTGGCCGCGATGTGTCGGTTGGAATATGCACCTGTACGCGGCCGCCACGACAGGCGCATAGACCGGCAGCCGCTGCGATGAGCCAGATTCTTTTCATACTTCCATTGAGCCCCAACCGTCCGGCAAGTTCGATACCCGGAAGTGGGTATTTTCGGTCGTGCGTCAGGCGCTTATGCTGAAAGTCATGGGCTCCAAAATACGTGTGGTCCTGACGGGGACGCTCGTCGCCCTGCTGGTTCTGACAGCGATCACGGGCGGCGCGGCGCTGCTGGCGCTGGAGCAGTTGCGGACAAGCGAGGCGAAGCTCCGAGCCCATTCGGTGGATCGTGCCGCCTGGCTGGAACAGATCCGTGGTGGTATCTATCTCTCCGGTACTCTTGCCCGCGACTACTTCGTGGAACCCAAAGGCGAGGGTGCGCCAGCCCTAATGGGCAGGCTTGCAGAACTGGAAAAGGAGACCAGGCAGGCGGTGGCGCGTTACGCCGGCGAGGCGTCCCCGGGCGATCCGGGCGCAATGCAACTACGGGGAGAAGTAACTGCTTACTGGAGAGTGTTGAACCTGATGGTGGAGATCGCGGGGAAGCGCCGGTCCGAGGGCCTGGACGCATAGTTCCGGCGCCAACTGGCCGAAAGGCGTGAAACGATGCTGCAGATCGCGGATGATATCGGGGCCGCGATCAAGCGCGAATCAACGGCCGGGGAACGCGACCTGGCAAACACGTATGTGCGATTCCGGCTGGCATTGGCCGCCGGTCTGGCGCTGGTAGTCGGGTTTGGTTTGGTCCTGGCATGGGCGACCACACGGAGGCTGGTGAGGTTGGAGGGAGAAACGCGCGCCCTTTCGGCGCAGCTCGTTCGGGCGCAGGAGGATGAACGGCGATCCATCGCGCGCGAACTGCACGACGAGATCGGGCAGGCTCTTTCGGGCCTGATGTTGTACGTGGGGCGCGCGGCCGCGGCCGCGCATTTGGGAACGGCGCGGTCGCAACTGGCCCCGATCGCAGAGTCGGCGGAGAAGACAGTGGAGGCGGTGCGTCGGATCGCGCTGTCGCTGCGGCCATCGATGCTCGATGACCTCGGACTGGTGCCGGCGCTGGAGTGGCAGGCGCGCGAAGTCGGGAACCGAACCGGACTCCATATCGAAGTTAGCGCGGAGGCGGAGGCTGGGGAAGTGCCGGACGAGCAGCGGACGTGTATATATCGAGTCGCACAGGAGGCCCTGCGTAACTCGGCGCGCCATGCCGCGGCAAGCCGCGTGCGAATCGGGCTCTCTAAAGCTGCGCGCCGCGTGTTGTTGCAGATCGAGGACAACGGCAAAGGGTTTCGTGTGGAGCGAACACGCGGTCTGGGCCTGCTAGGCATGGAGGAGCGGGTCGCTCAATTGGGCGGGCGGCTGCGTGTCCAATCGGAACCAGGACACGGGACCACGGTGAGCGCGGAGTTGCCGCTGTGAACAGAATCCGGGTGCTGCTGGCGGACGATCACGCGATGGTGCGCAGCGGCTTACGGCTTCTGCTGGAGCGGGAAGCAGATCTGACTGTAGCCGGCGAGGCTTCGGACGGCCGCGAAGCACTGGCCCTGCTGGAGCGGGAGCCAGTTGATGTAGCGGTGCTGGACGTGGGGATGCCCGGGTTGAACGGGATCGAGGCCGCCGCGCAGATCGCACGCCTGTACCCGAAGATGACGGCGGTGATGCTTAGCATGCACAGTGACGAAACCTACGTGTTGCGATGCCTGAAGGCTGGCGCGCAGGGATACGTGCTGAAGGAATCGGCGGAACAGGAGCTGATTGCGGCGATTCGGACAGTGGCGGCAGGGAAACCGTTCTTCAGCCCCAAGGTGAAACGGCTTTTACAGAGAGATCATGTAGCGCGGATTCGCCGCATGGGAGGCGAGGACAGCTACGAACTGCTAAGCGAACGGGAGCGGGAGATTCTGCAGCTGATCGCGGAGGGAAATGGCAACAAGGAAGTTGCGGGACACCTGTTCTTGAGCGTCCACACGGTAGAAACGCATAGGAAGAACATCGTGGAAAAGCTGGGAGTGCACGGCGCGGCCGAACTGATTCTGTATGCGGTGAGGAAGGGGTTGGTCCGGTAGGGTGCCAGGAGACCGCCGGACTCGATCTGCAGCATGTGCATGCCTTGCACAGCACGCGTACAATTGATGTCGTATGCGGTTCTTCACGAGTCAACAGCGTACGCTGCTGAAAGCCGTGTCCGGGTTGGGATACGCCAACCCCTTTCTCCCCGAGCGCGTGGAATGGGAGCGGGCGGCGCTGGGCGCGGAGTTCGTTGAGGGCGAGCCGGTGTGGAGCTATCGGGTGGACCGGCCGGAGCCGCGCGAAAACGTGTGGCGCGTCTACCGGCGGGTCGAGCCCGTGGCGGAGCAATTGCGGTCGCGGCTCCGCGAGGGCGTCGAGGCGCGCGAGGCGGACCTGGCGCTGTACGAAGATGCCGTTCTGCAACTCCTCTACACGCGCTACTACGGCAGCTTCTACGACGCCGGTTTCGGGTCGAGCGCCACAACCGGCTCGAGTACCCGGTGGCGCTTCTACAACAATTTTCTGGCCGACTGGCATCATTTCTTCGGCATCGATGGCGTGCGGTTTCCCACCGGCCACGAACCGCGCCATACGTTCGCCTGCTTCCGGCAGATCCAGCGGGCCTTCGAGTATATCTTCCAGGACGTCATCGGCAGCTCCATGCCGGCGGCTCGACTGCGCGCGGCCATCTGGCAATCGATCTTCACCCACGATATGAGGCGCTACCGCCGCACCCTCTACGCGCGCATGGGCGAGTTCGCCACGCTGATCACCGGCCCATCCGGAACCGGCAAGGAACTCGCGGCGCGGGCCATCGCCGAGTCGCGTTATGCTCCGTTCGACGACCAGAAGCTGGCGTTCGCCAATGACGGCGCGCAGTCGTTCTTCCCGATCAATATCTCGGCGCTTTCGCCCACGCTGGTGGAATCGGAGTTGTTCGGGCACCGGCGCGGCGCGTTTACCGGGGCGGTGGTGGATCGCAAAGGCTGGCTGGAGACCTGCCCCGAGCTCGGGTCCGTATTCCTGGACGAACTGGGCGACCTCGATCCGGCGATCCAGGTGAAGCTGCTGCGCGTAATTGAAACACGCACATTTCACCCGGTTGGTGATACGGCGGGGCGGGAGTTTCGCGGCAAGCTGATCACAGCAACCAACCGGGACCTCGTGGCTGCTATGCGGAAAGGTCAGTTCCGCGAGGACTTGTATTACCGGCTGTGCTCCGACCAGGTGACCACGCCTTCGCTGGCGGAACAGTTGGCCGATTCGCCAGGCGTGCTGCGCGAACTCGTGTTCTATATGGCGCGACGCGTGGCAGGGGAGGAAGGCGAAGACCTCGCGCGGGAAGTGTTGGCCTGGATCGACGGAAACCTGGCGAACGACTACGCGTGGCCCGGCAATTACCGCGAGCTGGAGCAGTGCGTAAAGAATGTGCTGATCCGACGGAATTACCGGCCGTCGCAGCAGAGCGCGGAGGATCCGGCGGATGAGTTCGCGCAGGACGCGCGGGCCGGGCGGTTGACCGCAGAAGATCTCTTGACCCGTTACGTCACGTTGGTCTACAGCCGCGCGGGAAGTTACGAAGAAACGGCGCGCCGCTTGGGCCTGGACCGGAGGACTGTGAAAGCGAAAGTGAACGAGCGGATGCTGAGAAGACTGCGGGGGTGAGGACAGGTTCGCCCGGCCCACGCCGCCGCGCCGGCTATTTGGGCTTGTAGGCGACGGCGTCGATTTCGACTTTCGCGCCCGGCAGCGGCAGCGCAGCGATCGCGATCGTCGTCCTCGCCGGTTTGGATTCGCCGAAGAATTCCGCGTAGACCTCGTTCATCGCGGCGAAATCCTTCACGTCGGTGAGGAAGACACCGCACCGCACGACGTCGCTCATTGACGCGCCGCAACCTTCCAGGATGCGCTTGACGTTGCTCAGCACCTGGCGGGTCTCCACTTTCACGTCGCCGGCTACGTACTGGTTGGTGGCCGGGTCGACCGGAACCTGGCCGGAAACATAGATGAAATCGCCGGCGCGAACGGCCGGCGAATATGGGCCGCGTGGCGCGGCCACACCAGGAGGGGAAATGCGTTCGATCATGAATCAGTGTCCTTCCGCTTCGAGAAATCGTTCGGCTTCAATGGCCGCCATGCAACCACCGCCGGAGGCGGTGATGGCTTGGCGGTAAGTGCGGTCTTGAACATCACCGGCGTGGAAGACCCCGGCAATGTTGGTGCGCGCGCCGCCCTTGGAAATGATGTAGCCCTCGGCGTCCGTCTCGATCTGGCCCTTGAAGACCTTGGTATTGGGGACGTGCCCGATGGCCAGGAAGAAGCCGTCCACGTCCTGTTGCCAGACCTCGCCGGTCTTGACGTTGCGCAGGCGCACCGCCGTGACCAGGTTCTGCGAGACGTCGAATACTTCGTCCACCACGGTGTTGGTGAGGAACTTGATCTTGGGATTGCGCCGCGCGCGGTCGAGCATGATCTTGGATGCGCGGAACTCCTCGCGGCGATGCACCAGGGTAACTTCGCTCCCAAAGCGCGCAAGGAAATTCGCCTCTTCCATGGCCGAATCGCCGCCGCCGATCACCATGATTCTGCGGCCGCGATAGAAAAAGCCGTCGCAGGTCGCGCAGGAACTCACGCCGTGGCCGATCAGCTTCTGCTCGGATTCGAGACCCAACCAGCGGGCAGAGGCTCCGGACGCGATGATCACGGTCCGGCTCTTGATCCATTCGCCCTCAATGTTGA
>Ga0335081_10003918_pt1 | contig 23474 bp, 23 predicted proteins | sample Lox_Sample_35_FD_206713 | JGI IMG/M metagenome (GOLD analysis project Ga0335081, IMG submission 206713) | Soil microbial communities from Loxahatchee National Wildlife Refuge, Florida, United States - Lox_Sample_3.5 | ecosystem: Environmental > Terrestrial > Soil > Wetlands | place: USA...
CGATGGCGGCGTGAAACGCCGGCACGAGCCAGTGCCCGGCGCGGACGCTGGCGACGGTGTAAAGGAGCGCGAGGCGGTCGTATTGCGCGGTGGTGAAGCTCGGGCTCGGCGGCTGCGCGTCGTTGCGGCGGCGGGTGCCCGGCGCGCTGCGCCGCGGCTGGATCATCTCGACGTGCAGGAACAGCCCCTTCAGGGTGCCGACGAAATCCACCGCCCGCTCGAACTTGGTCTCGCGCCACGGCACCGCGAAGTCGTGGTCGAGCAGCATGGCGCCGGTGCGATTGACGACGACATGGGCCTTGCCCCAGCCGTCGGCGCAGACGAAGTTCGCCAGATTGTTGATCTTCGAGGTGCTGTCGATGTCGTCGGGAAAGGCGCGGCGGCCGTAGTTCGGACCGCTGGTGTCGTGGATGACGAAATAGCGCGCCTCCGGCGCCAGCGGATTATTGTTTTCGGCGCGCGACACCGGCTGCCACAGATGCGCGGCAAAATCGCCTTCGAGATCCTGCTTCGACAGGAACTCGCTTAAGCCGTCGCGCGACGGCAATCCGCTGTCGCGGCCGACGCGGCTTGCGATCGCATCGGGCAGGGCTTCCAGGCGCGGGCCGAGATTGCGCGAGCGATCGACGCCGCGCATCAGGCACATGGCCTGCTCGGCGGGCGTGCCGCGATACTCGAGCGAGTCGAGGTTGAAGTCGCACGCGCCCATGTTTTTCAGAACGACTTTCGGCAGCGGACGTGGCGGCTTGCACTCGCTCAACGCGCCGTGGCCGGTGGCAAGCAGCATGACCCCGGCAAGCGCGACGGCCGCCGGCGGCAGGTGCAACACGCGACAGACTCTATTCGGCACAGCCACCGGGTCCCAGATTCCAACGCGGCACTATCGCTATCAACGCGCGTTCTGCCAAGCCGTGCCCTGCCGCAGGCACGGCCGCGCTGCGCGGAATCTGCAATCCGCGGCGGCGGGGATGAATGAACGTTCAGAAAAGCGCCGGGTCAGTCCTTGGCGCGCTCGACATAGCTGCCGTCGGCGGTCTGGACCACGATCTTGGTGCCGGTGGTGACGAAGGGCGGCACCATGGTGCGCACGCCGTTGGAGAGGACGGCGGGCTTGTACGACGAGGCCGCGGTCTGGCTTTTTATTGTCGGCTCGGTCTCGACCACTTCGAGGACGGCCTTGGGCGGCAATTCAATCGCAACAGGTGTGCCCTCGTGCAGGCTGATGGTGACTTCCATCTCCGGCTGCAGGTAGGCGGCCTGGTCGCCGATGATGTCGGCGGGCAGCGTCACCTGGTCGTAATTTTCCATGTTCATGAAATGAAAGCCGTCGCCGTCCTGGTACAGGAACTGATGCTTGTGGTCCTCGACGAAGGCGCGCTCGACCTGGTCGGTGGTCTTGAACCGCAAGGCCACCTTGACGCCGTCGGCGATGCGGCGGACGTCCATCTGGGTCACCGGCGTGCCCTTGCCGGGGTGAATGCTCTCGACGGCGACAATGACGCCGAGCTTGCCGTCGATATCGACGATATTGCCCTTACGCAATGAACTGGCGATGACTTTCACGGCTGCCTCAAGGTTGTTGGCGCTCGAATCCGGGCGCACCATACTGATCTTCGGGCTGCACGCTAGTTATTTCGTCATCGGGCCGCGGACAAGGTGATGCCGGACGCTCCGTTTTCGCCGTTTTGGGCCCCCCACGTCCATGCCGACCGCCGGCCGGCCTTGCTGGCGCGGGGCCGGATCGTGGCCGCATTGCGGGCCTATTTCGCGGCCGAGGATTTCGTCGAGGTCGAGACGGGCGCGCTGCAGGTGTCGCCCGGCAACGAGACCCACTTACACGGCTTCGCGACCACGCTCATCGCGCCCGACGGCACGCCGTCGCCGCTGTATTTACGCACCTCGCCGGAATTCGCCTGCAAGAAGCTGCTCGCCGCCGGCGAGCGCCGCATCGTCGAGTTCGCCAAAGTGTTCCGCAACCGCGAGCGCGGCGCGTTGCACGCGCCGGAATTCACCATGCTGGAATGGTACCGCGCCGGCGAGCCCTATGCGGCGCTGATGGCCGACTGCGCCGCGATCCTGGCGCGGGCGGCGGAGGCGGCCGGGACCAAACAATTTACATTTCGCGGCCGCAGCGCCGATCCGTTCGCCGCGCCGGAGCGGCTGACGGTGGCGGAGGCGTTCCAAAATTTCGCCGGCATCGATCTGCTGGCCACTTTGCCCGACGGCAAGCCCGACCGCACGCTGCTCGCGCAGGCCGCGACCGCGGCCGGCATCCGCATCGCCGCCGACGACACCTGGGGCGACATATTCAGCCGCGTGCTGGTCGAGCCCATCGAAGGCAATCTTGGCATCGGGCGCCCGACCATTTTGGACGAATATCCGGCCGAGCAGGCGGCGCTGGCGCGCACGTCGCGGAAAAATCCGCGCGTCGCCGAGCGCTTCGAGCTTTATGTCTGCGGCGTCGAGCTCGCCAACGGTTTTGCCGAGCTTACCGATGCCGCCGAGCAGCGCCGCCGGCTGGAAAACGAAATGGCGGAGAAACAGCGCCGCTACGGCGAGCGCTATCCGCTCGACGAGGATTTTTTGGCGGCGGTTGCAGCGATGCCGCAAGCGTGCGGCATCGCGCTCGGCCTCGACCGCCTGGTGATGCTGGCGACCGGCGCCGCGCGCATCGAGGCGGTGCAGTGGGCGCCGATCAGCGGCTGACGTGCACGTTGAGAATGGCGGTGGTGCCGTCCTGCACCTTCTTCAGTCCCGCCCGGATCGCCGCCTTGAGCTTGTCCGGCGCATCGACGCGCTCGCCGTGCAGGCCGAAATGGGCGCCGAGCTGATCGTAGTCGAAGCCGTTGAGCCGCGAGCCGAGATGCATCTTGGCGTTCTCGGCGGCGCCGTCGGGATAATGATGCACATGGCCCTTCTGCATCGCCATGTAGCCCTTGTTGTTGAAGATCACGATCAGGATCGGCAGGTTGTGTTCCTTGGAGGCGCCGAGCGCCTGGACCACCGGGTTGTAGAGGAAGCCGCCGTCGCCGATCAAAAGCGCCACCGGGCGCTCGCGCGCCGCGAGCTTGACGCCGAGCGCGGTGCCGAGCCCCTGGCCGAGGCCGCCAAAGCCGCGGAAGAAGCTCTGCGGCGTGGTGAACGGCAGGTGCTGCCGCAACGTCGGGCCGTGCATGATGGTCTCGTCGACATAGATGGTGTCCTTCGGCATCACCTCGGCGAGCGTGTCGATCAATGCCAGCGGATCGATCTTGCCGCCGCCGCCATTGGCCTTGGCGCGCTCCGCCTTGAGACCGGCGATGAAAGCGTCGTGCTGTTTGGTCCAATGCTCGCGCCGCTTTTTCACCGCGTCGGCATCGATCTTGCCGGCGCGCGCCGCCTGCATCAGCGCCTGCAAGGCCGCCGCGATGTCGCCTTCGAGATACGCATCGGCATGCAGGTTCTGGTAGATCATGTGGCCTTTGAACTGATTGTCGTTGATGGCGACGATCTTGCCCTTGGTCGGCTTGGTGTGCGGCGGATACCAGGGCGCGCGGCCGCCGACCAGCAAGACGAGATCGGCGTCCTTGAGATGCTCGTAGGACGCAACCCCGAGATAGAGCGGATGGTCGGTCGGGAAATTGGCGAAGTTGGCGACGCGGCCCCACGTCACCGGGATCGCCAGCAGTTCGGCAAACTCGACGAGGGCCTTGAAGGCCGCCGGGTCGCGGCCCGACTGCTCGGCAACGATCACCGGATTCTTCGCCGCCAGAAGCATGCCGGCGATCTTCTCCACTTCGCTCGTGTGCGGCTCCAGCCGCGGCGCGAACGGCACGTCGCGGTCGTTCTCCGGCGGCGTCCAGTCGTGCAGCATGTGCTCGAGGGCGACGTTGAGATAAATCGGGCCCTTGGGCGTGCGCTGCGCCATCTCGCCGGCACGGATCACCTGTTCGTAGAGCGTGTGCGGGCTGGTGACCGGCCGCGCGATCTTGGTGATGTTCTCGACGAAGCGCTCGATGCCGCCGACGCTCAGGCCGCCATACCATTGCTGCTCGATCGGCAACGCCGGATCCTCGCCGACGGTGCTGGATTCGCCCGACATGACGATCATCGGCACTTCGGACTGCAGCGCGCCATGCACGCCCATCGAGCCTTGCAGCAGGCCGACGCCGGCATGGACCAGCACCGCCTGCGGCCGGCCGGTGATCAGCGTGTAGCCGGTCGCGATGTTGACGGCGAGCGTCTCGTGCCAGCAGTCGATATAGGCGGGACCTGCGTGGTTGCCGGTCTTCTGCCGCACCAGCGCTTCCCATACCGGCGACCATTCCGAGCCCGGCGACGACAGGATGTAGTCGATCTTGAGCTTGCGGAACGCTTCCAGGATCGCTTCGCCCCCGTCCATGTAGTTTTTCATCGAACTGCCCTCGTTTGCGCGTCGTATTTTACTGGAGCGCGATCTTCTCGGAAAACCGGCGTCCACTTTTCCGGATCATGCTCTAAACCAACACCGAACCGCCGGCCTCTGCAACAAGGCTTCGGCGAATGGCGTCATGTCTTACGTGCAAGTCTTGCTTGCAAGCCGCGGGATCGAGCATAAGGGGCTTGATCTCCTGAATCGAGGCCGCCCATGCGTTCCGCCGCCCGAAAGGCTCTCCGTACGCCGTCCGCCCTGGCCGATGCGCAGCTTGTGCCGCGCGACCGGCTGGCCGCGTTGAACGCGGTGGCGGCGCGTTATGCCGTCGCGATTACGCCCGCCATCGCCCATTCGATCGATCCAAGCGATCCGCAGGACCCGATCGCCCGCCAGTTCGTGCCCGATCCGCGGGAGCTTCACGTCGCGCCGCAGGAAAGCAGCGACCCGATCGGCGACGACGCCCATAGCCCGGTCGAGGGCGTCGTGCACCGCTATCCGGACCGGGTGCTGCTCAAGCTCGTCAACGCCTGCGCGGCCTATTGCCGGTTCTGCTTCCGCCGCGAAACGGTGGGGCCGGGGCAGGGCGCGCTGAAGCCGGCCGTTCTCGATGCGGCGCTCGACTACGTCCGCGCGCACCCCGAGATCTGGGAAGTGATCCTGACCGGCGGCGATCCGCTCTTGCTGTCGGCGCGGCGGCTCAAGGACGTGGTGCGGCGGCTCGCCGCCATCCCTCACGTCAAGGTCATTCGCGTCCACACCCGCGTGCCGGTCGTGGCGCCGGAACGGGTGACGGCGGCACGGGTCTTGGCGCTGCGCACCGAGAAGGCGACGTTCGTGGTGCTGCACGCCAACCATTCGCACGAATTGACCAGGCAAGTGCGCGCCGCTTGCGCGCGCTTCATCGACGCCGGCATTCCCATGCTGTCACAATCGGTGCTGCTGCGCGGCGTCAACGACGACGCCGAGACGCTCGGCGCCTTGCTGCGCATGCTGGTCGAGTGCCGGATCAAGCCGTATTACCTGCACCACGCCGATCTGGCGCCGGGCACGGCGCACTTTCGCACCACCATCGCCAAAGGCCAGGCGCTGATGCGCGCGCTGCACGGCCGCCTGTCGGGCCTGTGCCAGCCGGCCTACGTGCTCGATATTCCGGGCGGCCACGGCAAGTCGCCGATCGGTCCGTGCTACCTGAGCGACGACGGCGCGACAGTCGAGGATTTCCAGGGCCAGCGGCACGCCTATGCGGCGGCTGGTTCGAGCGCGGCGAATACCACCGCGGTTTCGAATTCGTAGCCGCAGGCCTCGCACGACCAAGTGTGGCGTACACAACGCTCGTTGAGATGTTCGGACCAGGTCGGCGCCAGCAGCCAAGCCTGACACTGCGGACAGTTGTTCTTGTCGTAGGTGACCAGCCGGGTGCGCGCCGTAGCCTCAACGTGGAGTGCCATAATCCTCCTCCCTGATCACCCCTCCTCTCGACGCGATGCTTAAAGCCACTCTGTGGCATCGACATGACCTTTCGGCGCCGTCGGTGCGACAAGTCAGCGCCGTCAGTGAGACAGGGCGCAAGTTTCATAAAATCTGCTGCGGCACCAGCGATCGCCCCGCCGGTTCCACCGGTTCCGCGTTGCGCGCCGGGCGGTCGGCTTGCGGCTTTCCTCAGCGTTGCAAGGCTTCCGGCGGAACGTCGAGCGGCGTGACGTAGGCCTCCGCGCTTTTCTTCTGCAGCATCGCCGTGACGGTGAAGATCGGCACGGTGAGGGGCGCTTGTACGGCGCGGCGCGAGCGGGCGAATTGGACGTTGCTCTGCACCACGTCGTTGCTGATCGTCGCGTCGCCGGCATGCGCCACGGTAAGATCGAAGACCTCGTAGTTGTTGAACCGGCACAACAGCCAGAAGAATTGCGGATTGTAGCTGACGACGCCGTGGGTCAGCATGCCGCCGCCCGGCAATTCGTGCAGCATGACGCCGCCGACCTTGGTGAGGTCGTGGACCACGCGGAAGGCATTGTCCTGATTGACGACGTGCTCGGTGGTGCCGGCATTGACCACCAGATCGAACGACGCGCACAGCGCGTCAGGCACGCGGTCGCGATTGAGATCGAGCGAGGTGACGCCGCGGTGGCCGCCGTATTCCACGGCGTTATAGGTAAAGCCGAGCGATTCCCAGAACGGCTGCGAGGCCGGCGCCGTCTCCGCCTGGCGCTCCAGGCCGTCGACGATCGCGACCTCCTGCAGGCCGCCGAGGTCGACCGCCGGAAGGTTAAAGAGCTCGTAGAGTTCCGCGAGCTCCGCCTTGGCGCGCAGAAACGAGTTCGACAGTTGCTGGGCGCCGATCTCGACGACGCGGGCGCGGTCCGGCAGGTGCCCGGCACGCCGCAAATTGATCAGATTCAAGATCGTATCGGCGGCCAGCCCCACGCACTACTCCCTTCGGTTCGACCGTCTGGCCGAACCGGAGCGAAGTTAAGGCGGATCGAGATTTCGTGGCAATAGGCGGGCGCGGATCAGGCGCCGACCGCGATGTCCATCTCCACCCACAGCGCGTTGCCGCTCGGGTCATGACGCAACGCCTTGATCGCACCCGACGGTACCGAAAACTGCGGGTTGCCGGCGGGTAGTGCAAGCCAGGCGTCGTCGGCCCGAACGACGCGCTTGTTCGCCCGCGTGTCGAGGTCGTCGAGTATCGGAACGAACGGCATCGCCCCCCACTTGACCTTCAGGGCATCCTTGGCGTTGGTCGGGATGAAGGCGGCAAGCTCGGCGCTCTTCATCAATTCGAGCCCGTGCTGCTTGAGCGTCGCGTTCTGGCTGCCGTGGTGGCCGACCTTGTAGAACACGGTGCGGGCGAGCAGGTCCGGTCCGGTCACAGTCGTGTTGTCGACGGTCCATTTCACGTTTTGCCAGCTCAGCCAGTTTCCCACCTGGGCGTCGCCGACGAACAGCACCACGCGCTTGCTCTCGAGAAACTCGAACGCCAGGACCAGGCTCGAATTGTTGGTGCGGTCGTCGAGCTGAATGGCGAGGTCGGAACTTACGCCGAGCCAATCCTGATCGATGCGCCGCCACTTCTGGTCGGCCGCGCCCGATGCGTGACCGGTTCGACGCTTTCCCTTCGACGCCTTCGCGAGCGACGTGAGCCGAGCCGAGCCGTCATAGTGGTCGTGCAGGAACCGCGCCGTGACCTTGGCCTGACCGTCGTCGGACCGCCGCCTCAGCAGCGCGCGTGCCCGTTTCAGATTAAGCCCCTCGTCGGGATTGAACGGGGCGGTCATGTCCTGACCGGCTTCAAGCGCGCCTGCCTGCACCGCCAGCGTATTGCCGAGAACCTTCGCGATCGGCCAGCCGCCCGTTGCGGCGACCCCGTACATTTCCGCGGGCCTTTCGGTGATGCCGAGCATGGCCGCGTCGCGTGGCGGACCGAGCACATAGATGCGCAATGTTTTGGATAGTCCGGGAATGCTGATGGGCGGCGTCGACGGTTCCAGGTATTTCGGCTTGTTGCCCTTTATCAGCTTGACGGCGGCATCGCGCGCGTCGCGAACCTTTTCGCCTTTGGCGCCGAAATTGAAGCCCATGACGGCTTGCAGCCCGTCCTGAACAGCCGCGAGATGCGGAGTGAGGCCGCGCTGGCTCTGCAAGCGATTGCTCGCCTGCTGCAAGGCGTTGACGGCGCCGGTCTTGAACTTGTCGAGCTGTATTGCCTGGGGGTCGGATGGATTCTCGGTCCAGGCCAGCCAGATTTCGCCGACGGTGAATTGCTCGAACTTGGCCTCCGCCGTGGAGAACGCCGAATTGTGGTCTGCTCATGAGTGAGGACGATGACGTCGAGTCGATTCGTCTGTTTGAGAATGTCATCGACGATCTCGTCCATCTTGGCCGGTCCGCCGGTGATCGAACTGTGAATGCCGCAGTCGATGAGCATCCAGAAATCGCTGCCGTCTTCCTTGGTGAACTTGAGCAGGTGACAGTCGCCGATCCCCTGGCAATAGAATTGAACGGTCAGCTTGGCGCCGGCCGCGGCCGCGCTGCCGGCCGCGGGTGCCGCGTTCGGCGCGGGCGTTGCCGGGGTCGATGTCGGCACCGGCGGGGTCGCGGGCGCCGCCTGCGCTTTGCCGCGCGGCCGCGGCTTGCGGACCGATCGCGATTTCCGTTGGCGCGCTTGCTTAGCCATGGCCGTACTCCCCGCTGGCCGCATGGAGGTTGGCGAAGGGTTCGGCCATGGCGCCGCCCATCTTGGTCGTGCCGCCGAAATAGAGCGACCGCAGCGGCGTGAGCATGGTTCCGGTCGCCATCTGCTTTTGCGCCTTGCGTCTGGTGTCGCTTTCGATGCTCTTGATGATGACGTAGCGAATGCTTTCATTGCCGTCGGTCGGATCGATGATCAGCGTCGCGCCGCCGCGGAACCAGAAAAAGCCGTTCTTCACATCCTTGCCGTCGAGCGGCACGGGTTCGCGCTGAGTGATGACAGCGACAATTTCAGTGTGAAAATCTCCGTCCGGGGTGACGCGGCGTGCCGGACGAATGCTGTGAACCTCGAAAGTCGCGTTGGGCGGATCCCACTGCTTCCTGATGGTGCCGTCGTCGTAATAGTGCGGCATGCCGGCCTTCAATCCGAGTTCCCTGTAGAGCGCGGGATTCTCCCGCAGCTCCCGGTGCAAGGCCCACCACACGTTCCGGCAGTTTTGGTCGTTAAGCCGGAATATGGCGGATCGGTCGGGGTTGCGATTCCACTTCAGATCGACCGCCTTGACGAGGCTGCCGAGCCACTTGGGCTTGTCGTCCTCCGGCGTGTTCCAGCACAGCGTCTCTTCGGAAATCGTGCGCACATCCGGCGGCAAAATTCCCCATTGCCGGAACGATTCCATGAACGCGACGCGATAGCCGTAGCGGTCGTCGGTGACCATGTCGATGTCGGCGGTGATGAGCGCGCGCAGATACTCGCCAAACGTGATGTCGACGACCGGACAATAGTCGAGCGCGCGGATGCACATGCGCAGGACGTGCTTGGCGACCTTGCAGGTTTCGGCGGTCAGGCGCTCGACCAGGTCGGGATGCAGCGCACCGGTGGGGAGCACGCCGGAGCCGCCGGTGGCAATGCGGACCAAATCGGCGGTGCGTCGGGCGACGATTTTGCGAAACGCATCGTAAACCGCGTAGACCAGGATGGAGCCGCGGGCGTGCGGCTCGGTAACCTCGGAGTAGCTGAGGCCCGCGGCGGTGGCCTTGGTGTAGTCGCGCAACGGCGCACGGTGACCGATGCCTTCGCCGAACTGCTTGGCCAGCCCGCTCAGCAAGCTCTCGGCCGACAGATCGTCGCGCACCCGGGCAATCTCGAAGCGGACGAGATCGGTGATCGTAAAATGCTGGAACAGCGCGATCGTATCGGCCAAGCCTTCGTGAAAAGCCGGGACGTCGGGGTTCGATGCTTCCTGAAAGCGCCGATGCAGCCCGTCCAGCAGGGCATGCGTCATTTCATGAGCGATGATGTCGCTCGACAGGCAGGAAAACACCATCGTTCCCGGCGCGGTGGCGTCGGCGCTGCTCGATGTCGACGGGAAATAGCCGAACAGCAGCGCCTTCTTTTCCGGACTGTAATAGGCATTGTCGGTGCGCAGCGCGTGCGGATAAAGGCGAAGCTGCCGCACTTCGTGAGACCTGCCGCTTAGCATTTGCGGCGCCCACAGTACCCTGCGTCCGAGCGCCTGCTCGAAATGCATGATCGTCGTCATGGCGACCGCATAGACCATCTGCTGATGGAATTTGGGATTGCCCTCCGACGGCGGCCAGCCGTCCTGCGCCAAGACCTGCCTGTCGTTCAGATCGACCGGGTCGTAGATTTTGTCGGAGGCCGGATCGATGTCGACGACCTCGAGATATTCGCCGACCGGTCCCGGCTTCAGCTTGTCGTCCCAAGGCACCGCGAGCGTCGTTTCGTTGACCGCGAGCGAATCGAGGCTCTTGCCGAGGCTCGGATCGAGCGCATAGACGCGCAGACGCAGCGTCGGCGGCGGCGGCGCTTTGATCTTGCGCTTGATCTGTGGCGCGCGGCGGACCTTCCTCGGGCGGCGTCGTTGTCTCATGTCTGGTCCTCCGCAACGCAACTGTCGCCTGGCGCCGTGGAAAGGCCGGTTGTTTCGCCGCGGTGGACGCAGCGATGCGCGTCGGAACCGAACGGGTCGGTACGCGCGCGCAAATGCCGAGCTTCTGCCTCCCGTCGCCGGTTGCGAGTAGAACACGATCACTCAGAGGTTGCAATACCGCATCCATGGCAACGCAAGGACGATCATGCCGCGCGGCGCGTACCGATTGTGATTGGGCCGGCGAGCGATCGGCGCGTTCAGGCCGTCTCGCGGCCGGCTGGTCCGACCCTGGGGCCCCGGCTTTTGACCAGGTCCGAAGGCGTGACGAAGACCATGAAGTTCGCGAGCACGATGGTGACGGCGACGAAGTAGAAGGCGGCCATCAGGCCGAAGTGATCGGCGACGATGCCGGCGCTGACCGGTCCGAGCGCCTGGCCGATGGCCTGGGTGCCGAACAGGAGCCCGATGGCGCTGCCGCCGAGCCCGGGCGGCGTCGCGTCGAGCAGCCAGGCCTGCAGCACGGCGCGGACCGCGAACAGAAAGAATCCGAGCAGCGCCACCAGCGCCACGAACCAGGCGGTGCCGCCGGCGAAGATCATGAACACGATCACCACCGCTGTCATCGACATGCTCGACATGATGATCTGGCGGCGGCCGACCAGATCCGAAAAATGGCCGGCGATCGGCGCGGCGATGAAGCCCGCGGTCTGCAGCGCGAACATGCAGGCGCCGATCCACAGCGTCGAGTAACCCATGACGCGGGCGAGGTAGAGCGGCAGGAACGTCAGCAGCGCGCTCTGGGTCATGGAGCGGAAGGCGGCGCCGATGGCGAGCGTCACCAGGGCGCGGTTGTGCAGGAGGCCGGCCAGCATGCGCAGCCGCTCCTTGCCGCCGACCCCAGCCGGTTTCAATTTGGCGACGCCTGAGCGGATCTCGGCCATTTGCAAGCGGCCGACATAGACCAGGATGAAGGCCGCGACCGCGATGCCGGGCAGCACGTTGATGAAGACCACGGTGCGCCAGTTGAAGCTTTGCAGCAGCACGCCGATGACCAGCGGCGCGACCGCCTCGCCGACATTGCCGCCCATGCCGTGGAACGCCATGACCAGCCCCTTGCGGGCGGGGAAGCGGTCGGCGAGCCAGGGGATCGCGGTCGGGTGCCACAGATTGTTGCCGATGCCGACCAGCGTCGCGCAGGCGAGCATCATCCAATAGGCGTGCGACTGGCCCATCAACAGATAGGGAAAGCCGATCCAGCACAGCGAGATCGCCATCAACAGGCCCTTGCGGCCGACGGTGTCGACCAGAATGCCGCCCGGCACATTGGCGATGGCGCCGGCGACAAATTGGGCGGTGAGGATCGAGCCGATCTGCGCGTAGTCGAGGCCGAGCTCTTTGCCGATCAGCGGCAGCAGCAGATAGAACGTCGCCGGGTACCAGTGGGTCAGCGCATGGCCGAGACTGATCACCCATACTTCCCGAAACGAACGCTGTTGGACCGCGATCGTGTCCGCTGCGATGGCCGACATTCTCTCCCTCTCCCGGCGCAGGTCGCTGTCTAGTCCGGCGCGATGCGACGAGCAAGCGTGCCCGCGCAGGACGGCTATGTCGGGGTTAAGCGTCCGTCACCGATGCGCGACCGGCTTAAGCCACGTCAGCGCCACGCATCGACCGAGATGACGGCGTTGCGCAGCGAGCCGCCGAACATCTTCCAGGCGCCCTGAGTCTCGCCGCCGGCCACCACGATGTTGATGTCCTCGGGCCGGAAGATCGAGATGAGCTCGTCGGGCGCGGCCTTGAGCCGGCTCGCATAGGGCTCGACGCCGGCGACCGCGTGCGGCCGCACCAGGGTCTGGATCCACTGATTGTCCCAATATTCGCGCGCCGGCATGCGCCCGTTCTCGGCGCACCAGTCGATGAGTTTTTGCTTGCTGTCGAAGCCAATCTCGACGAAGCCGCGCGCGGCGATCGGATCGAGCACGATCAGCGGCGGATTGTTGTGCTCGGTCGCGGTCAGGCAGCGGATGAATTTTTCCTTCCAGGTCGCGCGCGGACCGTAGCCGGCTTGCGTGTACCAGCCGCCGAAGAAGACGCTCACGGTGCTGTCGCTCGGCTTGAAGCCGTATTGCACGTGCAGCGGCTGCCAGGGGCTCCTTTCCTCGTTCTCCGGGAACGCGGCCGTGTAGGCGTACCAGTTGCCGAGCGAACCCATATAGGATTCGCCGGGCACCGAGCCGCCTTGCAGATTTTGCGACAAGAGACCGAAGGCGCGGCCGATGGTGGCGTTGGCGTGATTGTAGGGGCCGAGCACGCCGATGCCGGCATCCATGCCGATCTCGTGGCGGATCGGGCCGTTGACCACCGAGATGGTGGCAAACGACGTCGTGCTGCTTGCCCGCGCGGTCTGGCCGCTCGCCGCCATGGCGAGGATCACCGGGAAATATTCCGGCCGCGCCCCCGCCATCACCGCGTTGACCGCGACCTTCTCGACGGTGAACTCCCAGAACTCGCGGAACCGCGCCGGGCGCATGCGGCCGACCACCTTGTCGGGCGGATGGCTGGTGCCTTTGAGCATCGCTTCGACGCGCGCTTCGGTCGGCAGCACGATCGGCAGATAGTCGGTCCAATGATTGGCGGCGAACAATTGCTGCAGATTGTCTTCTGAGTCCGGCGGCAACAGCCGCGGCGTGGAGCGGTCGAACGACACGCCTTTGAGGTCTTCGTCGCTCAGATCGCCGGTCAGTCCCTCGATCAGCTCCTGCATGAACGGCCGCTTGGAGACCGGATCGATGCCTTCGATATAGCCGCGCAGCTGTGCCGGCGTGCGGTCAACGACCGGCTGCGGCACGAAGGCCTGCCGCGCTCGCGGCATGCCGTTGGCGAGCGCGCTGACGCGGGCGAGCCGCGCAAATACGTCGGTATGGACTGCGACGCTCGGCAGCCCGCTTTCTTCCAGCGCCATTGCCAACCCGACGACCGTCGGGCAGCAGGTGCTTCAAAGCCCGACACCCAATATGGCGGCGTCGCCTTCGGCAACGATTTTGGCGCGCATGGCCAGATCGTCTTCCCAGCTCTCGCGCGGCGTGATGATGCGGGTGACGACGGCGGGCAGATGCTCGGCAAACCACGCCCGCAACTGCTCCATGAAGGCCGCGGAATTGTCGAACAGGCAATCGACCAGATAGACGATCTTGCCGTCGAGGCTCGCCGGCCGCGAGGCCAGGCGCTTGCCGGTGACTTTCGGCGGATAGCCGCGCGGGTCGTGAACGATCAGGGGGCGGTCCATGGGCGGCTCCTGGGAGCGGCTTCACTCTCGGCGCTCAAGGCTAGCAGGTCGAGGCCGCGGTTCAATGCGAAAGTGCCGCCCGTCCGCCTTCGAATTCGATTGCCTCCTTGAAGCCGAACCCGCGCGTGTTGTCGATGAAGACGATGCGCTTCGGCTGCAAGCGGTAGAACTCCGCGCGCGCATAGGCCTCGCGCAACGCGACCGGGCCGCTGCCGATTTGGCGCAGAAACGCAAAGCGCGCTTCGAGCCGGGATCGCGCGCGGCGGCGCTCGTCCGGCTCGACGATGCGCCAGGCTTCGCCGTCGATCTGCAGGCCCTTGATGTCGGCGTAGTCGCGGCAGTCGGCCGCAATGGTCGCGGCCACGGGCGCACGCTCGCGCAAGTGCATCGCGTGCTCGCTGTCGGGGCCCGACACCCAGAGCAGGCAGAGATCGTCGCGAGCGTAGAACACATTCGCGGCGTGCGGGCCGTTTGGGCCGCACGTCGCCAGCGACATGACGCGGTGGCGGTCGAGAAATGCGGCGATGCGAAGGGCCCGCTCGGCGATATTCATCCTGGTCGATCCAATACTTCGGCTGAAAGAGATTTCAGGAGGATGGTCCTGGACCGTTGACCTCGATCAAAAAAGCTTAAGGCAGCATGGCCGCCCTGACCGGCCGGCGCAAGCGGCTCAGGATGCGCGGGAGAAACGGGTCTCGCTGTCGGCGAGATAGGCGTCGAATACGGCGCAGACGCTGCGGACGAAGGGCCGCCCGCTCTCCGGCACCTCGATTATGTCGCCCGAGCGGCGCAGCAATCCATCGCGCCGGAGCTCGTCGAGCTGCCACAGCTCGGCGGCGAGGTCGGCCGTGCTGCGGCCGTATGACGCGCAGATCGCGGCCAGGTCGGCGCGCAGATCGCACATCAGCCGCTCGATGATATCGCGCCGCAGCCGGTCTTCCTCGGTCAAGGCACGGCCGCGCACCGTGGCGAGGCGGCTGCTGCCGATGGCGTCGCGGTAGGCCGCGGTGCTCGCTGCGTTCTGCACGTAACCGTCGGGGAGGGCGCCGATCGCCGAGGTCCCGAAGCCGATGAGCGTGGGCGACTCGTCCGTGGTGTAGCCCTGGAAATTGCGATGCAGCCGGCCCTCGCGCTGCCGCCGCGCCATCAGGTCGTCGCTGCGCGCGAAATGATCCAATCCGATGCGCTGGTAGCCGGCATCGACCAGAACGTCGGCCGCCGCCGCGCTTTGCGCGAAGCGTTCGGCGCTGTCCGGCAGCGCCTCTTCCGGAATGAGCTTCTGGTGACGCTTGAGCCACGGCACGTGGGCATAGCCGAACAGCGCCAAGCGGTCGGGCTCGAGCTTGAGCGTGCGCGCGACGGTAGCTTCGACCGTCGCCGCGGTCTGGTGCGGCAGGCCGTACATCAGATCGAGATTGACGCTGGCGGTGCCGGCGTCGCGCAGCCAATCGACCACGCGCGCGGTCTCGTCGAAACTTTGCCGGCGGCGGATCGCGCGCTGCACTTGCTCCTCGAAGTCCTGGACGCCGAGGCTCGCGCGGGTGATGCCGGCCTCCTTGATGGCGGCGACGCGATCGCGCGTCATGGTGCGCGGATCGATCTCGATGGCGCTCTCGGCATCCGCCGCCACCGCGAAATGCGCCCGCAGCGTCGCCATGATCCGATGGAAGTCGCGCGGCTGCAGCATGGTCGGGCTGCCGCCGCCCCAATGGATCTGCGTCGCCCGCGGCCGATCGAGCAGCGCCCCGACCATGGCGATCTCGGCCTGCAAAAGCTCCGCATAGGCCGCGACCGGCGCATAGGAGCGGACCACCGTGGTGTTGCAGCCGCAATAAAGGCAAAGCTCGGCGCAGAACGGCACGTGCAGATAAATCGAGACCGGCGCGCCGGCCGGCATGGCGGCGAGCCAACGCCGATAGGTTTGCGCGTCGACGCTGGCGTTGAACTCCGCCGCGGTCGGATAGCTGGTATAGCGCGGGATCCGCCGCTCCAGATATTTCAGCAGCTTCATTTCCATCGTGCCGTCATTCGCGCGCTCTTCGCCCGCGCAACGACCCAACGACAGTTCGCGGATGTGCGGCTTGATTTACGTCAAAGCGCTGCAGCCATGCGTCGCAGGCGTCGGTATGCCGGAAAGGCATTGGCGCGCCCTACGGGACTCGAACCCGTGTTACCGCCGTGAAAGGGTCAATACACGGACATTGGCGAATTTCCGCGAACTAAGCTTGTGCCCATTATATCGATACTTGTTGCCGCCACCGTCCGTTGTGGTACTTTGTCCGGCGCCTACGGATACTCCCCAAAAACTCCCCAAAATTGGAGAGAGCGAAAATGGCACGCACAGTCCGCGACGCAAATCTCGAAACACGCACCGCGCGCCTTCGACTTCCGATCCGCACTGAGCCTTACTGGCGCGGCCTCGAAAAGGGGTTTGCTCTTGGCTACCGGCGGCGAGGCAGGGGGGGCACCTGGCTGGCGCGAAGGCGGCAGGAGGATGGCGGCTATGCCGAGCATAGGATCAGCACCACAGACGATTTGCAGGACGCTGACGGGGTAGCCGTGCTTGACTACGGGCAGGCGCAGAAGGCCGCTCGGGATTGGTGGCGGGCGGAGGCGCGGCGCGAGGAAGGGTACGATTCCCGCCAAGGCCCGCTCACTGTGGCCGACGCTGTCGCTGAATACCTCACGGCTTACGAGCGGCGAGGGGGCAAGGCTGTCTATGAGACCCGACGCGCAGCTGAAACGCATATCCTGCCAGCACTCGGGATCACGTCCGTGGGCAAACTCACGGCGCGCAAGATTGCAGATTGGCATCACGGGCTGGCGGAGAAGCGTGCCCGAGCGCGGACCAAGCGGGGCCGCAGGCAAAATTATCGTGAAGTTGGAACCGGCCTCGATGCCGTTCGCAAGCGCCGTGCCACCGCAAACCGTATTCTCACTGTCCTGAAAGCCGCTCTGAACCACGCATGGAAGGCCGGGCATGTCGCCAGCGACGACGCCTGGAGGCGAGTGAGGCCGTTCAAGGCTGTTGAGACAGCGCGGGTTCGCTATCTTACGGAAGCCGAATGCGTGCGACTGGTGAACGCTTGCAAGCCGGATTTCCGAGATCTTGTCCGAGGCGCCTTGCTGACCGGGTGCCGATACTCCGAGTTGGCAGGTATGCAAGTTGCTGATTTCAATGCTGACGCGGGCGTCATCACAGTACGACAAAGCAAGGCCGGGAAGCCGCGCCATGTAGTCCTAACAGACGAAGGGCGACGCCTATTCGCCACGCTGACGGCGGGAAAATTAGCTAACGATCCGATCTTCACGCGCTCCGACGGTGGCGTTTGGGGCAAGTCGCATCAGTCGCGGCCGGTGTTGGAAGCTTGCAAGCGAGCCAAGATCAAGCCAGCGATTTCGTTTCATGTGCTGCGCCACACGCACGGATCAACGCTCGCAATGCGCGGCGTACCGATGGGCGTCATCGCCGAGCAGCTTGGCCATGCCGACACGCGTATGACGGAAAAGCACTACGCGCACCTTGCCCCGAGCTACGTCGCGGCCACGATCCGCGCGCATTTCCCGACGCTTGGTATTGCTGACGACACCACCGTTACGCCGATCAACCGCCGTAAATAGACGGGGCGGTTTGTGCCAAGCCTCAGGGTGTGTCCCACCCCATCTAACAGCTGCCAATCGTTGCCACCCCTATCTGCATACCGATGGACAGTGTTCGCCCGTTCCGCCCGGACCTGAGTAGCAGGCGCCACCAGGACCTGCGTAGCAAGGGCCGCCCGGTCCTGAATACGCCGAGCCGCCAGGGCCATCGTATGCGGGACCACCGGGACCGTTGTAACGATTTCCCCCTGGTCCGGAATATTGCGGGCCACCGGGGCCGCTGCGGGCCACCAGGACCTGCGTAGCAAGGGCCGCCCGGTCCTGAATACGCCGGGCCGCCAGGGCCATCGTATGCGGGACCACCGGGACCTGAAAAACATGGACCACCTGGGCCTGAGTAGCCCATATGGTCAACCCCAAGACCGGCAGGGTGCTCGGCGCGCCAATCGAGTAGCCGACATGACCCATACAATGAGGCGCGGCGCATCGCGGTGAACATCGCCGGAAGTGTTGCAGGGACAACGAAAGGCGTGAGGGAAAAATGCGTGTGTTTGACGATGCTGAAGTGCTGAAACTGCTCCACTCAAAAGTCAAGAGCGTCGGCAGCCAAGCTGCATTTGCAAAGCAGACGGGCGTCAATCGAACGCACCTGAATTTGGTCCTCAAGGGCAAGAAGGGATTTGGTCCCGCCATCCTTAAAGCGCTTAACCTCCGCGTCGTTTATGTGCCTATCGAGGGGCAGTGATCGGATCGCGGCAGACATCTCCAAAATGGCGGATCTCGCGCGGAAGGGACATTGCGCACCTTGGCGGCCGACTCATGTTATACAAGCCGCAGAGCCCGTCGCCCAAGGGTCCTTTCCTCCCTTTGCTGTTGCCCCCAATAAGCAAGAACGGCGGCGGGCTCCCCTAATTCCCCAATAAACGGTTCCCCGCCCTGTCGGCTCATCCACCAACCGCGTCGCGGATAGCGGGCCGCAGAAAATCTCCGGTAGGAACGAATCCTCACCGATGTCGGCTTTGCGCTCAACTTCGGACAATCCGAGTCGCGCGCAGAATTACGCTTGGTGCCAAAAGGAGACCTGAGCAGGTGCAGCAAACGGATCCGGTTTACTCGATCACTTCGTCGGCGCGCGCGAGCAGTGCGGCCGGGACGGTAAGGCTGAGCAACTTGGCGGCTTTGAGATTGATGCCGAGGCTCATACTTGTTCGGCGCCTGCACTGGCAGATCCGTTGGCCTTTTGCCTTTGAAAATGCGATCCACGTAGGAAGCCGCGCGCCGGGCGGAATCGCGCAGAACTGAGCGGTGGAGGTTGGTGAGTGCGGTCCGGCTCGCAAGGGGTTGGAGCTGGGGCCGCCAATACCCCCACCGCTCAGGCTCAGGCTCAGGCTCAGGCTCAGGCTCAGGCTCAGGCTCAGGCTCGGCTCAGGCTCAGGCTCAGGCTCAGGCTCAGGCTCAGGCTCAGGCTCAGGCTCAGGCTCAGGCTCAGGCTCAGGCTCAGGCTCAGGCTCAGGCTCATGCTTATGACTACTGCTGCGGGTTATAGGTGTACTGCGCCTCGCCGAGGATCAGATAGCTGTTCGGCACCGCGAGATTCGACGGTACCGCCACGACCTGGCCGTCGGCGCGCGCACTGCCGTTGAGTGTGTCGCTCCACACCACGGTCGCCGCGCGGCTCGACGTCGGACGGCCTCATGATCTCGTCCCAGACCTTCGTGCGCGGGCTATCATTACCCCGTTTGAATAAAAATCTGCTTCAAGTCGGCACGATTAGTGAAAGGATTTGAGAATTAGTTTCTGACAAGCCTTCACTGGATCATCGCTGCTGGCGGGACCAGATGTCATTGATTGCGTCCTCACTTCGCTCTTTGTTGTTTCGCCTCCTGTGGGATCACGATGCGATCAGGGCGAAGGTCATGCTCCGCGCGTGGCTGCGTTGCTTCGCCAGAGATCGCAAAGCTAACGTCGCTGTGATCACTGCGCTCACGATAGTTCCGATCATCTTTCTGCTCGGCATGACGCTCGATTTCACCCAGGCGCTGCGTAAAAAGGAGCAATTGGACGCGGCTGCCGACGCCGCCGCAATTGCAGCCGTCAGGCCCGCCATGCTGATGCAATCCGACACGGTGGCCCAAGACACCGCTATGGCCATCTTTATGTCAACGGCGAACAGTCTTCCCGGCTTGGCTGCGACACCGACGCCGACGATCACCGTCACCGATCTGGGACTTCGTCGCACCGTCACGGTTTCGTATAACGCAGCATCCCTCAATAATTTTGCCGCAGTGCTGAATACTCGGTCGTGGCCGATCACCGGCTCGGCGACAGCGCAGGCGGCGACCGCGGCCAACGTGGATTTCTATCTGCTGATGGATGACTCGCCATCCATGGCGATCGGCGCGACCACGACCGATATCAGCAATCTCATCGCCCGGACCGCCTCCGGGTACCAGTCAGCACCATCCTCGCAGAATTGCGGCTTCGCCTGTCATGAAACCAATATCGCTCACGACGGCGGGACTAAGGATAATCTCACGATCGCACGGGCTAACAATATCACCCTGCGGATTGATCTCGTGAAAGATGCCGTCAACCAGTTGCTCAACACTTGGTCGAACTGCCCGCAGTCAGGCATTTCGGGGGGCGTCATGCAGTGCATGTCAGCCCTGAACAACACCACCTACAATGCGGCCCTCTATACGTTCGACTTAGGTTTGAACACGCTGGCGTCGTTGACGACCCCGACGACGGCTGGAACCAAAGTTTCCAAAATTGCGCTGATGCCGGTCGCCTACCAGAATTGCGTCGTTGCGACGACCAACTGCAAAACCGACAATGGCACAGATATCGCCGGCGCACTTACGAGCATCAACAGCATCATGCCTAACCCCGGCCTTGGCAGCAACGCCGCCGGAGATACGCCGCAGGAAGTAGTTTTCCTTGTTACCGACGGTGTCGAAGACAAGATCACCGCAGTTTGCCCTAACGCGACCTTGGCCCCCAACAGCCGATGCCAGCAGCCGCTCGACACGACGATGTGCACGACCATCAAGAACCGGGGTATTAAGATCGCGATCCTCTACACGGAATACCTGCAACTCAAATCTCCCAATGTCCCGGTGACAGACAGCTGGTACATGAGTTGGGTAGACCGATACGACGAGCCTAATTCCTCGACAGGCACCATCGCGGAAAACCTACAATCATGCGCCTCGCCTGGCTTCTTCTCCGACGTTCAAACCGGCGGCGATATCTCGCAGGCGCTGACGGAATTGTTCATCAAGGTCGCCTCAAGTACCGCCAGCCTCACGCAGTAAAAACGCCATGGCCCAAGTGGAAATCGCAGCAGGGAAAAGACGCCGCAACTGTTTCGTCGCCTTGATCAAGGACAGAAGGGGCGCGACAGCAGTCGAGTTTGCAATTATTGCCACGCCGTTTCTCGCCCTGATCGCCGCCCTCATTCAGACGTTTCTCCTCTTCCTTGCGCAGGCACAACTCGAATCGGCCGTACGGGCATCGGCGCGTCAAATCATGACCGGGCAGGTGCAGTCACAGGATGCGGGCCAGACCCAGGCCGTAGACCAGGCAGCATTTCGCCAGATCGTCTGCAACAAGGCCGCGATCCTTTTCACCTGCTCTGGCTTGATGGTCGACGTGCAGGTCGCCCCCCAGTGGTCATCAGCCAATGCCGCCATGCCGACGTTGACCTACGACGCTAAGGGGCAGGTCACGAATACCTGGCAATTCAATCCGGGAAATGCTGGCGATATTGTTGTCGTTCGCGTGATGTATCTCTGGCCGGCTTTCTTCGGAACTATCGCTTTACCTATGGCCAATCAACCCAACGGTGATCGGCTGATCATGGCGTCCGCCGCATTCCAGAACGAGCCAGCCACTCCTTAGAGGTATCAGCCCATGACCAATCTGCTACTTCGCGTGCGGAAATTTTCGACCGATGCCGATGCCGTGGCAGCGATGGAGTTCGCCATCGTGGCGCCGTTCATGTTGGTACTTTTTGTCGGCGGCGTCGAACTCGCGAACGGAATGGCGATCAACGTAAAGGTCAGCGCGACTGCACACTCTATCACCGATATGGTTACGCAGAACACGTCGCTCAGTACGGCCCAGATGCAGAACATTCTGATCGGTGCGACGACAATCATTGCACCGTATCCCACCAACAATGGCCAACTATCGGTTACAGTGTCCGAGATCTCCAGCGATGCCAATGGCAACCTGACCCTTCAATGGAGTCAGTCGTACAACGGAACAACCTTCGGACCGGGAAGGTCGAGCATCAGCGATTTGACAGTGCCCACGTCGCTCAACGGAACCGCTGGCAATCCGAACAATCCAAACAACCAAAACGATCAAGTTTCGTTCATTGTGGGTGAGGTCACTTATGCCTATACACCCAACCTCGGTTATACGATCACTGGCACCGTAAATCTTCGGGACACCAGTTGGTTGTTTCCGCGCTGTTCAACGAATAGCCCCGCCAACTCGAGCGGTCCGGCGTACTATGACGTCAAGTACACCACCTCGACGACAACGTGCACCTGCATCCAGCACTTGCAGCAAAAGATCTGTTAGCTCCGTTTCATAACGGCTGTTATTCGCAATTTTGGCTCCTGTATTGCCTCATCTGAAGATATTACTTCGCGTCATCGCTTGCAGTGCCGGCCTTCAGATAAATTTTGAAACTTGAAGAACAGGTGAAATTTGGAACATCAAAAATCATAGCGTGCTTGCAACTTGTTTCAGCTAATTTCAAATGGAATGGGCAACCCGTCCGGAAAGCATTCTCAACCGAACGAAAACGACCCGCTTAATCGCTCGGTTTGCCGTTCTGTCGCGTCAGGAACGGTGGCGCAGCTAGGCGTCGCGCATCTGCTGGTAGCCCTTTCACTTGGCGCCTTGTAATCAACGATGGCTTTGGTACGGCGACGCTGCTGGGGCGGCCGGACTTCATTTAGCGCTATGCCTTTCTGCCGGGAGCGCCCTTACCGCTACCGCCTCAGGAAGCCAGACGGATTCGTGCTATTGACTGAATTCGGTCATCGACGGCCCCCCTGCGGCTGTCGGTGGGCAAGTGGCGGCCGGTGTCACCACACCCGGCTGCTGCGCTTGAGTGACGCCCATTGGCGGCCGCTTTTGTCTGTTCGCTATTGGTCGCGCCGGCACAAGCCGCCGCCAGAGATCGTGTGTTCGTCGCGTCCTACGGGAACGATGCTAATCCCCGCTCGTTCCTGTCTCCGTGCAAGACGTTTCAGCAAGCCGTCAATGTCGTGGCGGCGGGCGGCGAGGTCACAGCGATGGATAGCGCGGGTTTTGGGCCAATCGACATCACGCACTCTGTCACCATCACTAGTTCGGCTGGCGTCGAGGCTGGGATTGTTCCGACCGGGACGGGTGATGCTATCGACATTAATGTTGCTCGCGATGAATGGCGAGTCCCACTACCGAATTAAAAGGACACAAACTCAACACGAGATCGTGGCATCTGAAAGCGAACTCCGGCCGATGAAAGTCTTTGCCGCGCGTTACTAAAAAAAGAGAACCCCGCGGATAGCTTCGGGGAAATCCGCGGGGTCAGGCCGCTTACGCGGGTGAGGCCATAAGCGCCTTGTGACAAATCTACGATTGTGACCTGTAAATAACGGTCATCAAAAAGGGTAGCATTTTATGGATCGTAGGAGGCTGCGATGCTGTCAGAAATCTACATGCTGAGACTGGAAGCCGCTAAGCGTGCCGCGGACGAGCGGAGGCGAGCGGAAAATGCACGCTATGTCCCGATGGCTCCCAGCATTGTGCCCGAAGAGATGGTCGGCAACTCACAGTCGAAAAATTTGAAATCACGCCGTCGCATTGCCTTTCCCTAAGGCTCGGGACTGCGCCGACTTACGATGCAATTACATCAGGGATTTAGGACCGGCGAAATGGGGTTCAGGGGTCACGTTGCACAGCAGCATTCTTGAGCAACCGATGTCCGCTAATGGGATGGTCCGGCCGTGCTCCTGCCCCGCCAGCGCTAAGCTGGCCAGGGGCGCCCAGCCAAGGAGCACGCCATGTCCCAGCCTCTCAGCAATGCAGTCGCCGTCATCGGCGTCGA
>Ga0335081_10003919_pt1 | contig 23474 bp, 20 predicted proteins | sample Lox_Sample_35_FD_206713 | JGI IMG/M metagenome (GOLD analysis project Ga0335081, IMG submission 206713) | Soil microbial communities from Loxahatchee National Wildlife Refuge, Florida, United States - Lox_Sample_3.5 | ecosystem: Environmental > Terrestrial > Soil > Wetlands | place: USA...
GTAGTACAGATTGGTTTCAGTGTCGAACTCGCGCCCGGTATAGCGGAAGTTGTTCACGATGCTGCCGGACGTGGCTACAAGGTTCCCGAAGGAGTCATACCGGGCATGATTGTGTAGGAGCGGGGGTTGCATGGGGAGAGTTTGGGAATGAGGGTTCACAGGAGAGAGGTGGAGGGTGCTAAGGTTTCCGCATCGGGAATGGGAGCAGGCGATTTGCTCTTCGTCGTGTGCGACCGCAAAGCGGCCGACAGCGATGCGGTGCGGGGTGGGTCGCTTGCGGGCCGGCCGAGTACACTTATGGGCTTCGAGCCCGCTGTCGTATCTGGCCGCCCTGCGACCCGCCCGGTTGAGCTTTGAGCTCGCATAGGTAGTTGTCGATTCGCCCCGCAAAAACGGAGCGGGATCGAAACGGTCTCTGAGACCACGATCCAGTTCCGGAGCCCCGCACCACATCTTTCCCGTCCCGATCGCTCGGGACAAGGAGGTCTAAGCGCGATGCTACGCTTCGTTGGTTGTGATGTCCACAAGCGCACGGCGGTGTTCACCATTCTGCTGGAGGATGGCACGCTGTTCGCTTCCTACACGGTTCCGGTGACCCGAGAAGCTCTGCCGGCTTTTGCCGAGCGGCAACTAACAAGACAAGATCGTCTGGCGATGGAAGCCACCACCAATACCTGGGCGGTGGCGGGAGTGTTGCGGCCGTTTGTGAAAGAGATCATCGTCAGCAATCCGTTGAAGGTGCGCGCGATTGCGGAAGCGAAGATCAAAACTGACAAGGTGGATTCGCGGGTGCTGGCGGAGCTGCTGCGCTGCAGTTATCTGCCGGTGGTGTGGCAGCCGGATGCGGAGACCCAGCGCTTGCGGCGGCTGACGCACCGGAGAGCGGCGCTGGTGAGCGATCGCACGCGATTGAAGAATCGCTTGCACTCCATCCTGCATCATGGCTTGATTCCGCTGCCGGAGTTCGATCTGTTCAGCAAAAGAGGAATCGCCTGGCTAAGAGAGTCGCCGTTGCCGGAAGAAGAGCGGCAGGCGCGCGACAGCGATCTGCGCTTGCTGGAACAGACCGAACTGGAAATCGCGGAACTGGAGCAACGCTTGGTGCGCGAAGCCTGGCAGGATGAGAAAGTGCGGCTGGTGATGAGCATTCCGGGCATCGACTACACGGTGGCGCAAACTTGCCTGGCAGCGATCGGGGACGTTGCGCGTTTTGCGAATGGCAAGAAACTGGCGGCGTATCTGGGACTGAATCCTTCGACGCGGCAGTCAGGGCCGCACTGTTATCACGGCCCGATCACCAAACAAGGGAACGCGCACGCGCGGTGGTTGTTGGTGCAGGCGGCGCAGCATTTGGGGCAGTACCGCGGGCCGTTGGGACAGACGATGCGGCGGATCATCCAGAGGAAGAATCGCAGCGTGGCGGTGGTGGCGTGCGCGAGGAAGCTGGCGGTGCTGCTGTGGCACGTGCTGACGAGTGGAGAACCGTTTCGCTACGCGCTGCCGAAGAGCCTGGAAGCGAAATACTCGCGGCTGCGGGTACGAGCGACGGGTCGGCGCCGTCGAGGCGGAGTGGCGAAGGGCACGCCACGATCGGCGCGTTACGGAATGGGACGAACACGAACGGTGCCTTCGCTGCCGCAGGTGCTGACGAAGAATGATTTGCCGGAGATCGCTCCGCTCGCCAGGGGAGAAAAAATCATGCTGGAGAGAAAAAGACTGGAAGGCTTCTACCGCGAATTGCAAACACCTTCGCGCATCCAGGCCAACACACGAAAGACTCAACCCCAAGAATCCGAAGAAGATGCTAAATCCCAGTTGACACAATCATAGGTAGCTGTAATTCGATGTCACGCCTGCCTGCCAATCGGTCTTCGACGTCCGATTCCCGGCATTATCCACTGTGTACGTGGCCCCGTCGATAGTACTTCCGGACAGTTGGTGGAGCACACTCAACAGCCACGATAGTTTTTGGGGGGCACGGTGAGATGGCGAGGCTCGCAATTGAGCCAGGAGATGTGGAAGCCGGCGCGACGGCTGCGTAAAGCTGCGCGGTGCCAAGGACAAAGGCGCAATTGCGTGCGGCGGGTTGCCGCTTAGCTTGCGGCCTGGCGGCGGGCTTTGACCTCGGAGAGGAGCTTTTCGATTTCGTCTTCCTTTTCGAGCGCGGTGAATTGATCGTCCAGGGTTTCGGTGATCATTTCGCCCTTGGCTTGGCTGATGGCCGCTTCGTGGGCGACTTTCTGCTTCATGCGCTCGAAGCCCGCGATGCTGGCGTCGTTGCCCATGGCCATCTGCGCGTCGCGGGCTTTGCCGACGGCGCGGGAGCGGCGATGCTGTGCGATGAGAAGCTGGCTCTTGGCGCGAGCTTCGGCGAGCTTCGGCTCAAGCTTGCGCAGCGCGGATTTGAGTTCTTCGACCTGGGCGGCCTGGTCGGCGACCTGCTCCTTGAAGCTGCCGGCAAGCTGCAAGTAGCTCTGATGGCGTTCCAGAGCAGAGCGGGCAAGGGCGTCCTGCTTTTTGTCCACGGCGAGTTCGGCCTTGCGCATCCATTCGGCGGCGAGGTCTTCGTTTTCTTTTTCCTTCTGTTCGAGCATGTGCTGGTCGGCGATGGCCACGGCTACTTGCGTCTTGACCTGGATCAACTGGTTTTCCATATCCAGGATCAATTGCTTGATCATTTTTTCCGGATGCTCGGCTTTGTCAACCAAGTCGTTCAGGTTGGCGCGAATGAGAGTTGAAACACGATCCATCAGTCCCATGATTTTTCTCCTTCGAAAATAGCCGGAAGAAACGGAAACTGCGGGGAGCCGCCCACGCGGCTATTTTCGTTTTCTCCTGCGACCCAAAGGGCCATGGGCGGCTCCCTACGAAAGATTTCTCTCTGCTGCGCGCGGGCTCCGGCGGAAGCCTGCCGACGCAGCCAACTTTCTACTTTGCCGGACGGGCTGGCGCCTGTGGCGCGGCAGGTGCCGGCGGCTTTTGGTCGCCGTCGCCGATTTTCCGCACTTTCGCGAGCAGATCGGACATCTGCATGCCCGACAAAGCTTCGAACAGCGCGGGGACCTGCGCGGCGATTTTGGTCATGTCGCCTGTCAGCTTATTGAGCCCCGCGGAATCACCGTTTCCCGTGGAGACGATGGTGATTTTGTCCACGTTGCCGAGGGGAGCGGCCATGGCCTTCACGACTTCGGGAAGGCTGGTGATGAGCTTGTCCACCACGGCAACCTGGTTGTATTGCTGGTAGGCTTCGGCCTTGACGTTCATGGCGCGAGCCTCGGCTTCGCCTTTTTTGAAGATGATGTCGGCTTCGGCTTCGCCCTGGGCGCGGATGGAAGATGCTTTGCCTTCGGCTTCAGCGATGAGCCGCTGCTTTTCCGCGGCGGCCAGAGTTTCGATCTTCTGGCGTTCCATTTCGGCTTCCTTCAGCACGGTGGCAACGAGTTCATTGCTGCGGCGCTGAATTTCCGCTTCCTGGACTTTGACCTGGGCGATTTTCTCGACTTGCTGGACCTTCACGGCCTCGCCGATGACCTGCTGCTGCATGACGTTGGTTTCAAGTTCGTAAGCCTTGTCGGCCTGGGCTTGCTGTTTTTTGATGGTCTCGACGTATTCTGCTTTCTTGACGTCGAGGTCACGCTGGGCTTCCGCCTGCTTGGTGAGCGAAAGAGTTTCCGCGAGGACGCGCTGCTGATCGGCCTGAGCCCTGGCGGTGGCGGCGTCGCGTTGGGCTTCGGCGCGCTTGATGGCGGTGTCGCGTTCGGCTTCGGCAGTGGCTACGTCGGCATCGCGGCGGATGCGGGCGACGTCGGGACGCCCCATGTTGGAGATGTATTCGTTTTTGTCGCGGACTTCCTTGATGGTAAAGGAGATGACTTCCAGACCCATCTTGTTCATGTCGTCGGCGCAGGTGGAGCGCATGCGGTCGCCGACCATTTCCGGCTCCTTGACGATTTGTTCTACCGTGAGCTGGCCGATGATGCCGCGGAGATGGCCTTCCATGACCAGACGGATCAAGCCATCGCGTTCGTCCGGAGCCTTGGTGAGGAACTGCTCCGCGGCGGTTTGAATGGATTCGGGATCAGATTTGACCTTGATCTGGGCCACGGCTTCGACGGTGACTGCGACGCCCTGGCGGGTGTAGAGATCCTGCTTCGGAGCAACATCGAAGGACATGAGCTCGAGAGAGAGACTCTTCGAACTTTCGACCATGGGAAAAACGACCGTGCCGCCGCCTTTCACGATGCGAATGCCGCGAAATCCGTAAACGATGATGGCCTCGTGGGGACCGGCGCGGCGAAAGAGTGTTGCGAGCGAGCTCAGGATGAAGATCACCACTACGATCATCAACCCGACCATGAGCCAAACGAGTGGAACGCCTGCCATAACCTCCTCCTTTTCAATCTGCGAAACAAATCCCGGCCGAAGCGCGCTTATTTCCGAGTTGCTTCCGAAGCGCGCGGCGGAGCATCGCTCTCGCCCGCCATGTCGTCATAGCTGCGGACGTAGGCGATGCCTTTCTCGTAGCGCGTGATGATCACTTCCGTGCCTTTTGGAACGGCTCTGCCATCTTCGCTGCGCGCTCCCGCGGCATGGCGCGATCCAGCCTGGGAGAAAACAATTTCGCCGGTTCCACCCGCGCGGATACTCACATTGACCTTGCCGAGGACGCCGGTGCGATCGAAGTCTGCGGGATCGAGTTCAGTTTCATGCGCGAGGAGCACCTTGACGAGAAAGAGAAAGACCACCGCGGCTGCGGCAAGACCTCCAGCCATGGCGACGGCAAACGTGGCGACGGTCCAAAGATCGGAATAACGCGTCAGAAGAAATCCCGTGCCGCCAAACCAGGCGAGGAAAGCCATGATCGAGGAGAAATTGAAGAAGGAAACATGCGAAGAGCGCACTGCGGATGCACCACGAGCGACCGTTCCGAAATGGACGGTGTGCCCCGCCGAAGTGACAGGCAAATGCCCGCGGGGGCCGAACATGGGACCGGAATGATGCCCAAGAAAATGCGGTACGTGCCAGCGGGCGGGAACGTGAAATTTGCCGAGCCCGCCGGCAACGGAAAGCACGCTGAAGGCAAGCCCTACGACGAAGCAGACAAGATAGAAAGTCGACCAAGTCATTGCGATTACCCCCTTTCCTGAGGCCGAGGCCGCCGGCGCGAATCTGGGGACTCACTCTTCGTCCAACGAGCGGGCGCCTTCGAAACCCCGGACTCCCCGCGCGGTTCGGCGTGACCTGGACGCAGCACATGCAAGAGGCGCGGAGCGAGCCCTGGGGCGTCAAGAATCGCTCCGAGCAAAATGAGGCAGCGTCGCGCATCTTCACGGTGAGCCAGGTTTTCCAGCACTGTGCTGAGCTCAGGATCGCGGCGAAAGCGTCCAGCGCCCTCAAATAACCAGTCTTCGAGCCTTCGCGGCCGCCTCGGCAGGCTCGAGATCAGCTCGTTGTGGAAACCCTCGGGGTCGTCCACCAGAAATCCGGGATGGATTTTGAAAAAGCGCGCAAGAAGTTCGCGGGTGCTCTTGGTCATATGCGGACGAGCGCCGTTTTCGATCTGCGAAAGATAGGACTGGCTAATGCCCTTGCCCACTTCCTGGCGGGCGGCACGGGCGAGTTCAGACTGGGTGATTTCGCGTCCGAGCCCGCGGAGCATGCCTTCAGCGTAACGGAGGGAGCGGATTTTATCGCCGAGTTTCATGGGCCATTTCCGATTGCGATATTCTTATAGCAATTTGCAATCGACTTGTCAAGGACCATTGGCGGCGGGCACGGCCGCCGCTCGCACCCCTCCCTGGGCGGATTTTCAGGGAAAAGACTTACTGCGCCGCGCAGGAGTTCGCCGGGGGCCTGGGCTGGCAGTCCCGGCCCCTCGCGAGGCGTGTTCGGAGTGAGTTAGAAGTCCAGGCGCAGCGCGAATTGCAGGACGCGCGCGCTCTGGTCTCCGGAGATCGAAGAAGTCGAGGTGATCTGCCCGAAGTTGGGAGCGTTGATGTTCGTGGCGGACGGCAGAGCAAAGTTCGTGTGGTTAAAGGCGTTGTAGGCCTCGGCGCGGAACTGCAGTTTGTACTTCTCGCTCCAGAGCGGAAAATTCTTGGCGATGGCCAGATCCACGTTGGAGAAGTGCGGGCCGCGCAATTCGTCGCGGGTACCGGTTTCGAGGCCGGTGGGCGGGGAAAACGCAGCCAGGGCCGCCTGGGGATTCGAAAAAAGCTGGATCCCGTTATTGCTGAGGTTCGCATCCGTGTGCGGATTCGCGGAGATCGCCGAAGCATCTCCATTGAAAATGGGATAGGCCGTGTTTCCAAAGGTCACGGTGGAAGCGTTGCCCAGCACCGGGAACGCAAAACCTGTCCGCCACGTGTAGATGCCCGAGACTTGCCATCCACCGATGATTTCATCCAGCCAGCGCGCTGCATCCCGGCCGAATGCCTGGCCCTTTCCAAAAGGCAGATCGTAGATCGCGTCACCGGAGATCTGGTGCGTAACGTCGAATTCCGAATTGCCTTTGCAGGTATTCAGATTCGTCGCGTCGCAAAGAACGGCTTGTGCATTCGCGAAGGGATTGCCGACGTTGCGGGCGATTGCGGAAAAATTGTCAATCGAATGCGAGAACGTATAGTTGAAGTCCATCTGCAGATTGTTGGACAGCCGCTTGCGCAGGATGGCGATCATGCCGTTGTAATTCGACCAGGCCTTGTTCGAGAAATAGTAGTTGCTGAGGAACTGCGGGGTGATGCCCACGTTTGGCGGCAGCAGCAGGGACTGAGCGAGGAACTTGACCACGTTGAACGTGTTGCCCTGCTGAAGGGGCAACTGGTTTGTCGCGTAAACAAACTGGGTGCAGCTGGCGAAACCCAGGCTCGAGCAGTTCGGGCCCGCCGCGGCGGCCATCTGGTTTTCAAAGAAAGGCAAGGCCGGGATTGACGCGACGGGCAGATTCTGCCGGGCGTCGACTTCGAGTTGCGACATTGCCGTAATCAGGCTCTGCTGGGAAGCTGGATCCACGAAATCCACCAGTTGCCCGCCGTCGGCGAGAGCACTCAGCCTGTGCGCAAACCGGCCTACGTAATCCACCTCCAGCTGGAAATTCGAAGGCAGTTCTCGCTGAATTCCCGCCGAGAATGCGTACGAGTAGGGAGTCTTGAATTTCGGGTCAATGACGTAATTACCGAAGGAGTTGAACACCGTGCCGCAGACCGGATAGAACGATGGGCAGCCAAAGGCATCGCCGGAGTTCGGAGTCACCGAGCTCTGAAACGGAGGGGCCGGAAGGTCCGTGATCGCGGCGCCCACGCTCGTAAAGCGCGGTGAGCCCGCCACATACTGCTGGGGAGTGCCTGCAAACGCGAATGTGTTAACCGTCGAGAAGATGTAATTGCTCTGGTCTTCAATAAAATTGACCTCGCTGAGTGCCGTGTGATCGAAGATTTGCGAAGCTCCGGCACGGATCACGGTCTTGCGGTCGCCGAACACCCTGCCGAACAACCCGCCGCGGAAGCTTGGATTCCACGCAATGCCCACGCGCGGAGCGAAGTTGAACGCGCTGGCGCCGTACAGGGAGGAAGAACTGGCGTTCGCCTTACCCGACAGGTTGTAAGTCAGAAGCGGGGCAGCGCCGAAACCGGAGACGCCATTCAGCCCATTCCGAATGCGGGTGGAGAGCAGATCGCCGAGCTGTACATTTGTGGTCGCCTCATTGCCGGTTGTCTCATACGGGACGGAGTCGTAGCCGTAGTGCACGCCGTACGTAATGGTCAGATCGTTGCGCACCTTCCAGGAATCCTGGGCGTAGGCCTCGGTTTCGTAGTAGCGGTAGTCGCGGCGCGAGCCACTGCCCTCGGGCGAAACATCGCCGGACTTGACGTAGTTGAACACCGAGAATTGCAACGCCGAGAGTCCTAAAAAGCTGGTAAAGGCGTTGTCCCAGTTCGATGCGGCGATTCCATTCGGGTCATTGAGGATATCGGCCGGCCTGAGGCTTGGATCTAGCGAAGCGATGGTAAGGAGCCCTTGATTTGTAAAAATGAGGTTGTTGATGAGCACAGAGCGCGTCTTGATCGGCCGGAACGTGCCACCGAAGGTAAAGGAATGCCGGCCGTGCTGCCAGGAGACGTCGTCGCGGAAGGTCGGAACCGGGTTCAGACTTGTTGTGCCTGTCGGCCGCGCGTAAGGTGGGGTGATTCCCGTGTCGAACAGCCAATTGAGCCCGGCGTAAACGCCAGGATCGCCCCCCGGATTCGCGGAGCCGGTCAGTGTGGGAACGGCGTCGAATTCGGCGCGCGATTCGCCATAGATAAATTGGTTGATCAGGTTGGCATTGAAAATCCAAGTGTGCCCAATGACCCAGGACCGGTCCAGCGTCACGGCAGGGTTCGTGATTGGATCGCCCGGAAACTGGATGGACGAGACACCGCCGGTAATCGCGTGCTGGTTGTAAAAGCTGAAGCGCGTAAAGAGCTTTTGTTTCGGAGTCAGATTGTAATCAATCCGCGTGGTGTACGTGTTGACGGTATCGGGAGCGGGAGCATTGAACAAAAAGCCGCCGGTATTGATCCCGTCTCCTGCCGAAAGATCGTTAGCGTGAGGATATCGGCTGTTGAAGAGCGCCAATAGCTGAGGACTGAAACCCGGCGTCGCGGCGGTATCGCCTGCATTGCCGGTGGTTGTGCACGGCCCCTGGGCAGTCGAGGGATTGGAGCAGGGATCCAAAGCGGCGACTTGCGCGGGGGAGAGGATCGTAATGCAATTGGGCGTGGACGTGAGTGTGCTGGAGGCGGTACAGCCCGGATTGCTGTTGATGTATGCAATTTCTCCCTCGCGGACGTGATCCAACGGAACGATGGCAAGCGTCGGGCTCTGCGAAGCGTCGCGCCGTGCGTCATAGTCGAAAAAGAAAAACAGCTTGTCCTTTTTCACGGGCCCGCCCACATTCCCGCCGAATTGGTTCCGGATCAGAGCCGGGCGCGGAATGCCGTTCTTGTTGTTGAAGAAGTCGTTGGCCTCGGTGATGGTATTGCGATGATATTCGCGCAGATTTCCGTGCCAATCATTGGAACCGCTTTTCGTGGTGATGATCGTTTGCGCGCCGCTTCCCCGTCCCGCGTCGGCCAGCGGGTTGGCTACTTCCGTGCGAAACTCCTGGATGGCGTCAACCGGGGTGGGCGCAACCTGACGGAAGGCTTCTCCAAAGCTGAAATCCGAAGCGTCAATCCCATCCACGGTAATGTTGTTCTGATCTGTACGCGCGCCGGAAACCGCACCGTTGCGGCTCAGGCCGTTGTCATCCAAGCCGTTCTGCGTGTCCGCGGATACCACGGCGGGCTGAAGCCGCAAAAGATTCGCCGCGTTCCCCCGGAATTCGTTGGGCAAATTGGAAATAGCCCGCAGATCGAAATTATTGCCGATCGTGCTGTCCGTGGTATCCAGCGTGACGGAACCTTCTGACTGCACGATCACCTTTTGCGAGATCGAACCAATCTCCATCGTCAGGTTCTCCGTCGTCGTGGTGGCCACCGGCAGGTACAAATTGGCTACGGATAGCGTTTGGAAACCGTCTTTGGTGGCAGTGAGTGAATAGCCCGGGCCGGGAGGAAGCTTCACGAATTTGTAAGAACCGTCGTCCCCGCTCGTGGCGTGATAGACAGCGCCAGAGCGCGCATCAATCAGTTCGAGCTGAACTCCCGAGATTACACCGCCCGATTTGTCGGTGATGACCCCGGTGACGGAGGCGACATCCTGCGCGCGCAGCAATCGCATCGGCACCAAAAGAGAGATAGCAAACGCAACAAAGATCACTCCACAAAATCTCTTCATCGAAAGCTCCCCCCAGCGTCTGAGCAGCGACCCGGGCCTCAGAATTGAGACCGGTTGATGCAAGTGGGGGAGCAAAAACGCTGCCAACCTTGGCTTCTTGATCTGCCATTTCATTCTCTGAAATGAAAGTAGTTAGGGAGTTAATTCGAACTAAACTCAACAAATTTACGGCCTCCTGCATGGAAACCTGAAAATTGTTTATCTCATTCATACAGGTACCCATATCTGATCGCAGCTTGTGGATTCGTGAGAATTCAGCGGAGCAGCTGAGATTAAGCCGTTGAGTTGTCGAGAAGTATTCGAACGCGGCGCTGTCAAGCCAGGCGAACGAGAGATTCCAGCCGGGATGTACGGCTGAGTTAGCGGGAGGCGCGTTTGCTGGTGTAGAGGGCCTGGTCGGCGGCAGCAAGCAATTCTTCCGGACTTTTGCCAGGCTCGTATTCCTTCCATCCTGCGGAAAAGAGGACGGGAATTTTGTGGCCCTCGAAAATAACCTCGATATTGCGCAATCGCGACAGGATACGTTCCATCTCCTGGCCCGGACAATCGGGAAGGATGACCAGGAATTCATCCCCTCCCATGCGAATGGCGAGATCCGCGCCGCGAATGGCCCGGCTCAAGCGCAAACCAAATTCCTGAAGGACGAGGTCTCCAGCCAGATGGCCGAAGGTGTCATTGATCTCCTTGAATTTGTTGAGATCGAGCGACAGAACCGTAAGCGGATGCCCCCGGCGCGACGAGCGGGAAACTTCGGCGGCCAGCCTGTTCTCCGCAAAGCGGCGATTGAACAAGCCGGTCAAGGAGTCCACCATGGCCATATTGCGGAGGAGTTCGAAGTGACCCTGACCTTCCATGAGCTGGCGCCGCAGCCGCTTGATGGTGACCTGCTGGTAGATGATGTATGCATCGAAGAAAACCACGAGCACAACCAAGGTCCAGACGGCATCCTTCAGGCTGATGTGGAAAAAGGTCTTGTTTCCTTGCGTGAGCGGGGGGAGGGCCAAGATGGACACCGCGGCAGTCAGGAGCAGCATGACCAGAATGGTGTTGGCCCAGGTCCACCAATCTCTTTTCTCGATATCCCGGTAAGTCTGGTTAACCGGGTAAATGGAATTGACGCGATCCCGCGATGTTGTTGAGGGAGATTGGGCCGCTGGTGGCTGGGTCACGGGCAGGTCTTTCATCGAGAAACTCATGGAATTGGGCCCCCACAAAAATGCTCCGGCCCCATTTCAGCCAGCATACATGGAGGAGGGGGCGTCTCGATGTTTCTAAGTTCCGTTTTGTACCTATATGACATCATCGCTAGCCTTACACCCCCGCCCTGTAGCGGGTGGAGCTTGGTCCCGCATCAGCAAAAGTCCCAATCGGCTGGTACCAGTGCTCTATTGGCCCCAGCCGAGGGATCTCGGATACTGCCTTTGGATAACCGCAGATGGCATCGATCCTCATTTTGGTGTTTGCGGCGCTGGCCCTCGCCCAGTTCGTTCTCGCCCAGTGGCGTGCGATCTGGCTCTCGACGGCAAACCAGCCCCTATCCAATAATCTGAAGCTGGTGGCTGGGATCGAAGCCGACTACCTCGGCGAACACGATTTTCGGACGGTTCTATCGCTCTGCAACCAGCTTGCGCCGGGAGCCAGGAATATCAGCCCCTGGCTTCCAGGGATTGCTCGCTATTACAGTGTGCTGGCAATCCTTGAACGACCGCTGCAAAAACTCCTTCCGAGACTTTCCCAAACGGTCTCGCGCGAGATGAGAGCCTGCTGCCGTTATGTGGCCGTTGCACTGGACCAGCACCTTTCTGTGGATCTGGACCGCCGCGTTGCCGTGAGGTCCTGATCTACCCCCAAACCGGGAACTCGTGGCACGCCAATGAAAGGGTTCTCGCGGAATGGCCGGACAGCCCCTTTGGCGGGAGTCCTTCGCCTCACGCGCGGCATCTGGTGTTCCGGGGCTGGGAAAAGGACCAAAGTTTCCCTCGTAGACATGCCTTACCCGAATGATTGCTCCCAGAGTATGGCGCCGAGGGGGTAGGCCCACGTCGAACGGGAGAATCTGCTTAGAAAGCCAACCAATTTCAAGCGCTTACACGCCCAGGGCGGCTGCTCACGGATAATTGCCACTGTAGGCCCGGCCTGGGGAGGGCCGAACCTTTGCCGTCTGATGACGCTCCCAAAAGGCGGGCAGCCAGATACCCGTTTACGGCAAGTGCCACGATTCAGGAGGTTTCGGCAGATAAGAACGTGACAGGAGTGACTACCGACCTGAGCGAAGGCGGATGCTGCGTTCGTTCGACGGAGATTTTCCTTCGGGGAACAAAGATCGCACTTGAGATCGTAAAGGACGGCATTGCAATGAGCACTCCCGCAATCGTGGCTTTTGGTCTTCCTCCGAACGTGATGGGATTAACTTTTGGCGAACTGAGCCCGGAGAACCGGACAATTCTCGGTCGCTGGTTGCAAAATGCGATTCCAAAAATGAGCCGTCTGCAAAGACGAGATGGTCTGCAACAATCCGACGAGATTCGCCTTTCTGAGGTTTTTCCGAGCAAGCGGGAACCGTAGAACAAAACCGTCTCAAACCGTGCCGGTCAGCAGGTGAACGCGAGGATGATTCTGTTTCGCTTCCCCCTAAATTGGCGCGAGAACTCGGCTCGGGAACTTCCAGCGAAACGAAATTCCAGAGCGGAGCGGGTGCTGTCTCGAATCGGAACAGTTTACCGGGATGAGTCACTCATCACGCTTGCAGACTGAGCCAATTAGCACATTACAAAAAAGTTAGTCAATGACGTTGATTGGCATGGCCCCTGCATTACCAGAAGGCGCAGCAGAGAGCCGGCGAGAAAAAAACTGGGATTACGGTTCAAGGAAACGGGCCGGCAGAAAATGCGAGGAGAGATTCGCCAGATATCAAGGCTGGGCATTCTGATTGATTTGATGGCCAGCCCCAATGAATGTCTACCCCTGTAGGTCCTCAGACACTCCCCAGAGCACCCGCCAGAATCCCCATCGAGCGCCGCGATTGAAGCCCTTGACACGGTCGCGGCGCTCACACCTCCACAGAGGAGCGAACCACGATCCGCGACGGGATTGCGGCGAAACTCGTTTTTATAGCGGCGCTGGCTAGAAAAGATTCCAGAGGAACTGATTGTAAACTTCGTGATGGTACTGTACTTCGGGCGCTTTGACGATGGAGCCAAGGGCGCGCGCACAGCGATCTGCCGCGGTTCGCTTTAGCTCCGCATAGCGAGCCTTGACGTCGGAACCAAGAAGCGTGGTGGTCCATTCGGCCTTCTCAAAGTTTTCCAGCGCCGTATAGATATTGTCCGGAAGATAGCGCTGAGCGGAGCGCAAATTTTTTACCTTCGAAGTCTCGCCGTCCAGGCCACTCTTGAAAATCGAGTACATCACCATGTAGGGATTGGCATCGGGAGCGACAGCGCGAATCTCTGTTCGCATGCTGCGCTCATTGCCGATGGGGATGCGCACCATGGCGCCGCGGTTGACGGCGGAAGCATTGAGTTGATTCGGCGCCTCAAAGTGCGGATCGAGGCGGCGGTAAGCGTTGACGCTGGAATTGAAGAACAGGCAAATGTCATTGCCGTGCGTCAGGATGCGATCCACGAAATCCCAGCCGAACTTGCTTAACTTCTCCTCGCCCTTGGGATCCCAGAAGAGGTTCTTGCTTTCCTTGCTGACGGAGACGTTCGTGTGCATACCGCTGCCATTGACGCCTACGACCGGCTTGGGGAGAAAGCTGGCCGTGAAGCCCATATTGGTGGCGACCTGGCGGCAAATCAATTTATAGAGCTGAATCTGATCCGCGGCGGCGACAACCTCCCCGTAGCCGTAATTGATTTCGAACTGCGAAGGCGCGACTTCCGGATGATCCTTCTCGTTCTGGAATCCCATGGCGCGCTGAACTTCGGCAGTGGTGTCAATAAACGTGCGCAGAGGATCACCGGGGAGAGAATGGTAGTAGCCTCCGGTGTTGACGTATTCGAATTTCCCGGTTTCGTGATAGCGGCGTTCCGCGTTGGTTCCCGCAAAAAGAAAGCCCTCAATCTCGTTGGCGGCGTTCAACGTATAGCCTTTCTTCGCGTGGAGACCGTCCGCGTAGGCCTTCAGGACGCCGCGAATGTCCGCGGTGTAGGGCGTGCCGTCCTTGTCTATGACGTGGCCAAAGACCAGAATTTTCCCGGCACCGAAAACATCCGAAGGTACCCAATAAAATGCAGCCCAATCCATGCCCAGGCGTAGATCGCTTTCGCGCTGTGCGGTGAAGCCCCGGATGGAGGAGCCGTCAAAAGTGAGGTTGTCGTAGCTCTTGACCAGAAATTTCTTATCGTAATCCAGCATGTGCAGGCGGCCTTCAAGATCGCTGAAGAGCACGGTGACCGCCTTGATGCGCTTTTCGTCGGTAAGGTATTTAAGGCGCTCTTCCTGAACCTTGTGAGCGGCAACGCGGTTCTTGCGCTGCTCCTTAGCCTTGAGGTTTAGCTGCTCGAGCTCGTCATAGGACAGAGCGAGAAAATTACGCAATTCGTTCGACATGAATCTCCTCGAAAGGGATTGAAATGAAGATCGAAAGACAAAGAGAGAACGCCCGATATGGCTTCATTCCGCGCTAGGGTATCGCGGCGGCGGAGCGAGCGTCAATCGAAAGAAGTAATTCCAGCAATTCATAAATTTTCTGCAAAGGACGCTTCCAACAGCAAAAAGGCAGTCCTTTGCCGGCCCACAGAGGTAGAATCGGGGCACCATGCATCGGGAACTCGTTCGCCCCGGCCCGCCGCTTTCGCGCTTCATCGAACAACTCTGGTATTACCAGAACGAGCCGACGTCTCACAGCAAAGAGCGCCTGATGCCGGACGGCTGCGCCTCGCTGGTGATTAATCTCGCCGAAGAAGCCATTCGCGTCTACGATCCTGTCGACACGCACAAAATGGTCCGTCTCGGCCGAACTGTCTTCAACGGTCCACGAACCGAATGCATGGCCATTGACACGGATGAGCAGGTCTGCGTTCTGGGGATTTCTTTCCGGCCGGGCGGAGCAGCTCCCTTCCTGGAACTTCCCACGCATGAATTGTGCAATGTCTGCCTTAACCTGGACGATCTCTGGGGACGGCTTGCGGAGGAAATGAGAGACCGCGTGCTATCCGCGCCGACGCCTCTTGCCAAGCTCCGGGTGGTGGAAACCGTTCTGCTCCAGCGCTTGTCAGGCCTTTGGGACGAGCAGCCCATCGTAAAATACGCCATTTCGAATATTGTCCAGGCGCCGCAGACCGCTCGCATCGCAGAAGTGGTTCACGCGACCGGCTTCACATCGCGCCGATTCATTGAACTCTTCAAGCGCCACGTCGGCATGGCTCCCAAACTTTTCTGCAGGGTGCGCCGATTCCAGCGCGTGCTGCGGGGGATCACTAGCGGAAGGCCGGTGAGTTGGACGGACATTGCGCTGGATTGCGGATACTTTGACCAGGCGCATTTCATCCACGATTTTCGGGAGTTTTCCGGAGTGAACCCGACGAAATACCTCTCCGACCACAGCGGATTTCCCGGCCACTATAATCATCTTCCCATCCGGCCGTAAACTGAGCGCGCCTGAGCGCTTTCAGCGGAGAAACAGGCTATAGGTCAGCACGATGAGGACGAGCGAAGTAAACAGCGCGTATTTCCAGTTTTTCTGGAAGATCAGAAAATAGAAGACAGACGCCAACACACGGATGAAAGGCGTCAACATCAGCACGGCAATGCCCAAGCTGAGCAGCAGGCGAGGGCGCAGCTCGGCGTGAAGCGCTTGCTTCATTTCGGCAGCGACAAGCTGGAATAAGTTCATGCCGCTCAGTTCGTAATCGAAGCGAAGATTGCCTGCATTGAACCATCTCCAAATCAAGCCCGAGCAGATCAGCAAGAGGCTGAGCATTACGCCATACAGGAGAATATGTCCAACGAGCACGTCCATCTCGAACTGTCGCGCTTCCGCTTTGCTCGCCGTCCGGGAAACCAGATGATGTGATGGCGGCACGTTCATACGCCCCGCAAACCGCGGAAAATCATTTCCGCAGCCAGAATCAACAGAATGAAAAGGAACACGCGCCTGACCGCCTGGTTGGAAAGGCGAACAAGCAAACGGGTGCCCAGAAATGCGCCGATGACGACTCCAAGAATTACCGGCGCAGCCAGCCCCGGCTTGATGAGTCCCGCATACAGGTACACACTCGTCCCGGCCAAAGCCGTTACGCCAATAATCAGATTGCTGGTCGTGGTGGAAACTTTCGGTGGAAGCCCCATCACCAGGTCGTGAATGAGAACCTTGACGGCTCCTGCTCCAATTCCCAAAAGGCCCGCGATAATTCCCGCGCCAAACATCAGAGGTGCCCCAAAATAAGCGCGGCGCGCCTTGTAATGGACGGTCTTGCCGAGAACCTGATCTGGATAGCTGCCTTCCAGTTCCAGCCATTGAGATACCGCGTCCTGCTTCTGAGGTTCGCGCCAGGAGTAGTGGCCCGCCGCAAAAAGCGCAATCCAGGAACCGAGAAGGACCAGGCCAAAGATGATGTACAGAGGAGCAGAAGACGATGCAATCGTGATGCGCGCGCCGGCGAGCGCTCCGACAATCGTGAACATCTCGAGAAACATGCCCACTTTAAGATTCGTCAGGTGATCGCGCACATACGCTGAAGCGGAACCGCTGGATGTCGCAATGACCGAAAGAATGCTGATTGCAATAGCGTGTTTGATGTCCACGCCGAGCAAAGTAAGAGCGGGAATCAGGATTACTCCACCGCCCATGCCGCCGATCGCTCCCACAAACCCTGCCAGGATCGAGATGGGAAAGAGCAACGCGAAGGAAACCATGAGGTCGGTGGTTCTCCGGTCAATTCGAAATCAGCAATCCGGGCAACGGACAGCCATCCATCATACACGGACTCCAGGCGGGCCGAGCGCAGCGCGCTTGCAGCCAATTCCTTTGGAACTGTTCCGAGATTTTGGCCACAAGGCGGGGCATCGATTCCGCGGCAATTTTTTACAATACGAGGTTAAACGAATGGGGCGAGAATAGCAGCACTCAAGCGCGGTCTGTAAAGACGAGCGTGAAAGGAGACAGCCGATGTCTGCAGCAAGCGCAAAGTATATTCCCGAGGGATTTCAGGCAGTAACGCCATATCTCGTGGTACCCGGCCTAGCGAGATTAATTGATTTTCTCCAATCCGTATTCGGCGCAGAAGAGAAATTCCGCAGTCCGCGGACGGACGGTTCAATTCAACATGCAGAACTAAGGTTGGGAGACTCCATTGTGGAAATGGGCGAACCGGCGGGCGACAAATGGAAGGCCATGCCCGCTGCACTACACTGTTATTTTCCCGGCGTGGATGGAATTTACGAGCGTGCGGTGAAGGCCGGCGCGAAAATCCTGACCAAGCCGACGCAAATGAATTATGGAGACTACGAAACGGACTTTGAAGACCCCTCGGGCAACCAATGGTACGTCGGCATGCGTAGATCAGGAGCCTCAATTGCCCCGGAAGGATTTCACAGCGTAAACATTGGATTGCGAGCGGAGGGGGCGAAGGAACTCATTGCGTTTTTGCAAGGTGCGTTTGGCGCGGAAACACAATTCATCCAGGAAACAAACGAAGGAAAAGTTGCTTACTCCACGGTTCGTCTCGGAAATTCGATCCTCGAGGTGGGAGATCCCCATGGACAGTGGGCGGCGCGGCCCACGGCGCTTCATTATTACGTCGAGGATAGCGACGCAGTTTTTTCGAAGGCGCGCGCAGCCGGAGCAGAAGAGCTTTCCCCTGTCGCCCAGCAGCCTTATGGTGAGCGGAGTGGCAGCGCGCGTGACGCCTGGGGCAATCACTGGTACATCGCGACGCGAACCTAAGCCGCGTTCAACAGCATCGCCCACAACCGAGCTAAGAAGAACGAGCCTCGGAGCGCAGCGTGTGATCAATTCATTGCGGTAGGGCCGCGCTCCAACACACAGTTATCACTCACCATTCCGCCCCCCGCGACGGATGCCTACCCGCGGAAAACAAGTTGACCTGGCCAGTCAAATCCTCAAACGACTGACGCGCTATCTCCCGCTGCCGTAGCTCGCGTTGGAAGCGACCACGGAGGGAACAGTGATGGTGTTGTCCATGCGAACCAGCATTTCGGTTTGCGAAGGCAGATTGACTTCCTTGCCCTTACGGGAAACGATGTAAACAGCGCTGCCCGCCAGGCCGATTCCGAACCCGCGCACGACCTCACCAAAGACGGCCCCAACAATTGCTCCGCCGCCTGTGCCGATGGTGCCGGCCAGGATGTTGCCTTTGATGTCGTACTTCTCTTGCACGATTTGCCCTTCCGTGATCTTTACGTCTTTGCGGGGTTTGCCGTCCCTGTTTGATTCACTCGACGGGTGTGCAATCGCTACGATGCTCATCTGCACGGGGATAAGCCGGCTATCCACCTCCACAGTGCGAAAGGTTAGATTGAGATAAGCCTGGCCGCGGAAGATGGCGAAGTGCTTGGCTTTGCTCACAGCGGTCACGATCCCGTTGATCCGCGTGCCGGTGGGTAGCAGAAGCTGGTTTCCAAGCTGAACAGGATCGGTGACTATGGCGACAAACGGATCGCCATCCTTCGAAGTGGAAGAGTTGATGTTGCTCAACATTTTCAGGTGAATCTGCGTCCCCTGCAGAACCTGATGCGGCTCAGCGAGAGACGTGGCCGCCGTGGCTCCCATGAGCGCAACGGTAAAAACAAAAGACAACACTGCTTTCATGAATTTCCTCCTGCCTGCACCGTGCGTGCAGGTTGTTCCCGTCTCGTGGGGCGGCGCATCGTTTTGCCAATGCGCTCGACGCTGGCGTTGCGGACCTTGCGGCCGCTGCGGGCGGCGCAAGGAGGATGGGGAGGAACTCCATCCGCTTTCGAGTGTACTTGGCATCGCGAAGCGGCACAACAAATTCTCAAAGCGTGTCGCGAGAAGCACATGACTCCGGCGTCTTGGATTGTGCGCGGAGTGGTTGGTCCCCAATCGCTGTGCTAAGCTTTGTCGAGCAGTCGAGCAATTGCAAGACTGCCGGAGCGTGGAACTTCGGGCTCTGTGCAACGAGGTCCCGCGAACCCCGCCAGGCCCGGAAGGGAGCAACGGTACCGGGAACGCCTCGGGTGCCGCAGTTCACCCGAAGTTCCTCGCATTGCAACTGAACAGTGGCTGGACAGGGAATCGTTCCGCGACTGCGAGCTGAAATTCTGAACGCAAACCTTCACCACTCATGAACTATCAAGTCATCGCACGCAAATACCGGCCGCAAACCTTTCGCGACCTCGTGGGCCAGGAACACGTCACGGAGACGCTGGCCAACGCCATCCGCAACGACCGTGTGGCGCACGCTTACATTTTTTCAGGCGCGCGCGGCGTCGGCAAGACCACCGCGGCGCGGATTCTCGCCAAGGCGCTGAATTGCGTGAAAGGGCCGACACCTGAGCCGTGCGGCGAATGCGATTCGTGCAAGGAAATCGCAGCCGGCAGCTCGCTCGATGTCATTGAAATTGACGCCGCCTCCAACCGCGGCATCGAGCAGATTCGCGAACTGCGCGAAATGGTCCGATACGCTCCCGCCGCCGCGCGCACCAAGGTCGTGATCCTCGACGAAGCACACATGCTGACCGGCGAAGCCTCGAACGCGCTCCTCAAAACTCTGGAAGAGCCGCCGGACCGCGTGGTCTTCGTCATGGCCACCACGCAGCCCGAAGACTTGGTGGACACGATTCGCTCTCGCTCGCAGCATTTTCATTTTCGCGCCCTGACGTTTGCGGAAATCAGCGGACGCCTGAAGGAAATCGCGGAAAAGGAAAATCTAAAGATCGAGCCGGGTGCGCTCGCCGTCATGGCGCGCATGGCCGAAGGCAGCTTGCGCGACGCGCTCTCGCTGCTCGAGCAGGCCCGCGCCTATTGCGGGGACACCATTCCGGATAAAAACGTCCGCGAACTTCTGGGGGTCGTTCCCGAAGACGCGCTCGAAGAACTGGTGAACGCCATCGCCGAGGGATCGGCCGACCGCGCCCTGGGCCTCGTCCACACCTTTCAAAAAGAAGGCCGCAACCTCCAGCATTTTTGCCGCGAGGCGATTCGCCACATTCGCAACCTGCTGATCGCTCGTGTCTGCGGCGCGGATTCCGATTTGATCGCCGCCACCGCGGATCAGCGGCCCGCGCTCGCGAAAGCCGCCGCGCTGTTTTCCGAGGAAGATCTCACGCGCTTTTTCCAGATTCTTCTACAGACCGACGACGATCTCCGCCGCAAGCCCGATCCGCGCGTTCACCTCGAGATGGGACTGCTCCGCCTCATCCACGCTGCTCGCCTTGCTCCCCTCGAGGAGTTGATGGCCGATCTGAGCGGTGCAATCGGCGCGGCCCCGGCCAGAGCGGTCGCGTCTCGAGCTTCGATTGCTGCGCCTCCAGCCAAGCCGGCACGGAGCGAAGCACTCGCATCGGCAACGGCTTCGGCGGACACACCTGTCGAGCAAGCCCAAAAGATCAACGCGGCGGCTGTCCCTGTGCCACAAGCAGCGGAAGTCCCTGAGGAGTCGCAAATTCCGGTGAATGGCGGCGCAAAAGTAATCTCCGTCGAAGGCCTTTCCGAAAAAGAAGCCTCGGAAATTCGCGCGGCGATTCAAGCGCAGCAGAAATTTCTTGGTGAATTGCTCGAGCACGCGCATCGCTGGGAACTCGAAGGCGCGGAATTGCGCTTGTATTTTTCCGCAACGAAGCGGGCGTTCGCGGAAATGATCGAAGGGCGCGAAGCGATGGAAAAGATTCGTGCCGCATCGGGCAAGGTACTAGGGCGTTCGGTGCGCGTGTGTGCTAAGATCGAAAACGTTGCAGCGGCGGCCGCGTCGGCGTCGCACTCGGCCGCAGGTACGCAGGAATTGCGTGCGCAATTCGAGCGCGATCCGATGGTGCGTTCGATGCTGCAGCGCTTCGGCGGAAAAATCTCCGAAGTCAGGCGGCGCGAAGAGGAACCGTAATGGAAGTGGGCGCACTCCAACAGATGCTTTCCCGTTTGCGGCAGGTCCAGGAAGATTTGCAGCGGCAGGTCAACTCCGTCGCTGTGGAAGCTTCCGCCGGCGGAGGCATGGTCACGGTCAAGATGAACGGCCAGAAGCAGGTTCTGGAAGTGCGCGTCGAGCCCGACGTTTTCGCCAATAAAGATCAGGAAATGCTGCAGGATCTGATCCGCGCAGCCGTTAACGAAGCTTCGCGCCGCGTGGACGAAGAGTTGTCCAACCAGATGAAGAGCCTCGCGGGCGGCATTCCCGGCATCGCCGGCCTCAAGATCCCCGGTTTGTTCTAGCTCTCTTGGCAGGCGCAATTCAGTCCACCGACTCCTAATTCCGCTGATGTTGGATCAGAACACATCTCGACTTTTCAAAATCTCTGACCTGAAGAGTTTTGAGAAGTCCCTCCGAGACGATGGATTCTCACGGCTTGACAGGTTCTTCAGCGAGCTTGAGGTTTCGACTGTCCTGGCACAGCTTGACTTTTCCACTTTGAAACGAAGCCGTGCGGGTGCTCGGCATGTTCTCAGCCACTCTGCAGTGAATGCGGTCGCGAACGACGTGCGAATGCTTCGCCTTGCACAACTTTGCCTGAGCGAAGCAGCACTCCCATTCCGCGCGACCCTGTTTGACAAGTCGCCGTCTTCGAATTGGCTAGTCGTCTGGCATCAAGACACGGCGCTACGCTTGTGCGAAAGAATCGAAACGGAAGGCTGGGGCCCGTGGTCTCTCAAGGAAGGCGTGCTTTACGCCCATGCGCCCGCGCGCGTCCTAGAGAGGATTGTCGCATTTCGCCTTCACCTCGACGAGTCCCACGAATCGAATGGCCCCCTGCGGGTCCTGCCTCGAACCCATACAAAGGGTGTGCTGACTGACCCAGAAATTCAGGCTTGGGCGAGCAGCGTTCGGCCTGTGGAATGCACGGTGAAGAAAGGCGGCATCGTTGCAATGCGTCCATTGGTTGTGCACTCATCGTCCAAATCGCAGTCACCTGAATCTCGGCGAGTGCTTCACATTGAATATTCTGCATCGAGGATGACTGACGGTCAGTTGGAAATTGCTGTTGCATAAACGACATGCCCGACTACCTCGAGGTCAGTGCCGAGCCTGGCTGTCGTAGATCCAGCTCACTCTCACTGCTGTTCTTGAGGGGCGATGGAAATTGTGTCCGCGATATTTTCTAACCGGCGCAGCAAGGCGTCGCCGTCCACTTGCTTCAATCCGGAAGCGGCGCCTGCGGTTGCGGTGACGATTCCATATCCGATTTCGTAGCAGGCCCCTTCCGAATATCCGTGGTAATACTTCCCGAAATATTCGTGCGCGTTCGCCGCCTCGCTATTCGGAATACCCGTAAATGTGACTCCGCCGATCGTCCTCGCGAGCTTCGGCTGATTCTGATCGAGTTCCGGCGAAAAATGCGTGCACTGCTCTTCGGTCGAATTCGGAAATACGCTCACCGTCAAAAAGGCGTTCACCAGATCCGTTCCGCGATGCGCGCGGGACGGCGCTTCGATGGTCACTACGCGCACACCGCCCTCTTCGGCAAACTCCATCGGGATTGGGCCGAGGTAGCCGAGCCCCGTGTCCATGTCCGGAAGCTCGCCCTGCTGCACTTCGTACCCGCGCGGCGCATCGAGCGACACGCCGTAGAGTTCCTCTTCGAAATGATGCGTTGTCGCGAGGCGCCGCGCCATGCCCTCTTCCGTCAGGCGTCGCCCGGAAATCGGACGCGCCATTTTCTCGGCAGGCTGGGCCTGTTTCGCTATCGCGGGAAGCTGCGGTGCAACGAGCGGCGGTGGCTCCGGCGCCTTCGAATGGCCCAGGCTCAGACTTGTGGCGACGAGAACGATGCACCAAACAATTCCGTAGACAATCTTCCACGGGCGAATTCCTTCTCTCCCCGTCCAGCGCGTTGTGTTCAACATGAAGATGACTCCCGGTCACGATTTTGCAGGGTGGTCCTGCAACAAAAGATCCGAAAAACCCGACATTGAAAGTAAACGACTTAGAACGATTTGCGCGCGGGCACGGCGTGGCTTTGCGCCCACGTCGCGTATCTGCAGCTACGGTTTGGAAGGTGCATGAGCTATGGAACTGCGCGTGGGACCCGAGTGTTTGCGCAAAGAAGCGCGGGTGTGCTACACAAGGACATGCCCGATTTTGCCGCTCCTGTCGAACGCCTGATCGACGAACTGAAGCATCTCCCCGGCATTGGACAAAAAACCGCGCAGAGGCTCGCGTTTTATTTGCTGCGCACCGCTCCAGAAGACGCGCTCGCGCTCGCCGATGCCATCCGCGACGCCAAAGAAAAAATTCGGGAGTGCTCCGTCTGCGGAAATATCACGGATACAGATCCTTGCCTATATTGCACCGGAGCTTCGCGCAACAAGCGCACGATTTGCGTTGTCGAAGAGGCGCACAACATTCTCGCCATTGAGAAAACGCGTACGTTCAGCGGCATGTATCACGTGCTCGGCGGTTCGCTTTCTCCCCTGCAAGGCCGCGGCCCGGAACAGCTGAAGATCAAGCAGCTCATCGAGCGCCTGAAAGGCGGCGCCGTGGAAGAGATCATCATCGCCACGAATCCCACGGCGGAAG
>Ga0335081_10003920_pt1 | contig 23468 bp, 22 predicted proteins | sample Lox_Sample_35_FD_206713 | JGI IMG/M metagenome (GOLD analysis project Ga0335081, IMG submission 206713) | Soil microbial communities from Loxahatchee National Wildlife Refuge, Florida, United States - Lox_Sample_3.5 | ecosystem: Environmental > Terrestrial > Soil > Wetlands | place: USA...
TCGCACGGCGAGCAGCGTCAGCTTGAAATCGTGGTCGGGCTCGCGAGCGATCCCGAAATCCTGTTGCTCGACGAGCCCGCGGCCGGCTTGTCGTCGGGCGAGACGGCCGAGATGGCGGCCTTCCTGCGCCGGCTCGATCCGGGATTGGCGATCCTTTTGATCGAGCACGACATGGACGTGGTGTTCGACGTCGCCTCGGAAATCTCCGTGCTGCATTTCGGCGAAGTGCTGGAAACCGGCACGCCGCAGCAGATTCACGCGAGCTCGCGCGTGCAGGAAGTCTATCTGGGGACGGGGTAGACCATGGCCATCCTGCAGGTCGAGGACGTCCATACCTATTACGGCAATGCCTATGTCCTGCAGGGCCTGTCGCTGCAGCTCGAGCAAGGCCAGATCCTCGGGCTCCTTGGCCGCAACGGCGTCGGCAAGACGACCTTGGTCAATTCGATCATCGGTTTCGTGCAGCCGCGGCGCGGCAAGGTCTTGTTCAAGGGCGCCGACATCACCGGCCATTCGTCGTTCGCCATCGTGCGCAGCGGCATGGGGTTGGTGCCGCAGGGACGCCGGGTGTTTCCGACGCTCAGCATCGAGGACAACCTCGTGGTCGCCGAACAGCACCCCGAACGCCACGGCTGGTCCTTGGAGCGTGTTTACGATCTATTCCCGCGGCTGCGTGAGCGGCGCCGCCAGCGCGCCAAGACGCTGTCCGGCGGCGAACAGCAGATGCTCGCCATCGGCCGTGGCCTGATGACCAATCCCGACTGCCTCATCATGGACGAGCCGTCGGAAGGGCTGGCGCCGATCATCATCCAGGGGCTGTGGGAGGCCATCGCCAAGCTCAAGCGCGAGGGGCTTTCCATCCTGCTCGTCGAGCAGAATGCGGCGCTGGCGTTGAAACTCGTCGACTTCGTCCATGTGATGAGCAAGGGCCGGCTGGTCTATTCGGCGCGACCCGAGGAATTGGCGGAGAACCAGGAGATAAAGTCGCGGTTTCTGGGGATTTGAGCAGGCGCGCCGGATTTCACGGCCGCCAATTGAGCTGCACGACCTTGTTGCCGCTGTCTTGATTGAATTTGATCGCATGCGCCTTCATGGCCGCGATCGATTGCGCATTGCCAATGGGACATTGCACCGAATCGTGCGCCACCGCTGCACGATCGAGCGCGCGGCCGAATGCGGACTCGTCGGTCTCGCGCGATTCGTCGTCGGAAAACGGCGCCGACATATAGACCGTGTGCTGGGCGGGCGCGACGGCGAGGCAGTAGTGCCACTCCGCGGCCAGGGCGCCGTGGCCGCACAGGCCGCCGCTCAGCGCGGCCAACCCCAGGAGCACAGGTCGCAAAATCAGCCTCGATCGCAAAAGCATCGCCATGACTCCGAGCGAATCATCGCCGAAGAGTAGCCAATGGCGTCGCATTTCGCACTGTGGCTGACGGCCTGAAGGCTCCGCCCCGCCACCGCCCATTTATAGAACTAAACACGGCGGCGCGGTGTTAGTGGGCAACGAGCTCTGCCACACGAGGAGCAGGCAATGAGAACGATGTTGTTCGGCGTGGCCATGCTGGCCGCGAGCGCGGCAATGGCGGCAACAAGTACCGCCGCCCGAGCGCAGAATTACCCCTGGTGCGCTTTCTATGACACCGGCGACCAGGCGATCAATTGCGGTTTTGTCAGCCGTGAGCAATGCATGGCGACCGTGAGCGGCATCGGCGGCTTCTGTATGCCGAACAATACCTATCAGCCGCTGCCGCCATCCCGGCGCCGCTGAGATCGGATGCGTTTGGCGCACGCCAATCCGGCCGCGACTTCGGCGGCGACGTCGGCCGTATCGGCTTTCGGCCAGCGGCCCTAGCCATTTTGGCTTTGACCCAAAGGCTTTGACCGGGGGGCGTTCCGCCGCCCCGGATGTTCTTGACTCTGCCTGCTAAGCCGTTTCGGATGCGGGGCAGGGCAGGAACACGCATGATCAAGAAATTTCACGTTCTCTATGTCGGTCAGATCGAGCTTGATAATGTGGGCTTAAGCGGCACGCCGGCCAACGAGCGGCTTTATTCGGACGAGCGGCTGCGCGAGGCGTTCTTTACCGCGCGCGACGTCGCACAGCTCATGGACGAGCTCGGCTTCGACGTGCTGTGGACGGCGGAGCATCATTTCCAGCGCGAGGGTTACGAGGTCTTTCCCAACCTCATCCAGCTCGGCCTGTGGCTCGCCACGCAGACCAAACGGTTGAAGTTCGGCTGCGCCTTTAACGTCTTGCCGATGTGGCACCCGATCCGCATGGCCGAGGACTACGCCATGGCCGATATCGTCACCGACGGCCGCGTCGTGCTCGGTGTCGGCCGCGGCTATCACTCCCGCGAGGTCGAAAGCTTCGGCGCGCCGCTGCTTGACGCCGAGAAGAACCGCGAATTCTTCGAGGAGCAGTTGCGGCTGCTTCTCACCTGCTTCAACGAGCAGAGCTTCCACTTCAAGGGCAAATATTACGAGGCGCCGCCGCCGGTCGATTACCGCGGCTACAAGCTTACCGACATCACGCTGGTGCCGCGGCCGAAACATCTGCCGGTGGAAATCTGGATGCCGATCGCCAGCGGCAAGACCATCGAGATGATGGCGCAATATGGATTGAAGGCGATGGTGACGCTCAACGGCGAGAAGATCCTCGACGACGTCATCCGCGCCTATCACGGCGCCTGCCTCAAGCACGGCCGCAACAAAAAGCTCGGCGAGGACGTGATCTGGGGCGCCGGCGTCTATCTCGCCTCCAGCCGCGACGAGGCGATCAAGAAGCTCGAGCCGGCGCACGACGAGCGCTTCAAATGGTTCGCGCCGTTCGGCTTCGTGCGCTATGCCGACGAAGAGGGCCGCACCTGGGGCACGCCGGGCGCGCCGTCGCGCACGCCGCTGCTCCAGGACGGCGTCGCGCAAAAAGCCTGGTTCTGCGGTCCGCCCAAGGACGTCATCGACGGCATCAAGTCGATCGAGGCGAAATATCCCGGGCTGGAGCATTTCATGATTCATTGGGCCGAGGGTCTCGGGCCGAAGGAGTTCAAGGAGCAGTTGCGCTGGTTCGCCAAGGACGTGATGCCGGCGTTCAAATAGCCGGGCGTCAGCGCACCAGCCGCGCCACGATCTCGACATGCGGCGAGTAGCGGAACTGATCGACCGGCGTCACCGCCGCGATCCGGTAGCCGCCGTCGGTGAGAATCCGCATGTCGCGCGCAAAAGTCCCCGGATTGCATGACACGGCGGCGATCACCGGAACGCGACTTCCGGCAAGCTCACGCGATTGCGCCTGCGCGCCCTGCCGCGGCGGATCGAACACCACCGCGTCGTAACGGTTGAGCTCGGCCGCGAGCAGCGGGTTCTTGAACAAGTCGCGCCGCTCCGTCGTGACCGGTCTCAGTCCCGAGGTGCCCGCCGCGGCGCGCTTGAGCGCGGCAAGCGCCGCTTCGTCGTCATCGGCCGCGAGCACCCGCGCGTTCGCGGCGAGCCGCAGCGCGAACGGCCCGACGCCGGTGAACAGGTCGGCGACGCTCTTGGCGCCGGCGCAGATATCCAGCGCAAGCTTCGCCAGCACCGCTTCGCCCTCGGCGGTCGCCTGTAAAAACGCGGCAGGGGGCAGCGGCACGCTGGCCGTGCCCATGCGCAGCGTCGGCGCGCGCGCCTGCGCGACGAGCTCGCCGTGGCGCGTCAGCCGCGCCAGATTGTGCTGCGCGGCGATGCGCGCCAGCGCGGCGCTCAAAGGCGCGGTCAACGGCCCCGAGCCGCGCACGTCGACGTCGAGGCCGGCATCGGTCGCGGTCACCGCAATATCGAGCGGCTTCGGCACGGCGCCGAGCCGCTCGGCGATGGCCCAGGCCGCGGCGAGTGCGCCGTCGAGGCTTTTGGCCAGGATCGGACAGCGGTCGATCGCGACCACATGATGCGCGCGCGCCGCCGAAAAGCCGACCTCAAGCACGTCGTGCGTGCCGCGGCGGGCGTGGAACACGGCGCGGCGGCGGCCGTCGCCATGCGCATCGATAAGGTCGGCAACCGGCGCCTCGATGCCGGCCTGGCGCAGCGCCTCGACGACGAGGCCGCGCTTCCACGCGCGATAGGGACCGCTCGCCCAATGCTGCAAGGCGCAGCCGCCGCAGACGCCGAAATGCGGGCAGATCGGCGCGATGCGGTCGGCGCTCGCTTGCTCGACAGTGAGGAGCTGCCGGCGGTCGGGATGGCTGGGCCAGTTCTCGACCTCGACAGTCTCGCCGGGCAGCGTGCCCGGGACGTAAATCGAGCCGTCGGGCCCGCTGGCGATGCCGTCGCCGCGATGGCCGAGCGCGTCGATCATGAGGCGTTCGACCACGGCGCTCAGTCCCGTTCGGCCGCGATGAAGAATTCCTGGTTGCCGTCGCCGCCGCGGATGGCCGAGGCAACCACGCCGCGCGTGCGCCAGCCGAGCGCGCTAACGAACGCGGCGATATCGTCGCAAATCGCCACCCGCGCCGCCTCGTCGCGCACGACGCCTTTCTTGATTGCGTCCTTGAACCCCTGACTCTTGGCCTCGAATTGCGGCTTGATCAGCGCCAGCATTCGCGCGCGGGCTTTCAGCAAATTGCCGGCCGCGGGCAGCACCAGCTTGAGCGAGATGAAGCTCACGTCGATGACGGCGAAGTCGGGTCGCTCCGCCAAAACCGCCGGATCGAGCTTGCGGATATCGGTCTGTTCCATGCTGACGACATCGTCGCGGCCGCGCAGCCGCAGATGCAACTGGCCGCTGCCGACGTCGACGGCATAGACCCGCTTGGCGCCCCGGCCGAGCAGCACCTCGGTGAAGCCGCCGGTCGAGGCGCCGACATCGAGGCAAACATCGCCGGCAACATCGAGGCCGAAATGATCGAGCGCCGCGGCAAGCTTGATGCCGCCGCGCGATACGTAAGGGTGTTCGGGTTCGGCGGCGATGGCCGCGGCGGAGGAGATCGCGTCGGATGCCTTGCGCACGAGGACGCCGTCGGCGGTCACGCGGCCGGCGGCGATCGCGGCTTGCGCCCGCGCCCGGCTGTCGAACAGCCCGCGCGCGACCAGCAGGCGATCGGCTCGTTCGCGATGAGTCATGGCTGCAATTATACGACCGTCATGGCCGGGCTTGTCCCGGCCATCCACGCCTTTGGCTCCGCGATGTCGTTAAGACGTGGATGCCCGGCACAAGGCCGGGCATGACGACTAAGCGAGCTTCACCACTTCGCCACGCATGTTCTGGCCGAGCGCCGCGAAGGCCTTGGTGACGATGCCTTTGGTATCGAGACCGGCCTTGGCGTACATGGCGTTGGGCGAATCCTGATCGATGAAGAAATCCGGCAGCACCATCGAGCGGACTTTCAGCCCGCGGTCGAGCGCGCCGTGCTCGGCCAGCGTCTGCAGCACGAAGGAGCCGAAGCCGCCGATCGAGCCTTCCTCGACGGTCAGCAGCACCTCGTGCTCGCGGGCGAGCCGCAGCAAGAGGTCGACGTCGAGCGGCTTGGCGAAGCGGGCATCGGCGACGGTGGTGGAGAGGCCATAGGTCGCGAGTTCGTCGGCGGCCTTGAGGCATTCGCCGAGCCGCGCGCCATAGGAGAATAAGGCCACCTTGGTGCCCTCGCGCAGGATGCGGCCCTTGCCGATCTCGAGCGGCTTGCCTTCGTCGGGCATCGGAACGCCGCGGCCTTCGCCGCGCGGGTAGCGCAGCGCCGAGGGGCGGTCGTCGATGGCGACCGCGGTCGCCACCATGTGCACGAGATCGGCCTCGTCGGCGGCCGCCATCAGCACGAAGCCGGGCAGGCAGCCGAGATAGGCGATGTCGAAGGCGCCGGCGTGCGTCGGCCCGTCGGCGCCGACCAGCCCGGCGCGGTCCATGGCGAAACGCACCGGCAGCTGCTGGATGGCGACGTCGTGCACCACCTGGTCGTAAGCGCGCTGCAGGAACGTCGAATAGATGGTGGCGAACGGCTTGTAGCCTTCGGTGGCAAGGCCGGCGGCGAACGTCACGCCGTGCTGCTCGGCGATGCCGACGTCGAACGTGCGGTCGGGAAATTCCTTCTGGAACAGATCGACGCCGGTGCCCGACGGCATCGCCGCGGTGATGGCGACGATCTTGTCGTCCTTCTTCGCTTCCTTGATCAGGCTCTCGCCGTAGACTTTCTGATAGGCGGGCGCACCCGCCTTGCCTTTCTGCTGCGCGCCGGTGGCGACGTCGAATTTGACGACGCCGTGATATTTGTCGGCGGATTTTTCCGCCGGCGCGTAGCCTTTGCCTTTTTGTGTCACGACATGGACCAGGATCGGTCCGTTCTTCATGTCGCGCACGTTCTCCAGCACCGGCAGCAGATGATCGATGTTGTGGCCGTCGATCGGGCCGACATAGAAGAAGCCGAGCTCGTCGAACAGCGTGCCGCCGGTGACGAGGCCGCGGGCATATTCCTCCATCGCCATGGCGCGCTGCTCGAGCATTTTGCTCGGCATGTGCTTGGCGACGCTGCGAATGAGCTTGCGCAGCCGGTGATAGCCGCGGCCGGACACCCGGCGGGCGAGATAGGCGGACAGCGCGCCGACCGGCGGCGCGATCGACATGTCGTTGTCGTTGAGCACCACGATCAGCCGCGAATTCATCGCGCCGGCATTGTTCATCGCCTCATAGGCCATGCCGGCCGACATCGCGCCGTCGCCGATCACCGCGATGACGTTGTTCTGCTTGCCCTTCAGATCGCGGGCCACCGCCATGCCGAGCGCGGCCGAGATCGAGGTCGAGGAATGCGCGGCGCCGAACGGATCGTATTCGCTCTCGGCGCGCTTGGTGAAACCGGACAAGCCGCCGCCCTGGCGGAGCGTGCGGATGCGGTCGCGGCGGTTGGTGAGGATCTTGTGCGGATAGGCCTGATGGCCGACGTCCCAAATGAGCCGGTCGGCCGGCGTATCGAAGACGTAGTGCAGCGCCACGGTGAGCTCGATGACGCCGAGCCCGGCGCCGAGATGGCCGCCGGTGACCGCGACCGCGTCGATGGTTTCGCGGCGCAGTTCGTCGGCGAGCTGCCGCAACTGGTTGGGTTCGAGGCGCCGTAACTCTTGCGGGGTCTTGATTTGGTCGAGCAATGGGGTCTTTGACGAAACCGTCACGCTACGCTCCTTTTTCAGACCAATGAGTTGTTCGGCCTGAAGCCGATTATCGGGGCTCGCGAAAGCCCGGCGAAGTTTTACGCAGATAGGGTTGTCCCACCCAGATTCCGAGGTCCTTACACCATCTTACGCCGGGAACGCAATTTGGCCGGCACTGCTGGGAAGGACCGGCCTCGAAGGAACCGCAAGCCTTTCCATGGGCTTATATCGAAAGTCCCGTATCACCCCCTCTAACTCCATGATGTATGTAAAGTTCAGTATTTTACTAGGCTTGTTCGTCCCAATGGACGGGATTTTGGCATACGCGCGTACCCGCTATAAGTCTTAATGGCGGGCAAGGTGGTTCACCGTGGCGCTCGAAATCTATCGCAAGAAACGCAAATTTGACGTCACTTCCGAGCCGCGCGGCCGCAAGACGGCCGGCGGCGGCAACCGTTATGTGATCCAGAAACACGATGCCACGCGCCTGCACTACGATCTGCGTCTCGAACTCGACGGCGTGATGAAGAGCTGGGCCGTCACCCGCGGTCCGAGCCTCGATCCGGCCGAAAAGCGGCTTGCGGTGCATGTCGAGGACCATCCGATCGAATACAACACCTTCGAAGGCACGATTCCGGAGGGCGAATACGGCGGCGGCACGGTGATGATCTGGGATCGGGGCCGCTGGTTCCCCGACGGCGATCCGCACCGCGGCTATGCCAAGGGCCACCTCGACTTCACGCTGGACGGCGAGAAATTGCACGGCCGCTGGCATCTCGTGCGCATGCGCGCGCGGGCGCGCGACCGCCACGAAAATTGGCTGCTCATCAAGGGCAAGGACGAAGAGACGAGAAGCGAACGCAGCGGCGATATTTTGGACGAGGAACCGCTCTCGGTCGCAACCGGCCGTTCGATGGAGGAGATCGCCGAGGGCAAGGGCAAAAAACGCGTCTGGCACAGCAATCGCCGTGCCGGCGGCGCCTCCGATCCGCCGCGGCAGTCGCAGCGCGCCTTCAAGGACGAATTGCGCGCGGCGGCGAATGCGCAAATCGGCAAGAATTCCAAAGCCAAAGCCCGAGCCAAAGCGGGGACCAAGGCGCCGGCTAAAGCGGCGGCCAAGGAAGCGGCGGCCAAGGAAAAGCGCGCGCCGAAGCGATCGTCCCGCTCGCGGGCGAAAGCCGCGGCTGTTGCCACCGCGCGCAAGCGCTCGGCGCCGGCGCAGCACGGCGGCGGAAGCGGCCGCTTGCCCGATTTCGTCCCGCCGGCATTGGCCACGCTGCACGATAAGGCGCCGAGCGGCCCGGACTGGCTGCACGAGATCAAATTCGACGGTTACCGCATCGAGGCGCGGCTCGACCGCGGCAAGGTCAAATTGCTCACCCGCAAGGAGCTCGACTGGACGCATCGCTTCGAACGCATCGCCACGGCGGTGGCGGCGCTGCCGGCGCAGACCGCGCTCCTCGACGGCGAATTGGTGGTCGAGAACGACCAAGGCATTTCCAATTTCGGCATGCTGCAGAACGATCTCAAGGAAGGCCGCGGCGATCGCTTCATCTATTGGGTGTTCGATCTGCTTTATCTGGACGGCCGCGATCTGACCAAAGCGCCGCTGGTCGCGCGCAAGGACGCGTTGCGGCGCCTGCTCAAGGGCGCCGGCAAGCGCGGGCCGATTCGCTATGCCGAGCATTTCGACGAAGACGGTCCGGTGATCTTCAAGCACGCCTGCGGCATGAATCTCGAAGGCATCGTGTCGAAGCTGCGCAGCGCGCCGTATCGCTCCGGGCGGTCGGAAAATTTCGTCAAGGCCAAATGCCACGATGCCCAGGAAGTCGTCGTCGCCGGCTTTTCGCCGGCGAATGCGCTGCCCAACGCCGTCGGCGCGCTCACCGTCGCCTTTCACGAGCACGGCAAGCTGCGCTACGCCGGCCGCGTCGGCACCGGCTACACCCGCGAGACCGCCCGCGATCTGTGGAAGCGGCTGCAGCCGCTGCGCGTCGATCGGCCGCCCGTCACTTTGCCCAAGGACGAGCGGCGCAAGAATGTCGTCTGGGTCAAGCCGCAGATGGTGGTGGAGACCGAATTCCGCGGTTTCACCCATGACGGCCTGCTGCGCCAGGCCGCCTTCAAGGGGCTGCGCGAGGACAAGCCGGCGCGCGAGGTGGTGCGTGAAACGCCGGCGCCGGCCACTGCGGCGCAGCGGCAAGCGGTGCGGAAATCGCCGCCGGCGGCATCAAACAGGCGCGGCGGCAAAACCGCAAACAACGCCAAAGCCACGAACGCTACAATCGCCAATGTCCATTTGAGCCATCCCGACCGGGTCTATTGGCCCGATGCCGGCGTCACCAAAGCGGACCTGGCCGAATATTACGTGAGCGTCTGGGATCTCATGGCCCCGCATGTCGTCGACCGGCCGCTCGCCATTGTCCGCGCACCGGAAGGCATAAACGGCGAGACCTTCTTTCAGAAACACATCGCCTCCACCATCAAGCAATCGGCGCTGCGCCATGTCGTCAAAGCCAAGGAGCACGACGTCATCGCGGTGGAGAAGCTCGACGATCTGATCGAGCTGGTGCAGTCCGGCGCGCTGGAGGTTCACGTGCGCGGCTCGCGGCTCGGCCGGCTGGAGATTTGCGACCGCATCGTCTTCGACCTCGATCCGGGGGAAGGCGTCGCCTGGAAGGAAATCGTCGCCGCGGCGGCCGAGATTCGCGACCGGCTCAAAGCGCAAAAGCTCAAAAGCTTCGCCAAGCTGACCGGCGGCAAGGGCATCCACGTCGTGGTGCCGATCGACGGCGCCGATTGGGACACCACCAAAGCCTTCGCCGCGCACATCGCCGGCGCCATGACCGCCGACGCGCCGGACCGCTATCTCGCCAAGATGACCAAGGCGCTGCGCCACGGCAAAATCTTCATCGACTACTTGCGCAATTCGCGCGAGGCGACCGCGGTCGCCGCCTATTCGACCCGCGCGCGCCCCGGCGCGCCGGTGTCGATGCCGCTGTCATGGGAGGCACTGCCGCGCTCGACCGGCGGCAATCAGTTCACCGTGCTCAATGCCAAGAAGCAGCTGCGCGCCGATCCCTGGGCGGGGATGGGGACAGTACGGCAGAAGCTGCCGGACGCGACGAAACGTCGGCAGCCTTGACCACTCTCATCGTCGCCGCCGGGCTTGACCCGGTGGTCCATGCAGCCATCGAGCGGTCACAACGGTCCGGCGAAAACACTTGATGCGCGACGCCAGCACGGATTGCCGGGTCAAGCCCGGCAATGACGAAGAAAACTATCCCGCCAGCCGCAACCGCTCCGCCTTCGGCTCGAAGCGCGCGCGGAAAATCTCGGCATCCAGCGGGTCGGCAAAGCAATAGCGCACAAAGGCGGCGTAATCGTCCTCGACATACATGTCGAATTTCTCGACGTGGTCGATCAGGAAATCCATGATCGCGCTGTCATCGGCGAGCTGCCGCCGCGGCAGCACCACCTGGTACGGGCATTCCTCGTCGAGTTGGCGCAGCCATGCGCTGTTCTTGTCCGAATCCATTGTCCTGGTCCCGAATCTCGCGTGCGTCTGTCTTGATCCGAGCGGGCCATTGTTCCCCATTTGTTCCATTGAGTCAAGAGGAATCTTGGCCGCTACCCGCGCATCATCATTGGTCTCTGATAGAGAGACGTTCCTTGACAATCGTCCCCATTTCGACTACATATGTCACCGAATCATCTCGCCCGCTGAAAGGACGCCGTCGCGGAGGCAGACCGCGGCGGTGGGGCGAGAGGCGGAGCCCGCGGGCGAGCTTGCTACTCGCTTCCGGGCGGTCCGGGCATCATGTCCGCCGGCATTACGACCGGCGCGCGGGGTGCGTCGCTGGATGTGGGTGAGGCCGTCGGCGGAGTGACCCCCGCCCCGTGATGGCTTCGCCCACGAAACCTGGCCCGGATCGCACCAAGGGACTACACACCCCTTGGGAAGAGCCGTGGTGGAACGCCGGAAGGCGAGCTGTCCTCTCCCGTTCAGAGGACGGCGCCGCGCCGTAACAGGCGCGGAGGTTGTGACTCAGCGTCCTTTCCGGCGTTCCGCGTCCTTTCTTTTATTGGCGAAACGGCGACAGCGAAGAGACCCGGCGAGGCCAACCACCCCTCGTCACCCTTTTTGCTCCCGCTTCGCGCTTCACGTGGCTGAGATTTGAACACCCGCAGGCGGAGGCGCGCGCGGGAACGATAGTCGTCATCCTGAGGTGCCCGCGCGAAAGCGCGGGCCTCGAAGGATGCAGCTCAAGCGCTGAGGCCGTCTCCTTCGAGGCTCCCCCCGATCAAGTCGGGGGTCGCACCTCAGGATGACGGAATGAAAGCAGCGACTTTGTATAACCAGCAGGGGAGAGGGGCCGATGGAATGCGCAAAAACGCCGGAAAAGTCGGCCCCTCGACATTGCGTGAGGGGACAATTTATGCAATCTCCGCGGCGAATTTGCACCTCACACCCGTCCATTGTATGCGAGGCGCCCACCTTCGGGGCCGGCCGGGTGTTCGGCCCACTCAATTGACCGGGGATTTTCAATGCAAACCTTGTGGCTCATCGTTCTGTGCGGCGTATTGGCGATCGTTTACGCCATCTGGGCCACGCGCTCGGTCCTGGCCGCCAACGCCGGCTCCGAGCGGATGCAGGAAATCGCCGCCGCCGTGCGCGAGGGCGCGCAGGCCTATCTCAAGCGGCAATATTCGACCATCGCCGGCGTCGGCGTCGTGGTCTTCCTCATCCTCGGCTATTTCCTCGGCTGGCTGGTCGCGGTCGGCTTTGCGGTCGGCGCCATCCTGTCCGGCTCGGCGGGCTTCATCGGCATGAACGTCTCGGTCCGCGCCAATGTGCGCACCGCGCAGGCCGCGACCTCTTCGCTCGCGGCCGGGCTCGAGATCGCCTTCCGCGCCGGCGCCATCACCGGCCTTCTGGTCGCCGGCCTCGCGCTTCTCGGCGTCACGCTCTATTTCGGCTTCCTCATCGGCACGCTGCATCTGGCGCCGAACGATCGCGAGGTGATCGATGCCTTGGTGGCGCTCGGCTTCGGCGCGTCGCTGATCTCGATCTTCGCCCGTCTCGGCGGCGGCATTTTCACCAAGGGCGCCGACGTCGGCGGCGACCTGGTCGGCAAGGTCGAGGCCGGCATCCCGGAGGACGATCCGCGCAATCCGGCGACCATCGCCGACAATGTGGGTGACAATGTCGGCGACTGCGCCGGCATGGCCGCCGACCTGTTCGAGACCTATGCGGTGACCACGGTCGCCACCATGGTGCTCGCCGCCATCTTCTACCGGACCGCGGGCGCCGACATGCTGTTGAAGATGATGACGCTGCCGCTGTCGATCGGCGGCATCTGCATCATCGCCTCCATCGTCGGCACCTTCTTCGTCAAGCTCGGCGCGAGCCAGTCGATCATGGGCGCGCTGTACAAGGGCATGATCGCGACCGCGATCCTCTCGCTCATCGGCATTGCCGCGCTGTTCCATCAGTGGATCGGCTTCGGCACGCTGCCCGGCGTCAATTATTCCGGCCAGTCGCTGTTCATCTGCGGCATCGTCGGGCTCGGCGTCACCGGGCTGATCATCTGGATCACCGAATATTTCACCGGCACCGATTACCGCCCGGTGCGCTCGATCGCGCAAGCCTCCGTCACCGGCCACGGCACCAACGTCATTCAAGGGCTGGCGGTGTCGATGGAAGCGACCGCGATGCCCGCGATCGTCATCATCGCCGGCATCCTGATCAGCTACAATCTCGCCGGCCTGTTCGGCATCGCGATTGCGGTCACCACCATGCTGGCGCTGGCCGGCATCGTGGTCGCGCTGGATGCTTTTGGACCCGTCACCGACAATGCCGGCGGCATTGCCGAGATGGCCGGCCTGCCGAAGGAGGTGCGCAAATCGACCGACGCGCTGGATGCCGTCGGCAACACCACCAAGGCGGTGACCAAGGGCTATGCCATCGGCTCCGCCGGGCTTGGCGCGCTCGTTCTGTTCGCGGCCTATAACGAGGATCTGAAATTCTTCATCGCCGGCGCCGCCCAGCATCCGTATTTCCAGGGCGTGACTCCGGATTTCTCGCTGAACAATCCTTACGTGGTCGCGGGGCTCCTGTTCGGCGGCTTGCTGCCCTATCTGTTCGGCGCCATGGGCATGACCGCGGTCGGCCGCGCCGCATCCTCGATCGTCGAGGAAGTGCGCCGGCAGTTCAAGGAGCGGCCCGGCATCATGCAGGGCCGCGACAAGCCCGATTACGGCCGCGCCGTCGACATGCTGACCAAGGCCGCGATCAAGGAAATGATCGTGCCGTCGCTATTGCCGGTGCTGTCCCCGATCTTCGTCTATTTCGTCATCTACTTCGTCGCCGGCGGCGGCGCGGCCGGCAAATCCGCGGCGTTCTCGGCGCTCGGCGCGATGCTTCTTGGCGTCATCGTCACCGGGCTGTTCGTTGCCATCTCGATGACCTCGGGCGGCGGCGCCTGGGACAACGCCAAGAAATACATCGAGGACGGCCACTACGGCGGCAAGGGCTCCGACGCGCATAAGGCCGCCGTGACCGGCGACACCGTCGGCGATCCCTACAAGGACACCGCCGGTCCCGCCGTCAATCCGATGATCAAGATCACCAACATCGTGGCGCTGTTGCTGCTCGCGGTGCTGGCGCATTGAGCCGGGCGGCAACGGCCGACTACGAGCCCTTGCCCTGCAGGTTGTGCATGATCGTCGTGATCACGCTGAGATCGTTGCCGCCGGTCGGCGTGGTCTGGCTGACGAAGTCGAAGACGTGGCCGTCCTTCATGCCGTATTCGGCCACTTTGCGCACCTTGCGGGCCCTGTCGAAATAGACGGCGATGACGCGCTGGTCGGTGACCTTGGTATGCAGGAAGGCGACCGAGCGGTCGGCCTTCTGCGAGATGTAATAGAACGCTTCGCCGCTGACGGTGGCGACCGTGGATGGCGTTCCAAGCACGAGCAGCACCTGCTCCTGCGAGGCGCCGAGCGGGATCTGCTCCAGCGCGCCCTCGGGCAAGACATAGCCGCGCTGGAAGGTTTCGCCGGTGCAGCCGGCGAGCGCGAGTGCAAGAAGGACGGCGCAGGCCGCCATTGCCGGCGAGCTTCGTCTACGCGCCAAAGTGCCCCACATCCTCAACTGCCCCGATTCCGACTAGCAATTTTATGAGTCTCGTGCGGCTTTTGGATTCGAAGTTCCTCTTTGAGCGGGCGGCCGACCGGAGGAACTTCAAATCCGCCGCGCGAGCCCCAACTTGCGGAAAGCGCCCGGCTGCCGTACCCCCAAAGCGCAAGTTTGGCAATCGGCCGGCGTTGGGGCCGGTCGTCGCGGTTCGGGTTAACCTGATGATCTGGCGGCTTTTTCGCACCCATTCCCAGGATCGCAGCATTGACGAGCTCTATGGCGCGATCGTGGCGCAGGCCCGCGCGCCGGCCTTTTACCGCGACTATCGGGTGCCCGACACGGTGGCCGGCCGCTTCGATCTCATCGTGCTGCATCTCATCCTCTTGATCGAGCGGCTGGGCCGGGACGCCGACACGGGGCGCAACATCGGCCAGCGGGTGTTCGACGTGTTCTGCCGCGATCTCGACGACAATTTGCGCGAAATGGGCGTCGGCGACCTCGCGGTACCGAAACGGATGCGCGGCTTCGGCGAGGCCTTTTACGGCCGGCAGGCGGCTTATCTCGCCGCCTTTGCCTCGAGCGACGCGCGGGAGCTTGAGAACACGCTCCGGCGCAATATCTTTGCCGAAGCCAATGCCGGCACAACGGCGCGTGGCGCGAGGCGGCTTGCCCGCTACGTGCACGCCGCGCGGCGCCGGCTCGAGGACCAGGAGGACGGCGCGTTGTTGTGCGGCGAGGTAAGCTTTCCCCAGCCCGAAACGATCGCCGAAGCTATGGATCATGTCGAAAGCGAATGCCGATAAGCCGTCCGCCGCGCCGTGGCAGGTTCCCGTCGCAGTAGAGGATGTCCCGAAGACGGGCCAGCAATTCGATCTCGTCGCCGATGCCGCCGCGCGCGGCGCCATCGCGCGCCTTGCCGGCCTGCGCGAACTGCCGCGGCTGCAAGCCCGCTTCGACGTCAAGCGGCATGGGGCCGGCGGCCTTCATGTCACGGGCGAGGTGTCGGCGACCGTCGGGCAAAATTGCGTCGTCACGCTCGAGCCGCTGAGCAATGAAATCGAGGAGACGGTCGACCTCGTCTTCGTGCCGCAGCGCGCCGCCGCGCCGGAGCAAGGCGAAACCGAGCCGCCCGAGGTCAAATGGGGCGATCCGGAACCCTTGATCGGCGGAATCGTCGATTTGGGCGCGCTCGCGGTCGAGTTCCTGATGCTGGGCATCGATCCTTATCCGCGCAAGCCCGACGCCGTGTTCGAGCCGCCGCAGGACCGCACCCCGAAGGAGGGGCCATTTGCCGCCCTCGCCAAGCTTTCCAAGCATTAGGCCGGGCGCTTCAAATCGGGGCGTCGAACCGCTATTCTCATTGTGGTGTCGAATTCCCACCTCTCGGACCTAGGTCATTGAATGTCGGACAAGGTCCGCATTGCGCTCGATGCGATGGGTGGGGACCACGGCCCCGCCGTGGTCGTCGCCGGCGCGGCATTAGCGCTTGAGCGCCACCCGTCTTGCGAATTCCTGTTTTTCGGCAATGCCGCGCAGATCGCGCCGCTGGTCGAGGCGCGCCACAAGCTGAAAGCGGTTTCGCGGGTCGTGCACACCGATATCGCGGTACGGATGGACGATAAGCCGAGCCAGGCGCTGCGCTACGGCCGCTGGAAATCCTCGATGTGGCTGGCGATCGATGCGGTCAAGAAGGGTGACGCCGACATCGCGGTGTCGGCCGGCAATACCGGCGCATTGATGGCGATGTCGAAATTCGATCTCAAGACGCTGCCCGGCATCGAACGGCCGGCGATCGCGGCGCTGTGGCCGACGCTGCGCGGCGAATCGATCGTGCTCGATGTCGGCGCCACCATCGGCGCCGATGCCGAACACCTGGTCGATCTTGCCGTCATGGGCGCGGCCACCGCGCGCATCCTGTTCGGGCTGCCGCGCCCGAGCGTCGGCCTTCTCAATATCGGCGCCGAAGAGGCCAAGGGCCTCGAAGCGGTGCGCGAGGCCGGGCGCATTCTGCGCGATGAGGATTTGCCCGAGCTCGATTACCGCGGCTTCGTCGAAGGCGACGACATCGGCCGCGGCAAGGTCGACGTCGTGGTCACCGAGGGCTTTGCCGGCAATATCGCGCTCAAGACCGCCGAAGGTACGGCGCGGCAGATCGGACAATACTTGCGCACCGCTATGAGCCGCTCGCTGAGCGCCCGTATCGGCTATCTGTTCGCGCGTTCGGCCTTCGCGCAGTTGCGCGAGCGCATGGACCCGCGGCGCGCCAATGGCGGCGTCTTCCTCGGGCTCAACGGCATCGTCATCAAGAGTCACGGCGGCGCCGATGCGGAAGGGTTCGCGGCCGCCATCGATCTCGGCCACGGGGTCGTGCACGACGAATTGCTGGCGAAGATACGAACCGCGCTCGAGCGCTTCCACAAACCTCCGCAGCAGGCCGTCGGCGGAGTTGCCTCGTGACGGTCAAGCGCTCGGTTATGCTCGGCTGTGGCAGCTACCTGCCGAGCAAGGTCCTCACCAATGAAGATCTGGCCCGCAAGATCGACACTTCGGACGAATGGATCGTCCAGCGCACCGGCATTCACGAGCGCCGCATTGCCGCACCCGGCGAACTGACTTCGCAGATGGCGGTGCGCGCGGCGCTGGCCGCGCTGGCGCATGCGCATGTCGACGCCCAATCGATCGACCTCATCGTTCTGGCGACGTCGACGCCGGACAATACTTTCCCGGCGAGCGCCGTTGCGGTGCAAGCCGATCTGGGCATCACCCACGGCGCCGCCTTCGACGTGCAGGCGGTCTGTTCCGGCTTCGTCTATGGCCTGGCGACAGCCGACGCCCTCTTGAAGTCCGGTGCGTTTTCGCGGGCGCTGGTGATCGGCTCGGAGACCTTTTCGCGCATCCTCGACTGGACCGACCGCACCACCTGCGTGCTGTTCGGCGACGGCGCCGGCGCGGTGGTGCTGGACGCGCAGGACCAGCCGGGCGCCAGGGAGGATCGTGGCGTGCTCACCGTGCGGCTGCGCTCCGACGGCCGCTATAAATCCAAGCTCTATGTCGACGGCGGGCCGTCGTCGACCGGCACTGTCGGCCATTTGCGCATGGAAGGCCGCGAAGTGTTTCGCCATGCCGTCGCCATGATCACCGACGTGGTCGAAGATGCCTTCAAGGCCACCGGGTACGCCGCCGCCGATGTCGACTGGTTCATTCCGCACCAGGCCAATAAGCGCATTATCGACGGCTCGGCCCACAAACTCGGGATCCCGCCCGGCAAGATCGTCACCACGGTCGATCGCCACGGCAATACCTCGGCCGCCTCAATTCCGCTGGCGCTCTCCGACGCGGTGGCCGACCGCCGGATCAAGCGCGGCGATCTCCTGTTATTCGAGGCTATGGGCGGCGGCTTCACCTGGGGCGCGGCGCTGGTGCGCTGGTAAGACCCGCCAAGCCCGCAAAAGGCCGGTTGACTTATCCCGTAAGAAGTTAATATCCTTGATAATTCAGCACGATACCTTGATCGACCTTTCGATCGATTGCCGTGCGCGGGGCTGGCGATGGCGGGAAAGACGGTCACACGGGCGGATTTGTGTGAGGCGGTCTATCAAAAAGTTGGACTGTCGCGCACGGAATCGGCGACTCTGGTAGAGTTGGTGCTCAAGGAGATCACTGACTGCCTTGAACGCGGCGAAACTGTGAAGTTGTCGTCGTTCGGCTCGTTCGTCGTGCGCAAGAAGGGCCAGCGCATCGGCCGCAATCCGAAGACCGGCAAGGAAGTTCCGATCTCGCCGCGCCGGGTTATGGTGTTCAAGCCGTCGGCCATTCTCAAGCAGCGCATCAACAATTCCGGGAATGGCGGTGAACCCTCCGCGAGCTGAAGCCCGGTCGCGTGCCGCGCCGGGAAACTAGTCTTGGGGGACAGCGTTGGAAAAATCGCCGGACGCATTTCGCACCATCAGTGAAGTCGCAACCGAGATCGACGTGCCGCAGCACGTGCTGCGTTTCTGGGAAAGCCGGTTTCCGCAAATCCGGCCGATGAAGCGCGGCGGAGGCCGGCGTTATTACCGGCCCGACGACGTCGATCTGCTGCGCGGCATCCGCCATCTGCTCTACGGCGAGGGCTACACCATCCGCGGCGTCCAGCGCATTTTGCGCGAGCAAGGCGTCACCTTGGTGCAGACCGTTTGGCAGCTGGAAGCCGAACCGGCGGAGCCGGACGAGAATCAAACCGGCGAGGCGAGCGGTCCGGAACCAACCGACCGGCTGGAACCGAACATATTCGCGGTTGCCAATGAACGGCGCGAACCGCGATCGGCGGACGAACCGCGATTGCAAGGCGCGCCGGCGGCGGCACCGGCCGCGCCAGCGCCGCCACCGCCGCGAGGCCTGGCGGAGGAAGAACGCCATAAGCTGCAATCCGCGCTCGACGACTTGATCGCCTGCCGCGGCATCATCGAGAGCGTGCTGACGCGCGGTTAAAGAGAGAAGTTGGTCGCGCCACTCCGCCCGACTGCTGACTGGCATGGTCGCCGCCGTTGCGATCGATCAGCCTTGACCGCAACTTCAGGACGTGGTGCGCTTCGCTTCGCTCTGGGGTGGGATGGCGCCATGAATAGTTCGCCGAATAACTCGACCGGCATTGTCGACGTGAAAGACCACGATATCTTCAGCGAGGAGATTTCCGACGCTGCCCTGGAGCGCGCCGCCGCGATGGTGCGCGATCGAACGGCAAGCCTGACGATGGCGTTCTGCAGCGGCTTGGACGAATGCCCGCATCATCTGCCGCGGCTGGAAGCGCGTTCGACCTGACCTCTCGGGCTATTGTCGCGACGCAAGCGGAAAAGGTAATCAGGTAAAGATCGGCACCTTAAGTGCGCTATCGAACACAACGCGAGCTGAGCTGCGGTGAGAGGTCGGTATTGCCTAGAGCGAGCACGCCGTTGGCGCTATCATCCCAATGCTGAGTTGGTGCGTACTATAAATGACATCTCATTAGGGAGGATTGGCTGATGACAAAGCTTTGGATTTGCATTTCCGCCACGCTGATCGCTGTGTCGGTCGGATCGGTGCTTGTTGGATCCACAGAACCCGCGTTTGCTTTATGCAAACCCGGTACACCGCATTGCACGAAACAAGGCAACGGCTTGGGTCATTTCGGCAACACCGTCGGTAATGCCGGCGATTGCGTTGGCACGACAAACGATACGTGCGGCTTGAAAACGCACGCCTATGCCGCTCATTCGCCGAAAAATCCGACTGGTCCGCATCCGTCCTCCGGCGGCGGACACAAATAGGCGAACGTCGCGCTCATCCGTTCGTTTGCCTCACAGGAGCTTATGCCGGATGAAGGCAAGGCTCCTGTTGGCGGCGCGGGTCTGCTTGGCCGCTGCGGATGTGATGCGCTCAACTGGTCCGGAGCCGGTGGGGTGGGCGCCATGAATGATTTAGCCGGGGCTGGTGCGACCGAAGTCGGCGACGTGAAAGATCGCGATGTCGTTCGGCACCAAGTCAGAACCCATGATCGACGCGACTTTCGGAGAATCCGATGTCGGTATCAGGGAGCGCCTTCACGTTCTGAAGGCTGGGTTCAATTATAAGGTCGATTGGGCAAGCCTGGGGACCGCGCATTAGAAGCACGCGAGCCGGCCGCGCCCGAGTCACATTGCCGTGGCGCGCGATCCCATGAAGAAAATGGCAGGTTTTGCCATTTTATTTGGGTTTGGTCGGAGCGCCGAGATTTGAACTCGGGACCCCCAGTCCCCCAGGCAGCGTCGTACTTCATTACACCAATACACTAGTAGTCATTAAGCATCATAAGCCCTCAGATATTGCGTAAGGAGGCCACTGCGCGACGGAGCAATGGGTAAGGATCGAGGCTTACCCCAGCATGTCGCCCACGACAGCCATCTTCGCCGATCAGGAAGACTCCCCGGTCACCGGGGTTTCTGCTTCCATATTGCTTCCACGAACGGAGGCGGCCCAGCGGGCAAAAAGACCCGGCGGTGGCCCGGCCCAGTTTACCAAAACGACAATTGGCAAGATGGTCTGCCCCGCCGGGCGTTCGGAAGCGTTTTTCTGGGACGCCAGCTGCAAGGGGTTCGGTATCCGTGCCCTCCGTTCCGGGTGTCGGACATGGATTTACCAGTATCGAAACGAGCACGGGAAAACGAGGCGCATCGCCCTCGGGGACGTGTCGGCCGTCGGGTTAGATGAGGCGAGGGAAGCGGCACGGCTTAAGGCCGCAGGAGTGGCTCATGGCCGGGACCCCTCAGCGGATCGCAAGAAAAAGCGTGCCGCGGGCACCGTGTTGGAAGTAATCGAGGCCTATTTGTCCCATGCCGAGAAACGGCAGAAATCGCGGTCGTACAAGGAAACGGTGCGGCATCTGCGGACCCATGCAGCTTCGATGCATCACGAGGCGGTTGAGGCGATACGCAGACGGGATATTACGGCGCTCTTGGAGCGCGTCGAAAAACGTTCCGGACCAGTCGCGGCAAATCGGACGCGGGCGACTCTGAGTGCAATGTGGACTTGGGGTTTGCGGGCAGGGCTGATCGAAACCGACAGTAATCCTGTGGCGTTCACCGTGCGCTATGCGGAGAAGCCGCGACGCCGTGTCCTCACCGACGCCGAGTTAAAAGCCGTCTGGGAGGCCACAAGCGACGGAAGTGATTACTCCCGCATCGTGAGGCTGTGCCTGCTCACGGGATGCCGCCGAGAGGAAATCGCCGGCCTGCGCTGGGATGAAATCCAGTCCGCCAAACTCGTTATCGCAGCGGAGCGCATGAAAGGAGGCGATCCTCACGAGGTACCTCTTCTGCCCATGATCGATGCCGCGTTGCCGACGCGCGTTGCCGACGCGCAGTGCGTATTTGGTGAACACGATACTGGATTTTCTGGGTTTAGCCGCTGTAAGCGGCGGCTAGACGCCAAGCTGGTGGCACGCGGAATTAAAATGCCTTCCTGGGGTCTCCACGATCTTCGGCGAACCCTCTCAACGCGACTGCATGATGCGGGCGTAGAGCCGCTTGTGATTGAAGGCTTGCTCACAAGCAGCAAGGGGTATCCGACCAGGCGCTGATCTGGATGGTTGCGCGTGTACAGGCGCTTACTGGATTGCATTTCGATTCGGAAAACGTGAGTTCGAGCACCACGCCCAACCTCGACGGCGCTGTCGTGGATTCCACTGACGGCTGGGTTCTCGACCACTCATTCCCGCACTATCGAACCGTACTTTCCTCCGTCGCGATTGAGCACGGGTATCTGATGAATACGGCGGATCCTTCGGAAGAACATATTAATGAGCGGGTGCATTGGAGCGTGCTAGCAAAGCGAGCTAATGCGCGACAGCGCTATTCGCCATCGAATCTTCCGGAAAACATACTACCGGAACAAATCGCGCAAATTACCGATGAAGAACGCGCTTTGCTCGGCCAAGAGTTACTTGCGTAGAGCCGTCTGGCAAAGCTGGACGGCCTTCCGGTCGCACCGGACCGGACAAATTACGTCCGATAAATCGCGCGAGAGGGCTCGGCCTCTCCAGCATGGGGGAGTCCCGCAGACACTCCGCAGTGAGTCCCCCTTTTTGCTCCGACCCGGCTTCCACATCGCTTCCAAGATCGCTACGTGGAAGAACTTGCTCCGCGCGACTCCAAACGTGCGCGAATAATCAAAGAGATATGAATCGAAGGACGAGACTTGGACCTCACGACCCCCAGTCTCCAAGACTGAGTACCTTTCGGTCACGAGGCAACCGCGGTTTTAGAGAAACCAGGCGTTGGTCATTTTTGTGCGCACCGCTAAGCCTCGACTACAGCGCAGCCGTTTTAAAACCCTGCACCACGCGACTCAGTTATATTCGCTTGTGTGGGCGGTCCCTTGGGACGGGCTAGCCCACTCACCTGCAAATACTCGGCCTCGGCATTTTCCTTTCGGTGTCGGGGCCATTTTTTGTCGCGGGCCCGGCTTTCAGAGGCCTTTGGGCAAGCACAGGGTAGGTTCGCTGCCAGGCCGGGCGTCAACGGTCTGTCAGCGGTCATACTCTTTGCATGACTTGCCCGTCGTCTTCCTCGGCATGGCTCTTTGTTTGAGTTCTCGACTAAGCCCCGATTAAACCTGAGGCGTCTTTGTCTTGCATTGTGGCTGGCTTGTCTCGAAGCCCCTTGGCTCTTATTCTTCTTCTATCGGCTGGGATGCACTCGATAGTCCGCACTTGGCGCAATGACACTTCGCAGTTGGAGGACATGATGGCACCGAAAACCGATGAGCAGATTACGGAACGTACTCAGGCAGCGACGAGCGATTATTTCGGCTGGCTTCAGAATGCTATCTCAGCATCCCCTTGGGCGAACACTGAATTGAATAGCAAACTTCTGAGCTACGCGAGCGAAACCGCAACTGCCTATGTGGAGTTCACGCAGCGACTAAGCCGGGCCAAGAATTTCGAGGATGCCGCCAAGATTCAAACTGAGTTTGTGAAAGAGCAAGTGGAGTCATTCAATAACCGCGCCAAAGAACTCGGCGAGATATACACCAAAATGGTGTCCGCTGCGGCCACCCGACCGTTCGGTATGTCCACCTGACTAACCCGCCTTAAGCGAATTGCGATTGATTCCCAGCCGAAGAATTTTTCTACGTGTATCTGCCGACAATCGCGTTTGATATGCGGCCATGCAGTTCTCGGAGCAAAAGCGCATCCCCCAATAATCATGTTCGCCAGATGCTGGCGCAATGCGGCAGTGATCGCAGCTACGTATAGATGAGCGGAAAGACCTATTTTCGGCTATTGATCTTATTGATCGTAATGCCTGAAAATCAAAAATGCGTGTCATGCGCTTAACAACTCACTCATGTGGAAAACGCGCAGGCAGTTACAAAGGTTCCGTGCGAAACGAAAGGACCATTCGCCCGAAAAAAACCACAACGAAACCCCCGCCTAACATTCGGAAGCGCGTCTTGGTTAGAGTTCAGCTGAAGGCGCCCAGCCGGGAAATTTTTAATTTGGTTTCGGGTGCTAGTCGCTGCTGGTATGCCGTCAGGCAGCCCGGGGAACAGAACTGCATGTGCCAATAGCGTTGAGCACTGAAGCCAGATTCTTCCCGACAGTGGTCACAGCGGAAGGTCGATCTCTCCCAACCTTGCTGACCGGTAGGTAAAGCTAAGGCGCTATTGGTGCGCACCACAATTCCCCCGGGCGAGCGCGCCGTTATATCGATCCATGATTCGAGTC
>Ga0335081_10003921_pt1 | contig 23458 bp, 19 predicted proteins | sample Lox_Sample_35_FD_206713 | JGI IMG/M metagenome (GOLD analysis project Ga0335081, IMG submission 206713) | Soil microbial communities from Loxahatchee National Wildlife Refuge, Florida, United States - Lox_Sample_3.5 | ecosystem: Environmental > Terrestrial > Soil > Wetlands | place: USA...
TTCAAGTCATATGATCAAGCGACTCTGTTTCTCGATAGCCTGAATCGACTGTTGCTCGGTCTGGGATTCACAGCGGTAGTTGTGGGCAGCCTTCTGGTCTTCTTCATTTCGCACACCTTCACCCGGCCGCTCGGCAACTTGGTGGAAGGAGTTCGGGCGCTGGAGAAGGGAGACTTCGACTACGCGCTGGATGCTCGCGGCGGAGACGAAGTTGCGGAACTGACGGGCGCCTTCAGCCGCATGCGTGACAGCCTGCTCAAAACACAACAGGAACTCCTGGAGGCTGAGCGGCTCGCCACGATCGGCAGAATGGCCAGTTCGATCTCGCATGATCTTCGGCATTCGCTGGCCGCCATCGTGGCCAATGCCGAATTTCTCTGTGAAAGCCGCTTGTCGCGTGAGCAACGGGAGGAGCTCTACCAGGAAGTCCGCATTGCCGTCAATCAAATGACGGATCTCATTGATTCTTTACTGGAGTTCTCGCGGACCCGGGAAGCTTTGCGGCCCGCGTTGAGCAATGTCAGAGACTCGGTGGATCGAATGGTACAGGCAATTCAATCGCATCCCGAGTTTCACCAGGTGCACATCGCAGTCGAGCAGCAAGGCAGCTGTGAGGGCTGGTTCGACGCAAAAAAACTGGAGCGCGCGCTGTATAACCTGCTTCTAAATGCTTGCGAGGCGATCCCGCGCGAGGGTGGGAACATCAACGTGCAGCTTCAGGAAGCCCCTAGTGGTGTTGAAATTCGGGTTTGCGACAATGGCCGGGGCATTCCTGAGTTGGTTCGCGGCAGGCTCTTTGAGCCATTCGTCAGCTACGGAAAAGAAAATGGCACTGGCCTGGGGCTTACTGTGGTGCAAAAAATCGTTCAGGACCACGGCGGCGATGTCGTAGTAGAGAAGACCTCTTCCGAGGGGACGGTCTTCCGGCTTTGGCTCCCATTGGTCTCGTCCGAAGAGGTCATTCAGAATGCAGCGAGCATAAAGAAAGCTGCCGCGCAGCCCGCGGTTCGTGCCCAACATCCACCAGCCGGGTAGAGTCTCTCCCCCAAAGACCCAGCTGGCGACTCTGTCTCGCCCCAGCAAAGCAGTGGCTTTGAGGGCAAATCCAGGTCTGAGGAGAGGTGCATCGTGAAACGCAATCGTTTACCTGGGCTCAGTGGGATTCTGGTTTTAACAGCATTGCTGCTTCCTCTCGCCGTGGTTGCGCAAACGCAGCAGGCCGCAGCGCCCGGATCATCGCCCGGATCATCCCCCGAGGGTTCCATGGCCAGCGCGATCCAACAGCTCCAGGAAGAGGTCCGTGAACTGCACGCCGCTGTCCAGGAATTGCGCTCCGAAGCGGTCGAATATCGTGCTGAGGCCACGGAATTGCGCCATGAGTTGGAGACCGCCCACGCTTCAACGGGCCCCTCAGCATCACCGGCGGCAAATCCTGCTCAAGTTTCGTCGCAGCAAGGCGAGGCTGAGACTATAGGTTCCACGGCTCAAGCGTCTGATTTGGAACAAAGAATAGCTGCCCTGGAAGAGACCGAGCATCTCCTCAACAGTAAAATCGACGACCAGTATCAGACCAAGGTGGAGAGCGCATCGAAATACCGGGTTCGGTTGTCTGGCATTCTCCTGTTCAATCTCTTCAACAATCGCGGCTATGTGGACAACCAGGACGTTCCGACCTGGGTTTTTCCCGAGGACGTCGGCTCGGGGCATACATTTGGCGGAAGCGTACGGCAATCGGAACTGGGTTTAGAGGTGTTTGGCCCTCACTTGGCCGGGGCGAAGACGAGTGGAAACATCCAGGTGGATTTTTCCGGTGGGTTTCCTGAAACCTTGAATGGCTTGAGCTATGGGCTTGTCAGACTTCGCACCGCTTCTGCGCGCATGGATTGGGATCGCACATCGATTGTCGTTGGACAGGACAATCTCTTTGTTTCGCCGGTTGCGCCGACTTCCTTCGCGTCGTTATCGGTGCCAGCTTTGGCCTATGCGGGCAATCTCTGGGGCTGGATTCCACAGGCGAGGGTTGAGCACCGCTTTAGTTTTTCCGAGAACCAGACTTTCACTCTGCAGGCAGGAGTCCTGGACAACTTCACGGGAGAGCCGCCGCAGACCTCGTATCTGCGCTTCCCCACGGCGGGCGAAGACTCGGGACAACCCGCCTATGCCACACGAGTGGCCTGGAGCCGCGACGTTCTGGGGCGACCTCTGACGCTGGGCGCTTCGGGATACTACAGCCGTCAGGATTGGGGCTTGCCTTCCAAAGTTGACGGGTGGGCCGGAATTGCCGACTGGCAGATGCCCCTGGCGTCGCGCCTAACCCTAAGCGGCGAGCTTTATCGCGGCCGCGCGATGGGCGGACTGGGCGGTGCATTTGGCCGCAGTGTGATTTTCAGCGGGCCCGAGTCTGCCCCCGGGACCGAGCTTCGCGCGGTCAACGCTGCGGGCGGTTGGTCCCAGTTGAAATTCACGTTAACTCCCAAGATCGAATTCAACGGAGCGTTCGGACTGGACAATCCCTATGCGCAGGACCTGCGCGCATTTTCACAGCCAATGAGTTATTTTCCTGCTTCAGTGGGTCAGAATCGTGGAGCACTGTTCAATGTGATCTATCGCCCGCGGTCAGCTTTGCTTTTTGCCGGGGAATACCGCCACTTGCGAACGTTCGAGATTTCAAGCAGCAGTTCGACAGCCGAACAAATTAATCTGTCCATGGGGGTTTTGTTTTGAACTGGCGCATACCCTTGCTTTGGCTTTCGTTGCTGATATCGTGCCTGAATCTTGCGGCGCAACAGGTCACGCTGACCGCCCGCGTGACTTGGCAAAAGGGAAACAGGACGCGTGATCCGGGTAATGTGGTCGTTTGGCTGATGCCGGAGGGAGGCGCAGCGGCCCCTGCATTGTCCCCGCCCTCCCAAAAGCCGCGTCTGACGCAGAAAAACAAAAGTTTCGAGCCCCACGTGCTGGTTGTGCCCGTAGGATCCGTGGTGGAGTTCCCCAATCGCGATCCTTTCTTTCACAACGTGTTCTCGTTGTTCGATGGCAAGCGTTTCGATCTTGGCCTCTACGAAGCTGGAAGCTCACGCGATGTGCATTTCGATAAGGCGGGTGTTTCCTATATCTTCTGCAACATACATCCCGAGATGAGCGCGGTAGTTATAGCCGTCGAAACGCCCTACTATGGCATTTCCGATTCGCGGGGACAGATCGCGATTGCCAACGTACCCGAAGGCCGCTATGAACTCAGGGTGTGGTACGAGGGCGCTCAGCCTGACACCCTTAAGGCGATGGAACGCGAGGTCAACGTATCTGAAAGCAATTCGACACTGGGAGTCTTGCGCCTCGTGGACTATGGCGTAGTGCAGGCTCACAAAAATCTTTATGGCCACGATTACGATTCCTCAGCCCCCGATAATCCGGCCTATCCCAGACCTTGAGCCAAAGTTCACCGGAAAGCCTTCCCGTCTGGGCTTGGAATTGTTGACAAAAAAATGACAATTGGTTGAAAGGCTCGTGACAATTAGCCTCCGGCTACTAATTAATCTCTCGTCAATGGGAACGGGTGGCCGCTGCTGACCCGTTCGAATTTGTGGTCCCGGGACCCGAGTTGTTCCTCGGCTTTGTCAAGCTGAGTCGGCCGAAAGCTGTCATTGACCTCGCAGCTTTCTAACTTTGTTGCAGATGGGCTCTCTCTCACTGACGCAGGCCCGCGCATGTTGGCGCGGGCCGCTTTTTGTCAGTCACTCCGCTGCGCGACCGATTTCTGAATATCGGTTAGCGCTTGCTTCCCACGGGCTGATCGTGACCGTAGTACTCCACCGCTGACATCGGTTTCTCGCCGCCTTTCTTCCAAACCCGCGTGTCTTCAGGCAGCTTTCCCAGAGCGCGGGCCATTTCACGGACATGCATCGCCACCGAGCCGCAGCAGGAGCCGATGTAGTTGATCCCGATCTCGCGGGCGCGGAGCGCATAGTCAGACATTTCCTTGCGAGTCAGTTGTAATGGATCGAGTGCCAGCGGAAATTCGGGCAAGCTGGTGAAATCCGGTTGATGTTTGGAAGTCCGATACGCCACGGGCTGGCAGGCCAGGTAGCCGGAAACCGCCTTGCGCATCTCTTCCATCGGGCCAAGCATGTGCTGCGGAGGACGCAAGCAGTTCATCCCCACGATGTCGGCTCCAGCATCCATGAGGGCTTTTGCGGCATCGGCAGCGGATTTGCCTTCCATAGTTTCGTCCTTGTTTTCAAAGCAGATTGTCACCATGACGGGCAACCCCGTCGCTTTGGCGCGCTCAACTGCAAGCAAGGCTTCCCCCAGCCAGGAAAACGTCTCGCCGATGATGAAATCGACTCCCTCTTCCACCTGCACGGCAAGCTGCTCATCAAAAGTCCGGCGCACGCGGTCGGCGGCGGAAGGGCTGTTAGGCTCGTACATCCATGTGAGACTCAGATTGCCCGCCACCAGACACTTGTCGATGGCGGCCTCACGCGCGATGCGCACAGCTGTGCGGTTGAGATCTTCAAGCCGGTCCTCCAGTCCGACGGTTGCCAGTTTGTCGCGGCTGGCATAGAACGTGAGGGCCTGTAGAACATCCGCCCCAGCCTCGCGAAATTCAACATGGAGCTCACGCAGAGCTTCAGGGTGAAGCAACACAACCTCTGGCGTGAACGGACCCGCGCGCACCCAGCCACGCTTCTCCAGTTCGAGAAGATAACCGCCGTCCCCAAGGACCGGCCCCGATTTCAAACGTTCGAGAATACCTTTCTTTTTCATAGATGCTCCTTGGCTTTCAGTCATCAACGTATTCGTACTCGGCCTTGATCCGTTTACCCTCGATAAAGCGGCTCGGACGAAAGGCGGCGATGTCTACGGTTTTGCCCTCCCCATCCAACAATAATTCCGACATGACCAAACCGATCGCTGGCGAAATCTTGAATCCCATTCCGGAGAAGCCCGCGCAAACGTAGAGTCCTTGGATTTCCGGAATTTCTCCCAGCAGCGGGCGGCAGTCGGGTGTCATGTCGTAAATTCCCGTTACGCCGCGCATCACTTCGGCATTTTCCAGCTTGGGCACGCGCCGGCTGGCGCGCTCGATGATTTCCTCCAGCCCATCATCGGAAGCGCGCTGTGGAAAATTGTCCGGGTCCGCGCCACGCTTGCCGTAGAAATCTCCGATCAGAAATTTATCTTGCCCATCGGAGCGGAAATATGTTGCTGTGACGGAATCGATGCAAGCCGCGCCAGCCTTCATGCCGGAGGCATTCCTGAGAATCGCGACTTGATGATATTCAGTTTCAATCGGTAGATCGCAGCCGATGGCTTGAAATAACGGCCTGCTCCAGGGGCCGATCGCCGAAACCACGACGCGCGCCGAAATTGCTCCCTGATTTGTCATGACACCTTGCGATTTGCCATCTTTCACCAGGAGGGACGTGACTTCTGTTCGAGGCAAGTAGGCGACTCCGAGATCGCGCGCACGCATGAGAAAATCGTTGGCCGCGCCTGCGCCATCGCCGTAGCCCGAATCTGGCTCGTATGCAACGAGCTCGACTTCATCTACATTCCAGTCAGGTTCGAGATCACGCAATTCCTGGCGGGTGATGAGTTTCACATTGACGCCCAGCTTTTGTTGCATCGCGACATTTTGCTTCAACCGCTCGGTCTCGTTCGGGTGCACAATGCGCACAAAACCAGTCTTGTGGAAATCGCCGGGCTCGCCGACAATTTCGCGCAAGTTTTCAAAAATCCGAAGACTCGCCAGCGCGAGCTGCACTTCCTGAGGCAAGCTGTAGTGCATGCGGATGAGCGCGGACGAACGCCCGCTGCCTCCGCGCCCCACGTGATCCTTTTCGATGACCACGATTTTTCCCGGGTTGCGTTTGGCCAGATGAAACGCGATCGATGCTCCCATCACCCCCGCGCCAAGGATCACGATATCCGCGGTTTTGGGCAGGCCGTTGCCGCTCATGCTGCGGCCTCCTTGAAGCGACCTTTTTTCCAGTCGCGCAGCACCTGGTGTGCGGCATTGCGCCCAGGCGCCCCGGTGACTCCTCCGCCGGGATGCGCACCCGCTCCGCAAAGGTAAAGCCCATGAATCGGAGTGCGGTACTGTGCCCATCCTGCAACCGGACGCATGAAGAACAGCTGCTCCAGCCGCAGATCGCCATGAAAGATGTTGCCTTCGGTCAGTCCATACGTGCGTTCCAGATCAAGCGGCGTGAGCACCTGGCGGGCGAGGATTGCGTTGGGCACATTCGGTGCATATTCAGCGATTTTCTTGATTACACGATCACCGAGAACTTCACGATTTTCTTCCCACGTTCCCTGGCGCAAGCGATAAGGAACGTATTGCACGAAACAGGTCAGAATGTGTTTTCCTTCAGGCGCAAGCGAGGCGTCCGCGTTGGACGAAACCACACAATCGACCCAAAGCTCTTCAGGAATTTCTCCGAACTTGGCGATGTCGTAACAACGTTCGGCGAATTCGAGCGACGGAACCAGCGTATAGAACGTACGCTGCAATGGCATGTAATCAGCCGGAGTGCCGGTAAAGCGTGGCTCCTCAGCAAGTACCATGTTCACCTTTGCGCAAGGCCCGTCCATTTTGATGCCGCGAATGGCGTGGAGAAAATCGTCCGGCAATTCCTCAGCTGGCACCATTTTCAAGAACGTGCGCTTGGGATCAGCGTTCGACAGAACGATTCGCGAGCGAATCTCCCTGCCATCTTCCAGAATCACACCGCGGGCGGCGCCATTGCGAATGTCGACCTGTGCCACTGCCGAAGATGTTCGAATCTCCACTCCCAGCTTTTTTCCCGATGCGGCCAGCGCTTGCGTGATCGCTCCCATGCCGCCCATGACATGTCCGTAAAAGCCCTGCAGTTCGTGCTCGCCGCCGCTCAGCAAATGGAAGAGCAGGCCAATGGCCGTGCCCGGCTGATAAGGGCCGCCATGTTTGCCATAAACATTATTGGCAAGAAACATCGTCTTGCTTTTTTCGGACTCGTAGTTGTGATCGAGAAATTCTCCCAGGCTGCCGGTGAGGAAAGACACCAGCTGAGAAATCTCCGCGCTTGAGATTCCACGAAAGCGCTTGCCGGCACGAAACAAATCAGACCAACCGCTGAGGCTGCTCGTATCGATCTCTGGAGGCGGTTCCAGGAAGAACGGTTGCAAATACCGCGCAAGCTTCTTGAGTTGATCGTCGACACGAATGAATGTTTCCCCATCTTTGGCGGAGAGCTTGCCGAATTCGGCTTTCGCACGATCGCGATCAGCCCACCACGAGACGACTTGCCCATCGCGGAAAGGGACCTGGATTGCCGGATCGCACGGAACCATGCGCAATCCATACTCAGCGAGGCGGAGATCCTGAATCACTTCCGGCCGCAACATGCTGGCGATGTAGGAGGTGGTAGACGCACGACACCCAGGCGCAATCTCTTCCGTGACACAGCAACCGCCGACGATTTCACGGCGCTCTAAAACCAGAGTCGACAGCCCACCGCGGGCGAGATAAGCCGCTGCGGTGAGTCCGTTGTGGCCCGCGCCGACTACAATGGCGTCGTAAGTCTTATCGGGGCTTCCCACAAGTTGAGTGACCAGCAGTCATTACAAGGAGAAACGCGGCAACTTACATTAGCGCATGGCCGCGAAAAATAATATTGAAAAGCGTTATCGATTCCTTTAGAGTCTCATGACTTGAGGTCAAACTGTGAGTGTGATCAGCAGCAGCATCGCTTCTCCCCCGCGCTATCGGCACCTGCCGCCTCGTCCCCGCTCAGAAGGTAAGCGTGCGCGAATCATTGACGCTGCCATGCGCCACTTTGCCGAACAGGGCTATCAGGCGGCGAAGGTGGGCGACATTGCGGCCGCCGTTGGCATTGCTAAAGGCTCGGTTTTCCAACATTTTGGCAGTAAGGATGGACTGTTCTTTGAAGTCTATAAAAAAGCCGTCCGGCAGTTTCCGAGCTATCTCGACGCGCCCGTCGACGTGCAACAGCGAGGTTTTTTCGAAGTCTTGCGTTACTGGCTGGCGAAAACTGAACACCTGATTCACGAAGATTGGATTCCGTATCGCGTCTCTCTGCTGGGGAACTACGGCACAGACCTCACCTTGAAGCGGGAGATCAACCGGTTTTTGATGACGGAGGACCCTTACGGGACCGTCGCATTTGTGCGTTTTGGTTTGCAGCGCGGGGAACTTCGCCGAGATCTCGATGAGGAAATGATAGTTTCGATTCTCGATTGGACAATGGAGCGCTTCCAGGATGCGCTGCTCACGGAGGAGCTCGACCCCGGTTTGTTCCGCCGTCACGGCGACCCCGCCTCCAAGAAAGACGCTCGCATCGCGCAATTTCTCGATGTCTTGCGGGGAGCAATCGGCGCGGGCGGCAAGCGCTTGGAGAAATAGGCTTTAGACGTTGCGGCAGTCACAGGGCAGATATGACCCAGATTCCGGTACAGAAGATCCTGGCAAGTTACGACGATGGCGCTCCTCTAAACGAGGCGTCCACGATTCCTGGGCCGTGGTATGTCGATCCGCGTATCGCGGAGCTGGAAGAGAGAACTGTTTTCAGCACGACCTGGCAGATGATTGGCCGTAGTGATCAAATCGAAAAGCCGGGCCAGTTCGTCACTGCCAGCGTAGCGGGAGAGCCGATCGTCGTTGTGCGCGGAAACGATGGCGCGCTCCGCGGTTTTTATAACGTTTGCCGCCACCACGCCGCCGCCGTGGCAACGGAGCCTTGCGGGCAGGTCTCGCTTTTGCATTGCCCCTACCACGGCTGGAACTACGGGCTCGATGGTTCGCTCAAGGGCATGCCGGAGTTCGATGGCGTGAAGAATTTCGAGCGCCAGCAGAACGGATTAGTGCCGGTGAAGGCCGATATCTGGGAGAAATTCGTTTTTGTGAACCTGGATCCGCATGCTGCGCCACTCGATGAGTTTCTGGGAAGGCTGGTCACGCGGCTTGCTCCGCTCAACGTGAGCAAATTGAACTATTTCGCTACTCGCACCTACGACATTCACTGCAACTGGAAAGTGTTCGTCGATAACTATCTGGATGGCGGCTACCACGTTCCGCATTTGCACAAAGGATTGAGTTCAGTCCTGGATTACAAGGAATACACAATCGAGAACGAAGACCGCTATTGCCTGCAATCGAGTCCCATGGTCGCCTCCGATGAAGACGCCGCGACCGGTGCAACCCGCAAGGGTGATCGCGCCTGGTATTTCTGGCAATATCCTAATCTGATGATCAACTGCTACGAAGGCTACATGGACACGAACCTGGTGCTTCCTGTTGATGTGGACCATTGCCGCGTGATCTTCGACTTCTACTTCGCTGACACCAGCGAGGCGCAGCGGGAACACAATGAGCAGAGCGTGGCTGTGGGTGCGCGCGTGCAGGATGAAGACCTGGGCATTTGCGAAGCTGTGCAGCGTGGCCTGAAGTCGCGCGCTTATGGCGCCGGCCGGCTTTCCGTCCGGCGCGAAGCTGGGGAGCACTTATTTCATCGCTTGCTGGCAGCCTATCTCAAGGGTGGGCTGGGCCACGTTTCCGCCGCAGCTGACTAAGCTGATTTTTAGATTCTCATCACGAGGGAGACTTTCCGCTCGTCGGTCTCCTTCTTACTCGAAGGCGTCAAGGTGAAAAGATCATTGGTTGTTACATGCGTGGTGTGTTTCGCTTCCTTTTGTTCAGTTGCTCAAACGACGGCAATTAAAGCAGGACGCCTGGTCGATCCCGACAACGGCACTGTACTAAGCGACCAGGTCATTCTCATCCGCGAGAACAAAATTGAGGCCGTAGGCAAGGGCCTGGCTATTCCCACTGATGCGAAGCTCATCGATTTGTCGAAGATGACCGTTCTGCCCGGCCTGATCGACTGCCATACCCACCTCGCCGACGGCCCCACGGGCGACAGCGAACCGCTTTCTCAAATAAGGCGGACCGCATCAGAAGTGATTTTGTCGGCCGTTCCAAACGCTCGCATTTTCCTGCTTTCCGGCTTCACTACGGTACGGGATGTCGGCGTTTACCGCGCATTGAACGACATTGCGTTGCGCGACGCAATTGCGAAAGGTTACGTTGACGGTCCGCGCATGTATGTCGCGGGCGCTTACGTGACCATTACGGGCGGAGCCGGCGCGATGACCGGTTTTGCTCCCGACATTCAGCTCCCCTGGGACCTTCACTACGGCGAAGCCAATAGTCCGTGGGAAGTGCGACAAGTAATTCGCAAGCTGGCGCATGACGGAGTCGACCACATCAAGATTCTTTCCAGCGGCGCCGTGCTCACGCACGGAAGCAATCCGAACTCCCAGGAGTTTACGCTGGAAGAGCTTCAGGCGGCGGTCGATGAGGCCAGCCACTTTGGCTTGCGGGTTGAATCGCATGCCCATTCGCCGCAGGGGATAAAGAACGCAATTATTGCCGGAGTCGCTTCCGTTGAACACGCCAGCTTGATTGACGACGAAGGCATCGCATTAGCAAAGCAGCATGGAACTTATCTGGATATGGATATTTACGATGAAGAATGCATCCAGGAACAAGGCAGGCTAGGCAAAATGCCCAAGGATTTCCTCCAGCACGATGCGCAACTGGGGCAACTGCAACGCGAGAATTTCCGCAAAGCGGTCAAGGCCGGCGCGAAGATGTCTTTCGGCACAGATGCAGGCGTATGCCCCTACGATCGCAGCGTTCGCCAATTCGCTTTCATGGTGCGGTATGGCATGACGCCGATGCAGGCGATCCAGGCCGCCACCAGCAACGCGGCAGACTTGCTCGGCCACTCAGATCTGGTTGGCTCCATTAAGCCTGGCAAGTACGCGGACGTCATTGCCGTCTCAGGAGACCCCTTGCAAGACATCAGCGTGCTGGAGCACGTGCAGTTTGTGATGAAGGATGGCAAGGTCTACAAGCAGTAACCGTTCGTCAGGAACGCAAAGGTTTTTCGCTTCGCTCAGAATGACAGGGCTATTGGTGATCGCGAGGGATCGTTTCTTCCCAGGTTTTCTGCTTGAGAAGTTGACCGTCTTTATATAGTTCCCGCGTGTATTTGTAGTAGAAATTCTTCTGGTCGGTGGTCACGGAAAGATGGCCCTGCCACGTTAAGACGCGTCCCTTCAACTCAAAAATGCTTTTGGCCTCACCTTGGACTGAACTCGTCTCCGGATGCGCATCGTCGGCCTGATAGGTTAGTGCTTCGAAATCCGTTTCTTTTCCCCAGGGGTAATCGTATGCATCTTTGCCTCGCCAGCGGACTGTGGTTTTGTGATTGGCCTCATCGCGCTCGGAGGTCCATTCGCCCGGCCAGGGAAATCCTTCGCTCTTGTATCCGGGACGCTCTTCTAAAGGCTCCGGCGGTTTGAAAGCCGGCGGTGTCGCGCCATGGCCAGGAACGACTGGCAGAATCAACCGTGAGTTGCTCGCTCCAAGCTCAAGCGACGTGGTCATCGCATAAGGCGTCGGCAACATCATCGGCCAAAGGGCGTTCGAGATAGAGAAGCGAATACGATGTCCCTTGGGAAATATCCAGGAAGTCAAATGCATGGTGATTGCCAGCGGATAAACCCTCCCCGGTTCAAGATCGCGGGGTTCGCTGAACGATTCACGCTGCGCGCCGTTTCGGCCCGCGCCGGTGATTTGCGTAACACTTCCATCGGGCGCGACATCGGACAACCGAACGAACCAATCTGCGAGCGGAGCAGTCGTCGAGACTCTTAGCTTGGCAACCGGCGAGCCGAGTATCGCCAGATCTTCCTTTAACGGCGCAGTGTCGTAGACCAAACTGAAGGCGTCTACCGGGCGGGTGTCGCTGAGCAGCTCGCCCCACCAGAAGCCGGCTTCGACGCCGATCGTGGGAACGTATTTCAACTGATGTACGGTCGATGCTCCACCGGGGTATGCCAATGTGTGATTGGCCTGCGGAAAGAGCTCCAGATTTTTCTCGTCCCCCGGAGGCCACTGGTCTTCGCGGCGCCATTCTCCCGGCACATTCGGCAAGCTCGGATCTGGAGGGTAATAATGGCGCATATAAACGATCAGCTTCGGATCCTGTAAAACACCCGTATCACGTCCTTTCAGCCAATAGTCCCACCAGCGCACCGCTTGATCGCGCCACTCAATCTCCGGCCCAGGTTGCGCATCGTTGGGAAAAGTATGGTTCCAGGGGCCGATGATCGCTTTCACTGGCGCCTTCGTGGTCTCGCGAAGCATGTCGGTTATGCTGTCGCGATAACCGTCCAGCATGCCACCGATTAGAAAGCAGGGAACCGCGATTTCGTTATATGGACGGACCGGACTGCGCCAGAAGGGACCGTCGTGTTGATGTTTCAGATAAAGCAGAGACCACGGCGGCGACTCCATCTTCGCGTTGAGCAGGTTCTCGTCAATCTTGTAATCGGGCGCGCCTGCCCAGCCTTGTGCCATATCCATATTCAGTTCGAATTCATCGATATGCGCAATTCCGTCCACATAATGCACATCGTCGTGAAACAGCTCTGCTGTCGCGGCTACTGCGATGACCGCTTTCAACTCAGGCGGATGTCGCATCGCCATCTGGAGCGAGTTGAACCCTCCCCAGGAAATGCCGAACATGCCCACGTTCCCGTTTGACCATGGCTGATGCGCGAGCCAGGCGATAATCTGTTCACCGTCTACTTGTTCCTGCTCCGAATATTCCCGTTCCGACGGCACGCCTTCACTGGCGCCAAATCCGCGAATATCCACGCGCACCGAGACGTATCCGCGGCGGGCAAAGTACGAGTGCATCGGATAATCCCGCGCGGCTGTCCCGTCGTCTTTTCGGTAAGGAAGATATTCGAGCAGCGCGGGAAATTTTTCTCCCGGCTTGGCGCCGTCCGGCATGTAAAGCGTTGCGGCCAGGCGAACGCCGTCTTTCATAGGAATCCAGGTGTTTTCCAGCCGAACCCCATAGATGGGGGGCGAGGGCGGTTGGGCGGCAACTGCAACTGCCTGTGAGGAAATTAGAGTTAGAAAACAGATTACATTTAAAAGGATTCCCAGTCTCGCCGATTTGTTTTTATACATTTCCTCACGCAGAAGGCTCTGGTCGTTCTAGCGCTTTGATTTTGCCAAATGGAACCAAAGCATGTTAGAAAGCATGGCGTTTGTCAAATCACGGTTCTTGTTCCGCGGCTGAGTGCGGTGCGTATAATGCTGCCGCATCCTAAAAATCGGGCCAGGAATTCTCGACCCAGATTGCAGAGGCGATCCATGCATCGAAACGTAAGTCTCACCTCCCCCACGCGCAGAACGTTTCTTGCTGCCACCAGCGGATTGTTGGCCGCAGCCGCGGCCGGCCCATTGGTGTCTTCCGCCGCAGCCTCGCGGTCGAGTTTCAATCCGTTGCCCGAGGGCGCAAGAAAGCTTCCTATCGGCGTGTTCGACGCAGCCTTTCCGAACCTTTCGACCGACGAGATGCTCGACAAATATAGTGCCTGGGGAGTTGAAGCGGCCGAGATCGGCACGGGCGGATATCCTAATTCAGTGCACTGCCCGGTCCAGGAATTGCTCGATGATCCGGCGAAGCTGCAAGCCTGGAAGAAAAAGTTCACCGACCGCAAAATTCAGGTCGCGACGTTGAGTTGCCACGGAAATCCGGTTCATCCCGATCCGAAGATCGCTGAACGCGACCAAGAGACTTTTCGCAGAACGGTGCTGCTGGCTGAACGGCTGGAAGTGAGCGTAATCGTAGGCTTTTCTGGATGTCCCGGTGGCACGCCTACGGATACGAAACCAAATTGGATCACCTACCGCTGGCCTCCCGAATACGCCGAAATGCAGGACTGGCAGTGGAAAGAGAAAATCATTCCCTACTGGCAGCAGGCTGCGAAATTTGCCCGCGAGCATGGAATTCACAAACTGGCGCTCGAAATGCATCCCAATTTTGCGGTCTATAACCCAAGAACGCTGTTGCGCCTGCGCGAGGCCGTCGGAGAGGAAATTGGAGCCAATTGCGATCTGAGTCATTTGTTCTGGCAGCAATGCGATGCTGTAGAAGTAATCCACATGCTGGGCAAAGAAAACGCGATCTTTCACGCGCACATGAAAGACACGGTGTTTTACAAGAACAACATAGACCGTTACGGAGTGTTGAATTTTGCATTCGACAAGCCAGACCTCCCGATGGCCTCAGAAACATTTCGCGCTGTCGGTTATGGCCACGGCGCGAGTTTGTGGAAGGACGTTATTCGCGCCTACATGGATGTCGGCTACCAGGGCATTTTGAGCGTAGAAAACGAAGACCCGATTCTTCCCGGCGAAGTGGGCGTGGAGCGCGCGCTGTACGTCCTTAAGAATGTTCGTAACGAGATCATGGGATCAGCGTAGATGGGACCGGTGAATCCGATGAATCGGCGTCAATTCGCGCACGCGGTCGCCGGTGTCGCGGTTGGAGCTGCGTTGCCGGCGAGCGGAACCTACGCAGCCAGCGCAAATTTCGCTCCTTTCCCACTCTCAGTCATGTTGTGGACGGTTTACCGGGATTCGCCTTTCGAACAACGCCTGGAGAAAGTGGCCGAGGCCGGATATGGCGCTGCGGAATTAGTCCATGAGTTCGACAATTGGTCGGAGGAAGATTTTCGCCGGGCAAATGCCAGGAGATGCTCGCTTGGAATTACTTTCGATGCGACTGCGGGTGTGTGGAAAGGCGTTGCCGATCCCGCCGCCCGCGATTCCTTCCTGGCCGATCTGAAAAACTTTCTCGTGACGGCCGAAAAGCTGGAATGCGCGAACGTGATCGTCCTCTCGGGTGATCGAATCGAAAATCTTTCCCACCAAGCTCAGCACGAGGCTTGCATTGAAACCCTGAAGCGGGGGGCTGACATTGCAGCAAAACGAAACGTCACGCTCCTGCTCGAAAACATCGATCCTGAGGAAAATCCTAGGTATTTCCTCACCTCGGTGGCCGAGGGGTTCGAAATCATGCGAAAAGTCAACGACCCTCACGTGAAGTTTTTGTACGACTTCTATCACGAGCAGATCTCGGAAGGAAATTTGATCGAGAAACTGGAGAAGAACATTGACTATGTTGGCCTTGTGCACATCGCCGACGTGCCGGGCCGCCACCAACCCGGCACGGGCGAGATCAACTACGAAAATATCTTCCGCAAATTGGCGGAATTAAAATACACGCGTTACGCCGCCATGGAGTTTGAACCGCTTGGCGATCCAGTCTCTGCTCTCCGCGGCGCTCGCGAACTGGCGCTTCGTTCTTCAACCTGAAATTGTGTTGTTGTCAGGTTTGACCATTTCCATATGCCCGGAGTAAGCTGCAAGTGCCTGCCGCTCCAGGGACCCCGGAAATGCAAAGACGCGAGGCATTAAAATTGCTCGCCGCAAGCGCGGCGTTGCCCCTACTCTCGCGAGAGGCTCTGGCGTTGTTTCAGGAAGTGCACGACCAGCTTCCTGAAACTGCCGCATTGAAGACCTTGAACCCCCATCAGAACGCCACTGTCATCGCGATAAGCGAAGGAATCATTCCTCAGACCAAGACACCGGGAGCCCAGGCTGCGCGTGTCAACGAATTTATCGATGTGGTCCTCAGCGATTGGTGCGATGAGCAAGATAGAAACAGTTTCCTGAAAGGGTTAGACGACTTCGATTCCCGCTGCCGGTATCTGCTGGGCAAGAACTTCGTAGATTGTTCGGCGGAAGAGCAAACCCACTTCCTTCAGATCGCAGATTCGGAAGGCCCCCTTACACAGGCTCGGTCTGCTGAAAATGAGCTGGGCGGGCTTCAGCAGGAAGTGTTCTTCGCGAAGATCAAACAGTTAACCCTGATTGGGTATTACACATCGGAGATTGGCTTCGAGCAGGAGCTGCACAAAGAAATCATCCCCTCGCGACACGCTGGTTGCGTGTCGCTCGAAGAGGAGGCCGCGAACTAGAAATGCCGGCCAAGGTCTACGATGCAATCGTTGTGGGCTCAGGTATCACCGGCGGTTGGGCGGCCAAGGAACTAAGCCAAAAAGGGCTGGAGACGCTCGTCCTCGAAGCCGGCCGGCCGATTAATCCTGAAACAGATTACGTAGAACACGTGCCGCCGTGGGAGAAACGTTTCCGGGGAATGGGAGACCGGAAGCTGCTTTCGGTGGACCAGCCGGTCCAACGCACCTGCACAGGTTTAGACGAGTGGAACAGCAAGTTCTTCGTAAACGACCGCGAAAATCCTTACGTCACCGACCCGGGCAAGCCTTTTTTATGGATTCGTGGGCGCCAGGTCGGCGGCCGTTCGATCATATGGGGACGGCAATCCTACCGCTGGAGCGACCTCGACTTTGAAGCCAATCTCCGCGAAGGAATTGCCATCGATTGGCCTATTCGCTATCAGGACATCGCTTCCTGGTATGACTACGTTGAGGACTTCGCAGGAATCTCCGGACAAAAGGAAGGCTTGCCGCAACTGCCCGATGGAAAATTTCTTCCGCCCATGGAGATGAATTGCGCGGAGCTTGTGGTGAAGGATGCGGTCGCCAGGCATTTTCCCGATGAACGCTTAATGACGATCGGGCGGGCCGCCATTCTCACCCAGCGCCACAATGGCCGCGCCGCTTGCCACTATTGCGGCCCCTGTGCTCGAGGTTGCATCACGCGAAGCTACTTCAGCAGCCTGAATGCAACGCTCCCGGTTGCGCTGGCCACGGGCAAGGTCACGATCCGTCCGCACAGCGTCGTGCATAGCGTGATGTTTGATCCGAAAACACGAAAGGCAACCGGTGTTCGCGTGATTGATGGCCAAACCCACGAGGCCCTCGAATTCCAGGGGCGCATTCTCTTTTTGTGCGCTTCCGCATTGGAATCCACGCGTCTGCTTTTCAACTCGAAGACGACAGAATTTTCCAATGGCCTGGCTAATTCCAGCGGCGAGATCGGTCACAACTTGATGGACCACTGCATGGGCGGTGGCGCCAACGCGATGATTCCTGGAAACGAAGACAGAGTCACGCTGGGAAACCGTCCGAACGGGATCTACGTTCCCCGCTTTCGCAACGTGAAGCAGAAGCATCCCGATTTCTTGCGCGGTTACGGCTTTCAGGGGGGTGGCTCGCGGGAGGATTGGCATCGGGGAATGCACATGCGCGGCTTCGGAGCAGATTTCAAGCACATGCTCGGCCAGCCCGGCCCCTGGACGTTTCGCTTCTATGGTTTCGGCGAATGCCTTTCCAACCACGAAAATTTTATCGAACTCGACAAGGAAAAGGTCGACGCCTGGGGCATTCCGGCGTTGAAGATTCATTGCCAGTGGCGCGAAAATGAACGTGCCTTGCTGAATGATATGTCGGTCACCGCAGCAGAAATGCTTTCTGCCGCCGGCGCAAAGGACGTCGAGCCCTTTGTCGAGGACAATGCTCCCGGCCTCACGATTCACGAAATGGGAACTGCGCGCATGGGACGCGATCCCAAGACTTCGGTTCTGAACTCCCACAACCAGGCGCACGACGTGAAGAATCTGTTCATTACCGATGGCGCTTGCATGGTTTCGTCGTCTTGCGTGAACCCATCTCTTACCTACATGGCTCTCACTGCCCGGGCTTGCGATTACGCAGTCGATCAGATGAAAAAAGGAGAACTGTGATGGATCGGCGAACATTTCTGGGGACCATGACTGCAGCGACTCTGCTGAGTCAGCGCCTGGCCTGGGCTGCCACTCACAAGATTGAGAAAGTTGGTCTGCAGCTCTATACGGTGCGGAAATTTATGCCGGACGACTTTGAAGGTACACTGGCCAAGGTTTCTGAAATCGGCTACAAGGAAGTAGAGTTCGCCGGCTACTTCAACCATTCGCCCAAGGACGTGCGCGCCATTCTTGACCACCACGGTCTGACCGCGCCTTCTACGCACACTGGCTATAACACGCTCGGCGACAAGCTCCCCGAGGTGATCGAAACTGCAAAAATCATCGGGCATGAATACATTGTCAATCCTGCGATTGATGATTCAATGCGGGGTAAGCTGGATGGGTGGAAGCAGGCTGCTGAAGTGTTTAATCGGGCCGGAGAAACTTGCCAGAAAGCCGGAATCCAGTTTGCCTATCACAATCATTGGTGGGAATTCCGGCAAATCGAGGGCAAGATGCCCTACGACGTGCTTCTGGAAAGTACCGACCCCAAGCTGGTGAAAATGGAAATGGACCTGGGCTGGATCACAGTCGGGGGGCAGGACCCGCTCAAATATTTCAATCTCTATCCCGGGCGTTTTCCGCTGGTCCACGTTAAGGATTGGACGAAAGTCCCTCCCATGCCCGCGCCCGGCTCCACCTTCAACATGGACCAGGCTCCGGAAATGACTTCTGTCGGCAAAGGCAGTATCAACTGGAAACGCATCTTCGCCCAATCGGACAAGGCCGGCATTCAACATTATTTTGTCGAGCACGATATGCCGAAAGATGCCTTCGAAAGCATTCGCATCAGCTACACATATCTTTCGCAATTGCGTTTCTAACCGGAATGAGATTTAGGAGAACCAGGACATGCCGCAAGTAGCCCGCTCGCCCAAGCTCTATGACGTCTGCGTCATCGGCTCAGGCGCAGGCGGGGGCACAGCCGCGAAAGTGCTGACTGAAGGCGGGCTGACCGTTGTCTTGCTCGAGGCTGGGCCGCCGGTCAATCCGGAGACCGACTACAAAGAACATCTCTGGCCTTACGACCTCCCGCATCGCGGTGTCGGCGTTGGCGGCAAATTTCTTCATCAAGTCGGCGACGAATTCATGGCCCCGAACGGCGCCTGGGAAATTCAAGGTGAGCCATACACCGCCGCGCCGGGTTCCACGTTTCGTTGGTTCCGCTCGCGGATTGTAGGCGGACGCACCAATCACTGGGGACGCATCGCGCTGCGTTTCGCCCCGGTGGATTTCCGTTCGCGCTCAACCGATGGTATGGGCGACGATTGGCCCATCACCTATGAAGAGTTATCCCCTTATTACGATAAGGTCGAATCTTACATCGGAGTTTTTGGCACTAACGAAAACATCCCCAGCGCACCTGACGGCGTCTTCATGCCACCACCGCCCATGCGGTGCACGGAAACCATCGTAAAGAAATCTTGCGACAAGCTGAACATTTTGTGCGTGCCGTCGCGGATGGCAATTCTCACCAAGCCACTGAACGGCCGGCCGGCGTGTCACTATTGCGCCCAATGCGGACGAGGCTGTATCACAGCTTCCAATTTCAGCTCTAGCCAGGTCATGATTCCACCTGCCCAGGACACTGGTCGCCTGACGCTGATCACTGGCGCTATGGCGCGAGAAATCATCGTGGGCAAGGATGGCAAAGCCCAGACGGTCTCCTACATCGACAAAGCGACGCGCAGCGAGCAGCAAGTTCACGCGAAAGCTTTCATCGTCGCTGCCAGTGCGTGCGAATCGGCGCGCTTGCTTTTGAACTCGCGGTCTTCTTTGTTTCCTGATGGCTTGGCCAATTCCTCCGGCGTGATCGGGCGTTATCTCACGGACTCGGTCGGCAGTTCTGGATATGGGTATTTTCCACAGCTCGAGAAAATGCCGCCGCACAATCACGATGGCGTCGGTGGCATGCACATGTACATGCCGTGGTGGAAATTCGACCGCAAAAATGATTTCCTGCGCGGATATCACATCGAATTCGGCGGCGGCCGGGAAATGCCACACGTGGGTGAGTTCGACGGAGTCTGCGAACGGGAAGAAGGCTACGGAATTTCCCTAAAGCAGAAATGCCGCGCCAGGTATGGGACTTTCATCGGCTTCGCCGGCCGCGGGGAGATGATTCCCAATGAAAATTCGTATTGTGAAATCGATCCCGACGTCGTCGACGAATGGGGCATTCCCGTTCTACGCTTTCACTGGCAATGGAGCGAGAACGAAATCGCGATGGCGAAAGACATGCAGGAAACTTTCCGCGCCATCGTCGAAACTGCTGGCGGAACTTACTACAACCGGGGCCGTCACGGAAGCATGCGCAACAATGGAATTTCCGAAGGCGGGGAGATTATTCACGAACTCGGAACGGTACGCATGGGCAACAGTCCCAGGACTTCTGCCCTCAACAAATATTGTCAGGCGCACGACGTGAAAAATGTTTTTGTGGGCGACGCGGCGAGCTTCGTCACCAATCCGGACAAGAATCCTACGTTGACCATCATGGCGATGTCCTGGCGCGCGTCTGATTATTTGCTGGATCAGGCGAAGAACGGAAATCTTTAGGAATATGGCTGCGATTTCCCGTCGCGATGTTTTGAAGTCGCTGGCCATGGGCGCCGCTGCAACCTCAGTCCTGCGCGCGCTCCCGTTGCACGCCGCTGAATACGCTCATCAGATGGTCGCGGCGGAAAAAGCTGCCAGCCCAAATGGCATATACAAGCCGAAATTTTTCCCGGATGCGCAATACAAAACTCTCCGCGTTTTGTGCGACACCATCATTCCCGCGGATGCCGAGTCCGGCGGGGCCCTTGAAGCCGGCGCGCCCGAATTCATTGACTTGCTGACCAGCGAGAATCCTCAATATCAGCTGAAGCTCGGCGGCGGAATCATGTGGCTTGATTCCGTTTGCACGGATCGTTACGGCAAAACCTATGCCGATTGCGCCGCCGGCCAACAGAAAGAAATGCTCGACCTGATTGCTTACAGCGAAAGCGCCGATAAGGACCCGAGTTTGAGCCAGGGCGTCGAGTTTTTCTCCTTCCTGCGGAACCTCACCGCCGACGGCTTTTTCACCAGCGAGATCGGCATCAAATATTTGGGCTACATCGGCAATAAGTACTTGAAGAGTTTTCCCGGCTGCCCGCCTGTTCCTGGAGTCTGAACCTCCCTCAGTCCCTTGTCATTCGGAGTCGGCTTTAGTCGCGAAGAATCTGCTTTTTCCAGGGGAATGCCATGGTTGTGACCTCCGTCACGGCGCTCGTGATTGGGATCACAGAACCGGCCACATTCATTTTTTATGCTTTGTGAGTAAGGGGGAAGCCATGTCAACTGCCTGGACGTCGCGGTACGCGCAACGCACGAAAGGCCTCAAAAGCTCTGCTATCAGAGAGTTACTTAAAATCACGCAAAAACCGGAAATGATCTCCTTCGCCGGCGGGCTGCCCGCGCCCGATGTTTTTCCAGTCCAACGTTTCGAACTGGCTTGCCAAAAGGTACTCGAACAAAACGGAAAAATTGCCTTGCAATACAGCGCGACGGAGGGCTACGAGCCCTTGCGCGAGATGATCGCCCGGCATACCGAGCGTTACGGAATCAAAGCAAAGCCAGAAAATGTTCTGATCACCTCGGGTTCGCAACAGGCGCTGGACCTGATCGGTAAACTACTCATCAATCCAGGCGATTGCGTGTTGGTCGAGGCTCCCACCTATCTCGGCGCGCTGCAAGCTTTCGATGTTTACGGCGCAGAGTACGTAAGCGTTCCCAGTGATCAAGAAGGTTTACGCACCGATCTCTTGGAAAAGCCCTTACGCTCCGGCCCGAAGTTCATGTATGTGCTGCCGAATTTTCAAAATCCTGGTGGCACAACCTTGTCGGAAGGCCGCCGTCACGAGTTAGTGCTGCTTGCCGATCGTTATGGAGTCCCGGTCATCGAAGATGATCCCTACGGCCAATTGCGCTATGAAGGCGAACATTTGCCGCCGCTGGTCGTGCTCGATCGGGAGAATCTAAAACGCGATAATGGTTACTCGATGGGCAACGTGATTTATCTGAGCACGTTCTCCAAGACTTTGGCTCCCGGATTGCGCCTGGGCTGGATCGTCGCGCCCGTCGATGTCATCACGAAAATCGTACAGCTCAAGCAGGGCACGGATCTGCATACTTCAACTTTTGCCCAAATGGTCGCCTATGAAGTCGCCCGCGACGGATTTATCGATGAGCACGTTAAGCACATTCGCAAAGTTTATCGCGAGCGCCGCGACGTGATGCTCAAGGCTTTGCAGGAGTATTTCCCGCCGGAAGTTTCGTGGACGCATCCCCAGGGTGGTCTGTTTCTGTGGGTCACGTTGCCCGAGGGAATGGATTCTCAGCAGCTTTTCCGGGCCGCGCTTGAGCAAAACGTCGCTTTTGTGCCTGGCGATTGCTTCTATGCGCGAAATGGACATCCCGAAGAAGCCAACCGCCACATGCGTCTGAATTTCTCTTACGGTCAACCGGAGCAGATTCGCGAAGGCATTCGCCGGCTCTCGATCGCGGTGAAATCGCAGATGCTTGAATTGCAACCGATGCATCTTGGTTGAGGATTCCGCGTTCTCGGCAGTCTCCCTCCGCGAGCTTGGCGGTTAAAGAATTTTCGAAAGCCAAGAGCTTTCAACCGCAAAGATCGCAGAGCGTGCGCAAAGGCCGCAGAGAACTGCTGCGACTCCTGTATAGTTACCGGAAACTAGGGCAGAGGTTTCTGCATAGGGAAGAGTCTATGTCTACCAACATCAGCGCGCCCGCACGCATGGTCGCTCACAGCATGGTCACAACTCAATTCGAGCTGGATGGATTCCATGTGGTTCGGACTCTCGGTGTCGTGAGGGGAATCGTCGTACGCTCGCGATCGATTTTCGGCACCATCGGCGCGGGCCTTCAGACCATTCTCGGCGGCAACATCACGCTGTTAACCAATCTCTGCGAGAAAACTCGCGCCGAAGCGTTTGACCTCATGCTTCAACACGCTGCTGAGCTCGGCGGAAATGCCGTCGTCTGCGCCCGCTACGACGCGACCGAAATCATGCAGGGCGTCACTGAAGTTTTGGCGTATGGGACCGCGGTAGTGGTCGAGCCGGTGAAATAGGATCTCATTCTTTGTACAGCCACCCCGCCACCAGCGTCGCCAGAATCGCGCCCACCCAGATATCCAGCATCCATCCCAGGGGAAATCTCCGGTCAATCGGCGACCAGCACGCCTGCGCAAAATTCAAGGGAAAACTGGCTACGAAACCCACGACGATTCCGATCTTCAGCGCTGTTCCCGGTCCAGCGCCGAGGGTCTGGCGCGACCAGGCGTACAAATGCGCCATGACGATCGCCGAGATAAACAGAATCACAATCCACTGGCCCAGAAAAAACGGATAGCGCGGAGTCTTCAAGAACAGGCCCGCATTTTGTGCCGCTTCGTAGCGCGCGTTGCCAATAATCAAATTGCCCGAAGCCCAGCTCCAAATCACCCACACCACTCCGCCTGCTATCCCGCCGAGCAAAACTCGTCCGCGATTGACGGCCATAGCGCCCCCTTAAAAAAGCCGGGCGAGAGTGTACACCAAACTCATTAATTGTCAGCACCTGTGTGGCTGCTTCGTCGTTTTCCACAGGATTTCCAACCAGGCCATCCCATCCACCGCAGGAGGCCGTGGCGAAAACCGGCAAAGAATCCAATTCGTAAACGCAATTCCTTGTGGTCATCTAGTCAGTAAGCTACAAGGGATGGTACTTTGCCCCGAGTGGTCATTCTCCCTGACATGACCCAAAACTTTCCCATTGACAATAAACGATTT
>Ga0335081_10003922_pt1 | contig 23457 bp, 17 predicted proteins | sample Lox_Sample_35_FD_206713 | JGI IMG/M metagenome (GOLD analysis project Ga0335081, IMG submission 206713) | Soil microbial communities from Loxahatchee National Wildlife Refuge, Florida, United States - Lox_Sample_3.5 | ecosystem: Environmental > Terrestrial > Soil > Wetlands | place: USA...
GGACATTATCTATTTTTTGACCCAGCAGTCGCCACTTTTCCATATCGTTTCTATCGCATTTCTTTTCCTTGACAGGCGACCGGCTCACCGCGCGGGCACAGTTGTGTGGGAAGAAACCCAAACAACATCCGGATCCGGATAGGTCATAGTCAAACTGGTGGCGTAGGTGATATTGGGAACGTAATCCGGATGCGGCCAACGATGAATTTCCACTTAGCCGTCCGCAAACGAAAATGCGCATCCGTTGTTGTGCCATTTGGCGGTCACATCGCCTTCCCAGATCCAAGTTGAACTGTCGTTGAAAGCCATCACGTTTCCAAAACTCCGTCATTAACGGTGTCGGGTTGTTGTTCCGTCAGCACCCAAACATCGGCCGGCCCCAGACCGACCGTTTGCTCGTCTTTGGTGTAAGCCAGCCATTGTTTTGCCGGCGCGGGCGGCGGATAATACTGGAGAAACATCGTTGGTCTGCCTCGCGGATGACCCGCCATGTCCTTGCCACCAATCGCGCTGCTCATCGCATAACTGTGCCCGCGCTTGCCACCCCGAGCGCTCGCCCCGCTCGTGCTCTTGTCCGCGGGGCATCGGTAAACTGTCTGGTTGGTAACGTAGGGAGCCAGTTGGGTGTATCGTGGATCCACCAGGAGCGCGGCGTCGGTGTCATCCGCGCCGTTTTGATAACCGCTCCTCATCCCGCCCACCCAATTGAAACCGGTGGTCGGCCAGCCTTTCGGCCAATCATTCGGATGCGCCCCGCCCAAATTGGCATTGATCGGGAACAGTCCCCCGTTGTCATCATTATGCATCTGCCATCCCAACATGACTTAACGGAGACTACTCATGCGTGCAGTACCCTGCGCCCCCTGTTTGGCCGCATTCAGCGCCGGCAAAAGCATCGCCGCGAGAATGGCAAAAGATGGCGATAACGACCAGCGGTTCAATTAAAGTAAAGCGAAGGGCGAATGGTAAATGGCAAGTTTCAGACTGGCAATCTGCTCGGCTCGCCTGCATTGACACGCACTTATTTGAAAATTAGTTCCCCGTTCCGTCCGGCCAGCCGCCGGTGTTGGGCGCGACGGGGCTGTACCAGACGTCGTTTGGGCCTTGGCTAAGCATCAGGTTGGTCAGGGTCAGGTAAAGCATGTAGTGGGTCGAGCCGTCTATGTTCAGGACCACGCTGCCCCTCCCGTCCACCATGTTGGGGCCTTCGTTGACGGTGGGATAGCTGGAACCGTCATTGAACGCGCCGTTGTAGGTGCTCCAGTCGTTCATCGTATGATCCACCGGCTCCCACATCAGGATGTGGGTAGGTCCGAAGGCTCGATTGCTTTCCTTGAAGGTCCGATGCGGCGGAGTCCAGACGAACCGGAAACCGCAGGTGGAACCGTTCATGATGTAGCTGGACAGGGCGTTTTGATCCTTGTTCGGCGCATTCAAGATATACTTGTCATAGACGCTGCCCGGATCCCGGTCCATGAAAGGGCTGAAATAGAGGTCCATGGATTTCGTGTATTGAAACAGCAAGCCCGTGCTATAGGCCAGATAGGGAGTTTTATTGTAGGGCGCCACGGTCAATTGGGGAGGATGGCCGCCGACCGGCGTGTAAAGCCAGCCCGGCAGATAATTGAAACCGACCGGGACAGTCCCCCAATTGGCGAACACCATGTAATCCTCGTTGTCGAGGGCATACATGTGCTGCGCCATGCCCAATTGCCGCATGTTGTTGATGTCCACCGTCACCTTGGCCCTTTGTTTGGCCGCGTTCAACGCCGCCAGGAGCAACGCCGCAAGGACCGCGATGATGCCAATCACCACCAGCAATTCAATGAGGGTGAAGCCGCGCCGCCGCAGCTTCACGCCTCCAGTCAACGAACCAATTTCTTGCCTCATTTTCTGTCGTTACCGTAATCTACTCCCGGTCATGGATTCGTCAAAATCATCCGGTAGAAGACCGTGCCGTTGGCCGAATCAACCGACATGATGATCTTGTTGGTTACGGTCGAGCCGGGCACGTCCACCCAGTTGGTACGGAGACCGCCCGACAGGCTGTTGGTCTGGGCCTGCAAGGTCCAGCCGGTGTGGTCACCCGGCCATGACAGGGTCAATTGACCGGCCGACACGGAGAACACGATGTTGGTCGGCGTGGGATTGATGCCGGTCGCGGAGGCCACGCGCAACGTGCCGTCGCTGTCCAGCGTGTTGGTGTTCCAAATCAGGCCGGCGCCGGGCGTGGCCGGCACGATGGCGTCGAAACTGCCGCTATAACTCGAGGCGCTGAAGAGCGGAATAGTCTGGCCGCTCGCCAGCGGGCTGCCCAGGTTATTGACCACGAGCGTGCCGCCCATCTGAACCGAGGTCAGGCCGCTTACCTTGTCATTGGCGCCGTTGTTGACGATCACGACGTTGGTGCTGCCAGGTTGCAGTGTGAGGCTGCCGTTCATGGTCAGCGTGTAAGTGTTGGCGTCGGGGAAACCCGCGGCCAACGTGGCGCCGCTGCCAAACACGATGTTGCCGCCGACGACCGTCCCGGCGCCGATGAGCGTCTGGCCGCCACCCAGGTTAAACGAAGCCGGCGCTGAAACATTCAGCAGGGTACCGCCATTGACTTGGATCAGCGAACTGGCGCCCAGCGAGGAGTTGGTGCCCACGACGACGGCGTTGTTGCTGATGATGGTCGGACCGGTGTAAGTGTTGGTGCCTTCCAAATACAGCGTGCCGTTGCCGCTGAAATGGTCGCTACCCGCATAATAGTCGCCGCTGACGATGAAGCCGCCCGACCCGCTGACGCTGTTCCAAAGATACAGGTCGTTGCGCACGCCGAAGATAATGTTGGTGCCCACCAAGGTGACCGGTCCGTTGAAGTTGTTGACGAGGCCGGAATCCATGACGGCAAATCCGTTGGTCGGATCACTGTTGCCCTGCATAATCGCGATCTTGTCCACGCCTCCATTCGGGCTGGAGGAGTTGGTCAGACCGTAGAACGTGAGGGCGGCGTTTTGATGAATGGTAACCGTCTTGGTTGGATCGCCCATGGTGATATCCGCCTGGAACCCGATGCGGCCATTTTGAATGTCAATGTTGCCCAAGCCCGTCTCAAGGTCGCCGCTGAAAAACAGGGCGCTGATGCCGATCTTGGTGAGATTGAAGCCATTGCCCAGGAAAATGTTGTTATAAATGTCCCAACGGCCGCTGCCGCCGAGGGTGGCGTCGCCGACAAAGTTCAGATAATAGATGCCGGCCTGGTTGACCAGCGCGCCGCCGCTGTTGACCACCGCGCCCTGGCCGTTGAAGCCGGCGCCAGCAACGTTGATGTTCTTGGGGCCGGAAGAGACGCCATTAAGATCCAACGTGCCGGTGTTGGTGGCGTAAAGATAGCCGGCCGTGGCGCCCAAGCTGGCAGAATTGGTGTATCGCAGAACGCCGTTGTTGACGACGATCGTGCCGTTGAATGATGAATTGTCCGCGCCCAAGACGAGCGTGTTGGTGCCGGCCTTGACCACGGTGGCCTGACCGCTGCCGTTGTCGCTGATGGTGGCGTTGTTGCTATAGGCACCCACGCCCTGCACGTCAAAGGCCAGCGTGCCCGAGTTGGCGATAATGGCATTGAAGGCGGGCGGATTGGAGACGGCGAGTGTCGTTGTTCCGGTTCCTTCCAAGTCCAGAGTTCCGCCGAGCGGCCCGCCGCCGATGAAGGTGTAGTCCGCCGTGTTGGAGGTGGTCATCGAGCCGATGTTGGTGGCGGTTACGTCCACCGTTTTGGTGCTCGCGGTATCGTCAAAGATGGTGTTGTCACCGGGGTGATACGCGGCCGGACTGGCCGTATTCAAGTTCAACCAATTGGTGATGGTATGGTCCCATACATTGGGATTGGCGGCCGCCGTGCCCTGCCAGAGCAGGTTCGCCGGACTTCCGATGACCTTCACCTGGATGGATGCCGGAGTGGTCGTCGGATCCACCAGGGTTACCGTGTAGCCCGGATTGTCACAAACCACGTGGATATTGGCCGCTCCGCCGGTGAGCGTTCCAGAATACTGCATGATGGTGTAGGCCGAGTTGGTGTCCAATGTCCCGATTGGCGTTATCTCGATGGTCGAAGTGCCGCTGAACGTCAAATTGTTGGCGACGGAAACGAGGTCGTTGACGCCCCCGCCGACGGTGCTGGGATCGTTGCCGAGCTTGATGACGCTGGTGCCGCCGTTCAAGGTCAGCTTGTTGCTGAAGGTCAGCGTGCCGGCCGCCGAGATTGTGCCCGGGGCGATCGTTGAGCCGGCGCCAACGGTGACGTCGCCCGCCACGCCGCCGGAGTCGGAAAGCGTCTGGCCGCTGGCCAGTGTCAAACCGCCAACTGCGGTTGCGTCCAGGAACGCGCCGGAGGCCACGTCAATGGGCGAGGAAGGACCAAACACTGCGTTCGGCCCCAGCACAATACCGCCGGCGCTGATGAAGGTCACGCCCGTGTACGTGTTGGTCCCTTGAACATAAAGCACCGACGTTCCGTCTTTTTCGAACCCGCCCGTGCCCACGATGGGGCCGCGCAGGTCCAACCGATAGCCGGTACTGTTGAAGCTGTTGACTCCATAAAGAGTAATCGTGCCGTCCAGCACGTTGCTGGTGCCCGTGCCACCGCTGTAACTGTAAATGTTCGCGCCGTTGGCCAACACAACCTGTTTGCTCAAAACGTTGACCGCCTGCCAGATTCCAATCGAGGCGCCCGAGGCCACCGTGATGGTCTTGGACGGATCGCCCAGGCCGATGGTGTATTGAAAGCCCAACCGGCTTTGGTTCACGAAAATGTTACCCACGCCAATGTCGCCCACTTCGTGCAGCCAGATCTCGTTTGGCCCGATCTTGGTCAGGGCGTAACCGTTGCCTTGGAACGAACCGCCGCCCGCGCCAAGGCTGTTGACGCCAATGTCCCAGCGAGCGCCGGAGGCATTGATGGTGGTGTCGCCGGCCAGGGTAATGTTCAGCGGGCCGCCGCTTAACGAGGGCGAACTACCCGACGTATTGTTGATCGCGCCATTGGTTCCTCCCGCGCCAGCCCCCTGGAGCACCAGCGGTTCGCTGCCCACGTTCTGCCCGTTCAAATCCAGCGTGCCGCCATTGACATACGTGGCGCCGTTGGTCGCACCCAGCCAACTGGAACCGCCGTTGCCCAACTGCAAAGCGCCGGCGTTGATGTGGACCGGGCCGGTATAATCATTGCCGACGGTATAAATGCCGCTGGTGTTGGTGTCGTTGTAGGTGATGCCGGTGCCGCCGCTGATGTGGCCCAAGCCGCTGAACAGATAGGGCAATCCGCCGCTGATGGCGACCGAAGACGGGCTCACTGCACCCGTCACGCTCACCCGGTTGGTTGTGCCTGACTTGCTGTTGAACGTCACGGCGTCGGATTGATGGAACGTGGCGGGCAAAAGCGTGTCGCTATTGATCCAGTTGGAACTCGTGCTTATGTCCCAAGCGATATTGGTGGCACCGATGAGGGCATTCCAAGTCAAGTTGGCGATGTTGGTGCTGGTGACCACGAGGTCCACTTCGTTCCCCGTGTAGGTCACGCTGGCGCCGCCCGGCCCGTTCACTGTGCCGAACGTCCCGGTCAGCGTCCCGCTGCATCGGGCCAGGACATAGGTGCCGATGGAGATCGGGGCAATCGCGTTGATGTTCAGAGCGCTGCCCGGAGCCAGCGTCAGGTTGTGGGCCGTCAGCAAATCATTCGTGCCGCCACCAGGAGTGGTGGCCGTGCCGATTCTCACCGTCAGCGTCGCATTGTCGCTCAAGCTGACATCGCCGGCAGTCAAAGTGCCCGGGGCGCCCGCCGTGCCTGTGTAGAGAACGGCATTGCCGCGAAGCGAAATCGGCACGCCGATCGCACCGCCGCCGCCCAACTTGGCGCCGTTAGTGACCACAACGCTGCTGCTGTTGTTCAACGCACCGTCCACTTCCAAAGCGCCCGAGCGGACGAGGGTCGAACCGGAGTGGCCCAGATTTCCCGTCGTGACCTCCGTGCCGCTGCCGCCGAGGGTCACCAACAGGTTGCCCGCGCCGCTCACGTTGTTGGTAAAGGTCTGAGTCACGTTGCCGGCGTTGAAATCGAGCGTCGCGCCGCCCGCCACCGTCAGCGTGCCGTCCGCCACCGCGGCGCCAGTGTTGAACGCCAGCGTGCCCTGGCTGATGGTCGTGCCTCCCGTGTAAGTGTTGGCCCCGCTCATCGCCACCGTGCCCGGACCATTGACCGTCAATCCGCCCACGCCCGACCACACGTTATTCAACGTGATGGTGCGTGTCGCTTCCGGCGCAAAAGTGACATAGCCCGGCCCGCTCACCCCATTGACCAAAAACGTGCTGTTCGTCAGATTCACCGGCAGATTAACATCCCATGCCCAGTTCGTGCCGTCGGACAAAACGGTGTTGGTATCGCCAATGGTGCTGCCGGCAGCGACCCGTAGCATATCCGCCGAGTGAAACGTTCCGCCGGATATGGTGATGGGTTGGGAGGCCGCCGCTCCCTGGCGATAGAGGCCGAGATAGCCGATGTTAAGATTGCCGCCGCTGACGTTCAGCGTTTCGGTCGAGCCGAGGGACGTATTAAACCGAATCATTGTGCAATACAGCGTTCCGCCACTGATATTGGCCGTGCTGATGGCGTTAGTTCCCTGGCTGAGGCTGACGCCGCCGGCGTTGCCGGTGCCATCGTTGTTCGGGTTTCGCAAAATATACATCGCGCCGCCGCTCAAATTAAATGTGCCGTTACCATTGTTCCCGCGTCCGACACCGAACCAGCCGTTGTCTATGAAGGTGCCGCCACTGACGGTGAAGGCGCCGGCGGAGCCAGTGCCGCCGCCGGACAGTTCTACGCCGCAAAGAGCTGCGGCCAAGCCTCCACTGATGCTAAATGTGCCAGTGGCGCCTCCGGTGCCGCCGACTTGAAATCCATCTTGATAATACAAGTTGCCGCTGCTGGGTCTGGCGACAACGAGTGTGCCGCCGCTCTGGGTGAAAGTGTCAACCGCGCCATTCACAGTGCCCAAACTCAATGCAGTGCCACTAGCGTTCGTAATCAAAAGAACGCCATCGGTCATGTTAAATACGCTCGTGCCGACGGCATTGTTCATTTGCAACAAAGATAGCTTGTTGGTCGAGAGCGGGTCGGAAAGAACATTCGTATAAAGCACCGTGGCATTGGCAAGCGTGGCATTGCCGATATTGGCCGTATCCAATATGCCTGGCACGGTTCCCATATCCCACGCCGCCGGATTGGTGTAGTTGTTGTCGGAGGACCCGATCCAGTTAAAAGTCCCCGCCTGAACTGAAGCGCCGGCCCAAAGGACGGCGGCGAACGTTGCGGCTGCCAAAACGGCGGGTGACCAGGTTGAAAGCCGGCGGGTTGCGGCTCGGACGACTGAAGCGACAAAGGTTTTCATAGTCAGGATAACTGTTTGGGTTGCTCTTGTTTACCTCTCGCCGCTCACGGGCTGACCTGCGTACATGATGTCAACTTACGGATTTGCTTTGTTGTTTGTCCGCAGCACAGGACACCACACGACACATTTATGGCCCATGAGTGTGAAATTTGAACTAATATTGGGTATTTTGACTGCAAAAGTCAATGAGGGATTGCGTCTTTTTTTTGAGGATTTGCGACACATGGGAAGCGCCGGTTGTCCGCGGCTCGGACGTGCGGCGTCCTTGAGCCCGTCGCCCGCCTGCGGCTGATTCTGGGCGGACCCTCGGCGTCCATCCGGCACTCGCCGAACATCTTACGTTTTGCAATCGAAGTCCTTTTCACCGGGGTGCCGCGGCGCCCATCTCAAATTCCAAAACCTTGCCGTTGAGCGAATCGGACTGCTTCAGAAACGGTGTGGCGAGCGGATGCCCGTCCAATGGGACGGATTTCACATTAATGTTCTCCGACGTCAGGTTATGGGCGACGATTGTGAAGGTGTGTTTCTTCGGAAATGTCAGATGCAACGTCGCTTCGGGAAAAAACGGCCGCCCGACGGCATATTCGCCGGACGCGGGCGCAACCGGATAGAAGCTGAGCGCCGTGAAAATATACCACGCTGACATCTGGCCGCAGTCGTCGTCGCCGGTGATGCCGTCGGGCGTATTGTGGTAATTTTTTTGCATTACGTCTGTCAAAATTTTCCGCCCCTTTTCCGGCTGGCCCGCCCAATCGTAAAGGTAGGCGTAATGATTTTCCGGCTCGTTGTCGTAGGCATAATGGCCGCCGCTGAAATTTTCGTCCAGCCTGGTAATGAAGGCGTCGCGGCCCATGAGTTGAATCAACCCCGGCACGTTCTGCATCACGCAAAAAAGATAAGTCCACGGACTCCCTGCGGTGAAGGCCCCATATTTTTTGGGGTCGCCGTTAAAAACGGAACCGTCCGACAACCGCGCCTGCATGAAACCGATCGCAGGATTGAAGACGTTCCGGTAATTTGGGGAACGTTTCATAAAAAATTCGTAGTCGTTGGTCTTGCCCAGCCCCTTGGCCACCTGTGCGACGCAATAATCCTCAAAAGCGTCTTCGAGCGTGCGGGAGACCGACTCGCCGGTTCTATCGGCGGGAATGTAACCGACCGTTTTGCAATACGTCAGCCCGGCGCGCGCCTCGTAGGACGTCCATCCGGCACGGTCCTGCCAGCGTTTGTGCTCGTCACCATCCGGCGGTGTCATCGCGTCCTTGTAGATCGCGGAGCAGGCTTTGTTGATATCGAAGTTGCGGAAACCTTTGACGAAAGCATCGGCAATGATGGCATCCGCCGGTGTCCCGATCATGATGTTGCTGCAAGTGGGATTGGGCCATTTGGGAATCCAGCCGCCTTCCTCGAACATTTGCACCAGCGATTGGATCATCGGGCCGACTTCCTCCGGGTCCTGCAGCGTTAGCAGCGGATGCAGCGCGCGGAACGTGTCCCACATGGAATAATCGTTGTAGGAAACGCCGGGGTGGACTTTTTCGTCAAACGCGCTGTAATAACGGCCATATTCATCAAATCGCCGCGGAAACATCAGCGAGTGATACATCGCCGTGTAAAAAATTATTTACTGTTCCGGCGTGCCGCCTTCCACTTGGATACGATTCAGAAGGGCGTTCCATTCCCGCTGGCTCCGGTTGGCGACGCCATCAAAGTCCCAGCCCGGAATTTCCCTGCGGAGATTTTCGCGCGCCTCTTCCAGACTGATGAAGGACAGACCAATCCGCGCCTCGATGATTTCGTTTTTCTTCGTTGGGAAAGTCGCGAACGCGCCGACGCGTTCGCCGGACAATTCACCCTTGCCGTCAAAAATTTGAATGTCATTGGGACTGGAATTGCTGTTCAGCGTCCCCGACGCTTCCCACGCGGCAAAGGAATCGAACGGCTTTTCAAATTGAATCACGAACCAGCCCTCGAAGTCTTTCAACTCCGGCCCCATGTGGCGGCCAGCCCACCTGTTGTGCGGCCCGGAATTGCAACCGAGAATTTCGCGGCGGTCGGCGGAAACCTTCACCCAACCTTCGTAACCGGACACCCGGCTCATTTCGATGAAAAGATGCGACGCGTCGGCTTCCGGATAGGTGAATCGAAAGAGGGCGCAGCGGCTGGAAGCCGTCATCTCCACGCGAATTTTACCGTGCTCGTCGGGGTTGGTATTTTCCAGTTCGACCGAGTATCGGTATGGCTTGGCAATCTCACTGTCCGGCACAATTTTCATACCGCGTTCCTGCGGCAGAACCTTCCGCGCTCCGGTTTCAGGCAGCAGCGTCAGGAAACCGTAATCGCCCATCCAGACCGTCGGTTGATGCGTGCCCATAAAACCAATGAGCGTACGCTGTTCCTGGCGATAAGGCAGGCGGCTGATTCTGTTTTCCTGCGTCATTGGCGTCCAATCCGTCATGCCATGCGGCGACGAGACCCACGGACAGACACCGCCATAATTCGCCGTTCCTGCCGGGCCAGTGGTGCTGATGATGGGATTGACCTTGTCCGCCGGGTCCGGCGCGGCGGCCGCCAGCCGCGCCGTTTGGGACAAAACCAGAATCGTCATCGCGACTCTGTTCATAATGAAAGAGGAGCGGCAATCGTCCGTTTGCAACAACGATACCGTCCTGCCGCAGGTCGTCTATCCAGGTTTGCATCTTTTTATTGAGGTTTTGCGACGGGCCCCGCAACCCTCTATTGCCCGGTCCAGGCCGGCGCGAGCCGAGCGACAGGCCGGGAATGGTTCGAACGCCGGAAGCGCCGATACTTTTGCGCTTCTCAGCGTAATGAACGCGAAAACAGAGATTGTATTAGCACCGGGCCTCATATTTTTATTCTTCGGAACCCGATTTGTCCAGCCGTCCCGGCGGTCGGCGGCCGGGGCCGGGCCGTTTCGTCAGTGCATCACCCAAATCGGCGCGCGCTTTTTCGGCTTCGGCTTCGAGTTGTCTCACGATGTCAGGATGCCGCGCGGAAATGTCGGTGGTTTCGCCAATATCGTTGACCAAATCGTAGAGCTCTTCCTTTTGAATTCTCCGATGCGAATAGGGCACCGGCACGCCGTTGGTGCCGCCGGGTTTGCCCGCCAGCGTGACGTAAGTGTGCGGCTCCTGCAATTTCCAGCGGCCGTCGCCCGAGGTCACCGCCTCAAGATTGTTGACGCCGAAGTAAAACCAATAGGAGGAATGCGGATTTTTCGCATGGGGCTGGCGGGAAATGACCGGCCAGACATCCATGCCGTCAATTTTGTTCGTCGGCAATTCCGCGCCAAGAAGTCTGGCGATGGTGGGGAACAAATCAATCGTCATCAGCATGTCCCAAGCGTCCGCGCCGGCGGGAATTTTTCCCGGCCAACGCATGATGCACGGCGTGCGTGTGCCGCCTTCCCAATTGGTCATTTTGCCTTCGCGCAACGGCTTGGCTGAGCCGGCATGATTCCCGTAACGCAACCAGGGGCCGTTGTCAGAAGTGAAAATGACCCAGGTGTTTTTATCCAAACCATTTCGCTTGAGCGCATCGAGAATTTGCCCGACCGACCAGTCAATTTCTTCAATCACGTCGCCGTAAAGTCCGCGCTTGGTTTTGCCGCGAAATTTTTCGCTCACGCCCAACGGCACGTGCGGCATGTTGTGCGCGACATAAAGAAAAAACGGATGCGATTTGTTTTGCTCGATGAATTTCACCGCGCGTTCCGTATACCACGTCGTCAAGTGGTTCAAATCGTCAATGGTCATTTCCCCGTGCCATTCTTTGTCGCCGTCCCAAATCGGCAATTTCGGATACTCGCGCTCGAACGCGGCCATTTGCGGCGGAAGATTGGTGATTAAATTCGGCCGATCCGGCCACATGTCCACCGACAGCGACTCGCCGAAATACTCGTCGAAACCGTGGCGCAGCGGCATGAATTGCGGCGCGTCGCCCAGATGCCATTTGCCGAACATCGCTGTCGCGTAGCTTTTTTGCTCGACCAATTGCGCGAGTGTCATTTCCTTTGCACTCAAGCCGATTTTTGAGCGCGGTCCTAGCGCGCCGTGAATGCCGACGCGATTGGGATAACAGCCGGTCAGCAAGCCCGCGCGCGATGCCGAGCAAATCGGCTGCGCGACGTGAAAATTTCTGAACACCGCGCCTTCCTCGGCCATGCGATCCAGATTTGGCGTCGTGAAACCTTCGGCGCCGAATTTGCCAACGTCGGCGTAGCCCTGGTCGTCAGTCAGGATGATGACGATGTTCGGCTCGGCCGGCTGGGTTTTGGCCAAAAGATGGGTTCCGTTCGTCGCCGCCAGGGCGGCTGTTAAAAATGCGATCTCCGTTTTCATTTTGTCTCGGTTTGTTTTCGCACCCCGCGGTGCAGCAGCGCAAATAGATTCTTAAACGGCTTGAACGTCGGCAGCGCCGGCGCACGGAAAAGAACGTTCAGCGCGTCAAAAATGAGAAACTGCTTTCGCCCCTGGCAGTGGTCGTTGTGCCGGCAGAAATGTCCTGCAAGGCCGGGCAAGTTTCATTGAGGCTTTGCGTTTTTCTATTGAGGTTTTGCGACGGATGGTTTAGCGTGGTTGCCCCCAAGCGTCACTTGGCCTGGCGAAACCAGCCCTTTATTCCCATGAAGAGAGATCAAAGAGTCCGCCGCCGAAACCGGAAATTGGAATCTGCCGTCCGATCCGCGCTTGCGGTCGGCGCGGGCACAAAAAGGAACAGGCGCCGCCCGTAGTGTCCCAAAATTCACACGCATTCGTCAGGCAGCTTCGCGATAATAATAAAATTGAGCAATCCGCCCAGCCGTTTGTGGCGGCGGATCTCACCGTTGGCGGGAAACTCAGAACCCGGATTTCCCAAATAAACTTCCCAATCGGAAGTTAGCGACTCATGCTGGAGTCTATATACGGAGGCTTTTCTCTATGTTCAAGCAAAAGAAACCGCGAACCTGCCGGGTGCGGGCAAAAAGAGACTCTGCGGGTGACTTTTGATCGTCGGGTGAAGCTGCGGTTTCATGGCTCCCAAGTCACCTCCGATGCCAGGTTGTTGGCCTGCCGAGAACCGGATGAGTCCCTGGAACTGACCGCGATGGGTGACGGTTTGTTGAGTGATTGGCGTACCGGGAAGAACACGCAACACTCGCTGGTCGCGCTTCTGCGGCAGTCCCTCTACAGCCGGTTGGCGGGCTATGAGGACACCCATCACGCCGAACGGCTCGCGGTCGATCCGGCGATGCGTCAGGTAGTGGGTGGACGTGCCACGGAACACACGGCAGCCTCGACCCGCCAGATGGGACGTTTCGAGACCGAAATGTTAACCCAGCCGGACAACCTGAAGGCGCTAACGAAGTTGTCCGGGAAGTTGATTGATCGGCTGCGGCGACGCCACACGATGCGGGAACTGATCTTGGACATGGACAGTTCCGTGAGCGAAACCCATGGCGAGCAAGAAGGCACGGCCTACAACGGGCATTCCGGCCACACCTGCTACCATCCGCTCTTTTGTTTCAACCAGTTTGGCGACGTGGAGGGGACTCTGTTGCGTGAGGGCGACGTGCATAGCGCCAAGGATTGACGGGTGGCGCTGGCGCCGGTGGTGGCAGGGTTATCAGGGTCGCAACCTGTGGCATTATTTTCGGGCGGATGCGGTCTTTGCCCAGCCGGAACCGTATGAGTATCTGGAAACCGAAGGTTTCGAGTACGCCATTCGTCTACCCGCCAACGATGCGTTGGTGCGGGACATCGAGCTGCTGCTGACCCGGCCGGTGAGGCGTCCATCGAATATGCCGGTGGTTTGGTATGCCGGTTTTTTGTATCAGGCCAATAGTTGGAGTCAGGCTCGCCGGGTGGTGGCCAAGGTGGAATGGCACAGCGGCGAACTGTTTTCCCGCATCGGCGTCATTGTGACCAATCTGAAGCGGTTGGCCAAAGCGATGCTGCGGTTCTACAACCAGCGGGGGACGGCGGAGCAGTGGATCAAGGAAGGCAAGAACGCGGCCAAACGGACCCGGCTTCGACACGCAGTCGGCGGAAGCCATAGTGGGACGGGCGTCTCGCCCGTCAAACGGGCTGGAAACCCGTTCCACTAATGCTGTCGCGCTCGACGGCATTGACGCAATGGTCTCCGACATGCAGGATGTCGGCACGCGCGTCTTTACTTTAGAAGCCACGATGGCTTTCGCCATGCAGGCGTGTGCGGAGGCGGACATTCCGTTCATCGTCTTGGACCGGCCCAATCCCATCAACGGCGTAACGATAGAAGGGCCGATTCTTCAATACCCGAAATACAGTTCATTCATCGGCCTTTACCCGGTCCCACTGCGGCACGGCAAAGTGATAAGAATTTGCTTTTGCGCCTGCTCGCACTGAGCGCTGCGCAGGTGATGGCCGTTTGCTGGACATTTGCACCGACCACGGCGGCACCGAGGGCGAGATAACCAGTCTGGAGGTTTCGATCAAAGCCAACAGCGTGCCTTTCCTTTTCAGTGAAGACACCAATGCGACACCGGAAGATTTGCTGACGAATAAATTGGACTTGCTGCACTCGGACCCGGCGCACAACGACGTGGTGGCCAACCAGAAAACTTTCGAGCGATTTCCGCAAACCAGTTGTCTGCAAATTAGATGAACGCATTGCGGCTTACGTTTCCCTGGCTGCTAGTCACGCTGCTGGCCGGTTGCGCGGCGCCGCACGCGGCGACGACAAATCGCATGGAGAGAATCATCGTCGCGCAGGATGCGCGCGGATTTATCACGGCGGAATCCAGGCTGCCGTTTCATCCCTGGGGATTCAATTACGGCAACGACGAGCGGCTGATGGAGGATTTCTGGATCAACGACTGGCAAACATTCGCGGACGATTTCGGCAAGATGAAGGCGTTGGGCGCGAACGTCGTCCGCGTGCATCTGCAATACGGAAAATTTATGTCCGGGCCGGACGAGCCTAATTGCCAGGAGTTCAAACAACTTTCACGGATGCTGCGGCTGGCGGAAAGGACCGGCTTGCATCTCGACATCACCGGCTTGGCCTGCTATCGCCCCAGTCACACGCCAAAATGGTATGACGCCATGAACGAGCGCCAGCGGTGGGCGGCGCAATCCAATTTCTGGAGCGCGGTCGCCGCGACCTGCGCCCGCAGCCCGGCCGTGCTCTGTTACGACCTGATGAACGAACCAATTGTGCCGGGCAGCGCGCGCGCGCGGGGCACGTGGCGCTCCGGCCATTTGTTCGGCGGCTACGATTTTGTGCAGTTCATCACGCTGGATCCGGCGGGGCGCAAGCGCGAAGGCATCGCCGTGGATTGGATTCGCACGATGACGGCGGCGATTCGCGCCCACGACACCAACGCGCTTATCACCGTTGGGCTGCTGCCGTGGACGCCGGACTGGGGATTTTTGTCCGGGTTCGTCCCGGAAAAGATCGCGCCCGATCTGGATTTCATCGCCGTTCACATTTATCCCGACTCGAAGCATCCGGGCGAGGCAATGGAATGTTTACGCAAGTGCGCTGTCGGCAAACCGGTGCTGATCGAAGAGACGTTTCCGTTGAGTTGCAGCGCAGCGGAAGAGGAAACATTTCTTCGATCATCCAAAAAAATCGCGTGCGGCTGGCTCGGCCATTACGATGGCGAGTCGCTGCAAGATTTTGACGCGCTTGCACGTGCGGGCAACCTGACTCCGGAGCAGTCAATTTATCGCGAATGGGAGCGGCTGTTTGTGAAACTCAAACCGGAATTTGCGCCGGGGAATTTATGAAATACTTCATGCGATTGTCCGTCAGCCTTTGCGCCGTGTCCCTCCCCGGCTCCCAAACCATGCCAACTCAGAATCACGTCGCAAAATGGGCATCAGTGCCCGCCCATGCCGGCGGTCGGGATTCATCGCCCGCCCGTGAAAACCGGTATCACCGTCCGGTTTGAGGAACACCTGGATTTGGTCCGCGGCAAGCGGGTCGGGTTGATCGCCAATCCCACCAGTCTGGATTCGCATCTCGTAAGCGAAAGCGAGTTTTATCCCGCGCACCACGTGAAGCTGGTCGCGCTTTACGGGCCGGAGCACGGCGTCCAAGCAATGCCCAGGCAGGCCAGACCGTGCCGTCCTATTTCGACGAAGGTTACAAGCTGCCGGTTTTCAGTCGTCCGGGAAACCTCCCAGCTGAGCCGGGAGAACTCCCGGAGTTTGACAGCCCCGGGAGTCGCTTGAGAAACACTGTTGTGAACCGCTCGAGGTTAGCAACAGGAGACTCACGAAATGAACAATGTTTACGAAAGTTTGAACCACACGAAATGGGAATGCAAATACCATGTCATCGCCATCACCGGCAGAAGCTGCCCCTCAAGGAAGCGCCAACAATCAATCAGGAGAAGAAGAGTCGCAAGCCCAACAAACTTTCGACCGCCGAGGCCGTGACCTAGAGGCTCGGAGCTCGGCCGCGGCTCGTTTTATTTCGCAGCCGAAACCTCTTTGATCGAAAAAATAGAAATGGCATCAACTTCTCACCTCAGAGTGGCCGGTTTTGAATCGACCCACTTGGCTGGTTTTCAACTGACTGATGACAGCACTGCCAAGCGGAAAAAGTGTAAAAAATGAAGCCATGCGGCGCGGACATCCCGAGATTTCCCCGATCACCATAACCAAATCGGTCTCGCAAATAGAACACGAGGTAATTCAAAAAAAACAACGAGCACACCGTGTTCAGTGCCTTCAAAGTCAGGTAACCATATTTGAGCTGCCGCCGAGTCATGTTTTGATAACAGGCGACAGCCTGCTCATCTATGAACCAAATGGCAATATTACTTCCCGCGGAAATTTTAACGAGGTCCGCAGATCACGTAGATTTCAAAGATCCATCGTCATGCGTCCTTCATTTCCAAAGAAATCACCACCTTTTCAACGACTCATCTGGCACTACAAACGCGTCCGGAAGGCCTGACAAGCTTCCACAAGACGACTCAACTTCGCACGTGTGATTGCCAAAGGCACATGACCAAAGCCGCATTCGCTGGTCAGAATCAGCCGTTCGGGCGGAAAGAATTCCAGCGCTGGTTTCACCCGGCTCCAGATCGTTTCAATCGATTCCAATTCATCACTGCGTTGGTCAATAACTCCGAGCGCAAGATCACCCTGAAAAGGCCAAAGCCGCCACAGATCCATCAGATTATAACTTAATGTGCAGTGTTCCAACGAGACTTCATGAATTTTTGCCCGGTGAAAAGCAGGCGCGAGGTCTGTATATTTGGTGAAATAAATCCGTTTGCGGCGCGGATTACCACCACAAACATGCAGACCAATGCGCACCTTGGGCCCCAGTTCTTCGATCATTTCATTCAGAATGCCCGCAGCCCATTCGCTGTGCTCCGGCGACTCCGTCCACATAGGCTCGTCAAATTGAATAAAATCGCAGCCGGCAGCGACGACTTGTTTCAATTCAATCATCAATATTTTTGCCCACGCACGACATACCGCCTGGGCATCAGGATACAAATCGGGACGTTCATTGACCGTGAAACGCGTCAGAACGTGCGGCCCGGTCACGGTCTGTTTCACACGCACCGAGGCCGGCGCAGCTTCGCGGGCCAGCTTCCAGTTATGCGCCAGATTCAACCGCGGGTTTTTCAGCTCGCTGACAAGGCGCGGACATTCGATGCCGAAGCCGGTATCGCCGAAGTTTTGCTTCACCAAGCCCTCGAAAGTCACGCCCTCGACACGCTTTTGATAAAAATAGAACATGTTTTCGCGATAACCTTCGCCATCCGTGACGACTTCCAGGCCGAGACTGGCCTGGTCCTTGGCTGCCCAGCGGATATATTCGTCCACTTCCTCCTGCGTCCAACTGGGCCGCTTCATGGTGTCGGCGACTTGCTCCGGACGCGGGTAACTGCCGACAACGGTATTGCGAAATGGTTTGGTCATAAGGGTAGTGTTTTAATTTGAAATCAAAAAATTTTCCAAGCGGGCGCGAGGAAAGCGAAAAGCACACCCGCAATCGCCGCAATTATCAAAATTATTGCGAGAGTTTTCGACTTAATGGAAGGGGACAACTTCATAATGGATACTTCATCGGCCGTTCTTCTCCTGGCACACCAAAATGGGTTTTAACACGGCCTGTTTTTCTGCATCGGCAAACGCCGTCAGGCCCTCTTTTAACGGGTAAGTGCGGACCAATTCGGCTATTGGAATATCTCCCCGATGCAACATTTGAATGGCTCGCTGATAATTGGGAATATCGGATACATAACTGGTTTTGAGATTGATCTGATTGCGAACCAGCTTTGTCAGGTTTAAAGGCACATCATCAGCATAGAGCCCCACCACGGTGATGGTGCCCAACGGCCGAACCGCGTCGGTGGCGCTGATCAGGGCCGCCGGAGCGCCTGAGGCCTCGATATGTTGATCAGCAAGACGTCCAAAACGTTCTTTTAATTGTTCTGCCAGCGTGGGTTTCTCAGGTCCGGTCACGAACGTCTCGAATCCTATTTTACGCGCCACCGGAAGACGCAAATGATTATCGTTTTTTGTGCCAACCACTACCACTTCCGCGCCGCTCAAACGCGCCACCAGGGCGCAAAGAATTCCAATAATCCCGGGACCGGAAACCACCACCAGTTCCCCCTTGGCCGTCTTGGCACAATCGCTCACGCAATGATCCGCCACTGAAAGCGGCTCCGCCAAGGCTGCCGCCATCATGTCCATTCCTTCCGGCAGCCGAATCAGATATTTCTGGTTCACGACCGAATATTCAGCCATGCCGCCGTCCAGGTGGATGCCAATGATCTTCCGGCTGCGGCAAAGCTGTGAAAAACCGATGCTGCAATAAGGACAGCTCTTTTCGAGGCAGCCTTGCACCGAAACGACCACCGCGCGATCGCCCACCCGCCAGCCGCTGACGCCGGAGCCGATGTTTTGGATAATACCCGAAAATTCATGGCCGAAAGTAAATTGTTCCGGAAAACCTTCATAACCACGATGATTCAAAAAAGCGTGGAGATCCGAACCACAGACGCCGCAATGACTCACAGCCAACAAAACTTCGCGGGGGCCTGGAGCGGGCACAGGAACATCTTGAATCTCGGCGGCGCGCGCGGCTCGACGCAATCTTCGAATGGCTTTCACGGTCGCAGTAAAATGATGTCTGCCGACCGTGTCAAACGGAAATACAAACCGTGAGCTGTTTCAGTTGAGGTCAGCCCAAAGTATTAACACTCTTCCCTTATTTGAAGTGTTCTACCGCTCGATTTTCGACCTGGTTTGCGACTTCATGGAAGACGGAGCTTTCAGCCAGCAAGACCGCACCGTGCGCAAATACTTGAAGCCGGATCTGGTCATTAACGACGACCTGGGCCTCAAATAACTGCCCAAACACTCTGGCGAGTGTCGGTTGGAAGCCATCATGCGCCGTTACGAGAACCGCTCCACCATCATGTCCAGCAACCGCCCGTTGGAAGAATGGTGCCCACGGTCGGATTCTCGGCGACCGTGCCCCGACCAACTTCATGACCAGGATTGCGCGAGGCACCTTGGATTCGAGTGTAGCCCCAGAAGTGGTTTTCCCGCGCCATCCGCACAATCAACTCCCGGAGCTTACTGGCGGTGCGCGGTCGTCCGGGCTTTCGCGCCTGGGAGGCATCAGCCTTCCGGGCAATCAGTCTCCGATGCCAAGCCGAGAGCGTGTCCGGGGTGACGTTGCGGACGACGCGGCGCAGTCCCTCGCGTCCCAGGGTCTTGGCCTTGAGGCCCAAGCGTCGCCGCTGGTCTTGTTGGACCGGGGACGCCGGTCCCAATTGTTTTTGGAGAACGCGCAGTTCCTCCTGGAGGTATTCGATGACCATCTGCTGGTGATGATTCATCCAGCCGGCGATGCACGTCACTACGAATGAGAGTGGATTCCTGGTCAAATCAAGTCACAAGTAGAAGATACAGAGACGAGGTTGTCGCTCGCGAAAGTTGCTTGCTTGCCAGCACGAAAGCGGCGGAACCGCAGTAACTTGAAGGTCGTTCGAATTTTGGACACTACGGGAACGAAACCGAAAGTCAGTGTGCGAGAATGAGCTCTGCGGTCCGCAGCGTCACCGGGCCGAGCAGACCCGATTCCAGCAGCGGCGACTCCTTCGTGTAATGACGCCACGTCGTGAAGGTCAGTCTGCCGGTCGGGCTGGGCTTGCCGTCAAGCAGCCATTGCGGCCAGGCCTTGAGCTGTTTGCCGTTCCACTCGCAATCCGGCGGCAGTTGCTCGTCGCCAATCAGCCGGTTCGGCCAGAGGTTGGTGACTTTCACCTGCAATTTGTTCGCGCCCGGCTGCGCGGCGGCGGTGACGTTCACGCGGAACGGCGGCTTCCACAACACGCCGAAGTCATGCCCGTTCAGGGAAACTTCGGCAAAATCCTTCACCGCGCCGAGGTCGAGCCAGATTTCGCGCCCGGCGCCGAAACGGTCGGCGGGAATTTCGATGTCCTTTTCGTAGGTGGCCGTGCCGGAGAAATACTTCACGCCGTCGTTCGTGGAATCGGTCCAGGAAATCAATCTGTCCAGCGTGACGGACGGCGGTGCGCCCCAGTCTGGCGGAAAACTCAAATTCCAGTCGCCGGAAATCTCCTGCGGCGCGGGCACGCCGCTCGCGTCCGCGCGCAAAACTTTTCCGCCGGCGGTGGTCAATTCGACGCGGCCATTGGTCCACGCCTGCAGGACCGGCGTGCCATCGGCGGCGATGGCCGGCGCCCATTGCGGCGCCGCGCCGAGGGCGGCCGTCGCCGGCAGAGCGAGCGTTTGGCCTTCGGCCACGGTGACGTGGCCGGGCTGGCCGTCGAGCGTGTAATCCACGCGCAATTCCTTCGCCCGCTGCGGCGCCGGGTCGGCGCCGAAGGTGTCGTTGGCCGCCGCAATGTCGAGCCGGCCGCCGCGCGCCATTTGCGAAAGCTTCGCTGTCACGTCCAATTCATTCGTGCCTCCGACCTCGACGTAAATCGCGCGTTGAATTTCCAGCTTGGGCGTCGGAACGGATTCAGCAGTCGCGCCGGTGTTGACGGCCACAATGTGGTCCGCGTTGTCCGCCGTGCGCCGGAAAATGACAAACACGGAGGCGGCGGGGTCAAAATCCAGCCGCACCGTGGTGCGCCCATCGCGTTCACTCCAGACCGGCGCGGATTCGATGACGCCGGTGTCCGGGTGCCACAATTCGGGAATTTTACCGCTGACGCGGAACGTGCAGTCGGCGGTGTCGAATTGCCGCCGCTGGTTGGAGACGAAATAAATGTCCGTCACGCCGGCCTTCGCTTCAAAGCTACGGCCCGGCAGGCCGGCGACGCGATGCGCGTAAGCCAGGTCCGAACCGGCGTCGGCGCCCTGAAATTCAAAATCCGGCTTCAAATTTTGCTCCGCGAAAACGTCGGCGAGCGATTTGCCCCAGACAATCCGGCCTTTGCCGTATTTGTTTTCCTGAATCGCCACGCTGTCGCATTGGCCCCAGAGTTGGCGGGCGATTTTTTTCACCTGCTTGTCGCATTTCGGATAATCGTCGAGGCTGGGCGAATGTTCCGGGCGCGGGCCGACAACGGTGGCGCCGGCGCGCACGAGCTTGCGGAGACATGCCAGCATTGGCGGCGTCATGTTGATGTCCTCGGGCGGCAGGACGAGCACGGCGTAATTCGCGCCGCTGGCCAGCGTGAGCCGGCCGTTTTGCACCGTCGCGTGCTGCAGCACGTCGGCGTCCACGGCGTCGTAATCGTAGCCCGGCGGCAGCGGCGGATTACACGGGCGCATTTCCACCGGCGCGCTCTGGCCGTCGAAATACGCCGCGTCCTCCACGGCGCGGCCTTGTTGCAGCAGAAATTGGCAGCGCGCGATGTAATCCATCCACGCTTTGCCCTGCGTCCACCAGGTTTCCGTGCGGTCGAGGTGGATGCCCCACTGGCCCATCGTCATGCCCGGCCAGCGGTTCGTCCACGGCTGCATCGCGTAGCGGTGAAAGGTGTAACGGTTTATTCCCCGGCAAAACATCAAATCGCCGAGCAGCTTGAGCGAATACGGAGAATTCTGCCATTTGCCGTGGGCGGGGTTCGCGGTGAATGATTCCGCGCCGACGATGGTTTTGCCGTAAATGTGCGCGACGGACGCGGCGAGCTTCACGGACGCTTCGCCGTGGCTGCCGGTCCAGAATTCGCCCATCACGTCGTCCACCGGCCCGCCCGATTGCAGCGATTCAAACGGTCCGGTGTAAGGTTCCACGTGGCTCTGCAAGCCGTGCTGGTCGCAGAGCGCGGTGAAATGGCCGAAATAATTTTCCGCGAACAAATCGGCGATGGTCCGGCGCACGTCCCAAAGAAAACGCTCCGACACCGCCGGATTGTCCACAACCTGCCCGCTGAACACCGGCAGGAATTTGAGCGGGTCGTAGCCGCGCCGCTTTTGAAATTCCGCGCGGAAATTTTTCGTCCAGTTCTGGCCGCCGACTTCATAGCTGTCAATCAGCGAGGCGTCGAGCGTCTTGCCGGCCAGCGGACCAACTTCGTCGAGGATCTTCTGCAAGAACCCCGCCCAATGCGCGTCCATGCCGGCCTGGCACAACTTGTCGCATTCCAAGCCGCTGCCTCCCACGGGAGCGGGATGGTTTTTAACGCCGGTCGGCGTGTAGCCGACGCGCAGGATGACCCATTTCCCCACGGGCACCCGCCAGCGCAATTTCCCGTCCGCGCCCAGCCTGGAGGTGAGGTCAATGATCTTCCGCTGCGGAACGGCGCCGACCGTCGAATCGCTGGCATCTGGCGACGACAACACGGCCCGGTTGATGCGGCATTCCTTCGCGTCGAGGTTGGTGATGGTGGCGTGGCCCGCCGGCACGGGATAGGCGAGCACGGCGATGTCGCGGTAGAAATCGAGCGTCGTGGGCGGCGGCGGCAGCGCGGCGTCGAAATCCATCGGGCCGGACACGCGCACTTCGCTGGTCGTGACGCGCTGCATGGCGTTGGTCGGAGTGATCCATGGGCCGCCGGTGTTGGACCAGCCGGGGGCGTTGGCCACGCACATTTTCAGCCCCAGCCGGTTCGCCTCCTGCACGGCGAATTTGAAATCGTCCTGCCATTCCGGACTCATGAACGGCACCGGCCCGGCCGGGATGCCGCAATCCACGTTCACGATGGTCGCGCCGCCCAGGCCGATTTGTTTCATCGCTTCGAGGTCGGCGGCGATGCCAACCTTCGTGATGTTGCCGTTCATCCAATGCCACCAGGTTTGCGGCCTGGCGGAACCCGGCGGATTCTCAAAGCCGCTTTCCAACGGGTCCACTGGCGCGGCGGCCGCGACCAGCGCGGGACAGACCGCGGCGAGGACTAAAATGCGTTTCAATTTCATAGAGTTTTTAGTTCGTTTCGCTGTGCAAATTTTCTCTCGATCCATTTACGGTTTGGCGCTGACGCCGTCAACAAAATCATTTTGATTCACATTTTGGAGTTGAAGCGGTTTACCGTTGATGACGACATTGCGAAAACGGACGTCGCGGATTTCGTGCTCGCTGTCAAAGCCCTTGAGACCGCCTCTATTCACCGAAGCGTTCGCGGTGATTCTCCAGAGCGCCGGAATCCAGCCGGTGCGGCTGCCTCCGCGCTCCCCCCACCTCAACGCCCACGCGGAGAGATTGTCTTTGCTTCCGGCTCAAGTGGCTGGCAGGGAAGTGAAAACCGGTGCCGAACATGGCGGAGGCACTGAAAAGCAGGGTATCGTGGTTGCGAAATGGCCTGCAAATCCGAGCGTTGGGAAGGTAATCGCGAAAACGACCAGCAAAAGTCAATTTAACGCCACGCACAGCAGATCAAATGGGAAATCCTGGATTAGAACACAAAAAAATCAAGGGCTTGACCCGGCGCCCGAAAAAGCGTTCTTTTGTGCCCCCGCTATTCGCCAAAGCCAATTATGAAATCGCCAAATCCAACCGCCGGCGAACTGAACCGCCGGGAATTCCTTTCCACCATGACCCTCGCCGCCGGTGTGCTGGCGCTCGGCTGGGCGCCGGACGTTTCCGCCGCCGAACA
>Ga0335081_10003923_pt1 | contig 23450 bp, 17 predicted proteins | sample Lox_Sample_35_FD_206713 | JGI IMG/M metagenome (GOLD analysis project Ga0335081, IMG submission 206713) | Soil microbial communities from Loxahatchee National Wildlife Refuge, Florida, United States - Lox_Sample_3.5 | ecosystem: Environmental > Terrestrial > Soil > Wetlands | place: USA...
AACCGCGCCGTCTACCGCGTTGCCCATTGCCTTTGTCGTGCTGCGCATCCTCATCGTCGCGAACTGGCTCATGGGCGCCGCAATCCTGGCCTTGCTGGTCGTCTCGCCGAACGAGCATTGGATCAGGGCCGCATTTCGACTTTCCCCTTCGCCCGACACAGAGCGGCTGATTATGGGGCTGCGCGCGGTCGCCGTGCTGGGCCTCGCCAGCATTCCGTTGCACTATGCCGTCCTCAAGAGGCTGCTCGCGATCGTGCTAACGGTTCGGACCGGCGATCCGTTCATCGCCGCGAATGCGCAGCGTTTACAGGCGATTGCCTGGGCGCTCCTCGCGATACAGGTTCTCAGTCTCTTGATCGGCGCCATAGGCAAGGCCATTTCGAGTCCGGCGCACCCGGTTCATCTGAATGCCGGCCTCTCGATCAGCGGCTGGCTCGCGGTAATTCTCACGTTCCTGCTGGCCCGCGTGTTCGCGGAAGGCACGCACATGCGCGAAGACCTCGAAGGGACGGTGTGACGTGGCGATCGTCGTCAAGCTCGACGACCTGCTCTACCATCGACGGATGACCTTGACTGAGCTCGCGGACCGGGTCGGAATGACGCTGGCCAACCTCTCGATCCTCAAGACCGGCAAGGCGCGCGCCATCCGCTTCTCGACACTCGATGCGATCTGCGAAGCGCTCTGCTGCCAGCCTGGCGACATTCTCCAGTTTGCGCCGGAGCAAGCGGAAAGCGAGGACATGGCCGAGGCGAGGAAGAGAAGCGAACGCCCATGAAGATCACCGAGCGCGAATGTAACAAGGAGGCCTGATCGGATGAAGGGACCAACTGCGGAAACATCAATGCGCCTCACGGCCAGGATCACCGGCGTCCTTTATCTGCTCACGATGGTTACCGGGATCTTCGCACAGCGCTTCGTCGCCGACCGGCTGCTTGTAAACGGCGACGCCTCCGCGACTGCGACCAACATCCTGGCGCACAGAAGCCTGTTTGAGTTGGGTTTCACCGTTTACCTGATCGAGATGGCATGCCAGACGGCGGTCACGGCGCTTTTTTATGTGCTGTTGAAGCCAGCGGGGAGGAGCCTCGCTCTGGTTGCGGCATTCCTGGGCCTTGCCGGTTCGGTCATCAAGACTTTTGGCCGCGTCTTTTACATCGCCCCCCTGTTCTTGCTGGATGGCGCGCCTTACCTACGCGTGTTTGGACCCGAGCAATTGAAAGTGCTGGCGCTTCTATTTCTCAAGGTGAATGACCGGGGCGCAGGCATCGCCTTGGCCTTTTTCGGATTCCATGTACTCTTGAACGGCTATCTGATAATCAGGTCCACGTTCCTGCCCCGGATTTTCGGTGTACTGTCGGTGCTGGCGGGTGCAGGTTGGCTCACCTTCTTGTATCCGCCGCTCGGATCCCGTCTGTTCCTTTATGTTGCACTATTCGCCCTCGCCGAAGCAGCGGCCCTGATCCTATGGCTCCTCGCGTTCGGTGTCGATGAACAACGATGGCTGGAGCAGGCCCGCTCTGCGGTCGAGTGAGAGGCTCTTCCCAGGAAGCGTGGCGCCCAGGGTCGATCCTCGCTGACACCGGCGCGGCGTTTACCAATCCAACTTCACGCGTCGTCGACTCCTTGATGTGGCGCGGCGCTGCAGTTCGGGGTCGATCACGCCTCTACCGCAACCTGAAGCCGGACGCGGTCCACGCTGGCCTGATCGCAAGGCAAGTGTCCAGTCTCGCGGACCGGAGAAGCTCAAATGGCTACGAGGGACGCCGTCAGCCGTTTGCAGTTCTCGAAGTTGGAGCAATGTGCATCGCTTCCTGAACAAGTCTTGGAGCACATCCTCCCTGATTTAACAATTCTTCGATTTTTCTTACGCTGATTCCAAGCCACTTACAGCGCATTTCCCCATTCCAACCCCTTGTGCGCCTGCTACCGTAATCTCAGGTAGAAGGTTGCGCGAGAGCGCAAGCTCGGGCACGTAAACCGCCTCCGGCCTTACTCGGCCAGGAGGCTTTTTTATTTCCGGGCTCCGTGATTCGCCGCCCTTCTCCGAGAAAGAGAAACCCATGGCAACTCTGAAACAGCTTGAGGCCAACCGCCTCAATGCACAAAAAAGCACCGGCCCGCGCTCCGTTGAGGGCAAGGCCGCCATCCGCATGAATGCCCTGAAATCCGGCATCGATGCGAAGTCCACCATCATCCGCGGCGAGAGTCCCGCCGACCTCGAGGCACTCACCAACGAATATCTCGCGGCCCACTCGCCAGTCACTCCCCAGGAGCGCTTCTATGTCGACATCCTGATCCGTTGTGACTGGCAGATGCGCCGCCTCACTCGCGCCGACGCCCAGCTCTGGGAATACCAGTTCGAAGAACTCTACCACCTCCCTAAAAACACTCCCCTCGGCCGCATCTACATGTGCACCGACACGATCTTCACCCGTCTCCAACGCCACATCAAAAGCCTCGAGCGTTCCTACAAGGACGCCTCCCGCGAACTGGCCCTCCTACAATCCGCCAGTGGGGCAGACGATCGTTTTGCGTCGTCTGCCAATGCGAACCCTCCAAGTCCCGCGGCCCCGCCACCTCCCGAGCCCACCTCCGATCCCGAACCACCCCCGCAACCCGTTGCAACCGAACCCACTTCACCCGAAATTGGCTTTGTTCCTGCAAGCTCCGCCAGTGAGCCCGGCGACCAGTCCTCTTCCCCCGCCAACCCCGGCCACGCCGCCTCCAACCTCCCCTCTGATCCCCAAAACCCTGACGCGCCACCCCAGTCCGGTCCCACACTGCTCAGTCCGTTATGATAGGTTGCAAGGTTCGGTCTCGCCGAAAAGCAGGTTCACTATGCGTTCCACCGCACTATTCGCTGTAATGGTTCTCGCCCTAACCGGCGCCGGGTTCGCGCAAACTCCGGCCGCGCGAGACACCATCGTCGACCCGGCCATACTCGGAGGCCTTCAGTGGCGCAGTATCGGACCGGCCGCCACCGGCGGGCGCATCGCCGATTTCGCCATCGCCAAGGTCCCCGGCCAGCCCGCCACCATCTATGTCGCCACGACTACCGGCGGCGTTTTCAAAAGCGCTAACGAAGGCGTCTCCTGGACCCCGGTTTTCGATAACGCCGGCGGCATGATGTCGATCGGAGCGGTTGCGGTCGCGCCCTCCAATCCTTCGGTCGTCTGGGTCGGCACGGGCGAGGCCGACAACCGTCAAAGCTCCTCCTGGGGCGACGGCGTCTACAAGTCCACGAACGGCGGGTTCACGTGGGAGAAAATGGGACTCGCCGAAACGCGCCACATCGGCAAAATCATCGTTCATCCCACCGATCCAAATACCGTGTGGATCGCCGCCGTGGGCCACCTCTGGGGCTCCAACCCCGAGCGAGGCGTGTTCAAAACCACCGACGGCGGCAAGAGCTGGAAGAAAGTTCTGTACAAGGACGACCACACCGGCGCGATCGATCTTGCCATGGACCCCAAGGATCCCGAAGTGATCTTCGCGGCGCTGTATCAGCGCCAGCGCAAGGGATGGGGCTTCAACGGCGGCGGACCCGGCGGCGGCATCTATCGCACCACCGACGGCGGCGCCAATTGGACCGAGCTCCGCAACGGTCTGCCTGGCGGTGACAAGGGCCGCATCGGCCTCTCGATTTTCCCCGGCGACAATCGCATGGTGTACGCAATCGTCGAAGCCGACGGTTCCGCCGGCAACGTTCCCGCCGAGCCCGCGGCTGGCGGCCGGGGCGGGCGTGGCGGCCGTGGCGCAGCGCCGCCCGCGCCTAGCCTGGCTTCGCCAAACGGCGTCTACCGCAGCCTCGACCAGGGCGAAACCTGGGAGCATATGTCCGGCCTGAACCCGCGCCCCAGCTACTACAGCCGCATCTACGTGGACCCCAGGGAGGCCAACCGCGTCTACCTCATGGGCTCCAACCGCGGCTTCTACGTCTCCGACGATGCCGGCCGCAGTTTTCACGACGTCTTCAGCAACGTGCACGGCGAGGATCACGCCCTCTGGATCGATCCCGACAACACCAACCACCTCGTCATCGGCGGCGACGGCGGCGTTTCCATCTCTTACGACCGCGGCCTCACCTGGCTCTTCCGCCTCAATCTCCCCATCGGCCAGTTCTACAACATCGCCGTCAACAACCGCGATCCCTACCTGGTCTGCGGCGGACTGCAGGACAACGGCAACTGGTGCACTCCCAGCGCCACCAACATCAACTACGGCGTGTCCTTCAAAGAGGCTTTCAACATCGGCGGCGGCGACGGCATGCAGACCGTCTTCGAAGGCGACGACCACACCATCCTCGTCAGCTTGCAGAACGGCTCGACCGCCCGCCTCGACCTCGACAGCATGGAGCGCCAGACCATCGGGCCGGTCCAGCCCAATGAGCGCCCGCAGCCCGGCCGCCCTGCATACCGTTGGTATTGGACCACGCCGCTGATCGTTTCCAGCTTCGATCCCAACACCATCTACACTGGCGCAAACATCATCTTCCGCTCCAACGACCGCGGAGTAAGCTGGAAAGCCATCAGCCCCGACCTCACCGCCGGCATCGATCGCGAAAAGCTACAGATGATGGGCGCAACCATTCCCGCCCGCGCCCTTTCCCGCAACGACGGCCAATCCAACTACTCGGCGCTCACCGCGATTGCCGAATCGCCCCTCGACCGCAACGTGCTCTACACCGGCGCCGACGATGGCTCCATCCACGTCACCCGCGACGGCGGCGAACACTGGTCCAACCTCACCGATAACATTCGCGGCTTGCCGCCCATGCTCAATATCAGCGGCATCGTGGCCTCGAAGTATGCGCCTGGCCGCGTGTACCTGAGCGTCGACGGGCATTTCAACGACGATTACCGCCCCTACATCTTCGCCAGCGAGGACTACGGCAAGACGTGGCGTTCCATCGTGAGCGGGCTGCCGCAGACCTCCGTCCATCGCGTGCGCGAGCACCCCGCCAATCCCAACCTGCTGGTTGCCGGCCTGGAGATGGGCGTTTACGCCTCGTTCGATCGCGGCGCGCATTGGACCACGCTCAACGCCAATATGCCTCCGGTTCCCGTGTACGACCTGGTGTTCCAGGAGCGCGACATCGCGCTGGTGCTCGGCACGCACGGCCGCGGCATCTGGATCCTGGATCACGCCGGGCCGCTGGCCGAAATCACCCCCGAGGTTCTCAGCAACGACTTCCTCTTCTCCGTTCCGCCCGCGCACCACCAGGTCATCTACCAGGGCCAGTTCTGGTTCGGGGCCGGTGAATTCTTCGCGCCCAATCCGCCTTACGGCGCGGTGCTCACTTATTACCTGGCGAAACCAGCCAGTGGAGTGCAGATCTCGATCGCCGATTCAACCGGCAAAACCATCCGCACTCTGCGCGGTCCGTCGCAGTACGGCATCAACCGCGCCTGCTGGGACCTCCGCCAGTCGCCGGCAATCGAAGCCGGGCCCATTCCGCTCGCCACCTGCAACCTGAGCGCCGGCACGCCCGCACCCGGTCTGGGTGGGGGCCGGGGAGCCGGCGGCCCGCGAGTTCTGCCCGGACGCTACACCGTGACCGTCACTGCCGCAGGCGGGCAGCCGATGAAGAGCGAGGCTACAGTGCTGCCCGACCCGCGCTTTCCGATTTCCGATGCCGACCGCGCCGCGCGCCAGTCCAAGGTGATCAGCGCCTACGCCCTGCAACAGCAGCTTGTGCCCGCGCGCGATGCCGCTCAAACCCTCGGCGGGCAGGTCACTGCTATGCGCGAGTATCTGACCGCGGCCGGCGCCGGAGGCAGATCCGTGTTGGACTCCGTGGAGAAAGTGGCCGCGCAGGTGACACAGATCCAGGGCCAGATCTTGCGGGCCCTCACTTCCGCCAACAGCGCGCAAACCGCGATAGACGGTTACGCCGGCCTTCCGACGGCATCGCAGCTTCAGCAACTCGACTGGGCTTGGGAGGATGCCATCGCCGCTACCACCGCGCTGAACGCCCTGATCCAGCAGTCCCTCCCGCCGGTGTACGCCGCGCTGGGCCCCAGTGTGAAATGGCCGGAGATCCAGGTCGTGGCCGTTCCGGCGCGCTAGCATCGCCTCTGAGCCGCGAACGTGAGTGAGCGGAGGGCTGGCCCGTCGCGCCTCGCGCGTGAACGTGGGGCGGCTCCCCTGAGCCGCGCGGGACGCCCCTCGTCCCGCTAGTGCACCTCCGTATAGATGCCCTTGGTTTCCTGCGCAAGCAGCCCCAGGTTGAAGCCTATGGCAGCCGTGAACGTGTCGAGGGCGCTTCGCGTCACCAGACCAAGCCGTCAATACGAGCTGCCTTCCTATCCCTCGGCAGCGGATAGACCGACAGCCCCTTCATAGGGAAATCCCTGATGTTGTCCGTCAGCAGCGTGAGCTCGTTGTGAATGGCCGCAGCGGCAATGATTGCATCGCCCAGGTTGAGAGTAATACCCTTGCGTGCGTGCTCGCGCTTTAGTTCGCCAGCCAGCCGGGCTGCTTCAGGCTCGATTGGGATATATCGAAGGCTGGCCAGGAACTCGCCGGTAGCAACGGCTTCGTTCGGCCTCATTCCAGCGTAGACCTCGGTGATGTTGATCGGGCAGCAGTCCAAAAGATGGCCGGATTCGACCAGGCCCAGCAACAGGGCGGCGCGATCGCGCTTGTTGTTGAGGGCGTCGATGATGACGCTGGTGTCGAGCAGGAACGTACTCATTTCCCGCGGCCGGCGAGTTTGTCCAGGCGCTTGTCGTATTCGCGGCGGAGCTTCCTTACCCAATTGGCGGCGCCACGCTTGAGTTCAGGATGGTCTTTGTCTTTCCAGGAACCGGCGGCTTTTTGGAGCGCTTTGATCTGACGCAGACGCACCAGCTCTTTTTCCGCGGCCTGAGTGAGGAAGCTGCTGCGGTCCCGCTGGCCAACCATGGCGTCAATCTTCGCAACCAACTGGCGAGGGATGACAATGTGAGTGCGTTTGGCGTTCATAAAGCCCACTCAAAGTTTGACAGAGTATGGGATTGCTTTAGGGCGCCACCATGATCATGCCAAGCGCCAACGACAGGAGCTTCGCGTCGCTCTTGTCCGCGCGCGAAGGGATTAGGATGGGAATGCGCGCGCCCATGATCACGTGCGCCAGCCTGGCATTGCCGATATAGGTGGTCGATTTCGCCAGCATGTTGGCGCTCTCGATGCTGGGGCAAACCAGGATTTCGGCCGCGCCCGCAACCGCCGAGCCGATCCGTTTCTCCGCGGCGGCCTGCGCCGCCAGCGCATTGTCCAACGCCAGCGGCCCGTCCACAACGCAGCCTTTGATCTGGCCGCGCGCATTCATCTGCGATAGGGCCGCGGCGTCCAGCGTGGACGGCATATTCGGTTGCACGAACTCCGAAGCCGAGAGCACCGCGACCTTGGGATTCGCGTTGCCCAATGCATGCGCCACCTCGACCGCATTCTGGATCAACTGGACCTTGGCCTCGAGATCCGGCGCGATGCACAAGCCGCCGTCCGTGATCATGACCAGCTTGTTGTCCGGGCGAGCCGCGTATTCGAACACGAAAACGTCGCTCAACAGACGGCCGGTGCGCAAACCGCTCTCCGGCTTCAGCGCCGCCTTGATGAGGGTTGCGGTGTCCACGCCACCCTTCATCAGAATGCCGGCTTCACCCTTCGCAAGCAGTTCCATCGACGCGGCGAGGCATTCGCCCATATCCGGCTGATCTATGATTTCGATTCCGCGGCGGTCGGGCAAAGCGGCCTCGATGGTCTTGCGATCGCCGGCGAGAACAAACTCCAGGCCCAGCTTTTCGCGCGCTTCGCGGATGGCGTCGAATGTTTCCCGGTTGGCCGGCGCCACCACCAGCGCCCGCCGCTTGCTCACTTGAGTGGCTGCTCGCAATAGCTCATCGAAGTTGCGGATCATGTGGTCAATACTCCAGGGGCTGCACTTCGCCCCGAATCACGCGCAGCGCGGCTTGCGCCAGCGCTCCCATTTCATCCTCGCCGGGATACACCAGAACCGGCGCGATGAACTTTATTCGTTCGCGAATCCAGTCCACCAACATGGCGGAGCCCGCCAGGCCGCCGGCGAGCACGATCGCGTGCACGGAGCCGGCCAGCACCGCCGCCATGGCGCCGATCTCTTTGGCGATCTGGTACGCCATCGCCTGGTAGACCTCGCGGGCGAAATCGTCGCAGGCCGCGATGCGCTTCTCCACTTCCATGGCCGAGTTGGTGCCCAGGTAGGCCACCAGGCCGCCGCGGCCCATCACCAGGGTGCGCATGTCGCGCTCCGAACAGGAGCCGCAAAAGCAGAGATCGATGAAACGCTGCAGAGGCAGCCCGCCGGTTCTCTCGGGCGAGAACGGGCCGTCGCTCGACGCGTCATTGACGTCGACGATGCGGCCGCCCTTCACCGGCGCTACCGAAATGCCGCCGCCCAGGTGCGCGACGATCACGCGACTGTCTTCCAGCGGCATACCTAACTGGGCTGCCGCGCGCCGCGCCGCCGCGTGGATGTTGAGCGCGTGGGAGAGGCCCCGCCGCTCGATAGCCGGATGACCCGAGTAGCGTGCCAGCGGCTCCAACTCGTCGACGGAAACCGGATCCACCACGTACGCCGGGCAGCCATATTCGGCGGCCAGGCGGTGCGCCAGCGCGCAGCCCAGGTTCGACGCATGCTCGCCTTGCAGGTTGGCGCGGGCGTCGTTCAGCATGCGCTCGTTCACCGTATACGTGCCTCCGATGAGCGGCCGGAACAGACCACCCATGGCCGCAACGGCGGCGAGTTCCGGCGCATGGCGCGCGGCCCAATCGTGAACCGCCTGCCAGCGCAGATCAAATTGATCCCACAGCGTGCCGCAGGCGCGAAGCGTCGCGGCATCATGACGAATGACATCGCCGCAAGCGAGGGCCCCTTCGGCAAACACCGCCAACTTCGTTGAGGTTGAACCTGGATTCACCGCCAGGATGTTAAGCACAACCAGAGTGTAACCGGCTTCACAACTGGAAATAGATGGCCTCATAACCACGCCAAACCTCGCCAGCGCCCAGTTGGCGCGCCTTGGCGCGCTCCGTTCGCGCAGAACCTGCGTCTGGATATTTGAAGGCGCAAGACGCCGGAAAGGAAATTGAGTCATGAAGAGATTGATGTCCAGCACCTCTGTTCTGTTGGCGATCGGCCTTGTTGCCCTCACCGTGGTCGCGACGCCAGCCAGCGCACAGGTTACGCGAATGCGAACGAATATCCCGTTCGCGTTCTACGCCGGCGAGAAGATGCTGCCCGCCGGCGACTACTCCCTCGTTGTGAACGTCCAGTCCCGCGTGCTGGATTTGCAGCCCGTGGCGAGTACCGACACCTACGCGGTGTTGCTCTCGCCGGGCACCGACACGCGTAAAGGCGACGATTTGAGCGAAGGAATGCTCCGTTTCACGAGATACGGCGACAGGGTGGTCCTCAGCGCCGTGTGGCGCCCGGATCTCGACCAGGGGAACAAGGTACTGCTGCCGAAGGTCATGGCAGAGTTTGCTAGAACCCACTCTGGAGCCGCTGGCGCGGCGATCGACGTGGTGGTGAAGTAAATCCATCCAGCGCCAGGACCCGCGGGCGCAAAAGCCCGCGGGCCGGCGCGGCGTTACCTCTTCAGTTTCTCCAGCCCGTAGCGAGCCAGATCCTCCCAGACACCCGCCAGCTTGGCCCACCGCGCTACCAGCGAACGGCCGGCGGGAGTATTCCAATCTTTTTCGAGCTCGGTGTGGCACAGTGGTCCCAGGCCTTGCCGATCGTGGTGACAGAAGCGGCATTCCAATGGTTGGAAGCCCGTGCCGTGCAACTCACAGCGATCATCGCGGAGGAAGTTGCAGCCCCGGTTCGCGTACTCATTCAGCGCGAAGGTCCCCTCGCATCCTTTGAATGCCGGAGATAGCACGGCGAGGGACCGCTCGGGCGACGCCTCCAGCATCATGCGTCCGGCGTACCCTGCGTTCAGCGCGGCGGCCGCCTCCTTGACGGTCCACCAGCCCGGGCGCCGGCAGTACCTGAGACAGACTTCGCAGGCACAAGGCTCGGATGGCGGATATTTTTCCTCCAGAGCTTTCTCCCGTCTTCGTTGCGCCCGCGATGCCACTGCCAATATGGTATCCCGCGAGCGAAAAGGCGAATCGCCCGGATGATATAGTGCGTGGACATGACCACGCGCAGGCAGTTTCTTCAGACCGCGGGCACTCTGCCCGTCACCGCCGCCGTTGCGGCCACTGAGCAACAGACGCGCCAGGCATCCGGGCGCGCCACCGAGCGATTCGTCGGCATCCAGATGGGACCGCACAGCATGCTCGACGAGGGCATCGATCGCGTGCTGGATCTGCTGCAGGATGCGGGCGCCATCAACTCGGTGATGGTCTACAGTCATACCTATTACACCGCCGATGGAATCCGCACCAAGCGCGTCCCCGCCGTGCTGGCTCCCGACCACGGAGTCCCGGTGCGCGATCTCAACGCGCGCAACCTTCCTTATGTTTGGGTGAAGCACCACGAAGAGTATTTCAAGGACACCGTGCTGCGGCACGTTCCAGTAGCTGCCAACCAGGAGTACGCCGGCCACGACCTGTTCGCGGAGCTGGCGGAGCCGGTGCGCAAACGCGGGATGAAACTGTATGCCCGTATCCTGGAACCGTTCACCGCGGAGATGGCATCGCTGGTTCCCAACTGGGTGCGCGTGCTGACCGTCGACGCCTACGGCCGTCCCGGCCGCCTGCCTTGCTTCAACAACCCGGATTACCGAAATTTCTGGATCGCCACCGCGGAGGACATGTTCAAAAACTACTCGCTGGACGGCTTCCAGTTTGGCGGAGAGCGGGTGGGCCCGCTGTCGAACCTGGTATCCGGAGGCACAGCGCCATACTGCTTCTGCCAGTTCTGCCGCGCCAAGGGGCGGGAGAAGGGCATCGACGTGGAGCGCGCGCGGGAGGGCATGCGCGAGTTGCATACCTTCATCCGCGAGGACCTGCTGCAGAAGAACACAGTCCCACCGGATGGCGTGGTCACCACCGTGATGCGCTACTTTTTCCAGTATCCCGAGATCCTGGCATGGGAACGGCTGTGGCGCGAGGGCAAGCAGAGCTTCTTCGGGGCCGCGTTCGGCGCCGTCAAGGCCATCAAGCCGGCGGCCGATGTGGGCGAGCATATCGACCACCCCGGCACCACCTTCGATCCCTTCTATCGCGCCGTGATGGGGTATCGCGAAATGGCGAACTATATGGACTTTATCAAGCCCATCCTGTACCACGACATCGCCGGCCCCCGCACATTGAGCATGTACCTCCGCCCGCAGCGGAGGACGCTGCTGCGCGAGCTTTCCGACCAGCAGGGCCTGGACTTGTTCTACGCGCTCAAGGGCTACGATCCGAACGTCGAGCCCAAGCTGGACGAGTTGCAGAAGAAGGGCCTGGGGCCGGACTACGTGTTCCGCGAAACCAGGCGCTGCGTACAGGCGGCAGACGGCAGGGCCAAGATCTACTCGGGCATCGGCATCGACATCCCAGGCAACGGCCAGACCTTCGCCAGCAGCCCGGAGGGCGTTTACCAGGCGACCAAGCGGGCTTTTGAAGCCGGCGCTGCCGGGGTGCTGATTTCGCGTGAGTACGACGAAATGCGCATCCCCAACCTGAGGGGCGTGGGCCGCGCCGTTCGCGAGCTGCCAAAGGTCTGATCCGGAGGCAGTTCCGATCACCGCCGCCCGGTACGGTGGCCCAAAAGATACATATAACCTGCCTGCGCCGGCGCGCATCCAACCAAGTAGGATGGATGAAGAGCGGAGGTGGCGAAGATGAAACGCTGCTTAGCGATCGTCGGTGTTCTGCTCCTTGCGGGAATGGGAGTCGTGGCGACGGCACAAGAGCCGTCGCCGGCTGCGCAGCAACAGGCGCCCGCGCAGGTATTGTCCCCGCAACAACTGGATGACCTGGTAGCGCCTATCGCGCTGTACCCTGACCCGTTGCTCGGCCAGGTGATGGCGGCCTGCACTTATCCGCTGGAAGTAGTGGAGGCGCAGCAGTGGCTCCAGCGAAACAGCAACCTGCACGGCACGGCGTTGATGGATGCCGCGCGGCAGCAGAATTGGGATGCCAGCGTGCAAGCCCTTGTGGCGTTCCCGGACGTGCTCGCCAAGCTGAACCAGGATGTAGACTGGACGACTGCACTGGGCAACGCTTTCCTTGCTCAACAGGCGGACGTGATGGCCGCCGTGCAGCGCATGCGGGCGCGAGCGGAAGCCAACGGCAAGCTCCAATCCACGCCGCAGCAGACGGTCACCACCGAAACGCAGGGCGGGCAGTCGGCCATCGAGATTCAACCAGCCGAGCCCCAGGTCATCTATGTGCCGACATACGACCCCTACTATGTTTGGGGTCCGCCGGTGTGGGGCTATTATCCGCCGCTCTATTACCCCGCGTTCGGATTTGGGTTCTGGCCCGGCATCGACATCGGACTATGCTTCGGCGGCTGGGGTGGCTGGGGCTGGGGCGGCTGGGGTTGGGGCTGGGGCCCGAACTGGTTCGGCGGCGGGATATTCGTCAACAACTTCTTCTTCAATCACTACGGGTTCCACCATGGCTTCGGTTTCGCCGGCGGATTCCACGGACACACGCCCTGGGCTCACGACCCCGTGCACCGACTCGGCGTAGCGTACCCGAACCGGGCGCTCGCCGGACGGTTCCAGGCGGCTTCCATGGCCGGCCGCGCGAACGTGACGAGGTCTGGCGCCTGGCAGTCGTTCGCCAGAGCGAACGCGGGCAACGCGGGCGGTTTCCGAGGCGCTGGGGAAGTGCGGGGCGGCGTCGGACAGAACTTCCGGGGTGGCATGCAGGCAGGATCGGCGCGCAGCTTCCAAGGCGCTCAAGGTTCCCAGAACTGGCAGCACTTCCAAGGTCAGCAGCGCTATCAGCCGCCTGCGCAGCGGTACCAGGCGCCTTCGAACCAGCGGTTCCAGGGATCCATGCAGCGGTACCAGGCGCCCGCACAGCGATTCCAAGCTCCGGCACAGCGCTTCCAGGCGCCCGCACAGCGATTCCAGGCACCCGCGCAGCGTTTCTCAGCGCCGCGCTACCAGTCCGCGCCTCACATGTCAGCGCCTGGCAACGGTGGCTTCCGCAGTAGTGGTGGAGGCGGCTTCCGCAGCAGTGGCGGCGGAGGCAGTTTCCACAGCGGCGGGGGCGGGGGCGGATTCCACGGCGGCAGTGGCGGCCACGGGGGCGGTGGCGGCCACGGCGGCGGGCGGAGATAAAGCTTACAGTCGCCGGATTTCGATCCGTCCAGCGGCACTCATTGGCGCTGCGATCCGCAGGGCGCCGGCAACATCCCGGTGCTCGCTCTTTCCCGGATAGCGCACCTCATACCGGCCCGGTTGGAGACCTCGAATCTCCAATCGGGCCGTTTTCACCAATCCGGTAGAGTCCCCCATCTGCAGCCTCAGCGACGCTCCGCCGCGCACCAGCACGACTCTTTCGAATTCGCCGCTCGATGCCGCCAGGTCGGTCTTTTCGGCCGCAAACCGAATCCGCTTCCGCACGCCATCGTTCGGCGACACTGTGATCGCGTCACTGGAAGCCTCCACGCGGCAGCCGAGCCCGGTGAGCCCAAACGCATCGTCAGAAATCACGTACGCCTTGGCGCCCCGCAGAAAGGCCCACATCGCCGGACCGTTCTCGAACGTGCGCGGCGGCTCGTGATCGTACACTCCGGGAGTGCACATGAACCAGCCGTAGCCCGCGCCCTCGCTGGAGACGTTCGTCATGACGCTGACGTGGCCGGGATACGCGCGGAGGAGCAGGTCCAGGTCGCCCGTGTCTTCGAACTCCTGCATTAGCACCATGGCGTTCATGGCGCTGGAGTGCCAGCAGCAGATTTCACTTCTCAGATCGGGATGGGCGAAGAGATCGACGCCGTAGCGGAACCAGACGGGCTGCATGGCGCCCTTCAAGGCGCGATCGATGTCGACGGTCTTTTTTCTCTTCTCCTCGTTGGCGAAGTAGCGGCTGAAGAAATAGACCTGCTCCTGGCCGGTGTGATCGATCTCGATTTCGGAACCGTAGGGATAGGGATCGCGGGCAAACTCGGCGTTGCAGTCCCGCATCTTCGCCAGCAGGTCGTCGTATTGCGGCTGCCAGCCTTCTTCCTTGAGATCGGCCAGAACCCGCAGCGCGTTCGACCCGGTGATCAGCCCCATGTGCCGGTACGGGCCGGTTTCATACCCCTTGGCGTAAGTCCGGTAGGCCATTTCCAGGTACTGCTGCGGGGTCTTGCGTTTCAGCAGCCCGTATTCCTTCCCGATCCGGTAAAGAGCGTGATAGATGTTGCCGGCGAAGATGTAGTTGTAGGCGCGGGTGGTGACTTCGGAACGCGCCTTGGTCCCGCCCTGGCCCATCGAGGGGTAGTGCGGCTCGCGCCAGTACAGCGACGACCGGATTTCGTAGGTTTGCGGGTTTTGAAGATGCTGGAACAGCGAGTCCGCAACGTAAGTCTCCAGGACGCGGATCTCCTCCTGCGAAGGGAAGTAGACGTTCTTCTCCGACAGGAAGAGTGGCGCGCCGAAGCCGGAGTCGCCGGCTCCGCCCACTTCCGAGACATCGTCCATGTCCTCCAGGCGGATTCCCTTGCGGGTGTCGAACGGCAGAAACAGGTGGTTGCGCTGGAAGGGGTCGGCGGGATTCTCGTAGAATTCGCGTTCCACGGCAAAACGCGCACGCGCTTTAATGAGCTGATCATACGATTCGAGACAGTAGAAATGCAGGTTGGTCCACCGGTCGCCCAGATAGATGAGCTTGACGGTCTTCTGGCCGCGGCCATGAAAGGCAAACGTGATCAGGGTGCGGTCGCCGTCGCGCCGGTTCGACTTGATGTCGATCCCGCCGGCGTGGAGTTCCACCTTGTCGATCGGAGCTCTCGATCGGATTTCGACTTGAACCTCGGTGTTTTCCTGCACCACCATGGACGGCAGCACCCGGATCGCGAGCGCGCCGGATTCGTACAACTCGCGCGGCAAGCCCTGATAGGAGTTCAGCAATGTGAATCGGAAGGTCCACGACTTGCTTGCGCCCGGCTCGAGCAACAGAGACGTGTGCCCATTCACCCACGGATTCTCGCTCCAGCCGCGCCGCTGCCTGACCGCCCAGGTGTGCAGGCCCATCAGGTCCGTACCGATCCAACTATCGCGCCACGGGCGGAATCCCTCCACCTTGTAGACGCACTCCACCGGCGCATTCAGCGCCTGGAAGAGCAGGAACGGCGGCGTGCCGCGCGGCCGTTCGAGAAGCGCGTAAGAGCTGTAGCCTCCCGCGAAATGGTGTCCCAGGACCTTCTGCTCGTAAATGGTTTGCTGGATCTCCGCGAGGCGCCCCTGGTCGATTGCCTGCCGCAGCGACAGGCCGCCGTATGCTTCGACGTAGTCGTCGTTGGCGCGGAGCGGGAGCGCGAATTCGCCGATTTCGAGCAGTCGCCCGGTGGTGTTCGACACCGAGACATCCAGCGTGAGCGAATCGGCTGCCGACGGCCGATAGGTGAGCGCCAGTTCATAGCTCTCGATGCCGCCCGGCTGGCGCGACCGGCCGTCGTAGCGGACGGTGAATGCCGAGCCGTCGAAGGAGATCTTCCGATTGTCGGGCGAGTCCACCGTGGTCTGCCGGTTCCATCCCCCAGATCGGACGGCGGAACCCCAGACGGTCGATATGACGTGGCCGGTCCAAAAGGTATCGTGGAGGCGAATGCCGCGAGTGTTGGAAGCGTTGCCGAGGAAGTTGGTGCGCAGCGGGTCGCTGCTGCTCTGCAGGGAATAGAGCGTTCCATCCCGCCGATCGTAGGCTGCCATCAAGTCGCCCGAGTTGAGTCGGACCAGGTCTTGGGGCCGCGGGGCGGTAAGAGGCGTCGTTTGGTCCTGGGTCGCAGCCTGCAAGCCGGAGTTGGAGAGCGGTATCGCCGAGGCGGCAGCCAGATCCTTCAGAAGTCCGCGCCGCGAAACTCTCGGGCCGGCGCCGGACTTATCTTCCATCTCCGGCCTTAAAACTCCAGGCGAAAAGCCACCTGGTAACGGCGCATGTTGGTGCCAAACGGATACCCGTATGCCGCGTTCGGCGTCCCGACGCCGGCTACCGGCTTCAACACTCCGCTTGTGGCGGTAAACGCAATAGTGTTGACGCTGGTGTTGTTCTGCCGGTTGGCGGCGTTATAGACCTCGAACATCAGGGCGCCCTTCAGACGCTCGGTGAACGGCAGCATGCGCGTAATGCGCGCGTCAACGTTATACTGGTTGCCGATCGGGAGGCTGTTGACCGGGTAGAACGGCACGCGCGACCAGCCGCCGGTTCCGTTCAGCGAGCTGATGTACGCCATCGTCAAGCCCGAGAACTGCTGGCCGATGACCTGCACGACCGCCGTCTGGTACATCGTCGAGGCGTAAGTGGCAATTCCGGACACCTGCCAGCCGTTGAGCAGGAATCGCGATAGTGGATCGCTGTTCTGCGTCACCGTGGGCGCCCACGTCCAGTTGACGACGGCGCGGCTGCGCTGGTCCACCGCGGAAGGGCCCCAATCGTTCTTGTAAGCGGCGTTGAACAGATTCGACTGGACGGTGCTGTACGCCGGCGGGCCGGTCAGGTCATCGTTCGCGTGCGACCACGTGTATGAGGCCTGCACCGACAGGCCAAACGTGAGGGCCGTTCGCAACTGTGCGGTCGCCCCGCGGTAATGCGAAGAGGCCTCGTTGTTCACCATATAGTTGCGGCCGAGGGTTTCGCTCCAGATGAGCGTGTCATATGTGCCGGTCTGGTTCCCATTGGCGTCGTTGATGGTATAGGTCTTGTCGGTAGAGGTTGCGCCGGGAATATTCTGGTCGCTCAGGGACCAGATCTTGATCCCGCGGCTCTCGACGTAGCTGGCCGCCAGCGCCATCAGCCGCGTCAAGCGCCGCTCCACGGCGAACGTAGCCTGCTCGGTGTAAGGATTGCGGAACTTCGCCGCGGTGTAGAACTCATTGACCAGGTTGCTCGCGACCGTGCTTGTGGTGGACAAGAGCTTGGGAAAGTACGGAGCGCCCACAATCGTCGGATTCAGTATGTAGTTGGTCTGGTAGAGGCCTCCGCCGGTGAACAGGTCGCGGACGAATTGGCCGGGGAAGGGCTGGTAGTACATTCCCCCGCCCACGCGAACCACGGTGCGATTGTCCAGCCGGTAGGCAATGCCGATGCGCGGAGCAAAATCGACGTTCGGCGAAGGAATGAAGCCGGTCTGGTATTGATTGGGATTCGGCTGCGTCGGCTTGGGAAGGCGCGTCTTTTCCCAACGGACGCCAAAGTTGAAGATCAGGCGCGGAAAGGGCTTCCAGGTGTCCTGGGCGAAGGCGTGGATACCCGTGGTCTGCAAATCGGTCAGGGGATTGCCGAACGTCTGCACGAAGCTCACGTAGTTCCTGAGCTGCTTCACGTTCTGGCTGAAATCGAGAGCGAAGTTCGAAAACGAGGCATAGTTGTACGTGCCGAACTGGCTGCGGAGTTGATCCATGCGGTCGTCGTTCCGGAATGCTTCGCCGCCGAGCTTGAGGGTGTGGGAGCCCTGAGTCAGGGTAAAGGTGTCGGCGCCTCCCCAGCGCACCTGCCTCAGGTCGCTCGGGTAGTTCGGATTGGCGCCGATGGGCGTGCCCGCCACCGTAATTCCAATCGCGTGAGTGGAGGGCCACAAACTCACGTCGGTGAAGGTGGAGAGACTGTCTTGAAACCAGTAGCCGCGGGCTTCGTTGACCGCGGTTCCGCTGGCAACGTGGGTCCAACCGAACCGGGCGTAGCGCGTGCTCTCGGTGTATGTCGCGTTATTCCCCAGCAATCCGCCGTTCGGATCTACCTCCGCGTTCTCCAGACCGTTGGGCGAGCGCTTGTGGAGCGCGTTCCCCGAAAGCGTGATGCTCTCCGTCTCGGCCGGGCGGAAGTCGATCCTGGCGACGCCGGATTCGGTGCGCAGCGAGGAGGGGACCTTCACGTTCAACTGCGAGTTGATGAAACTGGCGGCCTGGGCGCATTGAGTCGAGGTGGCGGTGCAGTTGCCGGTGAGAACCGCGGTGCCCGCTGAATTGGTGAGCAGCGGATTGGTGATGCGGTTCAGCGACTGCGTCTTGCCATCCACGATCTCGCCGTTCGCATATATGTACAGCTCTTCCGACGCCACCGGCAGGCCCGCGCTGGCGCCGCCGTGGTGCTGCTGGCCGGTTGGACTGAATCCCGGGGCGAAAGGATTGGGCGCGTTCCATGAGTTCTGGTTGAAGAAGTCGTAGGCGGCGAGATGGAGCTTGTTGGTTCCGGTGTTCGTGACGGCGTTCACCATCCCACCGCTGGCGTGCCCGAATTCGGCAGTCCCCGCGGCGGAGATCACCTGCATTTCCGCCACGGTCTCCTGGGGCACATAGGGAGCAATGTCCCTCTTGTTCAGGAAATATGAATTGGTGAGGTCGATGCCGTCGAGCAGAAACGAGTTGGTGAAGAGCTCGCCGCGGAATGCCAGCACGCCGGAAGGGCTTTCGGTGACGCCGGGCGCCAGCAGGATCAGAGTGTCCAGCAGGCGTCCGTTGGCAGGCAGTCCGTTGAGCTGCTCGGCCGTTACCAGGGCGGAGAGTCCGGTCTTAGTGTCCTGCACAGGCGCCAGCGCTCCCACGGCTTCCTCGGCGGTGGCGGATTTGTCTGCCCACAGCGTGATGTTGAAATTCAGCGTCTCACCGACGGCCACGTAGAAGCTTTTGAGCTCCCAATCCGCGTAACCCTTGCGCGTGACTTTCATGCTGTAGGAGGAAGATGGAATCAGCGCTGGTGCATCGAAAATGCCGTCGTCGCTGGTCATCAAGGTGCGCTTGACGCCGTTGGCCGGGTTGGTGAGAACGATGGTGGTGTCGGGGATGCCATCGCCATACATGTCCTTGACGATTCCGGTGATGGCTCCGAATCCCGCTACGGCCTGCGCGCGGATGCCGGTGGTGCAGACCAGGGCCAACAGAGATAGGGCTAGTATTCTTCGCATGCCGTCTCGAACCTATGCGTAAAGACCTATTGTATGTTAGATTTGCGCGGTCTTGAAGTGTGCCCGGGGGGTGACAGTGTGAAGCTGGGGAGTCGCCGTATTCGGGAGCGGCGCTTCACTCAGAAGTCGGCGGTCCGTTGCCCGGCTCCGTCGCGGTCGCGCGCATGATCAGGACATCTTCTCCCGACCTGGAAATCCTGGCGCCTGCGTGCCCGCCGGTCTTGGCGTGCGAGCTGCGGCGGGATCGACTGGCCGCGACTTGCTCCAGACTGGCGATCGCCTCATCCAAACATGCCAGTTCCGCTCGGAGTTCTGCGAGCACCCGTGATAGATCCATTGGCGCCTCCGGTCCCCAGCCGGGTCCGTTGTCCAATCGCGGACCTTATCCAGCTAAGGTTTCGCTCACACCGCTCGCTGCGATGGCTTCCTGCGCTAGCCACGGTTTACCTCGGAAGACTCGACGATATATGCGCACCACGGTTCCCCGGTTCTGGGTGCTGAGAATTCGGCCCGTAATAATCAGTTGCACACCCGGAAACCAGCGGACCGCGAGCTGCACTGAAGTCCCGCCGCCCATGAACTGCTGAACAGGAGGGATCAGCACGCTGTTTCTACTCCAATCGATCGTCCGCCCGGAGCCGGCCCAAGTGAGCCGATGCCGTCCTCGCAAGCGAAACAGGTCGAACTCCACGCTGATTGCGTACCGCCGGTTGGTGCGGCGATCCTTTTGCAGAACGGCGGTCTTCGCCAGACCGGCAGCCTCTTGCTGGGAATCCAGCCCTCCGAAGGCTGACTGGCTTGGGCTGCTCATCTCAAATGCAGGGCTCATCGTCCCCCTCCGATCTGGGGATAATAGTAGTACTAAATGGGTAGGCGCACAATACTATCGAATGTTAATGAATCAGTGGTTCGGGTTTAGCCGGGCCGAATTTGTCCAATCACCTGCATGAAAACAAACCAGTTGCTCCATTCGCATCTGGGTATAGTACTGCCTGAGAATTTACTGCCATGGAATGACCCTGGCCGGCGTTGCCTGCGAACCAGTGCTGGCCGATATAATGAGCCCTCTCCGAGGACGTACAGAATGATCTGGCTGGCGCCGCGTCCCCGGATGCGTTTTGGAGGTATACGTTCCAATGATCCGCAATCGATACCTTTTTGCCTTCCTGGTTTGCAGCGCGCTGCCCCTGGTTGCGGGAGACGCTGCCAATCGGCCAGCGACGCTGCTCAGCGACGTGGTCGACGTGAGCGGCGACTTCCACAGCTACACCAACTCTTTCTACCTGGCGGACACGCTGGCGAGCTTCGATCCCGCAACGGGAAACGGGGTCATCAACTGGCGGCACAACCAACTGTCTCCGCGCCTGGCGTTCAACAACATGGAACCGCGACTGGTGCCATCGGGCAGCCTGGTGTTTCCGGACAATGAATACGCCACCAACCCGGCGCTGCCATTTTCCATACAGTTCGTGACACCGCGGACAGTGAGGATACGCATCCACACCAGTTCCCAGATTGCGCCGGCGGCGCCCTCGCTGATGCTGGTGGGTGAGCCGCCGCGCGACGGTTCCTGGAAATACGAACGCATTACCGGCGGTCACCGGTTCAGCAGCGCCGCGGGTTCGGTCACGATCGACGAGAACCCCTGGCGCATCGAATTCCGCGACGCGACGGGACGGCTGCTGACCGAAACCAATCATGCCTCCGACAACGGAAAGGTGCTGGACCCGGTGCTGCCGTTCTCGTTCATCCGCCGCGCGTCGGATTACTCGCGGAGCGTGGCGGCGGTGTTTACGCTGTCGGCGGGCGAGAAGCTCTTCGGCTGCGGTGAATCGTTTACGAAGCTCGATAAGCGCGGCCAGAAGATCGTGCTCTGGACCAACGACGCCAACGGCGTCGAGAACGCCCACATGTACAAGCCGATCCCGTTCTTCATGAGCAGCCGCGGGTACGGCATGTTCGCGCACACTTCCACGCCGGCCACGTTCGATTTCGGCGCGTCCTTCAGCGGCACCACGGAACTGATGCTGGGCGACGACGATCTGGACCTGTTCGTGTTTCTCGGCGCGCCCAAGGACATTCTCAACGAGTACACGAACCTCACCGGGAAAGCGGCCATGCCGCCACTGTGGTCGTTCGGGCTGTGGATGAGCCGCATCACTTACAATTCCGAAGACCAGGTGCGCGACGTGGCGGCGAAGCTGCGCCAGAACCGCGTTCCCGCCGATGTGATCCACATCGATACCGGCTGGTTCGAGACCGACTGGCGTTGCGACTACCAGTTTTCAACCAGCCGCTTCAAAGACCCGAAGCAGATGATCGCCGACCTGAAACGCGACGGCTTCCATATCTCGCTCTGGCAGCTTCCGTACTTCGTTCCCAAGAACGCTCTGTTCCCGGAGATCGTGGCCAAGGGCCTCGCGGTGAGAGACGGCAAGGGCAACCTTCCCTTCGAAGATGCGGTGCTGGACTTCACCAACCCCGCCACCGTGGCCTGGTACCAGGAGAAGATCGCGGGCCTGCTGCGCCTCGGAGTGGGAGTTATCAAAGTGGATTTCGGGGAGGCCGCGCCTCAGATGGGCGTGTACACCAACGGCAGGACCGGCTTCTACGAACACAACCTGTACCCGTTGCGCTACAACCGGGCCGTGGCGGAGATCACCAAGCAGGTGACGGGTGAGAACATCATTTGGGCGCGCAGCGCGTGGGCCGGAAGCCAGCGCTATCCGCTGCACTGGGGTGGGGACTCCGGCAACGACGACACCAGCATGGCGGCTACCCTGCGCGGCGGCCTTTCCTTCGGCCTGAGCGGGTTCAGCTTCTGGAGCCACGACATTGGCGGGTTCACGCAGCGCTCGCCGGAGGAACTGTACCGCCGCTGGATGCCGTTTGGCATGCTGACATCGCACAGCCGCTGCCACGGCGCGCCGCCCAAGGAGCCGTGGGCATATAGCCCGCAATTCCTCGACGATTTCCGCCGCTCGGACGAAATGAAATACCGGCTCATGCCTTACGTCTACGCACAGGCCAAGGATTCGAGCGAGCGCGGCCTGCCCATGGTGCGGGCGCTGTTCATCGAGTACCCGGAGGATCCGGGCGCGTGGCTGGTGGAGGACGAATACCTGTTCGGGGCCGACATCCTGGTGGCGCCGTTGATGGAGGCGGGCACGAGCGGACGCGACGTCTACTTGCCGGCCGGGCAGTGGATCGACTACCAGACGGGCAAGAGCTATCCCGGCGGCTGGCACAACATCCAGGCAGGTCAGATCCCGGTGGTGATGCTGGTGCGCGACGGCGCGGTGATCCCGCACATGAAGGTGGCGCAGTCCACTGCGCAGTTGGATTGGTCGAACCTGGAGATGGTGGTGTTCGGGGGCGGCGCGCAAAGCGCCAAGGGAGTGGTTTGTCTTCCCTCGGACAATCAGCTTCGACGGGTTGAGGCGGTACGGCGCGGCGACGGCTTCGCGTTGAACGACGATCCGCTGGCGGGAAAGGCGACGGCAACCGTGAGGCGGTATCAGGAGTTCGTGAGGTAGGTTACCGGAGCGGATCGTTTTTCCGAAGGGGAGCAAATTCTCTTTGAAGCTCCGATTAATGAAATAACGGGACCACCAAGAATCATAGCCTCCTGATTCTGGTAGCGTCCGCGCCAGAAGACCGAGCACCCCTAATCCTCGCAACCGTCTGTTGAGCCGGATAGGACGGTCCATCGGACGGTCATAGTCTTGCGACCACCCCGGATTGTGCTTACACTCGCGCAGGTTACTTCCAACCAGACTTTTTGAAGAGGCGCTTTCCATGTGGAAAGACTGAACGAACGTCCGGAAGGCTCGTGACGGGTCTCGTTCCTTCCGGAGACATGTCCAAAAGGATTCAGAGCTTGCAAGGAGATTCTATGTGTGAGTCGATTCGCTGTAGCCTCTCTACCCGCAGGATCGTTGGCCCGGTACTCGCTATGGTGCTGGCCTATTGTCTACTGTCGTGCGCCGTTTTCGGCCAGGAGGAGACTCGCAGCACCATCACCGGAACCGTCAGCGACCCTTCAAGCGCCGTAATCCCTGGCTCCGCCGTGCAGGTGAAGAGCCTGGATACTGGTGTAGTCTACCCAGCCACGGCGAATTCATCCGGCCTGTACGTTGTTACCCTGCTTCCCCCTGGCCGGTACCTGGTTTCTGCCTCGCACACGGGATTTAAGACCTCCGCGCAGCAAGTGGAAGTTCGCGTGGCCGAGCGGTTGCAGTTGGATTTCCACCTCGAAGTCGGCCAGTCGACTGAAACCGTGGAGGTTACGGCGCGAGCGGAATTGTTGACCGCAACCGCGTCGCGCGACCAGGTGGTGAGCCAGGAGATCGTAAGCAGCCTGCCCCTGGAAGGCCGCAATTCTTATCTGCTAGCCGCTTCCACTGCCGGTTTCTATTACGGCGG
>Ga0335081_10003924_pt1 | contig 23448 bp, 16 predicted proteins | sample Lox_Sample_35_FD_206713 | JGI IMG/M metagenome (GOLD analysis project Ga0335081, IMG submission 206713) | Soil microbial communities from Loxahatchee National Wildlife Refuge, Florida, United States - Lox_Sample_3.5 | ecosystem: Environmental > Terrestrial > Soil > Wetlands | place: USA...
CGAGGCGGTGCCGCTGCCCAGGGCGCTCGAGCTGTTCGCACTGAGCGTGCCCGCGCTGATCGTCGTCGTCCCGCTGTACGTGTTGGCCCCCGTGAGATTCCATGTCCCCGTGCCCGTTTTGGTCAGCGCGACCGTGCCGCTGCCGTCGCTGATGACCCCCGAGAACGTCGTTGAGCCGTTATTCCCGCCGGTGGTCAGGGTGATCGCCCCCGCCGCGCCGCTCGTCACGGCGCCGCCCGCCGGGCTGCCGTCCCCCAACGAGCCGATCGTCTCCGTCCGGCCGTTCAGATCCAGCACACCGGAGCTCGCGATCGTCACCGCCGCCGCGTCCGCAATCTGATTGGCATTAATCAGCTTGACCGTGTCGCTCCCCGTCCCATCCCCGATCACCAAGGCGCCGGGGACCGCATTGAGCCCCGCCGTCTTGCTCAGGTCCAGCTCCCCCCCATTGACCGTCGTGGTCCCGCTATAGGTGTTGGCGGCCGTGCCCGCCAGCGTCAGCGTTCCCACCCCGTTCTTGGTCAGCCCCCCCGCGCCGCTGATCACGCCGGCCAGGCTCACTGTCTGCCCGTTCGTGTCGATGACCCCCGTGGCCGTCAGGGTCACCCCCCGGGCGGCCGGCGACGTGATCGTGCCGGCGGCCTGCAACGTCCCGCCGGTAAAGATCAGGGTGTTCGAGGCGGTGCCGCTGCCCAGGGCGCTCGAGCTGTTCGCACTGAGCGTGCCCGCGCTGATCGTCGTCGTCCCGCTGTACGTGTTGACCGCCGTCAGGCTCAGCGTTCCCGTCCCCTGCTTGATGATCTTCCCGCCCCCGCTGATCACTCCGGAATAGGTGGTGCTGGTCGCATCACCAACGGTCAGCGTGTTCGCTACCAGTGTGACATTGCCCCCCGTCGCCCCGCCGCCTGACAGCGAGCTGATCGTCTGATTGGCCGTCAGATTGAGCGCCGCGCCCGCAACATTGGCCATGATCACCGCGCTGCTGCTGGCGATTGCATTGGCCACCCCCAAACGCAGCGTTCCCGCGTTAACCATCGTCGTTCCAGTGTAAGAGTTCACGCCAGTCAACACTTCTATCGCCGTGGCCGCACCCTTTTTGACCAATCCGCCCGTCCCGCTGATGATCCCGGCATAGGTGGCGGTGCCCGCTACCACGCCGCCCAGGGTGAGCGTGCCCGCGCCTAAGGAAATGTTCCCCCCGTTTACTCCGCCTCCCGTGAGCGAGCCGATTGTCTCCGACGTGCCGTTCAAGTCCAGCAGGACGCCCGCCGTGTTGGCCAATGAGACCGTCGCCGTGTCGGTGATCGCATTGCCGCCGGCCAGTCGCAGCGTCCCCCCGCTGATCGTCGTGGTTCCCGTATAGCTGTTGGTGCCCGACAAAATCAGGATGCCGTTGCCGGCTTTGATGAGATTGCGGGCGCCGCCAGCCTCGCTGATTGTTCCGCTGATCGTCAGCGTCTCCGCCGCATTGGTGACGGTGACCGTGCGGTTTGCCGACAAGGTAATCGGAAGGTTGATGGTATTCGATCCCGAGGCGGTGCTGTCCGTCAGATTACCGCCGAGGGTGACGGCGTTGCCGGATAGCGTATAGCCACTGCCCGAAATGGTGATGATGAACGTCGCGCCCGCAATATCGTTATTATTGGACAGTTGGGCCGCCCCGCCTGGGAAGACCACGGTGTCGCCGGACACCGGCGCTGTCCCTCCCCAGTTGGCGGCGGTCGACCAATTGTTATCCGTTCCGCCGCCGGTCCACGTCCGTGTCGCCGCCCATCCATCGCCGGCCGAACTCAGCAGCAGCGCCAGCACCACGGCTCCGATGAACAGGAAGGGATTCCATATCCGAGGGAAACAGACGAAAGAGGAAATGGAGAAAACGCGCTGATTCAAAAATGGAAATGACGATTCCGTCTGTGCAAGCATAGACCTGCCGCGCAGCGGTGAACGTTGCCCGGGGCGCTCACTCTGTCCGGGGAGCTTCCTCATCGGACTGGTTGTCCAGTCGGTCTTGCGGGAATCGGGGGCTATTGTACGAAATTCAGGCCTTTTTTCCAACAAAAAAACCCATACCATTCCCCCGGGGGGACTGGTACAGGCTGGCCCTCGTTGGCCCTGCTCCATTTCGACCACTTCGGCGGCGGTGCTGCCCTATCCCAGAGCCCATATTCAGGGGGGACGTAGGCCACCCGCTCTGCGACCCGGCCTTTCGACCGGGATTGCTCTTCTCGGTGGTGCGTCTGGATCCCTGGTCACGGCCACCGACGACCACGGCCGCAACCTTGCCATTGCAGGCTAAGAGTAGCACGATGCGCGTGCCTGTCAACGCCGATGCCGCCTGCCAGTTAAGCAAGATTGAGCAAGAATTTCAAATAGTTGAAAAGATTTGGCGGGCCTCTGCCTAATCTTCTATTTGGACTTATTGCATCACTGACAATAGTGGACGGAAAGCCCCCTCTGGCGGTTTTTTCCGCCTTTTTCCGAACCCCATTGTCCTATTCATCTTTGGCGCAGCGAAACCCAAAATGCGGATGATCCCACTTTGGGCCGATGCCGTACCGGCTGGCTGCGTGGGTAAAGGGATTGACCGGTGACATCCACGAACCGCCTTTGAGGACTTTGAAATGTTTGCCGAAGGCCAGCCGCTTCACCGTGCTGCCGGGATAGGCGGCGTACCATGAATCCGTCCACTCCATGGCGTTGCCGGCCATGTCGAAGACGCCATAGGGACTTTTGTCCGACGGATAGCTGCCCACGGGCGCCGTCCAGTGGCGCCGATCGCCCTGGATATTGGCGTCGCCGCGCTGCCACCGGTCGCCCCAGGGCCAGCGGCGGCCGTCCGTGCCGCGCGCGGCTTTTTCCCACTCCGCCTCGGTCGGGAGCCGTTTGCCCGCCCAGCGGCAGTAGACGTCGGCGTCGAACCAGTTCACATCCACGACCGGGTGATCGTCGGATGGTTTGGGATAGAGCGGGTCGATCCAGATCCTGGGCGGCCGGTGGCCGGTCGCGGTCACAAACGCCCGGTAGGCCCCGACCGTTACCTCGTACCGGTCGATGAAATACCCGGGCAGGTCGACCTGATGCTGCGGCAATTCATCGACTCCGATCTCCAACCCGACCGCCCCGTCCGTCGGGTTGCTGCCCATCAGGAAGCTGCCAGGCGGAATATAGACCATGCCAGGCGGAGCGACCGCCGGACCGGTGAGAGATGAAGCGTGACCCGGCAGCATGGAGCAGGCTGACAGGAGACTCGCGACCATCATCACGCGACTCACGCGCCACCCGGCTTGTGTTCCCTTGACCCTATGGCTCACGAATCACCACCCGCTGATTGGCGACCACGTTCCCCAGGGTTTGGACCCGGCCGCTGGGCCAATGGATCTCAATTCGCTCAATGGTGTCGATCGTTCCCAGTCCGAAGGTGAGGATGGATTCGCTCTGCGACAAATAACTCGATCCGCTCCTGACCATGCGGGTTTGAGTGACGCCGCCGGCCGTCACGGCGACGACCGCGCCGATCGCGTCCCGGTTGCTGACGGTGCCGCGCAGGTCAAGCCGGAGCCAGTGGCCTTTCGGGGCGCCTTCATTGCGGTATAGACGCGCCGGCCCGCCGTTGTCGGTGAAGACCAGGTCAAGATCCCCGTCCCCGTCGTAATCGAAATAAACGACGCCCCGGCCCACCATCGGCGTTGAGAGGCCCGCCGCCTCCCCGATCTCTTTCAACGGAGGCCGGCCATTCCCCGCCACGAACAACAGCGGCCGCTCGCGGTAGGTGACATGCCGTTCCAAACTCTTCACCAGGTCGGCATCCACATGGCCGTTGGCGGTCACGATATCCAGCCGGCCGTCCAGATCGGCGTCGAAAAACGCCACGCCGAACGTCAGGAAGGGGAGGCTCGGCGCGGTCAGGCCGAGCCGCGGCGCCTGATCCTTGAAGAGAGCGGCGGCCGCCATCGGCGCCGGCGGAGCGGAGCGCGCTGGCGCGGCGGACCGTTCCCGCAGGTGGAGCGTCAACCCTTCCCCGGCGAAGTTGCCCACCAGGATGGCCACGCCGCCGTCGTTGAACAGATCCGCGGCGTCGACGCCCATGCCGGCCTTGGCCACGCCGAACCGGCCGACCGACAGGCCCAACAACAGACTGTCGTCCGTGAACGTGCCGTCACCGTTGTTCCGATAGAGAAAATTCGGCACTTGATCGTTCGCCACAATCAGATCGAGCTTTCCATCGTCGTTATAGTCGATCAGCGTGGCGCCCAGCGTTTTGCCCCTCGGGTTGAGCAGGCCGGCCGCCTGGGTGACATCGGTGAAGATCCGCCGGCCGTTCACCATGTCGTTCCGGTAGAGCCGGTCAGACTCGCCTCGATAGGGATCGGGTCCGCAGAAGAGCTTCACCGAGCCGCTCAACCGGCAGGCCAGATCCGTCTGCGGCGACCATTGCACATAATGGCAGACGAAGAGATCCAGATCCCCATCGCCGTCATAGTCGAACCAGACGGCGCAGGTGCTCCAGCCCGTGTCGGCCAACCGGCTTGCCGCCGTGACATCGACAAAGGAACCCTTGCCAGTGTTCCGGAACAGGCGGACGGCGCCGTAGCCGGTCACCGCCAGGTCCGGAAATCCGTCGTTGTCATAATCCCCGACGGCACAGCCCATGCCGTAGGTGTCGAAGACGAGGCCGGCCGGCGCGGTGACGTCGGTGAAGGTGCCGTTGCGGTTGTTGTGATAGAGGGCCGGCGAGGATGGTGGCGCGTGGGATTGCCGCGCCGGCGGCGGAGTCGCGGCCGAGCGCGCTTCGTCCGGGGTCCAGGCGCGTCCGTTCACAAAGAAGAGATCCGGCCAGCCGTCACGATCGTAGTCGATCACGCAGACGCCCGATCCAAACGTTTCGGGATAGAACTTCTGCCCGGCCGCGCCATTCGTATGGATGAATCCGATCCCCGCCTTCTTGGTCACATCGGCAAACCGGATCCCATCGGCCGCAGACGCGCGGGCCCCGCCTGACACGACCGCCAGACACAGGACCACCGCGCACGCCGACAGCCCGCCCCACACACTCCGCCGGACGGGGCGGTTCGGAGGAAGTATCGTCAGGGGGGCGGAAATACTGTCCTTGCTCTTCATGACCGGACTCCAGCCCTCATAGCACAGCATGGATCGCCAATGCAACACAAACCAGGGCCGGCGGGCAACGTCCGGCGCCGTGTTGACTTGTCCCCGCGAATTCCATTACACTTTTTCGCGTCCATGGTGCTCCGCCGATTCCACTTCGCGGTTGTCGTGCTCAGCCTCCTCGTCGCCGGTTGTCAGTGGACCGAGGGCATGCATTTTGACTTTGTCGGGCAAGAGAGCCGCGTGACCTACCTGACGCATGATCAATCCGACCACCTGACGCCCACCTGGAGTCCCGACGGGTCCAGAATCGTCTTCGTGTCCAACCAATCGGGGAGCTACAAGCTCTGGCTGATGAACCGGGACGGGACGGGGCTCACGCAATTGACGGCGGGGAAGGGCGAGGAACGCTATCCCGCGTGGAGCCCGGACGGCGCTACGCTTGCCTTTGCGTCGGATCGCTCGGGCAATTGGGATATCTGGGCTTTGGCGGTGGGGGACCCGCAGGCTCCGGCCCGGCAATTAACGACGCATCCGCGCGCCGATCTGGCCCCTGCCTGGAGCCGGGACGGCCGAAAAATCGCCTTCGTCTCTTATCGGGATTTCGAATACAGCATTTATACGATGAACGCCGACGGCAGCGACCAACGCAAGCTCACCACCGGCGGGAACGGCGACTGGGGGCCGACCTGGAGTCCGGATGATCACACCGTGGTTTTTGTCTCCACCCGTTCCGGCAACGGCGACCTCTATGAGATCAACGCCGAGGCGACACCCATGGGCCCCTACCGTCGCCTGACCTCAACGCCCCAGCGGGACATGATTCCCGCCTGGAGCCCGGATGGGAGCAAAATCGCCTTTGTGTCGCAACGGAGCGGCACCCGCGACATCTGGGTCATGAATGCCGACGGGACGAATCAGATCCAGCTCACGCGGGACTTGTCCGGTCACTGGGAGCCGCGGTACAACATCGACAGCCATTTTATCGAAGGCATCGGCTATTTCTATCTCGCCTGGAGCCCCGACGGGAACAGTCTCGCCTATACAGCCGTCAATCATGATGGGCGGGGTGAGATCGCGGTTCTGCGCCTGCAGTAGGGTGCGCCGGCGCCCTGCACAACGACCGCCATGGCAACGTTTCGTGGCGTGGGGACTCATCCTGACCGCCGCGGCGGGTTGCACCTACCTCCGTCCGTCGCACCTCCTCTTCAGGACGGTCAGCCTCCAGTCCATTCCCGGCCTGAGCGGCGATCAACGCTTTGCCTCCTGGAGTCCCGACGGAACCAGCCTGGCGGTGATGTCAAACGCTTCGGGCAACTGGGACATCTGGACCGTGCGTCCGGATGGGACGCAACTCCGGCAGCTGACGCACGAGCCCTCGAGCGAATATACCGCGGCCTGGAGCCCGGACGGCCGCTGGCTGATCTTCTCCTCCGACAGGGTCCACCGGATCTGGCCGAACCTGTGGCGGCTCAATCCCCAACAGCCCGAACCGGCTGAGCCGTTCAGCCAGGCCAACGGCAAATACTTTTTCCCCGCCTGGAGTCCTGACGGCACCCAGCTCGCTTTTCTCTATCTGCCCACCGGCCCGCCTTCGTTTGAGCTCAGGACAATGGCCGTCCCCGGCCGGAAGAGTCGCATGCTGTCCAATAACGGCATCGTCTTTTCCCCGCCCGCCTGGAGTCCTGACGGGACGCGGATCGCGTTTGCCTCGAACCGTTCGGGCACGTCGAAGCTGTGGATCTTGACCCTCGACACCGGGGCGTTGCGTCAACTCCTGCGCGGTCCGTCCCAGGAGATGCAGCCGAGCTGGAGTCCCGACGGACGGTTTCTCGCGTTCACGTCGGACCGGTCCGGCAACTCCGACATCTGGGTCATGGATCTCTCCGCGACCGGCGCGGGCGACGGAGCCGAACCGCCCCTCCAGCAGCTGACCCGCTCTCCCTCGACCGATCATTATCCTCAATGGAGCCCTGACGGGCGTCGCCTCGTCTTCGTGTCCACACGCTCCGGCCACGAAGCGCTCTGGCTGATCGATCTGGCCCCATAAGCGCGCGTCTGGATCACGGCGCACGGGGCGACCGTCCGCGGGCGACCCTGCACGCCGGAGTTGATTTCAACCCGGTGTGATGATAGCATCACCGGGAATTGATTCACCGTTTACAGGTGGAAGGAATCGGCTGATGGTCGATCCAACGCGTCCGATTGCCACGCGGATGACGCGGTCTGTGATCGGATTGGGATTCGCGACCTTCCTGCTGGTCCACTCGGGTCCGGCCTACGGCGTGGACTCGCCCGCCCTTCACTCCCCGCCGTCCGGCTATCATCAGCTCGACGGGTGCAATCGCCATCTTGGACGGCCCTATCAGCAGAACAATCTGACGCCGGGCGGCCCGATTGAACTGTTATTTTACACTCCGGGCGGATTGACGGCCGTTCTCTATTTGCTGGGGGAGGAAGCCATCAGAAACGGACAATCCCTGACCCTGCTGGCCGATTTGGGACCTCTTCCTGTCAACTTCGTCTCATTTCGATACTCTCAGGGAAGTCCCTTCCCTAGAAATTCGCCATTGAACGGCCAATTTCAGGGTCCCTATTACCAGCTCTGGGTCTATCTGAATGTTGGGTCGACGGGAACGATCAAGCCATGCTAGTCCGTCGCTTCTCTCCTCGACGCCTTGTGGCTCTCCATCTGATGGCGGCCGTGGCGATCTTGATTGGACTGGGCCTGCCGGCGAGGGAGGGCATGACAGGGGTTCTTCCTCAGCGGGCGCCCACCGCACCGCCCAAGCGATATTTTCCGATCAATCCGTGCCAGAGCCAGTTGGGTCAGGTCTGGGCGCCGCCCAGCGCCTCGGAGGCTCCGACCGGGAATGTGCCCCCCCTGCTGGGGTTCTATCAAGGTCAACTGACCGGCATGGTCTACTACCTCAGCGAGAAACATCTCTATCAGCTGCTCCCGAACAGAGGCCAGTGGGGCTTCACGGGTGTGGTCAACTCAACGGTCGATTCCATCACGCTGAGCCCCGCGCAGCTCAGGCCCAATCGGGACAAGCGCGCCTATGAAATGACCATCATGGTGCACCACGATCAGCCGGTCACGGTGACTTGCGCGGCGCCGACTGCCCCGGCCCTGAATCAGGGCCAAGGCCAATCCGGCGGAGGCAGCGCCGGTCAGAGCGGTGGAAGCGCAGGCGGGGGATTTAAAAAGCCGAAATAATGATGGGGCTCGAAGTCTCGAGCCCCGGTTCTTCTCGCCCGTGTCCTGCGCGTGCTCGGCAAGGGAGGTCCTGGCTCAACTCCCCTTCTCCCCTGTTGCCGTTCGCTCACTCGAGTTGCGTTAGTCGACCCCAATCCAGCCGGCTGCAATCCCGTCTGTTTCTGTCTCCTCCGCATCGATTCACCTGGCATCTCTCGCACACCGGAATCCTTTATCAAACCCGGTATGCCAGTGATCGTTGCGAGACTTGGGCGGCAGTTGCTCAAAGGGGAGTCTCGCGGCAACGCGGGCAAAGGGATAGATCGGCGTCGCCCAGGAGCCCCCGCGCAGAACCGGATAGTGGCCGAAGGCTCCCCGGTTGAGTCTGCTGCCGGGATAGGGATGGTACCAGTCGTCCACCCATTCGGCGACATTGCCGATCATGTCGTAGACGCCGTAGGGACTGACATCCTCCGGATAGCTGCCGACGGCCCGGGCCCATCGCACGCCTGATTCCAGCGTATTGGCCTTTCGGGGATCGGCATCGTTCCCCCAGGGGAACCGCCGTCCGTCTGTCCCGCGTGCCGCCTTCTCCCATTCGGCCTCGGTGGGCAACCGCTTGCCCGCCCACGCGCAATACGCTCTGGCGTCATACCAGTCGGTGTCGGTGACGGGATAATGTTCCTCGCCCGGCGGAGGCGTGCCGATCGGCCACCGCTTGCCGAGCCTTCCCGACGGATGCTGCGTATAGTTCCAGGTGGCGGGGGAGTAACCCCGGCCGGACTTTACGTACTCGTAATAGTGCGCGTTCGTGACTTCGTATTTATCGATGAAAAACGCCATCACGTAGACCCGTTGCTGCGGGAGCTCGTCGACGCCGATCTGAATGCCGACCGAGCCGTCGGACGGCTTGCTGCCCATGAGGAAGTCGCCAGCGGGGATGAAGACCATGCCCGGCGGAGGGTCGTGGGTCAAGGGGCTCGGGTCAAGGTGAAAAAATGAACACGATGACAACACGCCGCATGCCATGACGAGCAGAGCCGCGGGCCGGAGCGTCGGTCTTCTCTCCCGCCTCCTTGCCCCTTGCCCCATGCCATCTGCCCCGTTCATTGTTTCGCATCCTTCGCGCACCGAAATCCCAATGAGCGGTGCTTGTAGGCCGGGGGCTGGGCCAGATTGCGATTGGTCGCCCGGGACCACGGCTCGGCCGGCAGCGCCCATGCGCCGCCTCGGGCGACCTTGTAATGCTCACCGTACGCTGACCGTTTGATCGTATTGCCCGGATAGGGCTCGTACCACGACGACGTCCATTCGGCCACGTTGCCGCACATGTCATGAATGCCGTAGGGGCTGTCCCCTTGCGGGAAACTGCCGACCGGCGCCGACCATTTCAACCCGGCCTCGTAGCTGTTGCACTTGGCGGGGTCGAACGTGTTGCCCCACGGCCACTGCCGCTGATCGGCCCCCCGCGCGGCCTTCTCCCATTCCTCTTCGGTGGGCAGCCGCTTGCCCGCCCATTCGCAATAGGCCTGCGCGTCGTACCAGCTGACGTACATCACCGGATAATTCTCCTGTCCGGCCGGCGGCGCGGGGCCCTGCCACCGATAGTAATCGGGATCCTTCGGATCCGCCGGCAGCGGCCGTCCCGACACTTGTAAGAACTTCGCGTATTCCGCGTTGGTCACTTCATTCCGATCGAGATAAAACGCCGGCAGGACCACCTCGTGCCGGGGCAGCTCGTCCACCCCGACGTGAAAGCCGATATGTGACGCCTCCGGCGCGCTCCCCATCGTGAAGGGACCAGCCGGGATCAGGACCATGCCGTCCGGAGCCGGACGGCCCGGCCGGTCGGCGGACGCCGTTCCTTCGCTCGCGGCCCACGATGCGACAATCGCCGGGCCCGCGGCCAGAATGACCGCGGTGAGCGCGGTCATCCGCCACCGCGCGTGCCATCGATTCCCGGTGCGCCGCCTTCGCATCAACACACCTTCCCCCGCTATAATGCGCCGGAGTCTTGTGACGCCCGCTGGGCTTGACCACCGGCGCACCAGAAATCTCCGGGGCTGACGTCTTCCTGAGTGCCGTTGCTGATGGACAGCGGACGGTAAAAACAGGTCGCCATCACCACCCCGTGGCAACGGAGATTGCACCGAAACGCGTTCAGGCCATTATTCTGGAACACGCTCGAATCGCCGTCGTAATACCAGACCGGATAGGGCGCCGTCACCCCCTCGATCGATTGCTGGTACCAATCGAAACAGGCGCTGGGATCATTCACCGTGCCGTTTCCACTGAAGGACTCCTGCAAACAGGGGATGTTTCCAGAGTTGACAGGGTATTGAACCGGTTGATGGCCGGTGTGCGTGGTGGGGCCTCCGACGGAGAAGTTGAGCAGATGGGTGTCGCTGATCCCATCCGTAATCCCGTCCTCATCATCAGGCGGCAGGCCGGCGTTCCCGTTGCAATTGGGCATCACACAATCGGTCCCGTCCCCGTAGATGGTGTTTCTCGCCTGGGCATTGCTGTGGACGTTGTAATGGCATTCGTGGCAATAGGCGCCGGTCCGGACCAGATGATACATGTGCAGGTTCAAGTCCCACGGCGTCGTCCCCGGCTGATTCGAAGTATCCGTAATGGCGTTGGCCGTCCCGCCGCCAGCCAGCGGCTGCACAGGATTCCCGAAGAAGTTGGTCATGGAGTTGTCGGCGGCGTTGGCCCCCGTCCAGTTGGGGTCAAACGCCCTTCGGTCGTGGCACTGGAAGCAGAGCAGAAAATTATTAAAGTGATCGGGGCTGAACCCATCGTTGAAGAAACTCCGGCTGGGATTGGCGATGTCGGTGTTGTAGCGGGCCCTGAGGAGCCGGATGTATTGCGAGCCATGCGGGCCGATCGGCTGGGCGACCCGGTCGGTTTGTCCGTTCGAGAAGTAGGGAATGCTGAAGTGCGGCGCGCGGTCCGTCGAACGGAGGCTCGACTCGGTCAGCGGGCCGGAGAAGAGCGATCCTTCCGGCGGGGAAGGCGCGTTGCCCGTCGCGCTGGGGCCGAACGCACTGGGATTGGTAAACCGGTCATAGTAATTGTTGTTATGGCAGTCGGTGCATTGGATCGTGAGGGATTGCAGGTCTGATTGGGCCGTCAACCCAAACGCTTCCTTGAGCTGGTTGAAGAGCTGCAGCGAGCCGTTGCGACCCGGCCCCACGATGGGATGGAAGGCCTTGTTGATCCCGGGACCGAGGTAGCGTATGGTCGTCAGATCCTCAGGCGGCGTCCATCTGGGCCTGCTGATATTGCCCTCATAGCTGCCGGCGCGCGAATCCACGTCGGTCGACACCTCATTCGACGCAGTCCCGTATCGGGAGAATTCCAGCCGCTTGTTGCTGAAGCCCTGGTAGCTCAGATTCGGATCGCTCGCCTGCGCGCCCGGCCGCGGGTTCGACCGATAGACCGTGCTGCCCGGATTGTCATCGCCATGAAACAGCGTCGGGACGGCGTTGCCGTGGCAGCGGAAACAGACCTCGTAGACATACGGTTCCCGCCCGCAGGGGCCCGGCGCGCAGCCCGTCTCCGTGGTTTCAATCCCCACCACTTTGTCATTGAAGCTGATCCCCTTCATCCCCTTGAGCCGCCCCGCCGGGTTGACCGACGGATTCGTGACTTGATGGGGATTATGACAGTCGACGCACTCGATGTGGCGGTGGGTCAGGTCATCGGGCTGGTTGATGCCCGGGCCGGCCGGATTCTCGTTGCCGATGATGGGCGGCGGGGGGTCATTGAACTCCACCCCTTCCTGAGGAAGCTTGATGAAGAAGGGCTGATGAGCCCGGAGCTGGCCGAGGTTGTCGTCTAGCTTGAGATTCATCGCGCTGCCGCAGTCGGTCTGGGCCGATGCCGCAATGGCCGCCGGCTTCGGCGGCGCGCCGGCCGGCGTCTGGTCGCAGGGCGAGTTGACACCCAGGTTATGATCCTTCGCAAACTGTGAATAGATATCGGGCGCGATCCGCTCACCGTTGGCGACAAACCCGGTGTTGGTGCCGGCCGGCAGCGCCGGCTGCAGGAATGGCGTCGGCTGGATCACGCCGGCGGTATTGCCGGGCGAGTGGCAGAGATAGCAGGTGTTTTCGATCGCATCGCCGCCACCGGGCGTATCGACCCCCTCACGGTGGATGCGGATGGCCCCCTGCGCCGTATGAGGATCGTGGCAATTCCGGCAGGAGGCCTGACCGACGTTGTGCGCGCCGTCGTAGTCATAACCCGGGTTGGCCGGATAGTTCGCCCCCGACGGATAGGTGTTGTGGAGCGCCTTGGAGACCGCATGGGTGCTGGTCGAATACGAGTTGCCGCTTGGCAGATCCTTGTTGTGGCAGAAGAGGCAGATGAGCATCTGGCCCTGGCTGTTGGCGGACAGTCCGGTGCCCGGGCAGGGATTCGCGGCGTTCGAGCAATTCTCAATCGGCGCCCGCAGGAATTTGGGATAGGTGACCGCATGGGGATTGTGGCAGGAGACGCATTGCACCGAATCGTTGATGGCAGGGTTGTCCCCTCCGTACCGGCGCAGCGGCCCGATGCCGGCCGGATAGAGCGGCTCCTGTGACGGCCGGGGCGGAGGCGGCCCGGGGTTGTTGAATTCCGGATCCTTCGTCGTCACCAGCGTGCTGTCAAACACGATGGAGATGGGATGGTCGTTACGCAGATTGGTGCCCAGCCGCCGCGTGTCGCCGGTCAGCTCCCCGCCGGGGCCCAACGCCATCGTCCCGCCCGGTCCGGCGCCGTTCGTGATCGGGATCTGCCCCAGGTATCCCCCCGAGCCCGGCGCGTTGAGCACCGAGCCGATCGCGATCGTGCCGTCGTGACAGGAGAGGCAGAGCCGTGAATAGCCCGTCGGCGCGTTCGCGTTGACCTGCGCGTCGAGCGAAAAGCTCCAGGTATTGTCGTAGAGGGTGTAACTGGCCGTCGAAAGGTGCCGATTCCATATTGGCGCGCCGAAGCCGATTCCAGCCGTTGATGCCCCGTGCGGCGTGTGACAGAACACGCAAATCTCGCTCGTGGAGGTGGTGAAGACGTTCCGGTTGGCGGCGCTGGGAGTGGAGGAGAGATTGTGCTTGGTATTTCTCACGTCCTCCGTGATGGTCGGCAACGGAGGAGGCGGAGGGGCGGCATGAGCGCTGCTGACCCAACTTATGAGGGCAAGCGCCACGCCAACCGTCACCCGTATGACCATCAATGAAGACCCGCCCCGTCGAGACAGACCGTCCCGTGATTGCGTCGACGAATCATAACCAACTTGCCCTCCGCTGTCAATCAGAATCCCCGTCATTGCTCAGCCGATACCGAGAGGAGTTGAAAGATTTGCACCCGTTGATTGTAGGTGTCCGCCACATAAATGCGGTTGTGTTGATCGATGGCGATCCCGGTCGGCAGCCAGAAACGGCCAGCGACCGATCCCCCGCCGCCCACATGCAGGAGCAGCTGCCCTTGTTGATCGAAGATCTGGACCACGTCGTAGAGGCCGTCAACCACGTAAATGTCGCCCTCCGTGTCCACGGCCACGCCCTTCGGTTTGGAGAAGGTGCCGATGGTGGTCCCCAACCGGCCGAACATCCGGAGAAACTTCCCCTGCCGGTCGAACAATTGGATGCGAAAATTCAATGAATCGGTGACATAGATCGTTCCGTTGCGGTCGACCGCCACCTGGCTGGGGAAGTTAAATTCACCCGGACCGCCGCCGCGCTTGCCGATGGTCATCACCTTACCGCCGTCGGGTCCATACACGACGATTTTGTGGCCGCCGACGTCCGCGGCATAGAGCCGGCCGTCGGGACCAACGGCGATGCCGGCCACCCGCGTATAATCCCCCGGCTGACCGATCCGGCCGAGCAATCGTCCATTCGCGTCAAAGAGGAAGATGTCATTCAACGTCGAATCGGACACGTAGATACGGCCCCGGTCGTCGGCAGCGACACCGACCGGCGCGATCAGTCGGGCCGTGCCGATCAGGTGGAAGATCTGATGATAGTCCTTCTTGTTCAGGTCAAACACGTGCACAACCTGCTGGCCGGTGTCCGTGACGAGGATCCGGCCACGGCCGTCGGAAAACACGGCACTGGGCCGCACCAAGGGGATCGGCGCCTTGCCGATGATCCGTCTGAACAACCGGCCGAACAGGGAGGATTTTTCCCCCGCATCCGCCGAGGTGGCCAGTTGTCCCACCAATTCGATCCGGGGCGGATCGGGCGGCTTCGGCCAGACCAGCGGGGGCGACGCGGATGAAGCCGCGCCAGAGGCGCACCCCCCTAACAAGACGATCGACAGCACGATCCCCCCCGCCCTGACGGACCACGCGCCGTCGCTCATCGCGCGGATCCCATGCCGAGGGCTCCCCATCCGAATCACAGTGAAAACTGCCTCGTCAGCCGGAAATAGAGATTGTGAGACACGGTCGAGCTCAGTTCGTTGAAGTAGTTAAATTCATACTGGAGGTTGAACATGACCAGTCCGATCTGGTACGTCCCGTTCACATTGGCGGTCGCAATGGTCATGTCGGGCCGGCCAGGATCCGTCATCAGGCGATCCTCATACCGGCCGTCGACAGTAATCTGCAGATCCGGCAGCATCGGCGGCACGGTCCAGTTCACGCTGGTAAAGAAGGAGTTGTAATCATCGCCCTGGGCCGTGGTGATATGCGACGAGAGGCCCCCGCCGACCCCCCACCCCCGCCATCCATAGAGGAGATCCGCGCCCACGTCAATCGTTTGGATATTATCGACGCCTCCTGAAATCGCCGTGTCCCCCGCGCCCGCGTGCACCGTGAGCGTATCCCCGCGTAACAGCAGTTCACGGAAATAAGAGCTCGTCGCATCCGTCCGGATCATGTTGGTGAATTCAGTCGTCCCATCGCCGCTGAGTTGGTCGTTATAGTAGCCGCTATAGGTGCCCGTGACCGTGATGTATTGCGTCTTGGTGTTGGTCGCTTGCATCATCCAGAAGGTGTTGACATTGCTCTGGTTGGAGCCCGACGCGATGGTGTTGTTCATCGCGACCCCCCCGCTCACGTTGATCCGGACCAGCTCATAGAGTTGAAAATAGGTGACGGACGACGCGAAATTATGATAGAGCGAGGTGGATTTCGTGTGCGGTCCCGACGTCGTGGCATCGGTGGTGGTGGTGGTCAGACCCGCCGTATCGCTGAAGGCGGCGTTCAGGTTCAGGGTCGGGCGGTAGAGGACGAGGACGCTGCCGTACCCCGAGGCGACCTGGGAGTAGTCAAGATCGAGGTACGAACCGCGACCCGACACCGTGATGTCGAACTGCGGCGTCGGGCGATAGAAGACGTCGAACCCGCCGATATGCCGGTCATTCGTATCCCTGGTAAAGTCGTACGTGAAGTTGCTGTTCAGCTTCAACGACGGGCGGTAGAACACGGTAAACCCCGCCGTCGACACATTGGCCACGATGCCCGGGACGACCGGCGTCTGACTGGAGAGGCCGGTGGTGTAGGAGGCGCGCACATTGCTGCTGATTTCGGGCGTCCACTGGCTGTCCGCCGTCATCCGCCCCCCCACGCTCATGTCGGTCCCCGAATTGTTAAATTGCTGCACGCCCGACATCGAAAGGTTCCAGGTCAGGACGGTGTTCTTAATGATGTATCGGTAGGGATATTGGTCCGTGGCGGTCAGGCTGCCGCCGAATGTCCGTGACGTGTTGTCGCACGAGGGCGGGGACAAGGGGGTGCAGCTGTTGGTTTCCACGGTCGAATAATAGACGTTCAGGTGAAGCTGCGGCAGTTTCCAGACGCGTGGCAGGTCCCACACGAGATTGTAGATCGACACGGTGACCTTGCCGCTGGGCACCGGCGCGGATAAGGTATTGGATTCCATCTCCTGGGTCGTCCGTTGCGCGCTCAGGGCCAACGGCATCACTCGAGGGAAGAAGGTCAGCGATCCGAAGTAGTTGTAGACCTGGGTGTTCGACTCCAGGTCACCATAGCGATCGTCGTTGCTGAACGTGAAATTCAGTTGGTAGAAGCCCAGCGCTTCACGGAAGATCGCCCCATTGGAGCCCACCGTCACGAGCTCACGCAAATCGTTGTACTGGGAGTCCGTGCCGCCGGTGGTGCTGACCTCGATTAGCCGATACTCCAGCGTCGCCTCGCCGGTCAGATCGATCAGTCTGGCTTCGGCGCGGGACGCCGGCCAGAGCAGCCCCATGAGCCCCATGACAACGACCCACCCCCAGGGGCCGTTTCCGTTCCCTCGCACTGTTGGACCCCGTCTCTGTCCCGTCGCCCGCATGGGATGGTCATCAGACGATCGCGCCCTCTCATGCCTCCGTCACTCCCCGATGAGAGGTCGATTACCACTTGTTCAACAGACAGCCCTTACGGCGTCGCGGACGAGGGGGACACCATGGTGATCCTGGCCCGCGACCGAAGCGTCGTGATCCACTCCCGGTACCGCTCACGGCGCCGGGCCTCCAACAACTCCTGGCGGAACAGCGCCTTGTTCAATTCGTCATAGGTTTGTTGCCTGGCAGGCCGCGTCTCTTCGACCTTGGCGATGTAGTAGCCGTACAGCGTCCGGACCGGCTCGGTGATCTGCCCCGGATGGAGGTGCTCCACTGCGTGTTCCACATCGGACAATCCTAATTGTCCGTGGTGAACCATTCCCGTGTCGCCGCCCTTATTCTTGGTATCGGCATCGCCGGAGTATTGCCGCGCCAGCGCGGCGAAGTCTTCCCCCCCGAGCGCCCGGCTCCGGTACGCCTCGGCCCGCTGTTTCGCCTGTTCCCACTCGTCGGGTGTCGCCGACGGATCGACCGACACCAACAGAAGGCGGAGGCGGTATTGCAGGGGAATTTTGAATTTGTCCAGGTGCTCGCGATAGTAGGCGGCCAGATCGTCATCCGTCACCGTCACCTTCTCGTTGACCTCGCGGTCGATCACCTGCTGGATCAACACGGCCCGCTCCATCCGCCGCCGGAACTGCTGCTCCGTCAACTGTCGCTGTGCCAGCGCGTTCCGGTAGTCCTCCTCCGTCGAAAACCGGCTCCGCTGCTTCGCCAGCTCGGCCTCAACCTGTTTCTGATCCGCGGCCATCTGCAACCGCGCCGCCTCTTGCAGGATTAATTCATCGGTGACCATCTGGTCCAGCAACTCAAACGCGCGCTGTCGCAGCCGGCCGGGCGAAATCGTCCCGTGGCCGGTGACATTCGGAATCTGCTCCCGTACCATCCGATCCAGTTGTCCGAAGGTGATCTTGACCCCGTTGACGTCGGCCATCGTCGTATCCGCCGTCACGGTCTCCGGCGTCACACTATGGGGATGACCGGGGGATTGACCGGGACCCGAAGGGGCTTGAGCGGGTGGCTCAGATGGCGGGGGGTCGACTGCGGAGGCGGGTCTCGCCCCCGCCACCACTCCGTCGATTAGAAGCAGCACTGCCAGGATCACGCGGAGTTCGTGTCGTCCCGTCATGCTTCAGTCCCACGACGACTGAGTGGCGGGGCCGGATGACCTCAACGCAACACAGGGATCTGTCCGATCATCCGGAAAATGCGTGGCTGTGATGTTATGCACCGGCATCCCTCAACTGCACGGCCTGCCGTCGGTAACGGCGCGCCTCATCCGGCCGACCCATCTGGTCGGCGACGAGGGCCAACGCCGATGCCGCCTGGGCCAGGGTCGGTTTATAGCGGAGCGCCTCCCGAAAATAGCGTTCCGCTTGCTCCAATCGTCGTTGTCTGACGGCAATTAGCCCAAGATTATACAGAGTTTGAAAATCACTGTAAAGCAATTGGTAGCGTTCATAGGCAGCCCGGCTGCCTTCCAGATTGCCCTGCTGATACTCGGCCACACCCAGATAGAGGGTCAGGTCCGGCTGGAAGGGCTCCCAACGGAGACCGTCCTTGATGATGGGTATCGCTTCCGCCCAATGCCGATCAGTCATCAACAGCCACGCCTCCCGCTGATAGGCGCCGGCAATCACTGGCCGGACAGCCTGGAAGATCAGCAGTCCGATGCCGATCAGTGCCGCTCCCCCCAGACTCCGTCGCGAGACCTTCGATGCCAGCCAAGCGGGAAGCGGAGCGATCCTTTGCCTCCCTCCGGCGGCCACAATCGTTGCCAATCCCAGCCAGAAAAGCAGGAGGGCCGCCGGCTGATGCAAAGGGAAATCGACCGCTGCGTGGGTCAGCAAGGCGGCCATGCCTGCCAATAGGCCGCAGAGCAAAGAAGGAGAAACTGGCTGGACACTATCGAACACGGACTTCTGGGCTGATGTTGTCGGTCCCACACCAATAGAGTTTATTCTGCGTAGCATCCCTAAGCCTCCCACAAAAAAATAAATTATGATTGCTACAAATAGAGATAATCCCACAATCCCGTTTTCAGCAGCCAGCTGGAGCCAGTCATTATGGGCATGCCCGGCCTCGTCATAACTATGCTCGCTGGCCGGATAGACCGTTGCGGGATTCGGAAGCCGATCAAACACCAAGGCACGGTAGGGTTGATATTGCGCCCCAAATGTTCCTGTCCCGATTCCAATGAATGGATGCGCGGCCACCATCTCCGCCGTCGTCTCCCACATCAACACCCGGCCCTTGACGCTGGGATCATCCCAAGAACGGCTGACGAGCTTATGCCAATCCGCCCCCAGTGTCGGCACACGCCAGAACAGCAGGACAAGGAAGAGCACAATGAGACCTGCTCCTCCGGCACCGGCCAGGAAGATCTTTTTCTTTGACCATCGAAACGAGATCCCCCAGATCACCCATAGCGCCAGTACCCCGACAACGGCCGCCGCCAACCCACCTTTGCTGCGGGTCAGAAGCAACGCGGCGATCGAAAAGGCGACCGAGACCCAGAGCAGAATGGCTTCAGACCTATACAAGGAAACGGAGAGGCCTTTGAGCGCCGTCTCGCCGGCGGAATCGGTCGACCGGCGGCGCCGGTTGACGGCCAGCGCGATCGTGACGGGGAGAAAAAACGCCAGGACCGCCGCCAGGTAATTGGCGTTCCCGATCGTTGAATAAATCTCGACTTTGGACAGCAACGTCCGGCCGGGAAGGAATCGCACACCGTGTTCAAAATCCAGACCGAACCACTGCGCGACAGCCACCAATGCCACGACGCCGCTGATGAACGACACGCCCAGCCAGAACCGCTCAAGATCATGTCGTCGTTCTGCGCAAAGGGGCACCAATACCAGCAGAAAGAGCAGATGAAGCGCAAACAACTGGGCGCGAACGGTCAACAGACTGTAGGGCGAGACCAGCAGCGACACCCACCCCCAACCCCAGAATGCCCATGCCATCCCCGCCAGCGGATGCCAGACGATCCGGATGGTCCGCTCGTTCAGCCAGCGCATCAGAACGACCCCGCCGAGCACGGCGATGCCGATCTTGATGAGGGCTTCCTTGGGGGTGTCAAACGACTCGTAGCTGGACCAGGTAAATCCGAGCAGCACGCTGCCGACCCATCCGGTCAGCAGCCAGAGCGGCGTCATGCGCGTAGCTTCACCCACCATCAGCCCCTGAGACAAAAAGCAAGGGGGCCAATCCGCCACTGCGGATCGGCCCCCTGCGTCCTTGACACCCTCTTACTTTTGGTGACAGCTAAGGCAGATCGCGCTCGCCTGGTTCGGGGCATGCGACCAGTAGGTCCCATTCACGATCCCGGCCGACAAGGCCGTTTGGTTGCCTCCGCCGGAGGGAAGCCCGACGCCGTTGTCAGCGAACACGCCTGCATTATTCACATCGCTCGGAAGACGAAGGAAGAGCGTTCTCGGGGTGTGAGGATTGTGGCAGGAGGCGCATTCGATATACGCGCTGGTATTGCTTCCCGTCGCCACCGTTCCCCCGTCTGAGGCGTACGCCCGGATTCGGTCCCGCTTATCCTGGGGATAGATGCCGCCTCCGCCCTGATCCCGTTTCAAATAGAGCAGCTTCCCGTTCGGATCCGCCTCGGCGCCGGCGATCACCTGGCCAAATTGCGGATCACACCCGACCGCCACTGTTCCGCAAGGAATCTGGAAGCTGATCGGATGGTCGTCGCGCAGATCGGTGCCGAGATTGGGGAATGGCTGGGCGCCAAAACCTCCAGTCAGGTCCTCCAATGTATCATTGGTATAGGTGGCACCGGCAAAGGGTCCTTGTCCCTGTATCGTGGTCGCCCCGGGACGGTTGCCTTCCTTAAAGGTCCGATTTCCATCCACGGCCCCGCCTGGCGTCGCACCGCCATAGGCTCCAAACATCGCATTGGACAGCGTCGTGTCACCAGGGACCGGAGTGCCCAATGGCCCCGCTTGCGAATTCCCCGGCACATACCCGCCCGAACCTTGAAGGTTGATCAACGCATCAAAGGCGATCGTTCCATCATGGCAGGAGAGACAGGCCAAGGAGACCCCCTTGACTTTGCCGTTCAACGTCGTTGCCGAGGAAGCTTCAAACGACGGGGAGCCCGCTTGGTCGTAGGTTTGATAAGCCGTATCAGTGTTGATTTTGCGGTTCCACAACGGAGGGAATCCGGTATTCAGCAATCCGGCATACCCCGCCCCGTGGGGCGTGTGGCAGTAGACGCACACTTCACTGCCGCCCTTGAGCGTGCTGGCGCTGCCGAAAAGGATATTGGGATTTTGAGCCAGATTGTGCTTGGTGGTGGAGACCGCCTCTGCGGGAAAGTGATCGGCATAGGCCAGGCTGCCCGCCACCACCCACATCAGCAGCCCACCCAACAGACCAACTCCGAACCGGATGGCACAGTGTCTGAGCCTCTGTATCACGTCACCCCTCCCTCCACGCACGTGCATGCGCCCTTGAATCATCCCACGAGAAAAGTGCAACCCAACTTTGTTCATTCGACCGATATTGCCGCTCTCAACGCTCCTTCATCCCCTCAACACGCGGATCTCATTCTCTGACTTGATAAGAATAGGTAACTGGGCCGGCAGCGTAGCACAATCAACCGGCCGTGTCCAGCGTTTTTTCCACGAACGGTTTACCCAAAATAGGGGATTGTCCTGTACAGGAGGCTAGATTTGTGTCCGTCAGGCGCCGCGTTGTGATCAACCGGTGGTTGAGGCGGTGCTGGGGCCGGACTGGTCACGGATTCTTTCACGGCATCAGGTTGTTGAATATATTGGAAGATCTGAACCTTTCTATTGTACTGATCCGCCACATAAATTTTGTCTTTTCCATCCACGGCCAATCCCGCCGGCAGCCAAAATTCACCTGGGCCCGTCCCCAGTCGGCCAAAGTAGAGCAACAGCCGGCCTTCAAGATCAAACAGTTGCACATTATTGAATGCCGCATCCACGACGTAGATATGATCCGCGCTGTCAAACCCGATCCCCTTGGGTTTGGAGAAATGGCCCAACGCCGTGCCGACGCCGCCAAATTTCCTGACGAATTTTCCATCCGGATCAAAGAGCTGGACTCTGAAGTTAAAACTGTCCATGACCGCCACGGTTCCCGACAGTCGGGAGACGGCGATGTTGGTGGGATAATTGAACTGTCCGTCCTCCGCTCCGCGGCCTCCGAACTCGAACAGAAAATTGCCCTCCATGTCAAACACCGAGACCTTGTGTTTTTGAGTGTCGACGATATAGATGCGACCCAGCTTTTCGTTGACCGCGATGCCGATCGGCCGCTCAAACCGCCCCCGTTCGCCGATGCCGAGCAAAAAATTTCCCTGCCGGTCATAGACGACAGCGCGTTTCTGGTAGCTGTCGGTGACGTAAATTCTTCCCTGCGAATCGGTGGTCACGCCCAACGGCTTGCTGAGCACGCCCGGGCCTGACAACCCCAGGAGCGAGAATTTTCCCTGCGCCGGGTCAAACACCATGATTTTTCCCCAGGCACTGTCCGCGACCAGCAACCGGCCCGACGGATCGACCGCAACGCCGTAGGGTTTTCCCATTCTTGCCGGCGGTTCCATCCCAACGAGCTGATCCCAGATCCAATGCAGAAGCGAGAACTTCTGGACATCGGACTCCGAGGCGATGCTGCCGACATACCTGATTCTCGGCAAATCCGGAGGCGGAGGCCAGACCACATCTTCCTTCTGCTTCTTGGTGGTGGCGCAGCCCGCGACCGCACCCATCACCATGGCCAGCGTGATGACGACCACCACGGGCGCAGGCCACCGCGCGGGAACAGACCGGCAGCGCTCCGCGCGCCCCCCTTGCATCCCTCTCTGGCAATCGGACATCGGCGGTGTTACTTCTGATGGCAGGTCAGGCATAATGCGCTGTTGCGATTGGAGGCGCGGAGAAAGGGATCGCGCCCTTCGATATTGCCTTCGTCAGGATTGTGCGGGTCATGGCACGAGGCGCATTGCACTTTGTCCCCCGCAAAGGTTTGCACGCCGTTGGGGAACTCTCGACCGCCGTCTGATTTCATGATCATCGGCTGGTTAAAACCGGGGTCCTGGGCGTACGTCGGAAACGGCATGGAGATGGGGTGATCGTCCCGCAGATCGCGCGTCAGATACCGGATGGTCGCATCATGCGCGCCGCCGATGCCGCCATAGGCGCCTGAGATCCGGTTGTGACATTTCCCGCACGTGTCGCTGCCGATGGAACCTTCGGCGTCCAACCGGTAATGCGTTCCAGAATCGCTCCAATCGTGGAATTTCGGCTTGTTCGCCACCGCATCCACCGCGACCGTGCCGTCGTGGCAGGACAGGCAGGCCAATGACACACCGTCGGGCCCGTTGGACAACGCATTGGGCGTGGCTTTTGAATCCAGGCTCACGCTGTTGAAGACCTGGTATTCTGCCGGACCGCCGCCGCCCCCTGCCGCACCGTCCGTCGGATTCTGCCGATTCCACATCGGGGCCAGGTTACTGCCATTGTGCGGCGTATGGCAGTAAATGCACGCCTCGCGATAATCGTTGAAGGTGGCGCCGGTCATGGGACCTGTTTCAGTCCCGTATCCACGCATATTGAAAAAGCTCAGGTCGTGGCGGGAGCCGAGGATGGAATTGCCCCTGGCCGTCACGGCCATCATGACGACCGACGCGCAGATGGCGACGGCGACAAAAACCGCCGATCGCCTTGCGCGACGGGGATGCTGTGCCCCCCACCCCATGGGCATGCCACCTCCCGGTTACGCCGGGTTGGACTACAACCCGGCGTGCTCCAAACTATAGA
>Ga0335081_10003925_pt1 | contig 23444 bp, 20 predicted proteins | sample Lox_Sample_35_FD_206713 | JGI IMG/M metagenome (GOLD analysis project Ga0335081, IMG submission 206713) | Soil microbial communities from Loxahatchee National Wildlife Refuge, Florida, United States - Lox_Sample_3.5 | ecosystem: Environmental > Terrestrial > Soil > Wetlands | place: USA...
TTTGTAAACCAGAAATGGGGCACCAAAGATCCTGTCGCGTTCAAGGACTCGCAACTCGGGCTTATCAGGCTGCGCGCCCACGGCCAGTTCAACGTGCGGATCGTTCAGCCGCTCTTGTTTGTCAACTCGCTGGTGGGCACGGTGAGCGGATATTCAACCGAGGACATTTCAGGCTATTTAAGCGACGTGATCGTTTCCCGGTTCAACGATTACCTCGGAGAACACCTCGACAGTATGATCAACCTGCCCGGCAAATACGACGAGGTCGCCGCCGGCCTTACCAAACAGCTGCAGGAGGATTTTGCCCATTTCGGGCTGGAGCTGCCGAATTTATACATCAACTCCATCACCCCGCCCCTTGAGGTGCAGCAAGCGATCGACGACAGAAGCAAGCTGGGCCTTTTCAAGGACCTCGACGACCTGGTCAAAATGAAATCGGCGATGGCCATCGAGAAGGCGGCGCAAAATCCCGGCGGCGCAAGCACCGGCGTCGCCATGGGCTTCGGCATGATGATGCCGACCATGCTTTCGCGGCAATTTGCGCCGCAACAGGCCGCCGCTTCGCAAAACATGCAAAAATGTTCGTCGTGCGGCCAGCAAATCCCGGCCGACGCACAGTTCTGCCAGTTTTGTGGGACACAGCTGCTGGTGTTCTCCCAGTGCGTGAAGTGCAAGGAAAACCTTCCGCCTTTTGCTCAGTTCTGCCCGAAATGCGGCCAGACCGTTACCGCGGAACCGCAGAAAAAGCAATGCGCAAAGTGCGGTTACAAGAACCTCTATAATGCAGTCTTCTGCAACCAGTGCGGTGAACGACTCTAGCTACATCCTCGAGCACCAGTGCCCCCAGTGCGGCGCTGCGGTGAGCCTGTCTGAAACGGACCGCATTTTCACCTGCCCGTTTTGCCGGGTGCGGCTCATAATTTCCTTTCCGGAATTTCCATCGCTGTATTTTCCTTGTCCCCCGTCCCGGGAACAGGACTGTTTTTATGTGCCGTATTGGCGGTGTAAAGGAATAAAATATTCACTGACGCCCAGGGGCGTTGAGCCCTCGCTGGTTGACAGCAGCTTTTGCGCATTGCCGACAACGCCTTCCCTATTTCCCTCCACACTCGGGATTCGCTCCCAGACCCTTCGGATGAGATTCGTGGAGCCCGCATCTCCCGGCGTTTTTCTTTCCCCGCAAACGGCATTTGCATCGGTAAAGACGACTGTTGCATATACGCTGGTGCGGCAGCAGGAATTCATGGAATCATTTACCTCTCTTTTCAGCAATGAACCGCCAACGGCCGAAATGCAGACCGCTGCCGCTCTCCCGCCGATCGAGGCGCTGATCGGCGAACTCGTGAGCCTGGTATTTTCGCCCTTTTACATCAGTCAGAATTTTCTTTTTGACGGGATTACCAGCGAAAAGGTTGCGCCGTGGCCCGAAAATACCGTGCAGATGCTTGATACCAGGCCGCCCGGACCGGCTTTTATCTCCACGCTGTGTCCGGAATGCGGATGGACGCTCCGGGCCGAAAGCGACAGCCTTGCCCTCGTTTGCGGCAAATGCGGCAAGGCATGGAGCGCCGCCCCCCGCGGGCTTACACCTCTTGATTTTTTTCTTTGCAGCACCTCGATACCCGCCAGCCAGTGGCTCCCGTTCTGGCGGCTTGACATTTCGGCACCGTCCGCCGTCTTTGGCTCATTCGCCGATTTCATCCGCCTGACCAAAACACCGAAAGCCGTCTTGCCTGAAATGGAAAAACAGAAATTTTTTCTTTGGGTACCCGCCTTTAAGGCCAACCCAAATCTTTTTCTCCTGCTTTCAAAACTCATGACGTTCAACCAGAAAGAAATGGCGTTTTCGGATATGTTCCCGAACGATTCATCATTCTATCCGGTGACATTGCCCGCAAGTGAGGGATTCGAGGCGGCCCGCATTATTTTAGGAGACATGAGCCCGGCCAAGCCAAAGACCCTGCCGGTCATCAAGGACCTGTCGTTGTCACTAACGGCCAGCACGCTCGTCTATGTGCCGTTTGTACTAAAAGGCCCTGAATATTTTCAGCCAAACCTGAATTTTGTTGTCATGGCAAACGCGTTGAAGTGGGGACGTATGATGTGAATCCGGCGATGCATTATTCTTTTTATTCCATTTCGCCTGTTTTATTGAATATTCTCTTTCCGGATGTTTCGTTATACTTATGAAGTACTTGTTCCTGACATTGTGCACATTGCTGATATTTTGTGCTTCGGCTCCTATTATAAGAGGAGTTCCTTCCACCTTCAAATATTCCTACATCGAAACAAAACATATCGCCTACTTTAAACCAATCGTCGTCGCCTCCGAAATCTTCTACGAAAACAGGTTTACCAACCAAAACTATCACAGCATCGATAAAATAAGGACGCAGGACGCCTTTTACCGTGATTTCCGCCAGAGGATTTTAAAGGCCCAACTCGGATGGGAGGAGATTGACAACCGGATAGACAGCCTTCTGCAGGCAAAATATGCATATGCAACAGCGCCTCTTGACAGCCTGTATGGCCCCATTCAGGAACGGTTAAAAGCTGCCGGTATAGACATCGTGATCATTATCTATGCGATGAAGCTGTATCATTTTCAGACCGTCGGAGTCAGGCCGGATAAGACCGGAAGCGTGAGCTCCTACGGTGCTGCCATCAATAAAAAAATCGAATATCTGTGCTCGATAATAGAGGTGTCAGAAAACAGACCGCTTTTCTGCCTGCCGATGAAACAGGAGGAAGACAGTCCATCCCTTAACATTCTGGAAAACAGCGTGAATGAGCTTTTTGATATCTTACTGCGGCGTTAAAAATCATTATAAGCGTATTTGATTGACAGGGAAAACACTGTGCGCTTATAAAAATACTGGCAAAGGTATTCTTATTTTCGATGCCTACTTTTTAACCCCAACTAACGTTCTCACCTTTTCAAGAGTCGGAATTCCCGCGGCCCGCGCCTTGTCGGCGCCTTTTTTCCGCACCTCGGCAAGGTAATCAACATTTTTGCCAAGGTCCTCGCGTTTCTTCCGATAAGGCTGGAAATATTCCCAGAGAGCGGAAAAAAGTTCCTTTTTCGCGTCGCCGTACCCATAGCCGCCTTTGCGTAATTTTTGCTCCATGACCTGAACTTTCTCTTTGGGTGCGAAAAGCCGATAGACCGCGAACACAATGCTCTTTTCCGGGTCTTTGGGAGCCTCAAGCGGCGTGGGATCGGTCACGATGCTCATCACCTTTTTCTTGAGCTGGCTTTCGGCGGCAAAAATATCAAGCGTGTTGTCATAGGATTTCGACATCTTCTGGCCGTCGATGCCCGGAATCACCGCGACCTCTTCCTTGATTTTCGGCTCGGGAACGGTGAACGCCTCGCCGTAGGTCTGGTTGAATTTGATGGCGATGTCCCGCGCCACCTCGACGTGCTGTTTCTGGTCTTTACCGACCGGAACCACGTCGGTCTGGTACATGAGGATGTCCGCCGCCATGAGCACCGGGTAGGAAAATAGGCCGTTATTTGCGGGAATGTTTTTTGCCACCTTGTCTTTATATGAATGGCAGCGTTCAAGAAGCCCTACCGGCGTCACATTGTTGAGGTACCAGGTGAGTTCCGCCACCTCGGGAACATCAGACTGCACCCAGAAAACGCTTTTGTCCGGGTTGATGCCGAGCGCGAGCAGGTCGAGAATGGCGTTGGTGGTGTAATCAAACAGCTGGCCGGCGTCAAACACCGACGTGAGGCTGTGCAGGTTCGCGAGAAAGCAGAACAGGTCGCCTTTTTCCTGCGAAAGCACCATGGGCTGGATCATGCCGAGGTAATTGCCGATGTGCAGGGTTCCCGACGGCTGGATGCCGGATAGAATTCGCATGACGTTAAATCTCCTTATCCTTTTTTTTGTTGATAAGAATCTATGAAAATACTTTTCTGAGGGACGCTGCATAAAAATTGTTTATGCCTTTGACGCAGAGATGAATTTCAATTCGGAATTAAAACAGCATCTCCTTAACAAATTCCTCATTAAAATCCTCCCTTCCCGACAATTCAATATACCGCGCCTTTGAGGCAATTTTCCCGAGTGATTCCTCAAAATCAACGGAGCTGAGCGCGAGCCGAGCTCCGTAGCCCGCCGCGTTGCCGACGCTGATGATCCTGTCCTTTAATGGCCGCGGGAGCATGCCGATGGCGGTGGCGTTTTCAACATTTATAAACATGCCGAAGGCTCCGGCGAGATATACGGTTTCAATGGAATCGAGGTTGATTTCTGCTGATTGTGCAAGAATGGTGATCCCGGCGCGTATCGCCGCCTTTGCAAGCTGCACCTCGCGCACGTCACGCGGAGTAACAACAATTTTCCTGCCCGTTGCGGATTGTTCTTTTTTCTTGATCAGGTATTCTGCTTTCATATACCCGGTGCGATCAATGACTTTTTTCCCCAGCAGAAATGCAATGATATCAACAATACCGGAACCGCAAATGCCGATGGGTGCGCATCCGCCGATCGTTTTATACCTGCCGCCATCATACGAGCAGATTGCCCCTTCAACGCCGCCCACGCCGCATTGCAGGGTCGCACCTTCAAAAGCGGGCCCTGCTGCCGTGGCGCAGCAATACACTTTTTCACTATTTCCGACCGCCATTTCACCGTTTGTCCCGATGTCAATATACAGCGCATATGCTTTTGAGTCGAAAAGAGGCGTGGCTGCCATGCCCGCCGCCACGTCTGCGCCGACAAACCCCGCAATCGACGGCAGCACAAGGACCACCCCGGCCGGATTCACGCAGAGGCCGCATGCTTTGCCGCTTTTGTGCTGCGCGTCTGTAAAGACGGGCGTGTATGGCGCCCTCGCGAGCGATGACGGGTTTATTCCGAGAAACAAATGCAGCATGGTGGGATTGCCGACCACCGTTGTCTTAAAAATGTCCCTGCTTGAAACGCCTGCCCTGCCGCACAGCGCCGCTATCGCACCGTTGATTCCCGCCACAATCATTTTTTTAAGTTCGGCAAGCCCCCTCCCATGTTCCATGGTATGATGTATCCTCGAAATAACATCGTGGCCATAGGCGGCCTGCGGATTGATGAAGGATTCCGCGTCAATGGTATTGCCCGATGCCAGGTCCTGAAGGAACGCCACGACCGTGGTCGTGCCGATGTCAATTGCGATGCCCATTTGAGCCGCAGCTTTTGGAGATGCGCTGTAATAAGCACACAGGCGCTCCCCTTTATAGCTGACCGTGACAGTGCTTTTTTTACCTGTTTTCTCAATTCCACTTTCAAGAGCGACTGTTTTTTGAACATGTTGTTCCGATTCGACAATGCGTGATGTTCTATGTTTTGAAAATGCTATTTCTGAATCGCGCTTCAGCACATGCCGGCATGCGAGCCGCATGCCCAGATTTTGTATCCGCACCAGGCATTTTCCGCAAATTCCCTTTCCGCCGCAAGGTGACAATACGGGGACACCCGCTTTTCGCAACACGTCAATCAGCGCGTCGCCGCTGCGGGCGTATAATGTAGCATCGTTCCCGCCGCCTTTGATGGTTACCCTGATCCGGCTCGTTTGGGAACGACGTCCATGTTTAAATTGCGGTCCGCTTTTCTTCATGGAGATTGTTGAGTGAATATAAATAATTTCCGGTGTTTTAAATCGACTGATTCCTCTTATTCTCAAATGATATACCGTTAAGGATAAAAGGAAGCGGTTTTTTCCCCTCTCGCCCGTATTTCTTTGTGCCTAAATTAATTTTGCCATGTCTCGATAGAGGTACTATTTTACATAACGCTTGCTGAATACGCCGCCGCTGGCGGCAACAGGTTCCCTGCGAGGTCATGACATGAGTTTCCAAACAAAACTGTTCCTTGTTTTTGCGCCGTTCTTGATTGCCGCGGTGGGGCTCATGCTGTTTTTTACGATGCAGTTTGAGAAAAGCATTGTTAAAATGTTCGAAGACGACATTCAGGACATCGTTCACACCGTCCATTACTCCACCCAGAAGCTTACCAGCAAAAAAGGACGGGACACCGAGGCGCTTGAGCATTTCATTGAAGACGTGAAAAGCAGCACCTCGGCCCGTGAGGTATCCGTTGTGGGCAGCAGCCAGAAAATTGTTGCGAGCAGCAACCCTAAAAAAGTGGGTCAGAAGCACAATCTGCTTTCCGGAAAGGAAATCATCGTAAGGGCCCAGTATGGCGCCGAGGATTCCGGCGGCCGGCCGGTGCGCTATGACAATGTCCAGGTTCCCATCGTCCGCGACAACCAGGTCATCGGCCTGCTTCAGACCTCTATCGTGGTGAATGATTCGAAGTCGCTCGTTCGGCAATTGAACCTCCGGACCCTCTACATTGCATCCGTGGCACTTGTCATCATGTTCATCGTGTCTTTTATTGTTCTTTACAATCTCAACAAACCCCTTCGCCAGCTTTCCGTCGCGGCAGAGCATGTGGCATCGGGCGATTTGTCGGGCGAACTTCGGCACAGCGGTCATGATGAAATAGGCCGCCTCACAAAATCATTTAACTCCATGACCCAGCAGCTGCGCGTGCAGAAACAGCTCGAAGACAGGCTGCGCTCTCTCGAACGGCACGCGATACTCTCCGAAATGGCATCGAGCCTTGCGCATGAAATTCGAAACCCGCTCAACCTCATCAATCTTACGGCCGATCATCTGGGCCATGACTATCTTCCCTCTGATGAAGAACGGCGAAAATCATATTCGGAACTTCTTGCCGGGCTTAAAGCTGAGGTCCAGCAACTTAATAAAATGGTAAACGAGTTTCTCACCATCGGCAGGCCTTCGCAGTTAAAAAAGACCACGTTTACCGTTGCGGAGCTTTTCGGCCAGATCCAGATCCTCATCAAACAGCAAATGATGGCAAAACGGATATCCGTTAAATTCGCCGGCAACACCTCGCAAGAGCTGTTTGCAGACATCGAACAGATGCGCCTCGTTTTTCTCAACCTGCTTCTTAACGCAATCGAGGCTGTTTCTGATGACGGTTCCATTTCGCTGGCGGTGGAGCATACTGCCGAAAATAATGTGTGCATTAAATTCATGGACAACGGACCGGGCATCGCTCCGGAAAACCTCGAACGGATTTTTGAACCGTATTTCAGCAAACGGCCGGGCGGCACCGGCCTTGGACTTTCGCTCTCACGAAGGATTGTGGAGGAGCATGGCGGCACCCTCACCGCCGAAAACAGGCCTCTTGGAGGCGCGCAGTTCACTCTTGTCCTCCCGATTGATAATAAGGAAACCATCGCGCCGCCCTCGGAAGTGGGTCAGGCATAACATAAGGAACCTTTCATGGCGAAAATCCTCATCGTTGACGACGAGGCAGGCCAGCGCAACATCATGGCCAGCATCCTCACCTCGGAAGGACACACGCTTCTCGAGGCTCCGAATGTAGACCAAGCAATTGGCCTGATCCGGGATTTTCAGCCGCAGGTGGTGCTCACCGACCTTAAAATGCCGGGAAAAAGCGGTCTAGTGCTTGTCGAGGAGATAGCAAAGCTCGAGGTCCGGCCCGAAATCGTGGTCATCACTGCCTTCGGAACCGTTGAAACCGCAGTGAAGGCCATGCAGTCGGGCGCTTATACCTATCTCAACAAGCCGCTCGGACGGGACGAGCTCATACTTGTCGTGCGGCGCGCAGCGGAAAAATATCTGCTCAGGGAGGAGAGCGACCAGTTTCGCGCGGAACTCACCAAGCAGCTCTATACCGGGCTTGTCGCCGAATCCGCTGTCATGAAAAACGTACTTTCGATCGTCGCCAAAGTCGCGCAGAGCGATTCCACCGTTCTCATCCGCGGGGAATCAGGCACGGGCAAGGAGCGCATAGCAAAGCTCATTCATTATCAGGGCCCCAGAAGCAGGAAATTGATGCAGAGCATCAACTGCGCGGCATTCACGGAAACGCTTCTGGAATCCGAGCTGTTCGGCCATGAAAAAGGATCATTTACCGGCGCACAGAACACCCATATCGGCATCGTGGAGTCGGCATCGGGCAGCACCCTGTTTCTCGACGAAGTGGGCGACATGTCGCTTTCGACGCAGGCCAAACTGCTGCGCGTGCTCCAAGAGCGCCAGATCCGAAGGGTGGGAGGGACAAAGGCCATTCCGGTTGACATCCGCGTCATTGCCGCGACCAATAAAAACCTAGAAGAGGCGATCAAACAAGGGACGTTTCGCGATGACCTGTATTACCGCCTTAACATCATCCCCATCGTCATCCCCCCTCTGCGCGAACGCAAGGAGGACATTGAGGCATTGGTCGCGTACTTCATCAGCCGTTCCGGCAGGCCGAAAACTGTGGAGGAACCCGCCATGAAATTCATCAAGGAATATCAATGGCCGGGCAATGTCCGCGAGCTCGAAGCGGTAATGGAACGCATTACTGTCCTTTCCACCAGCAACGTTATAAAAGTAGAAGACCTTCCGCAGGAACTCTGCGCCGCCCCATCCTCCGCATCAGCGCCTGCTGCGTCGGCAATACCGGAAGAGGGGATCGTCTTTGAAGAATGGGAAAAAAACATGCTGGCCGAGGCTCTTAAACGCTCCAACGGCGTAATGGCGGATGCCGCCAAACTCCTCGGGATGAGCTACCGCACTTTTCAATACAGGGCTGAAAAATTCGGATTAAAAGAAGGTTAACGATTTGGTGCATGTGAAATATACCATTTGAGTAATTAACATATTAAATGGAATGCTTTGGCCTTCTTTTGGTTTTTCTTTAACTTATTACATTTAAACAAATTACGGGTTTTTTTACCAAATTTTTTCCCAATGGCAAATATTTTGCATGGATATCAATAGTTTTAAATTTTGATTGTTCTTTTACAAACCCCATTACCTTAACCTTTTAACACAAAGGAGTGCCGTATGAAGCTCTTAAAAGTATTGGTCGCAGTTCTCGCATGTGCGAGCTTTGTTCTTGCCCAGGAAGCTGCTGCACCGGCAGCCGCAGCCCCCGCAAAAGCGGAAAAAGGCGCAAAGAAAGAAGCCACGACCGTCGTGACGGGAACAGTCGTTTCCGTTGACGCGATTGCCAACACGATCGTTGTGAAGGCGAAAAAGGGTGAAGAGACCATCAGCGTCGAAACCACCACGAAGATCAAAAGCGGAAAAGCCGACGTTCAGCTTGGCGACATCAAGGCCGATGCAAAAGTAAAAGTGACCTGCAAAATGGTTGACGGCAAGAAAGTTGCCACCCAGATAGTCGAAACTCCTGCAGCCGCTCCGAAAGCCATGAAGAAGGATAAGGCCGCTGCCGCTCCTGCCGCTGCTCCCGCTGCAGAGCCCGCTGCCGCTCCCGCTGCAAAGTAAAAATACTAACACCAAGTTTTTCGACTATGGGGTTTGTTCAATTGCCGCCCGGGGAATCCCGGGCGGTTTTTTTTATGGATGGGCGTGCGAATTGCCGTGATCATGGGGATGCACATGTTTAACGCCAAAATGCCTGTGAACATGGACATGTATCAGATTATTATCCTGCATAAACTGGTTATCAGTTAAAATCTCCTCGGTAATTCCGCTTCGTATAATGGATTTAGCGGCTCCAAATACGTAAACCATGTCCGCGATTTCCTCAACTATGTGCAGATCATGCGTGGCCATGACCACGGTCTTTCCGGCCCTGTGCGCGGTATCAATAACGTCGATGATGTCTCGCATGGTCCGGGGATCAAGGCCGGCGGTCGGTTCGTCGAGCAACAACACTTCCGGATCCATAATGAGTGTTGACGCAAGCGCCGCCTTTTTCTTTTCGCCGATGGAAAGCTGGTGCGGCGAACGGTCGAGCAGGTGGGAAATCCGGATTTTCTCCGCCACCTCATCAAGCCTGCGCCGGATCTCGGAATGATCAACGCCGAGCTGCAGCAGACCGAAAACAATGTCTTCGCGCACCGTTGGGCAGAATAGCTGCACATCAGGGTTCTGAAACACAAATCCCACGCGTTTCCTGAACGCCCGCTGAACACCGCCGTCGCGCATGGTTCGCTCCGTGAGTTCCGTTCCAAACGCGGTGATTGATCCTGTAGTCGGAAAAATAAGCGCGTCAAGCATCGTGAGCAGCGTTGACTTCCCCGTTCCGTTCGCGCCGATGACCGCAGCGCGGTCTCCCTTGTTTACGGTCAGGGTGATGTCCTTGAGGGCCGGGATATTTCCCGGATACGAATACGATACGCCTGTCAGCGTAAATACCGGTTCAGCCATAGTGTTCCTATCAGGGCGCAGAACGCCAATGCGGAAAAAATATAATCACCTGCTTTTGCCTTGAATTCTTCAAGAACGTACGCCTCGCCCGCATAGCCGCGGGAGACCATAGCATCGTACACCTGCGATTGAAGCTGGTATGAACGCAGCCAAAGGCCGGCAATATTCGAAGCCACGACCCTGCGTCCCTCTTTTGCGGATGACACGAACCCGACCCTGCTTTTTATCGCGGTAAAAACATTCTGAATGATGTCGAGGAACAGGAAAATGTAACGGTAACTCATCCCGATGACCATGACAAATAATTGAGGGATCCGGAACACGCGCAGGGTCTTGAGGAGAACGTGCTGGCGCGTGGTGAGCACGAGGAGCACGGCGATTGAGACCGAATCAAGCACGCGCATGAAAAAAATAAGCGCCGCGTCCATGCCTTGCCGCGATATTGACAACGTCCAGGAAAAAAGCCTGAACGAGACGAGCGGCTCACCCGGCGTCACAACGTTGAAAATCGCCGGCACCACGATGAACAACGAAAACAGCGGAACAAATATAAGCGTCCTTGAAAGGAAAAAAACAAGGCCTACCAACGATGCCGCAACGCAGCAAAGCAGGGACAGGTACAATAAAAACAAAACCGCGACGCTCTTTGTCAAAAGGACTGCGGCAAGCAAAAGAATCACGGCAAGAAATTTGAACCGTGGATCCCGGCGCTGGAGAAACCCGGGCCTCAGGGCAATCAGCTCTACGGAAACAGTGTCCTTAAGAAAATTGACCGTTCCAAGAATGGTGCGTTCAAGGAACCCGTGGGACCAATGCCTTCGTGATCGCCCCTTTTTTTCCTTTCCGTAAACAACCTTGCCGACGAACAAAACAAGACCGATGCAAAGCCCGATCCCGACAACGGCCGACAGAATATAAACGAGCCCCATCAAAATTTTGCCGTGAGATTCGGCTCCCGGGAGACCATAATCAGGCAGCGGCGCGCTCCAGAGCGAGGTCAGATGTTCGAGTTGCGCAGGGACATAACCGAGAAATCCGCGAAGCTCCCCGGCGCTCCATTCACCCCAGGCGGTTCCCGCTTTGAGCTTATACGGCACGTAAAGCCCGAGGGGCACGAGCAAGACAAGGATCGCAATGCCTATCAGAAGTCTTGCAATGAATTTTCGGTTCGCTTCCGGATCCGGCCGCAGCAAAAGAGCGTCATGCTGCGAGAGATACCGGACCACCAGGGCGGTCACGATGGCTTCGATCCATCCGAAAACGAGCATATGGCCGCTTACCATTCCCGGTACTGCAACGAGCAGGCCGTAGGGACAGTACAGCGCCTGTCCCGCGGCGGTGTGATGAAGATGGGGTTGAATCCCGAACTCCACCCCCGCGAAGGCGGAAGCAATCACGAGACCGGCATATCCCGCAACCCCGGCGGCGATGACGCTCCGCACTGATGCGGGAGCTGCATTCCCTTTTATCAATCTATAGACGAAATAGCCTGAAAACGGCATCACCAGCGCCATGTTGAGGCAGTTTGCGCCGATTGCAGTGATGCCGCCGTCGCCGAACAGCAGCGCCTGGATCACAAGCGCAACGCTCACGGCGATGCAGGCCGCCCACGGGCCCAGCAGAATGGCGACAAGCACGGCGCCCACCGCGTGGCCCGTGGTCCCGCCCGGTATCGGCACGTTGAACATCATGATGACAAAAGAAAAAGCGGCGCCGATGGCAAGAAGCGGCGCCTGCCTCGCCGCGAGGGTCTTTTTCACCTTGTGCGCGGCAATGGCCCAGACCGGCACCATTGCGGCATAACCCGCTGCGCAGGTGATAGGGCCGAGGTAGCCGTCGGGGATGTGCATAAGAAACCATCCTTCCGCCTCTTAAAATAATGCACGTCACGGGTAGCATAAAATAAAAAATTATGCTACCTTTAGTGGCACGAAATATATATTAATGCCACGAATGCACCTTTTTCCATGGACCCTAAGGAGCGCTGTCATGTCCGAAGAACCAAGAGAATCCGGTTTACGCATTGACAAATTGAACATTATCAGCGAAATACTTTTACAAGGGAATGCCGGTTTATTTTTCACATTTCTTGTTTTGGCCAGTGCGAGCTCGGGACAGGTTCCCGAACCGCAAGTAATGCCCATCCCTGTTGAAACGGATTCGGCCGGAAGCGTTGTCTCAGACACAACCAAAGCCGCCGCAGCCGACAGCGCCATACCCGCAACCTCCGCGAAAACGGCTGTAAAAAAGGAAATGGAAAAAATTATCGTAATCGGCCACTACAAAAACGAGACGGCCGCCGCAACGGCCGCCAGCAGTGGAACATACACCAGCGAACTGTTGGAAGACCGTCCCCTATTGCGCCCCGGCGAGGTGGAGGAACTCGTGCCCGGCCTTATGGTCACCCAGCACAGCGGAGCCGGGAAAGCCAACCAGTTTTTGCTGCGCGGATTCAACCTTGATCACGGGACCGATTTCGCGACATCGGTTGACGGCATGCCTATAAACCTTCCCACGCAGGGCCACGGACAAGGATACGACGACCTGAACCCTGTTATCCCCGAACTCATCGATCATGTCGACTTTTACAAGGGACCGTACATCGCCTCGAAGGGTGATTTTGCCTCAGCCGGAGCGGCCGACATTTTCTACACAAAACAACTTGCCCGTCCCTTTCTGGAAGCGACGATCGGCGCATACGGTTACTACCGCTCCATCGCCGCCGCCTCAACAGACCTGGCAGGAGGAAAAATCCTCATGGGGCTTGAGGCCATGCACCAGGACGGGCCGTTCGTGGTGCCCCAGGACTATTGCAAATTCAACGGCGTCTTGCGATGGTCGCGCCAGCTCGGCGATGGGACGTTCAATATCGAGGCAATGGGTTATTCCGGCCAATGGAACGCAACCAATCAGGTTCCCGAGCGCGCCGTGACCGAAGGCATTATCCCCCGCTTCGGCACTCTGGACTCAAGCGACGGGGGCACGTCCGATCGATACAGTCTGTCAACATCATGGAACGGCCAGCTTGCGGGCGGGATATTTTCGGCATGTTTATATGCCGTAAAATACGATATGGACCTTTTCTCGAATTTCACGTTCTTTCTCAACGACACGGTGAACGGCGACCAGATGGAGCAGAAGGACAACCGCTGGTTCTTCGGAACATCGGAGGCCTGGCGCAAGGAAGGCACGTTGTTCGGCTTTCAGGAAAAATTCCAGGTCGGCCTTGACGCCCGCTGCGATTACATCGATCCGGTTGCATTAATACATACCGTGAAGAGAAAAAGACTCAACGACTGGACGGTGGACACCGTGACCGAGACGAAAGTCGCGCCCTGGGTCGATCTTGACAGTAGGCTTCTGCCGTGGATGAAACTGTACCTTGGTCTCAGGTATGACTATATAAACAATAATGATCGTTCCGAGGACACAACAAACTCCGGAAGCAGTGGCGCCGGAATGCTTTCCCCAAAGGCCTCGCTCACTCTCGGGCCGTGGGCCAAAACCGAATTCTATGTCGATTACGGTGAGGGGTTTCATTCGAATGACGCACGCGGCACCACCGCGACCATAGATGTTAAAGGAGGCGGCGACACCATCAGCAAAACGGCCGTCTTTTCAAAATCGCGCGGGGCTGAAGTGGGCGTGCGAAACGAGTCCGTTCCGGGGCTCCAGAGCACATTTGCATTATGGTTATTGGATTTCAGCTCCGAGCTGGTGTGGGACGCGGATGAGGGAGCTCCCGAACCGGCGGGTGCCACGCGACGCATGGGCTTTGAGCTCAGCGAGCATTACCAGCCGCTGCCCTGGTTGCTTTTCGACCTCGATGCCGCGCTGTCGCAGGCCAGATTCATCGACCCCGACACTGCCGGGCAATATGTTCCCGAAGCCATTGAATCGGCCGTGTCCGCCGGCATCTCGCTTCACAAGCTGGGGCCGTTCTCCGCCAGTCTCTTCATGCGTTATTTTGGTCCGCGAGCGCTTGACCAACACAACAGCGTGCGCTCGGCAGGATCGATGCTGTTTAACGGACAGATTGCCTGGGATCTAAACCGCACTGTTCGCATAACCCTGGACGTTTTCAATATCCTCAACGCCAAGGTTGACGACATGGCGTATTATTATCCGACCCGTCTTCGGGGCGAGCCTGCCGGAGGCGTCAATGACATCGACTTTCATCCCGCCGAGCCGGTCGGCGTTCGGTGCGGGCTCACCATCAAGTTGTAAACGGTGACGGCGTTTTCTCATAACCGGAGGCAATCATGATCTGGCTCAAGTACGCGGTCGATTTCGGCATCATTGGATTTCTGATCCTGCTGAGCGTGGCGTCGCTGACGATTGCATTGGAGCGATGGCTTGCAATGCGCAAAATCAACGTCGCCGATTTTGCGGACAAATACGCACTTGAACTTGCCGTAACCAGCCGGCTTCATCTGATCGCCACCATCGGCGCCAACGCACCGTACATCGGACTGCTGGGAACGGTGCTTGGCATCATGTTCACCTTTTACAACATCGGAACGCAGGGATTCGTCGATTCCAGCAGGATCATGACCGGACTCGCGCTGGCCCTGAAATCGACCGCAGTCGGCCTGGCCGTCGCGATCCCGTCGGTGGCTTTATACAATCTTCTTCTGCGCAAGGCCAAAGTGCTTCTGTTGCAATGGGACGTGCGTCATGGATGAGCGCGAATTCGACCACATCAACGTCATCCCGCTCGTGGACATCATGCTGGTGCTGCTCACCATTGTGCTCACCACCTGCACGCTGGTGGCGACGGGCGCCATTCCCATCCAACTCCCCCGGGCCTCCGCGCACAAGGAAGACCTGCTTAAAATGCAGACGATTGAAATTGACAAGAGCGGCACCGTGTATCTGAATTCGGTTGCGCTCGATCTTCCGGCCCTTTTTAGCCGGCTCGGTTCCATTGATGTCAAAACCCCCATTCTCATCCGCGCCGACAAGGCGCTCGCGCTTCAGACGTTCGTCAATGTCCTGGATGTGGTGAAAAACCGCGGATTTGTGCGCGTGGGACTTCAAACCGAGACGTCGAAATGAGAAGAAGCTCCGCCTGTGCGCTGGCATCGGCTGCGGTGCACGCGGCGGTGCTGGGGACCATCGCCTTCGCTGCGGTCCGGTTTCGTGAAAGTCCCGTCATGGTCATCGATTTTTCACTGGAGAAGCCTGCGCTCCCCGAACCAGGCAAGGCGCCGCCGGCACGTCACCGCCCCCCACCCGTTCCGCCCCCGGCTGTTGTTGACAAGAGAGAATCGCTGCCTGATACTCTTCGACCCGACACCACGCGGCCAGACACCGCATGGACGCCGCAGCCTGTAATCGCGTCCGCGGATACGACCTTGGCTCCGGCAAAGTCGTCCATTATCGACTCTGCGGTCGTGAAGAAGGAATATGTTTCCGCGCAGTACGGTGTCATTCGTGAAAAGGTGTACCGCGCTCTTTCATATCCCGCCTATGCGCAGGAGGAAGGCTGGCAGGGAACCGTCAGGGTGGGTTTTCTTGTAAACCGGGACGGCAGCATCCAGGATGTCCGTGTGCTGGCAAGTTCTGGGTACAAGCTGCTCGACGACAATGCCGTAAAGGCCGTTATACGGGCAGCGCCGCTTCCGCGAGCGCCGGTAACGCTTGAAATTATTCTTCCCGTGGTGTACCGATTGGAATAATTGTGCGCCGGAATTATTGAAAAAAAGATAATTTGCGGACTTGTAAGAAACGGCGCCGATTTTCCATGCGGTTTCAGGCGGTCCACCAGACGGGGGATCACCTTCCTACACGCCGTTCTTTAGGCACTTCGCTCTTACAAAACCCCGGAACTTACCGGTTCAGGATTTATATTTCTAACGTCCAGCGGAGTGCCCCTGGTTTTTTCCGGTCCAAGCATGAACGTGCATAATTCAATCCTTCGCCCAACAAATTGCTTTTTGTCAATATTATTTGACGCCTCATATCGGACGATAATGTCCAGCCGCCTTATAAAATCATTAATCTTCGGCATTGTGCTCGTTTACCCGCCGTTTGCTTCCAATACTGTGGCGGATTCCTCATCCAGCAGCACGGATACAGGCCGTGCCGACAGCGGCATGACCGACCGCCAGGAACAACAATTCCAGGAAGACATGAATGCCTTTTTCCCCAATACCGGCGGCGAGATCGACACGACCAGCTGGTGCATTTCAAAAATCAATGGAGCCTGGTTTGACTATAGGAAAATGACTGACACCGTCCGGATCGTCCTGTCAGACACCGCCGCCGGCAGCCGGTTTTTCCTTCCCTTCAAGAATTATGTGACATCGCAATTCGGCGCGCGCAGCGGGTACTGGCATTTCGGCGTCGACATAAAAGTCTCCCGGCGCGACTCGATACGGTGCGCGCTTGACGGCCTTGTGCGCGTCGTCGAAAACGACCGGCACGGGTATGGCAAGGTGGTGGTGGTGAGGCATCGCGGCGGCCTCGAGACCCTGTACGGCCATCTTTCGCGGGTATTTGTTTCTACAAACGGCAGGATCACCTCGGGACAGGTGATCGGCCTCGGCGGCAGCACGGGACGGTCCACCGGCAGCCACCTTCACTTTGAGATGCGCTATTGCGGGGAGCCGTTCGACCCCAACTGCATCATCGATTTCGAACGGCAGGAACTTCGAGGCGATACTCTTATCCTGTCAAGACAGAATTTCGACTACCTGACCGCTGTCCGCCAGACCGTGTATCACATCATCCGCTCGGGCGAGACGCTCGGAACAATTGCCCGGAAATACGGCACGACCATCGAAAAACTGTGCGGCCTCAACGGCCTCACCCGGCACACGCTGCTCAGGATCGGAAGAAGGCTCGTGATCCGGAAATGGGCCGAGCCGGCGCCGGAAGCCGCCCCGGAGGAAAAAACGGCGGATACGACGGCGGCGGAAAAGGACCAGGCAGGAACCGCAAAAGGCGACTCCGGATCCTCTGTAAGTCCGGAAAGCAGTACCGCCCATAATTCGTTAAAGTAAACAGAGATTCACGCCTGCATTTTCTTGCGCGGACTTTTGCGATACCGGCCCGCCGCCCTTCTCCAATGAACCTCACCCGTTTTTTTTCGCCATTTTTTTCACCTGCAGCGCCGCCCCCGAAACCAGCAGCATCGCCAGCAGCGTCGTGATGATGGCCGGGCCCGCCGCGCAATCGAACCGCAGCGATGCCTCCAGGCCCATAACGCACCCGACGACGCCGAACAGCCATCCGAACACGACGCGCCGTCCTGTCCCGCGGACGCTGACGAGCGCGGCCACGGCGGGAATGATGAGCAGGGAAAACACCATGAGCACGCCCGCGATCTTGACGGAAGAGGTGACGGCGACGCCGAACGTCGCATAAAACACGATGTCCCACCACCACAATGCGACGCCATGACGCTGCGCCTCATCGGGCCTTTCGGAGATAAGGAACAGTTTTTTCCTCGCCAGCACATGGATCACGCCGATCGCGGCGACGAGGAGCGCAAGAACAATCACGTCCTGCCACGACACGGTAAGAATCGTCCCCACCAGCATCTCCTTGATGTGCTCAGTGCCGGTCGCCGATTTTTCCAGCACGAGCAGCGACAGTGCGATCGCGCCCGCGTAGGTGATGCCGATGAGCGCCTCGAGCGGCGCCGCGTTCTGCGCCTTGCGCAGCAGGGAAAAAAGAACCGCGCCCAAAAAGGTAAACGCAAGGCTAACGAGAAAGGAAAGCACGGGCGCGTTCTCTCCCCAGCCCGCGAGAATCGCCACGCTTGCGCCGAGCGCCGCGATCTGGGCGAGCGCGAGGTCCACGAATATCACGCCGCGCTGAACGATGTGGTACCCGAAATAGGTGTGGATCCCCGCCAAAACAAGGCACACGGCCAGGGCGGGCAGCATGAACGAATAGTGAAACAGCATCATGGTTATTTTCCTCCGGTCGCCGAAATCAATTGATTTACAATTGCGTCAAAGTGGTCCAGATAGGACGCGGGGCCCACGTCCGAGCACGACGGGGCGAACTTGAACACGGGCACTCCGGTCTGGCGCTTGAGGAAATTGGGGCCGTCGTCGGCAAAGTAGGGCTCCTGCATGATGAGCGCCACGTGTTCCTTCCTGATCACCTCCACGAGGTGCGCCAGATGGTTTCCGGTCGGCGGAATGCCCGGGAACGGCTCCACGTGCTCGACGATGGAAAGGTGGAACGCGTTCGCGAAATACGGCCACGACGAATGATAGGTGATCATGTTTCGTCCGTCAAGAGGTTTCATCTTGTCGAGCCATGCAGCGAATCGCGCCGCAACCTCGGCCTTGAACCTGTCCAGGTTCTTTGCGTAGACGGCGGCGTTTGCCGGATCCGCCTTTTCCAGCGCCTCCGCTATTGTCTGCGCCGCCATTGCGCCGTTTCTCGGGTCAAGCCAGTAATGCGGATTGCCGAACGGATGGACATCTCCCATGGACGCATCCACCTTGACGGGTTTTTCGAGCACGGATATTCCGGCCGAACAGTCGACCACGAGGAGCGAGCCGTTGCGCGAGCCGTCGATGATCGCGTCGGACCATTGGTCGAGGCCAAGCCCGACCTTGAGGTACACGGCGGCGCGTGAGACCTTGGCCATATATGAAGGAAAGACCTCCACCGAATGCGGGTTCGCATTGCCCTTTGCGATGGACGACACTTCGATCTTGTCCCCGCCGATGGAAGCGGCGATGGAACCGAGATCGGGAATGGCGGCCACCACGCGGATCGCGGAAAAAACTGGCCCAGCAGTGAAAAGAATGAAGATGGAAAACACTGTCGTAATAATCTTTTTTTTGATGAACATGGCCTCTCTCCTTATTCAAATATTTTATGTCTCCTGATTTTTATCAGAACTGGTGCGCCTTGTGCGGCCCCATGGAAAACAGCAGCTGCACTTCGACGGTATTGTTCCGCGCATTGGCGCCGCCGATAAAATACTCATACGACAACCGCACAAGCGTGCTCTCCTCCAGCACGCTGAACCCTGCAAAGGGCTTGAGCGCCCGGTCCGTGGTCCCGCTGCGCAGCGGGTCCTGGTACTGTTCGGCCAACAACCCCGCGTTAAACTGGGTGCGGTACAATGCGTTGACATACGCGTAAAACCCGTAGCGGCCGCCGCGGGCAACTGTTCCCAGCGAGTCGGATGTTTCCGACAACCGGTACAGGTATTCGCCGGCAACGGTCAGGGTGAGCAGGGCCGATGCGGCGATCTTCGCCTTCGCGTCCGCGCCGTACACCGCGGTGTAGAGGTGCCGCGGCACATCGCCCAACCCGCGGGTGGCGGACAGGCCCACGTCGAACGACGCGGGATCGATGATGAAGGCGCTGGACAAATGACACAGCCACGCCGGCATGACGTCCCGCGCGTCCGGGTGGAACGCCTCGCCGGAAAGCGCATCGGCGGAGAGTGCGACGCTCCAATTGTCGGTGACGGGCCACAGCGTCGACGCCTGGACCGCCACGTCGTCGAAGCTCTCCTCTCCCGGCAGCAGCCGTGCGGCCTTCGGATCGAGCACGCGCGGGGTGCGCAAAAACGGGTATGCGTGCGTGTGGGTCTGGTTGAGCTTGCCGAAATCAAGCCTAAACTTTCCGGCCTTGAGAGCCAGGTTGAGCGGGAGCCCCTTGACAAGCGTCGCGTACGCTTCCTCGATGTCCACGGACGTTCCGTCGAACGAAAGGACGAAAAGGCCGTTCAGATACGGGTTGAGCGCGGCGTCGAGCTGCAGTTCCACCTCGCCGAGCGTCAAGGCGACCTTCTTCGGCGCGGCCGAAGCGGTATCGTCGGTATAGGTGGCGAAGACCTGCCCGATCGCCGAAATATTGGGGTTCGTGACGCCTGCAAAGCTGTGGCCCGCAATCATGCCAGTCATAACTGCAATGCCGGTTATAATCCGGATATTCATGCAAACCCCCTCTTCAGGAATGACAGCACCAGCGGCCTTTACCTATGGCAAAGGCACCGCGTGTGCTTATTACAAAAAGCACAAAACAGTTTTACCCGTGGAACTTAGAGAACAGCAATCCTGGCGGGAGGGGCGCGGGAGGAAAAAAACGCCGGTAAATTTTGATTGACAAACGATTCAACGGAAATGCAGAGGTCAGTGCCGACAGGGACGGGCAAAACGGAATGAAATATGGGTGCATTGATCGCGGTATGGTGGGCCACAAGACAAAGTTGGCAGTCGCTGTGGTCGGCATAATCGTCATGATGGTGCATCGGCACGAGCACGCCGCCCATGACGACCATCATCGCCGCGACCGCTGCAGCAACGCTGCGGAACAAGGAGTGATTGCCTCTGAACCAAAAAATCATTACAAGGCCTCCGGGCGAGATAAAAATACGTTACGGTACCGGCAATTATTTGATACTCTTTCTCGGTAAAGGCTTCCCCGTCCCAAAAATAATCCCGATTTCATTATTAATGAATCGATTTCTGATGCCTTTTTTCCATCAGGGTAGTGCAATCATCCATATCTTTCTTTCCATATTGACAATAACAACGCAAATAAATATAATTTCATTCAAGCAGGGTTATTGGTATACGGGGAAAAAACAATAGCAGCACCATCAAATGCAGCAAAATAATCCTTTTACTGGTATAGTATCACGCCGCCGTTTTGTAAAGGTCGTGGCGTCGGCGCTTTCGCTGCCCCTCCTCCCGCTCTGTTCGCCGCATGATCCATCGCGCCGGAGTGCCGAGGGGAGGTTCCGGTTCATTTTCTGCAACGACGTCCACTACCGGGGCGACCAAAAAGACGGTGTCATGCTCACAAAAATCCTCAGCGAATGGAAGGCCGATGTTTCACAGTGGGATTTCGCGGTTGTCGCTGGCGATCTGACGAACTTCGGCGATTTCACCATTATGAAATCCGTGAAGGAGCACTTCGATAAAATCGGCAAACTGTATTATCCGGTCATCGGCAACCATGATGTCACTGCGAAAGGCGAAGAGGGCAAAAAGAATTACGTGGCGCTTTTCGGTGAGAAAAGGCTAAATTACCTCGTTATACATAAGAACGTTGGCCTCATCTTTCTTGATCTTGCCAACGGCGCGAGCCCCTGGGTAACCGTGGAGGTATCCGTTAAACTCTGGCTTAAAAAGACGCTCGCTTTTATTTCGAGGCAAACACCCCTTATTGTTTTTTCGCATTTTCCTTTGCACCCTGAAACGCCGTATTACGCCGTTCTTAATTCAATCGAGCTGTTCAGGCTCCTTGACAAGCACAATGTTCTCGCTTATTTCTCCGGCCATCTCCATTCCCGCTGGTCCGGGTTGCGCAACCAAGTGCCGTTTTTCACCAATGTGCGCCTGCTCCCGAACTGGAGCGCAGGGGACAAATATCCCGGGTCTGGTTACATGGTCGTTGATGTTTCCCAATCAGGGGTAAGCGTGAAGTGCGTTGAAACCAACTTTGGCTCCTCAAGGAACCGTATCGACGAAGGTCAATTCGGCCGGGACTGATCCTTAAAGTCGCATCGTTTGTCCTTTATGGCATTTTGATCAGAGTGTATGCCCCAACCCCTAATAAAATTTATCAATGATCGCCTGTTCAAAGGTTCCAAAATAGAAAAGGCAGAAAGGATTCTTTTTTTCAGGTTGTGATAATCATTGACGTCATGGTAAGCGATCCCGCAACCGGCTTATCGTTGAAGAATTCTACTGACTCTGCTTCGCGCTTAAGCCCAAGCGCATACAGCATCGGCAGGTAATGCTCATTGGTGGGAACCGCGAGCCGCACGTCCCTTCCCAAAGATTGATAATCAACCAACTTGCCGAATTTCTCTTCCTTGATAAGCCGTTTAATCAAATTGCTGGCTTCAATCGCCCAGTCAAATCCGAACGGTTTGTTGAAATCATCCGGAGAATCGCCCCTGAATTCAATAAGGCCAAGATTGTGCACAATGTTTCCGCTGCCAACAATTAAAACACCCTTATCACGCAGCGGACTAAGATCTTTCGCCAGATCAAAATGCTCTTTCGGGGATTTGTTTGCGTCAATGCTCAACTGGACAACAGGCACGTCGGCAGCGGGATACATGCGCGAGAGCACGCTCCAGCAGCCGTGGTCCAGTCCCCATTCGCCGTCGAACTCCACCACGGTCTTTTTCACGGTCTCTTTAACCTCCTGCGCAAGCCATTTGCTTCCCCGAGCGGGATACTGCACTTCATACAACTCGCGGGGGAATCCCCCGAAATCGTGGATGGTTTTCGGTTTTTCCATTGCCGTGACCTTTGTTCCCTCGGTTTCCCAATGCGCAGAAATGCAGAGGATCGCGTCGGGCCTCGGCAGGCTCAGTGATGCCTTCTGCCATCCCCGCGAGAACTCATTGTCCTCGATGGCGTTCATGGGGCTGCCGTGGCCGAGGAAGAGAACGGGCATGATTGTAAACGTGGTTAAAGGCTTTTTCATTTGCGCAACCTTTTGTTAATATATAATTATCTATTACGTTTTTATCCATCAGATATGATACGCCACACGGGCAACAAGTCCAACTTCAAAACCGTGGAGAAGGCATAGGCACCACATAGAGACGAGGAGCGTCACGAGTAGGCCTTTGCTGCCTTCACCGTGGCGGGATCGAGCTCATCGAGTGGATGCTTGAAAAAAACAATCAGGGCTTCATAAGCATTTTTATCGCGGCTGTCGGGGTTAAGCGTTGGGGACTACTTTTTAGTAGTTCAACCTTGAAGGAAAAAACTGCTGGCAGAGCGAATAATATTTTTATAGATTCCGGCCTGTCTTGGAGATCAAAATATTGTAGTGTATATTTTTTAGACAAAGGGCACAAGAAATAAATAATTGAAAACTGCAAAAGCCCTTAGCCGACCTCCCGAGAAAACTGGCCACCGAAAAAGACGAGGGTAGCATTAGCAGGCTGTTGAAAAATTCGGTTTGCTGCCGTTCATGGTTCGACCAAGCTCAGTACGAAGGGCGTTTCGGTTCAAATTTCGCAACTCAACCGCTCACCTTGAGCGTGTCGAAGGGTGACAAATGAGTTTTTCAACAGCCTGTTAGGCAAGGAGGGAAAACATTATGGTTGCAAACGATCTATGGGAATATGTACAAAACTGCCTAATAAAAAATCAAGGTAATTATAAAACATCTTGCACAGGAATTATCTTGTGCATATGGGCTTTAGTCAATTAGAAACCTTTGAATTCATAGGGAAAACTGAAAACAGGGCAAAACTGTTCCTCAGAAAATTCTGTTGGAA